>Ga0302114_10001519_pt1 | contig 15233 bp, 8 predicted proteins | sample AG5_Surface_MG_FD_203107 | JGI IMG/M metagenome (GOLD analysis project Ga0302114, IMG submission 203107) | Marine microbial communities from Western Arctic Ocean, Canada - AG5_Surface | ecosystem: Environmental > Aquatic > Marine > Oceanic | place: Canada: Western Arctic Ocean | collected...
CGTGTCAATAAACATGGAGAGATTCCCAGTGGCGAAGAAGCTGTCGTCGACATCCAGCCATTGCGGCGAAATGGCGGGGACGAGGGTCGGCGAACTGTCGATTTGGTAAGTATGGCCGGGGATGGATTTAAAGACCAAGGTGACGGCTCCGGACCCGTTGTCCCGGGTGATGGAAGTAATGCTGAGGCCTTCACCACCGGGGAGGGAATCCGGCCCGGTAGCAAAGTTGTCGGCAACATCGGTGCTGGAGAGGGTTCCTTTCCAAATGCGGAATTCGTTAACTGATCCAGTCATGCCGGGATCGCCCCAACTGGTTGCGCCGATGCCTTCAAAGTCCGATGTCACATTGGCGAGATCGTTGGTGTCAGAGTCCGTGATTTTTTGAACGCCATCAACCCAGGTGCTGAGATTTCCTTCGGAGGAGACTGTGATGACGAGGTGGTGTTCTTCATTTTGAGTGATTTGCTCGCCAAGAAGTTTGGCTCCTTCACGGTCGACTCCGCTCATTTCCCCGTTGCCCCGGCTATGAGTGTAGGCAAGTTCTTGTCCGGCTGCATTGTTGCCGAACTGGAATAGCTTTCCCCAAGTTCCGGTGCCGGTATCGGTGTACCAGGATTCGATCGTGATGCCGGTGGCTCCGTAGTTGGCGCCTACGTCGATCGGCGTGGTGAAAGCTATGTGGTTGGCGGCGGTGCTTGTGCCGAGACCGGTGAGGGAGAGACGTCCCGGATCGACGGTGGCACCCCCAACGAGGATGCCGGTATTGCCTCCCACCGAGTCGAAGGTGTCGGTGTCAAAAGACCAGCGGTGGGTGAGCTCAGCTCCGGTGAAGGGACCGGGATCGTTGGCATCGATAGGCGAAGTGCCGTTATCGAGTTCGATATTGTCGTCGATGAAATCCATGTCGGAGTCCTTCAGGGTAGGATCGGTGCCGTGATCATTCACTTCGATTCTGTCGCTCAGGGTGTCGCCGTCGGTATCGACGACGAGAGGGTTTGTTAGGTGGGTTTTGACTTCCGGGCCGTCGAGGAGGCCATCGGTATCAGTGTCGTTGACGACAGGATCAGTAGCTCTCTGGAATTCCTCAAGATCAAATAAGCCGTCGCCATCGAAATCGCCTGTTCCTGGGCCGGGTCCCGGTCCCGAGAGGGTGCCGTCCAATTGGGTGAGATCGGTGATGTCCGTCTGTAAGAGTTCCCAGTCGTCCCGGATGCCATCGAGATCGGTGTCTTCGACATTTGGTAAGGTGTCGGGTCCGTTGGTGAAGTTTTGAGTGACTTCAAAGTCTGAAAGAGTTCCGCTCCAAACACGGAATTCATTGACTGATCCGGCCATGCCGGGATCGTTCCAGCTGGTCGCGCCAATCCCTTCAAAATCCGAGGTCACATTGGCGAGATCATTGGTGTCGGTGTCTGTGATTTTTTTGTCGCCATCGACCCAGGCGTTGAGATTGCCGTCGGAAGAGATGGTAATGACGAGGTGGTGTTCTTCATTTTGGATGACCTGCTCCTCGAAGAGCTTGGATCCGTCGCGATCGACTCCGCTCATCTGGTCGTCTCCCCTTGTGTGGGTATACCCAATTTCTTGGCCGGCGGTATTGGTGCCGAACTGGAAGAGTTTTCCCCAGGTGCCGGTGCCGTTGTCGGTGTACCAGGTTTCGATCGTGATGCCGGTGGCTCCGTAGTTGACGCCTACTTCGACCGGCGTGGTGAAAGCCATGTGGTTGGCGGCGGTGCTTGTGCCGAGGCCGGTGAGGGAGAGACGTCCCGGATCGACGGTGGCGCCCCCAACGAGGATGCCGGTATTACCGCCCACCGAGTCGGTGGTGTCGGTGTCAAAAGACCAGCGGTTTGCGAGGGTGGCTGCTTCAGAAGAAAAGAGGCCAAAATGAAGCAGGAAGGCGACGAGAGTGAAAATAGAGAATTTAGAGTTCATCGAAGATTAGTGAGTGTGTAGCACTTCTATTAGACATAGACCATAGGTTTTCTGGTCTGTCGGTGTCAAGAATGTGGTTGTGTTGTGTGATTGTTCCAATGGACTTGGGTTGATTATATTAGGATTATTTCCCTGTTGGTTTTATGGGGTGATTTGCGCCAAGCTTGGAAAGATTCGCGCAAAAAGACATCCGCAGCCTGTTTGGGCTGCGGGTATTTTGATTTCCAATGATTGAGTGTCAGGGAATTAGGCGCGACGACGGCGAATGGCCAGTAAACCACCTAAGAGGGCCAAGGCGAGACCGCTGGGTTCGGGGACGATGCCATTGGGGGCGGCAGTGACTTCACTGGTGTCTAGTTCGCCGGAGTAGTGTTTTCATTGTCTTTGATAGCTGAGGACGATTCATCTTTTCATGAGCTTTGTTGCATTATGAGATAGGGGAGGAGTCGCTTCAATTTAACAAACATCGAGCGCCTTTGTTTTAAGGGGCTTTTAATCAGGTGTTTGAGGTGTTATTGCTGCCTGGAAATGAGTTTTTTTGGGCCAATGATGGAAGAGTTTGCGCGGGAACTTGTAGATAAAGTGCTGTGGTAAGAGGGTTTGGCAGGAAGGGTGAAGGAGGCGGGGAGAATGTAGATTGAAGGAAGAGGGATTCTTCTCTATGGCAATCACCGTGAAACTAATGAAGCGGTGGGTTGGAAGAGTTTTCTTGATTACAATGTTGATGATCGGGGCGGGGTGTTCTTCGGAGAAGCAAGTTGCGGTGAAGGTTCAGGTGGATGAGGTTTCGGGAGATGCGGCTTATCAGAAGATGGTGGCGACGGAAGAGTTATTGGCCGAGTTGGCGGGTCCAGTGAGTCGCTTGAAACGGGCGATTGCGAATCTGCGTGTTGGTTGGGATGAGAAGATTTTTATGGAAGGAGCGGTGGTGATTGATTTGGTGGGAGTAAAGGAGAAGGGTGATGCCGGGTCGTCGATGATCCGCAGCGATCAATGGAAAGTTGAAAAGGATGAGGTGGTTTTGAGGGAAAAAGAGGGAGGGTTTTGGAAGGCACTTTTTCAAGAGGTCGATGCTTTTGAGGACGTGCGACTGGGAACACTGAAGGGGGAGATGGGTGAGGAAGAGGGGCAATTTGAAACGCTTCTGAAAGTGAGTGCTCGCGGGGTGAAAAAAGGCGGGGAGCAGGGGGCCTGGAAGGGGAAGCTCAAGGTGAGTTGGCGGAAGTCGGGGAAGGGCTGGTTGATTGAGCGGCTGGAAACGAAGGAGATGAAGACTCAGGCAACAGAGAAGCCGGTGTTTGTGGAGGTGCTGGACCGGGCGTTGACGTCGCAGGAGGATTTGGAACGAGCACGGGAGTCGATTCATGAGCGCTACATTCGCGAGGTGTTTTTTACGGGTGGGACGAAGTTTACTTATCCCAAGCATTACTGGCCTTATATCACGAGTTGGGATTCGCTGGATCAGCATACCTCGGTGTCGGTGGTGGATATTGATGAGGATGGCTGGGATGATTTTTATGTGACAGCACGATGGGGGCGAAACCAGTTGTGGCGGAATCGGGGTGATGGCACCTTTGAGGATATTGCGGCAGAGGTTGGTTTGGCGATCGATGGGGTGTGTAACTGCTCTTTGTTTGCGGATTTTGATAATGACGGGGACAAGGATGTCTTTATCGGAAGGAGCCTGGAGCGGGGGCGTTTTTTGATGAACGAAGGGGGGCGTTTTTTTAATCGATCTGAGGCTGCGGTGGCGGGCGATTTGCCTTATTGGTGTTCTTCGATGGCTGCGGCGGATGTGAATGGAGACGGGTTGTTGGATCTCTATATTTCAACCTACCGGCTTCCGATTACGAGGCCTGCCAATATTTTGGCGAAGGAGTTTTTGAGTCCGGTTGATCAGGAAGAATGGAAACGGCGAAGGGGATTTGATCATCCGGTGTTTCGTCTTACAGGTCCGCCAAATGTGTTACTGATGAATGCGGGTGGCGGGAAGTTTGTCAAGGCTGCCAAGGCGGGGGGGGCGGAGCAATGGTTATCGACTTTTCAGAGCACCTGGTCGGACTACGACAACGATGGTGATCCTGATTTGTTTGTCGCCAATGACTATGCCCCGGATCATGTTTTTCGAAATGATGGCGGCAAGTTGGTGGATGTGACGAGTGAGGTGGCGGGGGACGAAATTCAGGGGTTTGGAATGGGAGTGACGCTGGGGGATTACGATAATGACGGGTTGTTAGATCCTTACTTCACCTACATGTATAGCAAGGCGGGGAGTCGGATTACGGCGATGATTGATGGCTTGGAGCAGCGGATGTATGAAGGGGTGGCGGGGAACAAGTTGTTAAGAAATTCGGGGAGGAAGTTTGAGGCGACGGATCATTCGGTGGCGAAAGCGGGGTGGTCGTGGGGCGGGCAATTCACGGATTTTAACAACGACGGTTTCTTGGATCTTTACGTGGCGAACGGTCTCTATACGCCGCCGAAGGGGACGGCGACGGAGGTGGATTTGTGAAGTGATCTTTGGCGCGCGGTCGTGCGCTCGGATTCAAATCTCAATAAGAAATTCACGGAGGAAGGGGTGGACGTGCGTCAGTATGGGCGGATGCCGGGAGTGCTCGATACGAGTAAGAAAGTGGACGGGAAGCCGGTGTTGCGGAGTCATTCCTTTAGCGGGAATGAGGGCAACAGTGTGTTCCTGAATCATGGAGGGATGGAGTTTGAGGATGTTTCGGGTGTGACGGGGATTGATAGCCTGGCAGACGGACGGGCGTTTTCATTTTTTGATTATGATCGGGACGGTCGTAGCGATCTGGTGTTGACGAATACAAACTACCCGCAATTACAGCTCTTTCGTAATGAGTTGAAGGATGCTGGGCGAGTGGTGAAGGTGCGCTTGGTCGGGGGGAATCGGGAGGCAAAGGTGAATAAAGAGTGGAGTGCACGGGATGGTTATGGAGCGCATGTCCTGGTGACGGCGGGAGGGATGACGCAGAGGCGTGAATTACGGGCGGGCGATGGATTTGCGACGCAGAATAGCGACACGCTGGTGATGGGGATTGGGAAGTCGCAGAAGGTGGAGGGAATCACCGTGCTGTGGCCGTCGGGGAAGAAAAGTGTGATTGGCGAAGTGGCTGCGGGAACGGTGGTGACGGTTTTTGAAAATGCGAAGGAGGGAGAGGTCAAGATTGAGCGTGAGGCGGTGGCGATGCTGCGAGAAGTTGTGACAACGTTGCCGAAGGAGAAGCTCGCGCTGCCAGTGACACACAAGTTGAATGTGGTGATGACGATGACGACATGGTGTCCGGTGTGTCGCGGCGAAATCCCGCATTTGCGCAGGCTTCAGAAAAACTTGAGCAAGGAGGTTGGGTTTTATGGTCTACCGGTCGATGCAGAGGATGACCGGTCTAAGCTGCAAAAGTTTCAGAAAGAGGTGAATCCGCCATACGTGATTCTTGATTCGATGTCGGCAGGGCAGCGTGAGGCAGTTGAGGCGCTCATGAAAAAGTCCTTTGGTGAGCATCCGCTGCCTACGACGTTGATTTTGGATGATGAAGGGAATGTGCTTGAGTCGATGAAAGGGACGCCGTCCTTATCGCAGGTGAGGCTTTTGCTTTCGCGCTAGCCTCCTGCGGGTTCGGTCAGGCTGAGGGCGGATTTTTCACCCGTGATCGGATGGCTGGTGGTCTTTCCGGAGGGCCATTGGATGGAGAGGGACTGTGGAGATTCTTCTTTTGCAAAGGTGAGGTGGAGGATGCTGGAATTTCGGGAAGAGAGACCTTCGCCGAGAGATTTTTGGACCTGCAGGGAGCTTTGTCGGTGTGGATGGTGACGCGGGTGCCTATGGCGTCGCGATTGCTGACGGTGCCAGTGAGCTTGAGTCGCAAGACGTGGCTGTTTTCACCGTCTTGTCCGATGCGATTACGGAAGATGCGGAGGCGGCGGGCATTGGCACTGGCGAGGGCGATGTCGAGCCAGCCGTCTTGATCGAAGTCAAAGGTGGCGAAGGAGTTCCACGGAGCTTTGTCTGGAGTCTTCGATTGACCACTCGTCTTCGACGACTTTTCTGCTGTGGAGATCCCCAGACCATGATGGATCCTTTTACAGTATGACAGAAATCGGCGAGCTTTTTAGTGTAGTCGAGGGTCGCGGATCGGAGTTGATCGTCGGCTGGTGAGGTGGAATCCGCGCCCGCCATTGAGGTGGTCGGTTTTGGCAAGTAGCCAATGGAGATCAATGATTTCGAGTCCGTGTTTCTGAGCGGTTTTTCTGAGCCGTTTTTAGAATGTCTTCGGCACCGATGGATCGAGGCGGGTGACGTCGTTGTCTGGAACGATGGTGAAGGGTGCGACCTCCAGGCCGGTGTATCCCAGCTACGCGGTCGTCTCACATTGCTGTTCGAAAGGGCGACCCTGAAAGGTCTCTTTGCAGATGGCGAATTTAATGAACTGCTAAGAGATACATTTTCACCATCAACTTGTGAAGCTTTGGGACTTTTTCTATTTCAGGGTGGCGAGATAGGCGAGGATATCTTCGATTTCCTGCGGTTTGAGGATGAGGCCCATGGGGGGCATGGGGGAGACGGGAAGGGGGTAGCCTTCGGAGATCTCGGCATTGGGATCGAGGACTGATTTGCGGATGTAGGCGGGGCCTTTATTGGTGGCGATACCATCGAGGGCGGGTCCGACGATGCCGCCTTCTCCGCCGACAATGTGGCAACGAGCACAGGCGGCGACTTCGTGATGGAGGAAGAGGTCCTTGCCGCGGACGGCATCGGCTACGCGGAGTTTTTCCTCCTGTGCTTCTTGCGCGACCGGAACGAGTTCGGAGAGACGGACATTTTTATAGAATGCGGTGCCGGTCGATTGTCCCCATCCGCCGTAGAGGGCATTGAAACTGAGCTTCTGGTAGTTCTGGGAATCGAAATCAACGGAGACGTCGGTCCAGTCGTTTTTACCCTTGAGTGGCTTGGTGTGGACGCGTGGATCTTGGATTTCGTGGACGTTTAGAACGGCTCCGAGGCCGCTTCCTTTGATCCCCAATGTTTTGATCTGTGCGCTGAGGCGGTAGCGGGTATCGGGCTTGACTTTGACGTTGGTGATCCAAGAGGTGTCGGTGAGTTTTTCAGAGCTGATTTTAAAGATATTGTCTTTTGAGTGCTCATGGGTAGCTCCTTTGCCGGAGTAGATTGTCTTGGCCCACTTTGCTCCGTCTAAGACATTGGTGTCGGCTTGCTGGTAGACGATTTCCGAGAGGATGGTGATCTGGTGCTGTTTTCCAGCTGCTTCGAGTGCTGCTTTGAGCAGTCTATCGCTGAGGTTTTCTCCATTTTTGGCGAGGCTGGTGATCGCGTTCTTAAGCGGGTCACTGGTGGGGAATTGGGCGAGGGCGACGAAGGCGGCGAGGCGGGTGGTGAGGTCCGGGTCGTTGATGACGCCGGACTGGAAGAGGAGGCTGCCTCCTTTTTCATCGAAACTCAGGGCGCGGGTGGCGTTGCGCCTGAGGACGGGATCGGTGGAGAGGAGGGCGGCGCGATGAGTGTCGTCATCGAGATGGCCGAGTCCGTGGAGGGTCCACAGGGCGTGGATGGATCCGATGCCGGGCTGGCTGACTTTTTCCTTAAGGGCCTTGAGCGAGTCGGTAGCGGGGGGCTGTATTTTATCAACGAGGAGGCGCTGGGCGGCGAGGCGCCAGAATTGGTTGTGGTGGCCGAGGGCGGCTACCAGTTCGGCCGGGGTGGCACTCTCGAGGGAGGTGATGGTTGATTTGGGTGCTTTGTCCCAGATGAGTCGGTAGATGCGGCCGTGTTGGCGATCGCGGTTGGGATTGACGTGAGCATTGCCTTTTCCGGTGGTGGCTGCGTAGCCGCCGCGACCTTCGCTGGGAGTCGGGTTGTGCTGGATGATAAAGTTATACCAATCGGAGATCCAGAGGTTGCCATCGGGGCCGACTTCGGCGGCGACGGGGGAGAACCATTCGTCGGCGGAGGCGATGAGGGCGAAGTCGTTTTGGGAATTGTAGCCTGCGCCTTTTTGAGAGGTTTGGAATTTTCCGAGGAGGTTTCCGGTGGGGCCGCAGACGAAGGCGGTGTTGCCCTGCCATGATGCGGGGAAGTTGGCCGAGTTCGCGAAGGCGTGGCCGGCAGCGGCAGTGTAGCCCCCGAAGACATCGACCTGCCGCACGTTCGGGGTGATGGGGTGGAAGGTGGGCGAGGAGGAGATGACGTCAGCGCTGGGACCACGTCCGCCGGGGAGGATGGTGGCGGGGATGCCGCCGAAGAAGCTTGGGTTGTTATTGGCGGTGGAGCCAAAGGTGTCGCCGGCATTGTTGAAGCCGAGTCCCCAGGTGTTGTTGTTGAACTGGTGAAGGAACTGGAGATCCGAGCCGTCTTTTTGGAAACGGTAGACCCCCATGCCGAATCTTTGGCCATCGTGATTGTAGGCGGAGTATCCGACGGTGCCGTAGAGTTGGTTATCGAGTCCGTAGCGGAGGTTGGACGGGCCGGCATGGGTGTCGCCGGTGCCCCAGCCGGTGAGGACAACCTCGCGGATGTCCGCTTTGTCGTCGCCGTCGGTGTCTTTCAGAAAGAGGGTTTCGGAGGCGTGGTGAACGTAGATGCCTCCGTTTGCGAAGGTGAGCGAGGTGGGGATGTTGAGGCCATCGGCAAAGACGGTGACCTTGTCGCAGCGTCCATCGCCATCGGTGTCTTCGAGGATTTTGATCTTATCGTCGCCGACACGTTCGGATTTAATTTCGTTCGGGTAGTCGACAGTTTCGGCGGCCCAGAGGCGGCCGCGTTCGTCCCAAGCGAGACTGATGGGATTGACGATTTGTGGTTCGGCGGCGAAGAGTTCAAGTTTCCAGCCGACGGGGACTTGCGTGTATTTCAGGCTATCTTCAGGGCTGAGCGGGTGCTGATACTGAAGGGGCTTGGGGCGCTTTTCGTAGTTGGGGATGTTCGCGCGGGTTTCGTAAGTGAGTGCGGGACGTGAAGTGAGGAAGGTGTCGTAAGCGGCTTTTCGTTTTTCGCCGACGGCCCATAGGATGCCGGATTTGAGGAGTTGGTGGAAATTGGGTTGGTTCCAGACGCGCTGGTCGTGGCCGGAAGCGGTGTAAAAGACGCGGCCTTTTCCCTGCGTGCGGGTCCAGGTCCAGGGTTCGGGTTCTGTGATGTTGTCGTCGCCCTCGGGCTTGCGGACCATGAGGATGTCGCGGTCCGTGCCGTGCATGGAGTGGACGTATGTTTCGTCCCAGGCGTGAAAGGGCTGGAGACCTTTCAGGGCAGGATGGTTTGGCTTGATGATGGTGGGGGAAAACTCCTTGCCTTTGTGGTGCTTGAATTGAGCGCCGACGAGTTTAATGAAGCCGGGTTCGTTTCTGAAACAAAAGCTGGCAGAGTGGACGGGGATGAAGCCGCCACCTTCCTCGACGAATTTGACGAGGTTTTGATATTGGTGAGGCTCGATGTTGTCGTGGTTGGCGTAAAGAAGGATGCCATCGAATTGATTTAAGTAAGAAGAGTCACCGAGGGCTTCTTCGACGGAGGTGGTGTAATCGAAGTAGATTGCTTCGCGACCAAGCGCTTTGGCCAAAATGGGGAAGTATTTGTTGGAATTATGGGCCTCTTTTTCATGGCCGAGAAAGAGGATTCTGATTGGGCCTTCTTTCTCCGCTTGCTCTTTATTAGAAATTTGGGCGAGGGAAAGAACCGCGAGGAGAGCGGTTAGGAGAGCGAGGAAGAGTGGGATACGTTTGGTCATGGTGTCGCTAGTAGTGGGAAATCTTTTAAAGAGGGTCTGCTTTTGAGTGTGTCCGTTATCGAGGCTTGAGAACCCGAGAACCTGGCGCGGGCTTAGAAGTTGCGGTCTTGGGATAGGGCATATTGGCGTCGACTTCATTACGCCAGTCGTGGAGCTTCTTCTTCAACCTTTGGGTGATCTCTGGTTGTGATTCGGAGAGGTCGTTACGTTCGCCGATATCATTTTCCAAGTCGAAGAGCTGAACGGTTCCGTTTTCGTAGTATTCGATCAATTTGTATCGACCGGAACGAATGGCGCCATTTGGACTTTGGTAACCATGATTGCTGTAGTGGGGGAAGTGCCAGTAGATCGGTCCACGTTCGTAGGCTTTCGCTTTCAAGGCAGGGACAAAGCTGCGACCGTCCTTATGTTGAGCCGGTAATGCGGGGAGGCCCAACATTTCGAGCAGAGTGGGGTAGAAGTCCGTTCCTGTAACGATCGCTTGCGAAGTGGTGTTGGCTTGAGTTTTGCCAGGCCAATGGACAACTAAGGGCACGCGAATGCCGCCTTCGTAGTTCCATCCTTTGGCACCACGCAGCGGAAGGTTGGAACTTGCGAATTGAGCGTCAAGTGATTTGCGCTGATGATTTATACCGCGATACTGATTCGAGGCCGACATGCCACCATTGTCCCCCGTGAAGACAATGATGGTGTTCTCTTCCAGTCCAAGTTTCTTAAGTTTTGCACGAATACGCGCTAGGCTCTCGTCCGTTGCTTCAAGCATGCCGGCAAACTCGACGTTGTCTTGTTTCTGCTTCACCCACCAGACGCGCGCGTCCTGATGCGCCTGTAACTCGTCGTTTTCAGCCAGCGCCTTAAGCTCTTCCTTCGTGAGCTGCGGCCCGTCCGGATTCGGTTCAAGAATAAAGTCCGGCCCTTTCTGTTCCGGCATCGCCGCGAGCTTCTTGCGATATTTCTCCACTAGGTCCGGGCGTCCCTGGATTGGGTCGTGCACCGCGAAGTGTTCAAGATGGACAAAAAAGGGCTGGTCCTGATTTCGCTCAATGAAATCTAAGGCTGCATCGGTCAGCTTGTCGGTGTAATAATCACCTTCTTTCGCCGGTAGCTTTGTATCATAGGCACCACCAAAAGGATAGTGATAGGAACGCACCCATCCCGTGATCTCTTCGTCGAAACCGTAGGTTTTCGGATTTATGCTCACGTGCGCTTTGCCGTAGTTCGCAGTGGCATAGCCATGGCGCTTGAGGGTCTCGGCGAGGGTGACCTCCTCGTCTGGCAATGCTGTCAGTTTTTCCCCGTGATGCAGCGGTTCATAGTCCCGCTCGGGACGTCCTCCCAGCCATTCCGTCAAATTGGTCCGGGCGGGATATTTTCCGGTGAGAATACTCGCACGGCTGGGTGAGCAGACATGGCAGGTGGCGTAGGCATTCTTGAACAGCATGCCTTCTTTTGCCAACTGGTCGATCGCCGGAGTCTCATGGAACTGGCTACCATAGCAACCCACATCCCGCTGCCCCAGGTCATCGACGAGGAAGAAGATGATGTTGGGTGGTTTTGCCTGGGAGAGACTTGAGAAGAGGGCGATGAAAAGGAGAATGCGATTCACTTGTTTTGGGTGTTCGATGTTGGTGCTGGGTCGACGGACCATCCTTTGGTGTGAATGACGCCGTAGTAGGGGTAGTGATCCCAGTTGACGGGGCCGCCAATGACGCGCGGGTCTTTGCTTGTTTTGAGGTGATCGAAGAGTTGTTTTCGCAAGGTGGTTTGGGTCTTCTCGAGGCGAACTGATCCGGCGAGGTTGCTCATTTGATGGGGATCTGTTTTGAGATCGTAGAGTTCTTCGGCGGGACGCATCCCGAAGGCGAGTTCTGCCAAGCGGGCGATACCGTGCTCGTTACGGTGCTCCATCATGAAGGCTTTAGTGGGGGAACTGTCGATCTCGCCATAGGGGATGGCGCGGGCACAGACCGATGGGTCGGGAGAGCCGGAGGGCCACCGGGTGGGTTCGAAGTTGTGGATGTAGAGGTGGTCGGAAGTCCGGATCGCGCGGCACGGATAGCCTTTGCCACCTTTGCGGCACCCATCGTGGCGCTCCATGGCAATGAAGGCGGCGTTGTGATTTTTCGAAGCTTGGTTTTTGAAGATGGGGAGAAGACTTTGTGCGTTCATCATGCCCGGTGGTTTGAGACCGGCTGCTTCAAGAAAGGTGGGGGCGAGGTCGCTGAGATTGAGTAAGGCGTCGCTGGTTCGTCCCGGCTTGGTAATTCCTCCGGGCCAGCGGATGGCGAGCGGAATGCGGGAGCCGTCGTCGTAGAGGCTGGCTTTGGCACGGGGGAAAGGCATGCCGTGATCGCTGGTGACGACGATAATGGTGTTGTCGAGTTGTCCGGATTTTTCCAATAGTGCGATGGCACGTCCCACTTGGGAATCAAAGTGTTCGATTTCGACGAAGTAGTCGAGGAGGTCGTTTCGGACGATGTCGTTGTCAGGAAAGATGGGAGGGACGATGACTCTGGAGGGATCTTTACCAGTTCGTTTTCCGGCACCAGATTCGAAGCCACGGTGGGGTTCGGAGGTGCCGAGCCAGAAGCAGAAGGGCTTTTCTTTTGGAGACTGCGCAAGGAAGTCAGAGAAGTTGCCGGCGTAGTCGGTATTGCGCATTTGCTTGAAGGGCGGTTGGAGGCGCTTCTTTTGGAAGGGTGGTCCGGCAGGGTTTTCCGTGCGCCCTCCAGGTTCGAGGCGACCGGGGCTCCATCCCTTTCCGGTGTAGCCGATGGAGTAGCCGGATTTTTGGAGAAGGTCGGGGTAGGTTGCGAATTTGGCCGGGAGAGTGCTGTGGATATTGCCAGCTTCTTCGAGTCGCCAGATCGCTTGGCCGGTGAGGATGGCGGAGCGGGAGGGACCACAAGTGGGGGCATCGCAGAAGGCATGGGTGAAGCGGAGTCCTTCTTTAGCGATACGGTCGAAGGCGGGGGTTTTGACCACGGGATCGCCATTTGCTCCGGTGTGGGCGTAGGACTGATCGTCCGAAATACAGAACAGGATATTGGGGCGCAACTCCGACGCCACCGCGTTCATGCTGAGTAAGCACAGAGCTGCAATCGCGTAGAGACTTGGTAAATAGTTTGTTGTTGTCATGGCTGTTGCGTCCAGATCCGGTCACCCGAATTTCTGTTGAAATGTTGAATGAGGCACTACTTCCGCGTTACATAGACGTAGTAGGCACTGAAAACCGTGTCCTTCCCGCGGAACCAGGTGTGCAATGCGATCGGGCCTTTTTTGAGAGTGGTGGTAAACACGACAGACCTGTCACCTGGCATCACCTTCTTCGTCAGCCCCTCGAATCCGTAGGGTCTTTTCTGACCAACGCTCATGTGGTGGAAGTTGTTGAGATAGATGCTCGCCGAAGTAATCGGCAGGGCCTTGCCTTTTCCGTCGGGCATCGGCTTAGAAAGAGGAATGTCCGCCTCCTTCGGCCAGCGACGAAGTTCGAACTCATACTCGCCATCCTGAGCCACGTCGAGCAACCAGTAGCCGGACTTCTGGACTCCGTTGCGGATCTGTCTCTGTTGATCGATGAACACGTCCAGCCATTCACAGGCGGTCAGACTTGATGGATTCTCATGGTCGCTGCCGATAACGACGCGCTGTGGATCGTTGGCCGTCGGCCCGACCTCATCCCACCATCGATACAGCTCACCACGCATCTTTCTGACGATCTCGGGATGTTGATCAAACACGTTCGTTTGTTGAAGTGGATCGGTCTTCAGGTTGTAGAGCTCGCGGTCTTCCAGCAGTCGCCAGATGGCTTGCCCCGTCAATATTGCGCTGCGTGAAGGACCACAGGTGGGCGCATCGCAGAAGGCGTGGGTGAAGCGGAGGCCTTCGCGGGCGATGCGATCGAAAGCGGGGGTTTGCACGACCGGGTCGCCATTGGCACCGGTGTGAGCGTAGCTTTGATCGTCCGAAATACAGAAGAGGATGTTGGGCAGGGTGCCAGCACTGAGGGCGAGGGTGAGACCGAGGCTGGCAAGAAGGAGGCGAATGGTCGTCATGCTATTTATGGACGATCTGGACGGAGTGCCAGAAGCCAAATTCATTACGCCAGTCGTTGGGGCGGTTTTCGAGAGTGAGGTCGATTTTTTGGCCCGCGAATTTGCTAAGGTCGACTTCGAGTTCGAGCCACTCCGATTTGACCGTTTTGAAGGAAACGATTTGGTCGTGAAGGACTTTGCTGTTTGCGAGAACGCGAAGCTGCCAGTCGCCGTGGGGATGGTAGCTGCAGCGAATTTTGAGGCGGGTGGATTTGCCTTTGGGGACCTGAAGTTCGCGCTTAAGTGAGCAGGGCGTTTTCTTGTCGAGCGGATGCGTTTGGACAGCTTTTTCGTTTCGGAAACTTTTCAAAGCTACGACCCCACCTTCGCCGACGTTTTCGACTTTGAAGCCGGGAGCGATTGCTTCGATGGCTTGAGCCCACTTGGCGCGGAGGTTCTGGCGCGGTTTTTTGTGGCTCTGGGGAGAGCCGCTGATCATACGACGGGCAACGGATTCGGTGAGGAAGGGGATTTTTGTTTGAGCGGCGAGAGCGAGGGCCTTTTTTGGGTGCCCGGTGACGAGAGGTTCCAAGGCGAACCAGATCATGCGGGGAAGTTTGGGATCGTCGATATCTTCAGCGTGTTGGGAAAGCGCGTTCAGAATGGGGAAGCGATGGTCGAGGGGAAGTCGAGGCGCCGCGGCCGCGAGGTAGAGTCGGACGGTGGGAGAGGGGTCGCTTTGGGCGAGTTTTTCCAAGATGGGCTTGATGGAAGCGGGTGGGGTTTTGTCTTCGCTGAGAAGTTGGATGGCCCAGGCGCGGACGTGTTCGTCGGAGTGGGCGAGAAGTTGGATGAGTTTTTTTTCGTCGCCTTTGGCACCTTTTGAAAAGCGTTTGGTGACGTGTTGGGCCCAGAGGGCGCGGAGACGTTTGGGGGAGGTTTTTGAGCTCTCGAAGAATTCGTCGAGAGCTTTATGGACGGCCTTCCGATCGAGCTTTCCGGAAATGGTGCGATGGTGGAGTTCGGTGCGAGCCTGGCGGACAAACCAATCATTGGGGTGGTTCTGAAGTTGGCAAAGTTCAAGATCGGTGAGAGAGGGAATGTTCGGGCGAGCGATGCGTTCTGCACCTTTGGGCATGATGCGATAGATGCGCCCACTCTTTGGGAAGTTGATGGCGTTTCCGCAGATGTCGGTGTCGTGCCAATCTAAAACATAGATGCCCCCATCAGGTCCGATTTCCATACTGAAGCCGACCCAGGCGAGATCGTTGGTGGGCATGAAATCACTCCCGTGTCGGCCGATGTAGGTGGAGCCGTTCGGCTCCATGTAATCGGCGAGGACGGCATGCTCGTGGATGTTGCACATGAAGAGTTGGTCGTGGTATTCGGCGGGGAAGGTGTCGGCCAAATAGAAGCGGGCTCCGCCGTGCGCAGAGAGGTGGGTGTGGTCGCGGATCGTCTGGATGGGCGCGTAAGTGTAGGGATTGAGGTTGGGACGGGATTGTTT
>Ga0302114_10001521_pt1 | contig 15218 bp, 22 predicted proteins | sample AG5_Surface_MG_FD_203107 | JGI IMG/M metagenome (GOLD analysis project Ga0302114, IMG submission 203107) | Marine microbial communities from Western Arctic Ocean, Canada - AG5_Surface | ecosystem: Environmental > Aquatic > Marine > Oceanic | place: Canada: Western Arctic Ocean | collected...
GCTGGAGTCGTGTGTTCTGGTCGAATTTATCAAGCAGGTCTCGCTCAGTTGTGGGTTGTGGGGTGTCGAGAGAGGAGGGGGTTGGCAAAACTTCTGATTTATTTTCTTCTGTGGTGGATGTGGAGGATGACGAAGAAGCTCCCATTATTGTAGCTTTTTGGGGGGACACCCTAGTCCCAAAATATTTAAAATGCGAAAAAATTATGAATTAAAAAATATTAATCGTGACACAATTTTACGTACCACACAAACAACCCACTCAAGAATCAATGGGACGCGGAGGAAGACGAGGCGGAGGGGGAGGGGGTGGAGGAGGGCTATTTGGAGGGTCGAGGTCCAAAGCCCCGGCTAAACGGCCAGCTGCAGCCCCACCAGCCACTCAGCAGAGTGGAGGAGGTGGAGGTATGATGAGCGGGCTCATGGGCACCATGGTCCAAGGCGCGGCTTGGGGAGTGGGGACGAGCATGGCGCACAGGGCCGTGGACGGGGTCATTGGGGGAAGGGAGGTCACTGTCAAGCATGAGGATGGATCCACTGGCGAGGTTCCGGGGCAGGATATGGGCATGGCCAGTCAGGCCGCCCCTGCTCAGCAGTTCGACGCTTGCCAGCTTGACAAGCAGAACTTCTTTGATTGCTTGAAGGCCACGGGGGGGGACAGTCAGGCGTGCAGCAGCTTGCAGGAGATGATGAAGTCTTGTCAACTAATGAGCGGATCAGGAGGTGGAAGCTCTTTCAACTAATAACAAATAGAAGAGAGAGAGAATTTATCATCTTATTATTTCATATCATTGTCAGTCAGTAGTCTCCCTCAATTTGCTCCTCCAACTCCGCCTCTAACTCTGCAACTTTTCTTGTTGCATTTGCCAGCTCCGAACGCTGCTTGCTAATGACTGAGTCCTTTGCCGCAATTTTTGTTCGCATGAAAACGATCAAACTCTCTGGATCTCGCTTCCATCGTGTGGGGGTGATCTGGACGGGGAGATGGGCTGGGGAAAGGAAGGAGAGGATCTCGGAGGCTACGTTGTAGCCGCCGTTGTGCACCAGTTCGCCAAGATTTTTCATGACCTCCTCGAGGGTTGAAGTGTCATCGGTGTGCTTCGGGAAGGACACAAATTCCCACTTGTAGACAATGTGGAGAATGAGGTTGAGGATGGGGGTCAGGCAGCTGGGCAAAAAATTGAACTCCCGGCAGGAGGTGATTCTAACCGTTTTGTCACTGTTGGCCGAAACAATGTAGTTGGAATCGGCCGTGATGGTGAGCTGGTTGGTTTTGAATTCCTGCTCGAACGTGTGCTTGAGCTCGAATGTCTCAGCATCCCAGATCTTCATCGTTTCGTCCCAACCGGCACTCACAAGAATACGCCCGTTGGGGGAGTATGAGACGCTATTGACGGCATTGGTGTGAGCCTGGTCGATGCTCTTCACCAAGCTTCCATCGGCAGGGTTCCAAAATTTGATGGATTTATCCCAACTTCCCGAGCAAAGGAGTTTGCAGTCGGGAGAGAACGAGAGGGAATTGATGCTGTCGGTGTGGCCCTCCAACGTGTGCGCTAAGATGGCACTTCCGTCGTTGAAGCTGTAGACATTGATGTCATCACCTCCAGTAGCCAGCTGCTTGCCGTCGGGGGAGAAGCACACTGCATAAATCCGATCCGTGTGATCCTCAAGCACTTGCACTCTCGCCCACTCGTCACCCTCCCCCGGCTCCGACCAAATCATCACCTTCCCATCATCACCACAGGAAGCAAGGTGGGAGCCTGATGGAGAGACGGTGACGCATCGAACAGCACAATCGTGTCCCACCAAGGTCTGGACCAACTCGAAGGAAGGGCTGAAAACCTTCAAGCCATTTGCGCCCCCTTCATCACTATAGCCACAAGCCACAAATGAGCCATTCAGAAGATAGCAAAGACCAGTGACACCTCCAAAGACCTCTCCAGCAAAGACTCTACCTTCAGCAAAAGCATTGAGAGCTTGATATTCTACCTTGTTGGAGTCGGTGGAGTGATTAATGATTGAATTCCTGAGCAGCCAGACAAAATGTGATTGTCGTCCAAGCTTAAAGTAACACACGTAGCCTTGCCGGCATGACTGTAGGGGGTCCCAGTCAGCATTTGTACGCGAAATGATTAGAAAAATAGGTTTCTGAAGTGAAACTGATGACTGTTGGCATGAAAAACATATCACCATCATTTAGTGGAATTACCGAATTACACCTTCTGAAATGCTATCCAAACTTCGCACCTCAACCACCACGTCCCTCTCAAGGACGCTCACGCGCACATTCAGCGTGTCGACCCCATCACGTTCCCCAGCAACTTGGTCTTCAGTCTTAGCAGCTCGTCTCTTCTCCTCCACCTCCAGCATCCCCCCCACGATGCCCGCACTTGTTGTGAACACCCCGTCCCCCTCCCCCTCCTCCCTCGAGTTCGACCCCGCCTGGCCGTCCCCCTCCCCCTCCTCCCTGAAGGACGGCGAGGTGATTGTCGAAAACCACTACGCCGGCGTAAACTTCATCGACACCTACCACCGCTCGGGGCTGTACCCTCGCCCTCTGCCGTTTGTGTGCGGCCAGGAGGCGGGGGGGGTTGTTGTGCACACCACGCCGATTAGCGAGGCGCAGGGGCTGACGGTTGGGACCAGGGTGGCGTATTCGGTTCTGGGGACTTACTGCAAGTACACCACGGTGCCGGCTGCGAAGATCCTCCCCGTCCCTGACCACCTCTCCCTCCCCAAAGCGATCTCCTGCGTCGTCCAAGGGCTAACCGCCCACTACCTGACCTCCTCCGCCCACGCCAACCTTATCTCCCCCGGCCAGTGGATGCTGGTGAGTGAGTGAGTGAGTGAGTGAGTGTGTTGTGAGTGTGTTGTGTGTGTGTTGTGAGTGTGTTGGTGTTGTGATTGTGTTGTGAGTGTGTTGTGAGTGTGTTGTGAGTGTGTTGTGAGTGTGTTGTGAGTGTGTTGTGTGTGTGTTGTGAGTGTTTTGTGAGTGTGTTGTGTGTGTTTTGTACTTGTACAATGCGACGTCAATCAATCAATCCACTTTTTTGTAACGCGATTTCTTCAATCGGCGCAGATCCACGGCGTCGGCGGCGGCACCGGGCAGTGGGCCTGCCAGATGGCCAAGGCCCAGGGGTACCGCGTCATCGGCACCGTGTCAAAGGGCAAGGCCGAGGCGGTCAAGGCCCTCGACGCGTGCGAGGAGCTCATCGTCCTCGACGAGGTTAAGGGGGCGAAGTTCGAGGACTACACGTCCGTTGATGTTGTCGGGAGGGTCATGGAAGTTACGAAGGGGGTTGGAGGTGAGCGATGGGAGCGAAATATTACGATGACGACGAGAAATATATACGAGCCACTACTAAAATAAAATAAACTAACATGAATATTATTCCAATCTAATTTGTAATGCACCTCGCTCCGCTCGGCGCTCCGCTCGGCGCTCCGCTCGACGCTCCGCTCGGCGCAGCCCACGCTGTCGTGGACGGGATTGGGCTGAGCACGGTGGACATTTCGATCGACTGCCTGGCGCAGCGGGGGATCTTCATCTCCTTTGGAAACGCGAGCGGCGCGGTTCCCGCTTTTCCGGTCCTCAGGCTCATTGGAAAGTCGGGCTTCGTCACCAGGCCCAAGCTGCTCGACTACACGAGGAACAGGGAGGAGCTGCTGAGCCGGGCTGAGGAGGTCTTCGGCTGGATCGAGGAGGGGAAGCTCAAGGTCACCGTGGACAAGATTTTCGGTTTGGAGGAGGCTGGGAAAGCCCACGAGTTTTTGCAGAGCGGAGCAAGCGAGGGAAAGGTGCTTTACAAAATTTGAGTCAGAGGAGGACGAGGAGGAGTTAAGGTTGAGTTGTTGAGGAGAGTGTAATAAAATGGAATGGTTTGCTTTTAGGAATGTCCAGTTAAAATATCCCGAACACTGACCGATCTTCGCCTCCGTTTCGCCCCTCCCTCCGCTGTAATAATTGCCGCGGGAAGAAACTCGTCCGGTATATCTTTCAAGTGGAACCACTCTGGCATGTCACGCCGCCAATCCTCTATGTTCGCTGCTACCCACTGCTTGATCTCGTCGTGAACAGAACTGGTGTATGAGATTCTGTTTGTAAACACGGCGTCGTACTTAACAGAGTCATTATTGCTTTCACTGAATAGCTCGACCGTGTACACAGGCGCTGTTTTCAACGAGAAGAAGGTGTGGATGTGAGAACTGTTGATAGTTGCGAAGAACAAAAAATTCAATACGAACCACGACGCGCAGCTTGTGGTCAGGAAGGCCCGCAGCTCCTCCTTCTTCTCCCCCTCAAAGAAGAATTCTAGAGCAACGAAAGGGAAAATCTGCGCCCACACCACGGAAGCGGTGAACATTGCCCCCCCTAACTCAAACGGGTGACGACTGTGCACGAAGCCCGTGAAATCTGCAATCACCTTCACATTGATGCGCACAAGGAATGACAGAATCACTCCCGTCACGCCCTCGACACGTGGCCAGTACATTAAATCGTTCCTCGCCACCTTGAACACCAAATAGAACACCACGTTGCCTCCAACGATGTAGATCAAAAAAGACTTGTCGGTCACTGCAAGCAAGGCGCAACCTACGCTCGTGCTCAGATTGTGGAGCATGCTGATGCCCGTCATGAGCATGAAACATCGTCCTCTCAAGACGTGTGAATCTGGAATGAACCCGTAAAATGCCGGTTGGTTTTTTCTGTGTGAAGAATCCACATCCAAGTCGAAAGTAATCATCGACGACGTGAACCCTGTCGTTGTGGCCGAAATCAATAGGGAAGCGACCGCACCAACGGATATCAGCTCAGGGTTTTCAAGCAGCACGTAGCACTGCAGGACACAGCCTGGAATGCTCTCGCTGAACAACTCGGCACCCTTGTTACAAACCATCTCCCCAAGTGGGTCACACATCAAGTCTTTGTCAACGTGGTTAGTTGCCACGCGGTAGGCGTCGACGGCAGGTCGGAGGAAGACGAGACAAATGGCACACTCGTACAACTTCTTCTTCCATGACTTCTTCCTGTACTGGAACCAAACAAGACCGAGTTGGAGAAGCATGTTCAGCCCCATCATCAATGCTAGAGCCGTCGCTCTGCCAGTCAACCCTGCCGCCTTGTACACCAATATTGTGTACACGTCAGTTGCTGCGTCGGTGGTAGAGAATGCCACGCCCACGCTCACCCTGTACACTACCCCCCACATGCTGTCGCGGACCAAGTTCTGTGCGATCGCGAGCATGAACGAATCGAAGAATTCAACATCGGAGAGCTCCTTCAGTTGGGGGTAGTTCAGCTTCCACGCCTGCGCCGAGCGGAACCAAAATAATTGAGTGGGTTAGTTCTGTGGATGTAGCCTTATTATTGTAGTTCGGGCGCTTCGCTCGCTCACCTCCAACGCAACCTCCGCCGTCTTCCGCTTTCTCAAGAAGAATGCCAACGCTGTCGCTATTCGCTGACAATCCTCCTCGGTGAAATCAATCATTGGCGTTACGTAGGCGACGTTCTTCACGGAAAAGCCGAAATTATTTGTGAGGATGTGGGAAAGGACGATCTTAATGTGGGGACACGCAGTCATGAGAGGCTCGAGGAAGGCGGAGTTCTCGTTGAATATTCTATCCACGTGGACGAAGTTGGACTTGTGGTTGTTGCTCCTGTTCTCGTAGAGTTCGTTGGCAAGGTCCATGCCACCCACTGTTATTTCATGTTTGGTAAGTTGCCTTTGGATTGCTGATTGGGAGGAGGGCGGTTGGCTTGAGCTTGAGGGCTGCTGGATCAGTATTTCCCGCAAAGAGTTTATTTCGGCAGTTTGTGAGCTTTTGAGATCAGCAATTGCAGTTGATTGAGTCACCTTCAGATCATATATTTCAGCTGTGTGTGAGCTTTTGAGAGCCGCAACTTCATTTCGTATTGCCTTCAACTCAATTAGGACCAAATTAAAGTCCGTGTTGGTAAAGGGGGTTGAAGAAAGTTTAATTTCATCACCTATAGGGTGTACCTTCTCTGACATGACGTTGGTTACTTAGTGGGATAACCAAAACGTTGAGATCTGCTTTTCTTAATATTTTATTATTTTTCGACTTCAACCACTCCAATCAACTCTTTCTTTCAATTTCAAGTTCAAGTTTTCAAGTCATCACGCTTCATATTTCCTTTTCGCCAGTCGCATATATAGCAGCAACAACAACAACAACAACACAGCCAATAAAAGCACATGCCAACCTCCTCCCAAGAACAGCAGCTCCGGCAAAACCGCCCAAGCATTGGCAAACTGCAGCCTTTGCAGCAACAGCAGCAACAGCAGCATTTTATGCAGCAGCAAAATCAGCAACAGCAGCAGCAACAAATAGAACAATGCCACTCACGCCTCATCGAACTCCGCTCTAACAACCAGCCGGACAACTTAAGTCACGTCCACCAAATATTCACCAATCATTCTTCCCTCCTTGCTCCTCTCGAATCGGCCTGTCCAAAAATAAAAATCCTCCTCTCCCACCTCCTTACCAACGAAACAAACGTAATTGCTAACGTTAAAGCTTTTTGGCGCCGTAAAACGGGGTGCAATAAAACGGGCAAGGTCACCAGGGCTCCTCGACTTCATGACTTAACAGACGCCGAGGCCGCAACCCTGGGGAAGTCGTTCAGGAAGTTTCTGCTCGGAAACAAGGAGACTGCCACAGCTGTGATTGCTTGGAAGCTCGACAACCCCATCCTGGATCCCTTGTTCACTGAGCTTATTTTTGAACCAATAATAATAGCAATTGCAAAGGAACTAATAAAGTCCTCGAAGGTGAGTGAGTGAGCGAGCAAAGCGAGTAAACCTTGATGAAGACGAGAATAGACGAGAAATTCACTACTAACATTTTTATTATTATTCCACTCAAATTTCGTATTCGCACCTTCTTCGCTCGGCGCAGCTCGGACTGGCGAAAAGAGTTATAGTTGGGGCGTTGCTGGCAATCGGAGACATGATTTCAGACATCTGGGTAATCATCTCATACATTGCAATAGGAAACCTTTCTGGCGCATACTCACTAATGGCCATGATCGGGTCCTCGTTATCAGTGCAAATTCTTTTCACCTACGCTCAGAATCGGAAAAAGAGCAAGAGGGTGATTTTGCGAGGTGAGCGAGCGAAGCGACGCGAAGCGAAGCGAAGCGCTTTGAGGAAGACGAGAATACTCGTGATGAATCTCGCGAAATGGCTACAGACATAATGGCTACATCCTACTAAAACGCTCTTGCTTCATTAAAAATGCACCTTGCTTCGCTCGGTGCAGAATTGATATTTGTTGTCACATTTTTGAAGCCGGCAGTAGACGCCTACAGAGTTGCGACCGGCCACGAGGATAAAGATGCTACATACAGTCCTCTAGTGGAGATGTCTTTTGGGAAAGGATGCGAAATGGCGTTCGAGAGCATACCCGGAGGTCTACTGCAGGCCTACATGTTCATCAACTCGCCGGAGAAGACGACATTTCTCTTGGTCTCAATTTTGATCAGCACCCTGACGACCGGCTTTTCGAGCGCCATGGTCTCGTATGACATGGACGTGTCAGTAGCAAACAGGAAGGAAGTGCCATTGTTCTACGGCTACATCAAGGATAGCAACACGGAACGAATGATCACGTTCATTCTGCAGGTGAGCGAGCGGGAGCGGAGCGGGGGGGGGGTTGTGAAAACGAGCTAAAACTAACATTCGTTCCGCTCGGCGCAGTTTCTGCTCGCCAGTTTCCACAACCTCACCCGCACAATCGGCACGGCGCTGCTGTTCTCAGTGAGCAAGAGGCTAACGTTCGGCATGATATTTGTAGAAATGTTTTTGTACCATCTTTACAAGGTTGGGAGGAGTGACTACGTGCTTTGGGTTCCAGGTCTTGAAGGCGCTATTAAGTACATGTGCGCAGGCGTTGTCCACAGCGTGGTGAAGGTGCTAGTGGACTACACAGGTGAGCGAGCTCTGCAAAGCTAAGGGCGGGCTAAAATTAAAAATACTCACATTTTTCCCCACCCCCACCCACTCCCCCCCCTCACAGGCATGATTCACGCTCGGGGACCGAAGCTCGCCGGAGGAGCTCTGTTCTCGTTGACGACGATAGTGAGCCAGTGCTACCCTTTCATCGCGTTGTACTTCTACAGGACGAGCGATATTGAAGACAAAACAGACGGTGACATGCTGAACACGGTGTTCGTCATCTTGGCGAGTTCGTGGTTCGCGTGCGTGCTTGCATTCCTGTTCGTAACCAACAGAGATTTCTGGCACACCTTCACGAGCACAGTCACGGGGTGGCAGTTCACCATCGACTCGTACAAAAAAAGTGACGATCCCGAAACGAAGATGCTGACAATCTTCGAGAACCACCACAGCTTCACGGAGAGCATCAAGGATGAGGTGATCGCCTACATGCACGATCACTGGGCAAAATGGGTGCGAACAAAACCGGCGTGGTTCACCCCAACGTTCATCGCAGCCGTTGACGATGAGTTTATGCCGCAACATGCAATAGAGGCTGAGGGCGGGGCAAGGCGGGGGAGGAGGAGGAACAGCGTCAGTTTCAGAGAGATACTTGGTATTCCACATTCCACATCACCCCACGACCACGTTCAACGTGACCTAAACATCGAAGAAAGAGAGTAAGACAAAAAGAAAAAATAGGAGTTAATCAAACCAATTCCAATTCCAAAAAAAAACAACTCTACGCCAAATAATAGAGGCACCATATCTCCTGCAGACAGCAACTAATTGACCCGTCGCCAGCGCCATTCTCAGCTCGGCCTCAGTCGTCCTCTTCTTGTGCCTCTTCCACACCCACCAGTCTCCAACTCTAATTGTACGCTTGTGTTTTTGTTTTTTTCTCGAGGTAGGAGAAGCCGCTGCAACCACCCAGCACTTGTTCGCACTCTTTGGAGCTCGGAACAGACCCCACTCTACTGAACCCAATCTGCTCGTAGCAGCTCATGGAGCCGTCGTTCCCAACTGCCACTCCAATCAGCACATCGTCCGAAACCTGACTCCCCATTTCTGCTACAGCACGCACCAATTTGCTGGCGATGCCTTTTCTCCGAAAGTTATCGTCGACGTAGACGGCTTCAATGATCCACTTCCCATCAAACGCAACGTCAGTAGGGAAGCAGTCGTCCAAGAAATCCAACCGCTCCTTCGCGCAAACGCAGTGCGACTCCTCCCACCCCGCCAGCCCTTGCATCGCCTGCCCGAGAAACGTCATCGTTTGGAGCAGAGATTTTTCGGGGTGCAAGTAGCCGCAAGCACAACCAACGGGCCCGCCATCGACTTCGTAGATGAGGAACTGCGAGAAGTGGTACAGGCAGGAAGTTGCCGTGGTTACAACTCGCTGCAGTGCTTTTGTTGCCAGGGAGGTGGATTGGTTGGTCATGCTATCGATGGTCTCGCCGAGGTACACATCCCAGATGCCAATCTTGTGAATTCCGCGCTCAGCGGCGAGGATACCGACCGCGATGAAATTGGCGTCATTTGGTGTTGCTTTTCGTATCATGCCGTGTGCTTCACTTGGGATTGCTAGGGCCTCTTGTTATTTATTCGACGAACCACAATCACGCAGTTGTAGCTTTTCCTCAATGAGTTGGCTGGAAGGAAGGAGGGAGAAGGTCTATACTGTGTGGCCAGGCCGGAAGGAGGTCATATGTTCAAAATTAGAGCACTCATATTTTTTTGTCGTTTGAAAAATGACAGAATGAGATGAAAAGTACAATTTATCCTCCAGAGCACCAGAAATAATTCAAATTCTTGTGCATTCTATCCCCAACTAACGAAGCCCACCTCCCCTTCATCAAATTTGGAAAAAGGCCTTCATCGATTCATCGATTCTTTCATCGACCCATATCCTCCTTCATCTCACCTCATCTCAACTTTCACTTTCAACTTTCCATGTCGCGCTCTTCGTCTCCAGCCTGGGAGACCATGAAGGAGAACGCCCAGCCCCTCTCCCGAGGTCGGTGCGCCTCCGAGCTGTCGGCAGCTCTGAGTAAAAAGGCGTCGTTTTCCAAGCAATCGACATCAACATTATCATCATCAACATCACCATCAACATCACCATCCCAATCCCAAAAAACCACCCACGACTTTGCCACCCTCCTCTACAAAACCCTAACCCCCTTTGTGTTCAACCTCCCCCCCGTGACCTCCTTCCTCTCGAAAATCCAATCCCTCAACGCCAGCAACTCCCTCCTCTACAAGTCCCTCCTCGAGGACCTCCTGAACCACTACCTCCTCCTCCCCCCCCGGTCCCCCCCCCCGCCTCCCCCCCCACAGCAACTCCATCCCGCTCGTCAGGCTCTTCGTCACGTACGCGGGCATGTGCGGGGACTCGCTCTCCGTGCTCAACTACCTCGCGAAGGAGTGCGGGGTGGGGGGAGGGTGCGGCCTGATGACCGTTGCGAGGTGCTGGGTTATGGAGAAGGGGGGGGATTACAAGGGCTGCGAGCGGCTGTACGACGACTGTATGGCTTCGTTTATGGCGGTTAGTGAGGGGGGCGAGGAGGGGGACGAGGAAAAGGAAAAGGGGAGGAAGATGGTTGAGGTGAGGAGGAAGCAGTTTTTGAGGAGGATGAGTAGGAGGTTCCTCGACAACGAGATTGAAGACTACAGCTCGGTGGCTTCAGAGGGGAGTGGTAATGGCAATGGCAATGGCATTGATGGTCAAGCGACAGGGGCAGCATACGACGAGAACGGAACCGAAATCTACGAAACCTCGCAAATGCAAATTCGATCAAAGCCGCTAGCGAGGCTTGGGAGGGGGGACGTTGGCGATAATTGGAGGAGCGGGCGGGAGGAGGACAGGAGGAGGGGGAAGGGGTTGTCGAAGGGAAATGGTGGTGGTGGTGGTAACAATGAAAATGGGAATGGGGTGGAGAAGGAGAAGGAGAAGGAGGCGGGGTTTACGATTTTTAGTGACGGCGGCAACGGCAACGGCAACAACGAACAAAAAAATGAAGACTACGACCACCGCCCGTTCGCGAGAGAGCACGAGAGAAAGAAGGAGAACGAGCAGGAGGCCGAGGCGTGGAATAAGTCCGGAGGGCTGAGGATGGGGAAGGACGTTAGGCAGCCGATTACCACGGGGGGAGGAGGATTCGATATTTACCATGACGAAGGGGAGGGTAGTGAGTGGGTCGACGGAGACTCTTACGAGAACAGGTTTAAGCGGGAGCCGAAGGATCGGAAGGCGGATCGGGAGAAGAGCTTGAGGAAGTTGGAGAGGGACAAAAGTGAGAAGAAGGAGACGGGGAAGGGGAAGCAGCAGCAGCAGCAGCAGCAGGGGATGAAGTGCGGGTTCTCGAAGAGGCTCGTGACGAGGGACAGTAAGGGCTTTGAGAGGTGCTTTGAGGAGAGTAGAGCCAAGGGAAAGTTTCACATCGCAAAGAGGGAGGAGGAGTTCAATCACTACCTCAAGCAGGAGGAGGAAGAGAAGGAGGAGAATGACGACCAAAGCGTCGAAATGGAGGACTGCAGCCAGGACGCAACGAACAACAGCAGTTGTGTGATGAACGACAGCGGCGTGAACGTTGGAATGAGCTTCCTAGGCGGGGACATGACCAACGAGCCGACGATTAACACCAAGCTCGCAATGGCGGATCTTGGGCTGATGTTTGGGGGGGGGTTCGGGAGTCCTGTGAAGGAGGAGGAGGAGGAGGAGGATGGAGAGGTGGAGAATAGTAATAGCAACAAAATGGGCGGAGGGGGATTCGCAATTTTCTCGGATGAGGCTCCGCAAAATACCTCAGACTCGAGCGGAGAAAATGAAAATGAACACGGAAACGGAAATGAAATCGACAATGGCGACGACGAGGACGCAACCGTTAGCGTCTCGATCCTTGCCGACTTGATGGCACAAATTCAGCAGGACGTCGAGACGCCGACAGGGCCAACTCCAGCGATAATAAAGAAGAAGAAGAAGGCGGCGCTGGGCGAATCAGCCATAGCGCTCGGAGCGAAAGTTACAAACAAGGAGAAAATGGCGGGGGTGGCAGGAGCGGGGGGCTTCGCAATCTTCAACGACGATAATGAAGACCACGACAGGTGAGCGAGCGAGCGTTGTGACAGAAGAGTGCGAAGCTCCGTGCGAAATACCTTTTCATGGCTACATCCACTACTGAACTAACCTACTCAACTATTTTTGCTCGCTCACTGCTCGTAATCTTCGTTTAAAATGCGCCTCGCTTCGCTTCGCAATCGGCGCAGCAGCTTCTTGGTTGACGAAACCTCCAAACCGGGCAGCCCAACGAACTTTTTAAATTCAAATGCACATGACGGCAAGGAGGGCGGAGAGAATAATCCGGACGTGAGCAGGATACAGATTTTCTGTGATTGAATAAACAAATGACCTCTTAAATGTTTTACTCTTCCTTTTCACTTCCTGTTTCTCTTCATGTTTTCTCTTCCCATTCCCATTCTCATCCTCACTTCGAATTTCCAACCAACTGAAACCACAAAAACGCCACAAAACAATCGCAAAGCTGCTCGTCACTGCCAACAAGCCGCCAACTTCAACTCCACCACCAGAAGTTGCCGACACGGTCAGCGCCTCAGTCGGGGCCTCAGTGGGAGCCTCAGTATCCCCACAGGTGCAGTCAAGACCAGCTGAGGTGGCATCGCTATCGCCCCAGCCATCGCAGATTGCTTTGGTAGTTGGGCAGTCGCTCTCCACGCCGGAGCCAAAGAACATGAATTCGAAGAAAAGGACGTCACTGTGAATTATATTTTTTTTAATTTTGTTTCGTGTTAGGTTTGCTTGAACGTGCTGCTGTTGACCAACAATCAACGGAAACTCACCTTTATCCCAACTTCCCGAGCAAAGGGTTCTGCAGTCGGGAGAGAACGAGAGGGAATAGACGAAGTCGGTGTGGCCCTCCAACGTTACGCTAAGATGGCATTTCCCTCGTTGAAGGAGTAGAACGTTGATTGACTTGTCGCCAGCTGCTTGCCGTCGGGGGAGAAGCACACTGCATCAATGTAATCCGTGTGATCCTCAAGCACTTGCACTCTCGCCAACTCGCCACCCTCCCCCGACTCCGACCAAATCATCACCTTATCATCACTTCCACCAGAAGCAAAGTGGAAGCCTGATGGAGAGATGGTGACGCAAAAAACAGGACCAACGTGTCCCACCAAGGTCTGGACCAACTCGAGGGAAGGGCTGAGTACCTTCAAGTTGGGACCCCCACCATCAACACCACAAGCCACAAGTCCTGAGTCACCAAGAAAGCAAAGACACCATTGGCAAAAACATTGACCAGCTCGATTTTCTATATTGTTGGAGCTGGGCGAGTGGATGATGATTGATCCGCTCGATCTACCCGATGCCACTTGGCCGTTTCTCAGCAACGCCACGCAATCTACAGCACTCTGTACCCGTGAAGGAGCTGTTCGAACATTTTATGACCAAAATATTATTTGAAATTTTTCCCACTTCACGCTTGTTGAACAAGGAAAAACAAACCCCACCCACCCCCTGCTCAACCAACCAGTCAATGAGCAATCTTGACCTTGAAAAGGTTAACCAAATTCGTGACAAGGGGAACGATGCTTTTGAAAAAAATGACTACAACAAAGCCCTCACATGCTACACAATTGCCATAAACCTGTACGAAACCAAGATGAAAACGATGATAAGGAACAGGCACATCACCGACACCCTCAATTGTTACATCAAAACACTTTCCAACCGCTCCCTCGTTCACGCTCGGTTAAAAAACTGGGCGGAAAGCGAGCAGGATGCCACAGCTGTCCTCGAATTGGAAGATGACAACATCAATGCTCTCAATCGTCGTGGAAAAGCCCGCGAAGAGCTCAAGAACTACAAAGGGAGCCTCGAGGACTATCAGATTTGTCTTGAGTTCTCCCAAAAACTGAAAGTTCCCAAGGAGAAGGAGATTAAAGATTTCGAGGCTGATTGTGAGCGGATAAAAGAGCATATTTTGAAGCAACAACAACGACCATAACAACGACAACAACAACAACGACAACAACAACAACAACAACAACAACAACGACGACAACAACAACGACAACAACAACAACAACACCTTAATTGGCTCAAGAAGCGTGATTGGCCCGCCATGGTTCACCTAGATTGGAACTCTGGTTTGCTCAAGAGAATCTACAAGAAGAGAGATGAACATGGTCGACTGCCACATCATTGGCTCGCAGAGAAAGCTCAGACACACACACATGCTCTTGCCATGGTGGGCGTGGAGTCGATTGGCTGGAATCCAGAGGCCCTCACCACACGAGACAATAAAGGCGAAACCCCCCTCGACATTGCCCGTAGGAGTGGAGCCTGTGCTGAGATCATCGGCTTGCTCTCCCTTACTCCCGAGGAAGCTGATTCGTTGAGTGGTGATGAGATGCGCCGCTTGTACGCACCAGTGGCTTATTGGATGAGTGAGATGACTAAGTGGTTCAGATCACGATCGTGGGCAGACTGCCACAAGTTCATCAACGAGCACAATGACGAGTTGGTGCGTGAAGTGCTCAAATACGACCATTCTCATCTTCTTCTAGAGCTTGCTCGCAAAAGCCAGATATACAGCGAGTCCCTCGTGTTTCTTGCTCTTCGAATGATCCATCGATACCCACTTTCCCTGAACTCCCTAAGTGTTGCTGGCAACACTCCCCTCCGGCTTGCTGGATTATTTGATGCGTGCATAGAGATCCGAAACGTCCTCAGCCTCACCCCCAAGGACATCTCCTCCACCCCCTTCCCCACCCTCCTCCGACAACACCTCCCCAAACAGTTCGTCGACGAGTGGGAAAGGCGTGATAATGAGGCGAGGGAGAGGCGGAAACTGGAGGAGGCGAGGAAATTGCAGGATTTCCAGAAGCGTGAGGAAGAAAAACTGTCAAAAACCGGGATAGAGTTCGCTTGGCGAAGGAAAGGCGTGCTCAGTTCTTTGCTAGGGAAAAGCAGGAGCAGAAGGAAAGGCGTGCTCAGTACGCGGCTGGGGAAAGGGAGCAGCAGGCAAAAATTGAGGCGGAGCGAATTGCAACTGAAGCGAGGAAAATGGCGATTTTGGCTGAGAGCAAGGCGAAGAAAATGAAGTCGAGGTGGTTGCGATTCGGCTATTTGCTGGGCAAGAAGGAGTCGGTTAGGGAAATGTGGGTGTTTTCACTGGCGTTCCACGAACTGTGGACTTCGCGTTCCCCCTCTACCACCCCCCCCCCCGAGGCGATCATTAG
>Ga0302114_10001523_pt1 | contig 15200 bp, 18 predicted proteins | sample AG5_Surface_MG_FD_203107 | JGI IMG/M metagenome (GOLD analysis project Ga0302114, IMG submission 203107) | Marine microbial communities from Western Arctic Ocean, Canada - AG5_Surface | ecosystem: Environmental > Aquatic > Marine > Oceanic | place: Canada: Western Arctic Ocean | collected...
TCATCTTCCTCCCCTTCGTTTTTCTGACCTGCAATTGCGGCCACCAAAACCGGCGGAAAGAGCTTCTCCAAAATCTTCCCGTTCTCCGCCCTGCTCTCCGCCCCCATCAGCCTCGCGTACCCGTAACCGCTGCTTCCCACCTCGACGTCGATCTCGATGGTCAGGGCGCATGCCTTGAGAAAGCAAATTGGGTCCCTACGCCAAGCCAAGCGGAACCGAATTGAGTATTCGTTTTGTTTTTGTTGTTGTTAGTTTGAAGTTTTTGAGGTGTGGAATTACATTAGTGCCGCGTGCTGCGGTTCGAAGACTGTCAAGCGCGTGCGAATCGAAGGTTGCGCCGTCCCTCCAGGGACCCTACTGGGGTTCAGGGAAAGGATCCAGTCGATTTCAGAAACTTGAAATTCGACGAAAAAAGGCTATTTTTTCGGTCAAATCATTTCGGGGAACCCCCGCCCCCCCCCACCGCTGCGCTCGGCTTTCCGATGCGCTTGGCTTTCCGCTGCGCTCAGCTTCATGGACACAGCTCCTCCCGCTACAGCTCGCTTCGCTTCGCATCGCTTCGCTCGCTCGCTAACGCTCACTAACGCTCGAGCTCACCTGCAAATCAACGGGCTACAGTGGTTCACCAAGTTCTTCAAGCTCACCACCATAACCCCATTTCCCTTCCCCCCACTCCGCTCCCCTCTCAACTTCTTCCCGAGCTTCTTCCCCACAGCTTCCTGGATAGTGCACTGCATGGCCGATTGCAGCGTCGAGCTGTCCTCCAAAATTTCCTTGAAAATGTTCTTGATCAGCACGGTCTTGCCCTTGAAGCCGCAGCTCTGCGGCAGGCTCAAGATCAGCTCGCACCCTCCCTTCTTCAGGCACTTGCTCGCGACCTTGTGCGATCGGCACACCTGTCCGAGCAGGAGGAGCGCCGCGTGCACGATTCCTGGCGGCAGCGGAAGTCGGCTGCCTTTGGGCCGTAGCGCGAGCAGATGCAAGCACTCAGTCATGCACTGTTCTGTCTCCTTCGCTGGCATCATTGGGTAGTGTGACGGGAAGACGAGGACTGCATCTTTTTTCTCCTTCTTTTTGCTCTTTTCCTTCTCCTTCTCTTTTCCCTTTGCCTTGGGTTTTGCCTTGGGTTTCTCCTTATCCTTCTCCTCCTTGTCCTTCTCATTTTCCTCCTCCTCCTTCGCGGCGTCTTCCTCTTCCTTTTGCTTTTCCTTCTCCTTCTCCTTCTCCTTCTCCAATTTTTTCTCCTTCTCCTTGTCTTTCTTGTCTTTCTCCTTCCGTAGCACCGAGAAAATCTTCTTGGTGGTCGATTTCAACTTCTCGGACATGTATTTTGCCTCTTTTTTGCATCTCACAAGCTCGTTGCTCTTCTCTTTTTTCCCCTTCTCCTTCACCTTCTCCTTCTCTTTTTCCTTCTCATTCTCTTTTCCCATCTTCTCGACAAAATCACACCCTTCTTCCCCCCCCTCCCCCCCCTCCTCCACCTCCTCCACCTCCTCCCCCCCTTCCCCCTTCAAAAACTTGGGCATTTCCCCCTCGCACCCCCCCTCCCAATACGTATTGAACTCCATCTCTTCCTCCTCCCTCTTCCTCGCCCCCTCCTTGTTGCTACTGTCAGCCTCCAAGATCCCACTCACACTAAAAGACATGACGTTCAGAAGCAGCAAGCTGGGCGAAATGAACATCGGAAAGCCTCCCTTGTAGCCCACCCCGTAAACATTTCTCCTCGCGTTGCTCAGCAAATTCAAAATCCTTCCAACGAGGTCATGCTGCAGCACCAGCACCCTAACCATCGGGAAAGCCCTGACCAATATGCACAAGCAGTGAATCAACCCCGCAAGGCGCTGGCTTTGCCCAAACGGCACGTAGTCCTCGGTCAATGCCTTAACCCTGCCAATTAGGTCCTCGACTATTTTCCCCCTGCGCCGAGCGAAGAAGGAGGCGAAGTAAATTCAGTTAGTTAGTTTAGTAGTGGCTCGGCTCGAATATTCGTCTTCCAACCCCCCCGCCCCCGCTCCGCCCCCCCGCTCCGCCGCTACGCACGCTCACCTCAATTTCTCCCCCGACCTCTTGCACAAGTCCACCAGCATTTTGCTCACGACGAACACCACTCCCTCGCTGGCTCCGTCTCCGGTGCCGAATCCGTTATCGACCCTGCAAACAACCCCTTGCTCGCCCACCCCCGCCGACCCGCTCTCGACCAAATCCAAGCAAATTTTGCTGGCGGCGTTTTCGAACGTTTGCAAGCACGTTTTGAACTCGCTCGTAAAGTTTTTGTAGAAGTTGACCATCTTGAGTTGTTCTTTGTACCTCGTAACCTTCTCGTCGATGATTTTGGGTTTGGGTTTGGGTTCCTCCTTCTCCTCCTCTTCCTCCTCGATTTTCATGTCCTCCTCCTTTTCCTCTTCCTTTTCCTTTTCCTTTTCTTCGTTCTCCTCCTCGTCCTTCTTTTTTTGCGGCGGATGATTCAGAACGTAGTCCATTGCCATATCGAGCGAGTTGCTCCTCACCACGTTGAGCCCCTCCAAAACGTGTTCTCGCGAGAATCCCATGTCCATCACTTGAGTGACGATATCTTCGCTGGGAGTGAATTGCCCCTCTGCTGACGACGACACATCTGCTGCAGCGATGTCGTATGTCGTCGGAGGGTCCTCCCCCGACGACGACGACGCCCGATTCTGGCGAATCCTGTCGGCCAGCGCGCCGAAAACCGGGTTGATGTACGGATTCTCCGTCTTCCCTTTTCCCTCTGCCTCCTCCTCCCCCCCCTCCTTGTCCTTCTTCAACTCCTCAGCCAACCCAAGCGCCTCCTCCTGCTTTACAACAGTTCCCAACCCCACCAACAACTCGCTCATCAGGCTAACTACTAAACTTAGCATGTTCACTGGCAAACCACAAAGCTGCGCGAAAATAATGTTAGTTTAGGTATGGTATGGATGTAGCCTATATTATTATGTCTGCAGCCATTTCGCCGGATTTGATTCATCGCGAGTATGCTCGTCTTCCTCCAGGCTCGCTCGCTCACCTTCTCCCCGGTCTTTGCCTCCGTCCATGCACCCGCCATCACTCCTCCGACCAGGCTCAAAACCTTCTCGCTAATCTTCTCGACCTTGTCGTTTTCTGAGTCGAAAATCTTGCCAATCTCGTTCTTATGCTGCGCGCTGCCGTTCTTTGTAATTGCTGTGTGGCATGCCTGCAGCGCCTTCATGTTTGCCATTTTCTTCATCAGTTCAATGGCCGGAACGAAGCTATGTGAAATAAATAGTGTTAAAAATCCAATTCCAATTCCAAATTCAATGCCATCCACTCACCTTGCCAAACACGCGGCGCTACACCTCACTCCGCTACTATTGCAGCTCAAAATCACGGGAGGATTGTTGACATCTAAGTTCACCCCCCCCACCGCGTCCAGCCCACTCCTCACCGCCTCCCTGTCTTCCTTCGCAAATTCGTTCATGTCGGCAATCCCAAATTCCAGAATGAACTTCAAGATCTTCTCCAAGCACTCCCCCCCCTGGCTCCCGCTCCCAACGAACCTCCCCAGCAGCAGCAAGTTGTGATTCTTCTTCCTGTCCTCAAAGACGCAGCAGTTCATCATTTCCACAACGTTGCCCAAGAAAATTGCGCACTTTTCCCTTTTTTTAACCTTTACCACTGCGACGGCTGAGGGAGCTTGTTCTCTTTTTTCATCCTCCGCCTCCACGACCATGTCGCCCCCCATCTTGTTGTACTTTAGCAGCTCCCGGCACAGCATACCATTCACCTCCTTCCCGTGATCACTGAACGGCGTTTTGGTCCAAGCAAAAACCGCCCTGCTCAAAACAACAAACAAGCCTTTGGTGCAAGAATGAAACCTGCTAAGCACCATGCTTCCGACGCTGCGCCGTGCCAAAGAAGATTTAGTGATATAATGTTAATTTAGAGTGGATGTGTGAGCGAAGCGAGCCAGCGACGCCATACCATGCACTAGTTGTGACTAGCTCGCTTCGCTCGCCGCTCGCCAGCAACACCATACCATGCACTAGTTGTGACTAGCTCGCTTCGCTCGCCGCTCGCCAGCAACACCAAGACCATACCATGCACTAGTTGTGACTAGCTCGCTTCGCTCGCCTCACCTGCACAAATCTAATATTCCGCATTCCGCAAACGGTCCGAACACAATCTTCTCCTCCATCGTTGCCGCCTTTCCTCCCGCTCCTCTCCCCCCTCCCACAACCGCAATCACCTCGCAGATCGGCTCCTTCCCTTGCCCCCTCGTGCTCTCGCTAATCCAACCTCGGTCATTCTTGTACCGCATGACCCCGCTCTCGTTAACAACCCTGTCGTGGCTGATGACAATCTCGCCAATGTCGCAGGTGCCCAAATTGGCGCAGTTGTCGATGCTAACCCCATCTCTCACCACAGCGCCGTCAATGCTCGTGATTCGCAAGATGTACTCCTTCGGGTGCCACACCCCCTCCCCCTTGAATCGCTCCACCTCCCGCTCCTCGTACCCCTCCTCGCTCCTACACCGGCTAACCTCCAGCTGGCTCGACCTGTGCAGAATCCCCAACTTTTCCACATTTTTCATGAAGATGCTTTTCTCGTCCTTGCTGATCTTGTCCAGCAGCTCCTTCGTCCACAGATCGTTGTTGCTTCTGTGGTGGTGCCCCGGTCCACTGCTGTTGGCGCTTCTGATCATGTCCGTGAGCATTGTGAAGAGCCACTCAACGTAGGCCAGCTGTCTCAAGTATTTTGCGTAAGCAGCCACCTTTTCCTTTTTTTCCCAATCTCCCCAGTTTCCCCCCTCCTCCAGCTCCAGCATGTGCAACGCAACCCTCGGCACGTTATCCAGCACCCCCCCGGCGTTGAGATTGCTGAGGCTTTGAGTAGCTGCATCCACGCTTTCGTTCACTTTGCCGCTCAGCTCCTTTTGAACTTTTCCCAGATTTCCCAGCTCGAACATGATTTTCATGTTCATTTTGTTTATAATGCTTGTTTCGCTCCCCGGGGTGACCTGCGCTCATCAGGAAATAAAATATGTTGTTAGTTCAAAATCGTGTATGTATGTGAACCGTCGCTCCGCTCTGACCCCGTCCGCTACGCCACGCTCCGCTCCGCTCCGCTCCCTCACCTCCATCCTGCCCCCAGCGCTCACGCTCGCCATCAAGGTTTTGATCGTGCTGGTCAGGTAGGTTGCCGGCGTGAAGTGTGCCAAGTGGACGCTGCTGCTCGCGTTGGGCATGCTGCTCAACTGACTCAGAAAAGTCGTCCCGTTGCTTATCAACACTCCGTATAAAAGCAGCAAGTGGCTCAGCCCGCCCTTATCGATGAACGAAACGGCGTGGTCCGCCTTCATCACAATGGCTTCAACGATCTGGCAAACGTTGCTGCGCCGAGCAAAATGAAGGGATTTGGAGTGGGTTAGTCACTTTGCACCATATACTAGTTGTGACTAGCGAGCTGTGAGTGGAACGAGCCAGCAATCCAATACAGTCACACTAGCTGTGACTTGCTCGCTTCGCTCGCCTCACTCACCTCACATATTGCATCAGCTGCGTTCGCCGTTTGATCAACCCCCCCCCCTTCCTGATCAATCCCCCCCCCTCTCCTTTTCCCTCATATCCCGCTTCCGCCTCCCAGTCGAAACCATTCCCAAACCCGGTTCCCAGCTCGAACTTCACCTCATCCCTGCACAGAGTATCACCCAAATTAATTATGTCCTCTAACGACTTCACCAGCGAGGTGATGATCAAGTCTCTGAGCTGCGGCACGTGGCGAATGATTTCGTCCAACCCCCCCCCTACAGCTTGGGACAACTCCTCGCGCAGGTGCCTACTCTGGCCAGTAACTATGTAATCGGGGGAGTAGAAGATGCTCAACAAAGCCGGGAACGGATTGGCGGCCTGCGCCGAGCAAGAAGGCGCCAAACGAATTGTTTGGGTTAGTTTAGTAATGGCTCGTATATGTATATATTTCTCGTCTTCATCAAGGCTCGATCGCTTCTCTCGCTAACCTTCAATCTTCTCCCTCCGTCCTCCGTAATTCCCAAGCAGCAAACCACGGCCGGCAAAATTATGATCAGATCCGCACTCGGCAGTACTTCCTTGTTCTTCACCATGCTCAGAAAGGTACTCGCCAACCCGCACCTGTGGATGTGGTGCACGCTCGGTGGGTCCGCGTTGGCGCAGTCCGCGAAGAAACTCGCGGCCAAACTGCGCCGAGCGAGGCGAGATTGTGCGCATTTTTAATGAAGCAAGAGCAAACCGAGTGAAGCGAAATATGTCAAAAGAATTGAGTGGAATAATAACGTAGGTTCAGTAGTGGATGTAGCCATCATGTCTGTAGCAATTTCGCGGGATTCATCGCGATAATTCTCGTCTTTGTCAAGGCTCGCTCTCTCACCTCGTCAAAACCCCCCCGTACACTTTCGTGTTGATCAAAATCGTGTTGATTACGTGCGGCAAGCAGCCCGACCTCAACGTCACGCCCGTTCCATTGCTCGTTTGGCTGCTGCTGTGATGGAAAACCATCATCAGCGCGTTGAAGATGTTGAACAGAATGACTCTTTTCGCGGCGGTAAGTGGTTTGATTGGGGTTGTGGATGATGATGATGATGATGATGATGATAATGTTGACACCACATTATCCTCCTCATTCTCCTCCTCCTTCACCTCCACCTCCACCTCCACCGACATGGCCATTGCAGCCCTCAGCTCTGCAGCCTCCTCGTCGTCACTTTCTGCTCCCTCCCCGTAGTCATCGTCGCCGCCGTCGTCGTCGTCATCCATTTTCCTCTCCTCCTCCACATACACCTCATCCATTACTTTTTTATAATTCCCAATGTCCAAAACCTCCCAATTCAATCGCTCAATCAGCAACTCGCTCCCTTTCAAATCGTTGAACGCGGTCAGCGCGCTGGTATGGAACTGAATCGCGACTTCCAAAATTTGCACGCACTTGGCCACAATGTAGGTTTTCAAATTGCCAAAGGCTGCAGCGTCCTCGTCCTGTGATTTGGGTTAGTTGTGGTTGCAAAAACGACACTAGTTTTGTGACTAAATCGCAGCTCACCTCCTCGTCGTTCTCGTCATCGTCATTGGCGGCCTTGACAATGCTGAGCATAGCAGGCACAAGCCCGCAGTCAGTCATTGCCGAGCTACCGCTCTGGACGTTCACAACGGACGAAATGAGAGTGAAGACCTTGTCGATCCACTCGAACTGGTTGCGTTGAGTGTGGAGCAGGTTGATGTTGGAAAACGCTACTGAGGAAGTAACATTGGGCTGAGTGGTGGCGGAAACAAAGGCCATCCCAACTTCCAAGTTGGGATCGTCGTTCATCCCCGCAATCGCATTCCCAATCCCAATCCCAATCCCATCCTTCTTATTTTTCTTCTTCTTCTCCCCGCCAGCCTTCTTCAAGTTTGACAAAGTGTACCGCAACAGGCTCGGCAAGAAGCCATTGTACAGCCCCTTGCCGACGCCGAGCTCCCCAAAGACGTTCACATTCTGCGCGAGCATGGGCAATCCACCCGTTCGTGCGCTCTCCCTCGGGAAGTAGATCAACGCATCGAGGATATCGACGGCCAACAGTTTAACTTCGTGAGGGACGCACTCCACCTCCCCCACCCCCTCTTCTTCTTGGCGAATCTGCGCCGAGCGAAGAAGGTGCGAATACGAACACGAATTGAGTGGGATAACGTTAGTTTAGTAGTGGCTTTGTGTTTTCTCGTCTTCATCAACCACTCCCCCCGCTCCGCTCGCTCACCAGGTCGACAATCTCGTGACAAAACTCGGGCTGCGCCTGAAAAAATCCGTTCAGCACGTCCGAGCTGTCGTGAACGAACAGAACCGCTAGAATTGCCTCCAGCCTAGACTTGACGCACAGCCGACGGCCCTCCAAGCTGGAGAATGACTTGGAGAGGCGAATTTGCGCCAACAATTGAAAGTGCTTGTTTTCCGGCACGCGGTGTTTCGCAATCAAACCCTTGAACATGTCGCTCGTGGACGTTGAATTTAGCTCGTCGCTGGCAACGAAAATGTTCGTCAAAGCTTTCCCAGGTTCCTCCGCGTAGAAGCCGAAGTAAAGGTCGCCAGCTAGGAGTGGGTTAGGAGTGGGTTGGGAGTGGGTTGGGAGAGGGTTAGACGCTTCGTTCGCTCACCTCCGGACTTGGAAACGGAAATGGAATCGGATCCGACCACGCAGGCTTTCATGCCAAGGCCGCCGGAGAGCGCCCCCCATCCTCTGGCCAACGTCAGGAGCTTGGAGGACGCAATCACAGAGTTGTGGAGGTCGGTCGTGTGGGGTTCTTCCTCGGGGTGTTGTTGGCGGTGGAGGTGAGGAGGGACAGATAATTTGGATAGGGCAGTCAAAGCCGCCGTTTGTAAGGAGTCTTTGCTGGAGGAGAGGAGTAGGAGGAGGTGCTGGGGGAGGGAGGGAGGGAGGGTGGGGGGGTTAGGAATGCTTTTACTTTTGGTTTGACAAACAAACAAAACTCGTAAAAATAACTCACTTCGGTCGAATAAAATCGGTGCTTGCTGCTGGAATTGTCGAGAAGCTTGGCAAGGAAATTAACCACACCCTCAAGTTCGTCAAGCACAACTTGAGAAACTAGGGGGGCATCAGTGGTAGCGTCATCAATCATGGCATTGCCCGCATCCGCAACCGCAGCCGCAGCCACATCTGCAGCCGCAACCGCCGCAACCACAACTACAGCCTTCCCATCATTATCGGTGAACTTGTTGATGAGCTTCTTGGGGATCAATAACAATGACTGCTCGTACTTTTTTAGCAAACGAGCTAGGTGGAAGTCAATCTGATCCAGAAGTGGGGACCAGTGGGTCAGGTTCGTCAGCTCTTGGGGGTAGTACGTGGCAGAGAACGAACTAATGCGAGCCAGCAACTGCGTCCACTCGGCCTCCTCGCTCCCCACAAGGCAGCCCTTGTACCAATGCCCCCGGAGAGTTCGCCCATTTGCCTCTCCAATTGCAATGCAGTCGGAAACAAGCGATACCACCTCGTGCGAATTTGACACATTGTTGGTAGCTGAGTCCTGGGCGAACGTAGAGTACTGCCCTCGTCGACGGACCGGGGCCATATTTGTCAAAATCTAGGTGTCGGAATAAAGTTTTTGAATGTAGTAAAGTGTGTGTGATTAAAGGACACTGTGGAGAATCCTGTGGAGTTTTCTCAAAAAGTTTGCGACCAAAAAATTATTTTTCCAATCCTGTTCACAATACTTATCCGTACGCCCGGCCGCATATTTATACCCACACCCACACAATTAAACCCACAAATATGGCTCCTTCTTCTAGATCTTATGATCCCCCCACCCTTGAACGATCTGAACGATCTACAATGAAGTTTCAAACCACCAAGCTTCGGTCGTGGAGGTCGTCTTATTCGCGTATCGTTTCTCTCCACCCCACTTACTTCACTACAATTGACCCAGAAACGTTTTCGGAGACCAACAGGTACAATTTCCAGGCTCTGACGAAACTGTCTCCTGACACTTCTACTCCTGATGTGTTCCTGATGGAGATTGACAAAGAAAAGTACAAGTACAAATGCGCACACCGCGGCATGCTCCTCACGGAGCTCAAGCGCGCGAAATTTACCTACGAAATGAACTACTCGAAGATTTCCTCCCCAAACTTGAACCTAAAAGTGTTTACTGCCGAGGTGAGGGTTAATTGCAAATTGTATTTGTAAATTGCAACTAATCAATGCTGTGCACTAACATCACATCACATCAAATAGCGTCAACGCCGCACCGGAGAGCGCGTTGCAACCCAACTTGTGGTTTACCCGTACGCGTTGGTTGAGCGTGACCCGAATTCCCAGCGTATTCTCCAGAACTACGATTTTCTCAACATCACAAGTGTGGGTTTTCTTTCGGACGATCCCCGCGGCATCGTAATCACTGTCAGCGGCAGGGGGCGGTTGTTCTTGGTCAATGGCGACGGCAACAGGAGCGATCTTGCCTCCCGGATCAAGGCGGGAAGCGAGGAGTGTGGTGTTGGTTTCACCATAGGCGCTGGTGTCACGAGCAAGGAGTTTCTCGAGGTGAGTGATTTCAAGCTCGCAACGTTCGTTCACCCTCATCTTACCCCCCTTTGTTACTCGCAGACCCGAGCTGCGTATGGCACCTCGGTCGGCGAGGCAATGTGCGCCTATTCGGTGACCAAGCAGACCCAGCGCCACGAGAACTCATCGTCCCGACCTCGAACCCTCACCCTCACTCAAGATAACATTCTTGAGAAAGACACCATTACCGGCTCCACAGTCTCCTGTCGCTCCCTCAAGTCGATATTTGCCATCGTCCGCTGTTCTGCCTCCCACGAGCCCTCCGCCGACAGCACCAACACCAACACCAACGTCAACATGGACACTAAAATCAGAATAGAGTACAAGGACGGTCTGTCGCGCACCTACTTCTCCTCGAAGAGAGACGCCCTTGCCTGCAGTATTTTAGACGCTGCTCTCTCCACCGGCAACACCGACGTGTGTGTGACAGAGGGGGTTAGGTGAGCCTTTGCATATAACGCATCCGCGCGAACGAAGTCATCCACAAAATTAACAATTATTATCATCCCATTCATTCGCTCGGCGCAGCGATGGCTACCGGTTGTTGCCCAGGGGGGTCAGAGAGCAAGCTACACCAAAAGGTGGGCTAATGGAAACCTTCTTCGGGCCCGACAACATTCAGAATTGGTATTTGAAGCGCCTCGGCCGCGTTGCTACCGCGAGGCTAAATGCCTCCGGCCTTCATAACATTCAGGCCGAGTTCTGCCCCGAAGTAGTCGTCGCGGCTTTGGAGTTCAACGCCAATGTGTCTCCGGAAGGAATTTCTCCCTCTTCGGATAAGAAGCACGTTCAAAACTCGCTAACCCCGGTGATCAAGCTGCTTTCCTACCTGAGTCACACCCGCACTGACGCGGCAAATCAGGGTGGCCAAACCTCCAATGTAACCCCGTTGCAGCAGCAGCGATCCGAAGAGGCGGCGTCCACGCTGCTGCAGGTGAGCAAGCAAAGCCAATCGACCCTTGACGAAGACGAGAAATAATATCAGCGATAAACAAACTACAAAAACTAACTAAATTCTCAATTTTTTGGCTCGCTCGGCGCAGGCGGTGTTCCGCATCGTGAAGTGCATTGCCGGGTTCCGCTACTTTTTAGAAATTCCAGAATGCTTGGACGTGATGGCGCAGCTCCTCACCTCCCGAGACCAGTTCACTTCCTACTGGGCTGTCAAGGTGTTGGGCGTGCTCGTTACATGTCCGTTCTCGCCCAGAAATCGGGAGCAGGAATTCGTCAACAAGCAGGTTCTCCTTGCCCCTCCAATCATCACCAACACCCTCGTTGGTATTCTAATTGGAGGTTCTACGTCCGGCTGGGACGAGGCGCCGCAGCCTCCCCAGCCCACCGCTCAGGAGATTCAGCAGCTCAAGGAGGCCGAAGAGCTCAAACTAAAGAAGAAGAAGGAAAAGGAATTCGCTCTCCTCCACCCGAAGCACCAGGAGGCTGCGCTAGAGGCCGAAAGGTAGGTTGGGGGGGGCAACCAGCCATCCAAACATACATGCACACACACACACACACACACACACACACACACACACACACACACACACACACACACGCACACACACACACACACACACACTAAACTAACCAAATCATGCGCCTCGCCTCGCTTCGCTTCGCTCGGCGCAGGCTCGCCTCCGAACAATCCGAACAACCCACAAGCAACGATAGCACGTCCCCTACCCCCCCCCCCTCCCCAATCAAGCAACCAATCGTTGTTGTCCCCCCTCCCCCCCCTCCCACCTACATGCCCCCCAAGAAGATCTCCACCCTCGTCCTAATGGCCGTTTCAGAGGTGAGCGAGCGAAGCGATCGAGCCTTGAGGAAGACGAGAATACCGCATTGAATCCCACAAAATGGCTACAAATATGATATAATTAATGGCTACAACCAACCACTATGTTGACTCGCTTCATTCGTTTTGCTCTTGCTTCGTACGTATAACAATGCGCCTCGCACCTTCTTCACTCGGCGCAGCTCCTAGAATCTGTCCTCTGCTCAGGCCACGACACCACGGCCCCAGAGCGGTTCGAAACCCTCTCCAGCTCACTGGCCAACGGCTACGGTTCCCTCATGGACATGCTCAGGTCTCCCTGCGCTCTCATCGTCGAGAACGCTGCTATCCTGCTGCAAATGATCACCTCCCATAAGCCCGACTGCGGCGAGCTCGTTCGGGACTCGGCCCTCTCCTCCGCAACCCTCCTCAGGCACTTCTACAATGCAGGTGAGCGAGCGAAAAGAAGCGAGCGAGCCTTGATGAAGACGAGCATACTCGCGATGAATCCAATGAAAAAATGCTACAGACACAAAGGCAATTAATTACATACACCACTGAACTAACATTATTCCACTCAATTCGTATTCTTTTGACTCGCTTCACTCGTTTTGCTCTTGCTTCATAAAAAAAATCCGCACAATCTCGCTTTGCTCGGCGCAGTGTTCTCCCCGTCGTCTTGCCAGCGATTCCTCTCGCGGTACCTGGTCACGTTGTGGATGTCTGGCTCTCCCGCTTGCGCGGAGAAGCAGCTCCTGGCCCGGATGCTCCCTTCCGGCTTCCTCCCCTACTTAAAAATGCCCCTCCTCTCCGACTCGGAGCTCATCAACCTCGACGACATGGAGGGCGCAGGCATCGAAGCCACCAACACGTTTGATCGCCTTGGCAACGACAACAACGCCGGCGGAACGAACATCAAGCGACTGAGGGAACGGATTAACATGGCGAACCTGAAAACCTCCACCACGGAGGGAAACGTGGAGAACTTCCGCATTCTCTTCCACGTCATTACCCAGGACCACGCCCTCCCCGACCTTCTGTGGAACCAGCAGACGAGGCGGGAGCTGAGAATTAGCTTGGAATCCGAGCTGCTCAGCATCGAGCGGGAAACGGATATTAGAGGAGGGGGGGGGAGAGTTGCGTGGAACCACCAGCAGTACAGTGTCTTGTACGGTTCGTTGAAGGACGAGGTTCGCGTGGGGAACGTGTACATGCGGCTTTGGCTAGAGGTGAGCGAGCGAAAAACAGCGAAATACTTGCGAGCGAGCCTTGAGGAGGACGAGCATATGAGCCACAACTGAACAAAACTAACATTCATATTATTCCATCAATTTGCAATGCGCCTCGCTTCGCTCGGCGCAGGCCGGCGACGCCTTCATCAAAACTTGGGGAGAGCCAATTCGCCTCTTTGAGCTCCTTTTCCGCCGCCTTTTGTGCGACATGGATCGCAACACAATCATCACGAACATGTGCATTAGATGCCTGGAGCGGCTCTACGCGCACCACATTGACACAATCGGTACTTTTAACGACGTCATGATTCTGGTCCGGAGCATGGCCTTGACCACATCAGTGGAAACACAGCATCGGTTCCTGTCTCTACTGGCAACGTTACTGGGAGTTACCAAAAACTCCGACGACAACGCGCGGTTGCAGATTCCTGGAAACGCCGAGCAGCTCCTCAACTCGGAGTGCGTCACGCAGCTCTGCCAGTACGTGGCCTGGGGGCACACCAACAGGTGAGCGAGCGAAGCGAAGCGAAGCGAGCGAGCGTTGGTGAAGACGAGAATGCGAGCCACTACTAAACTATTATAAAATATTATTATTATTTCGCTTCATTCGTTTTGCTCTTGCTTCATTAAAAATGCGCACAATCTCGCTTCGCTCGGCGCAGCGCCCAGATCGGAAACTTGCTCCACAGGGCTAGCGTCTCTGAAGGTGCAATGATAACTGACGGGAGCGATGTCGGTCCTGAGGGTCACGACCCTACATCAACATCAGCAGAAACATCAACAGAAACATCAACAGAAACAGAAATAGCCTCAGGAACCACTCGAAAAGCACCCGATGCGGACTGCCCGCAAGTGTGGTTCGTTGCGCCAGCAGGACAGATCCCCCCCCTGCCCAACAAAATCTGTGGACCATTTCGAGTTTCTGAACTCAAATCGTTTATTTCCACCGGTGAGCTCCACTCTCGAGCGCTGGTGACTGCCGCGCACGTCGAGGACTACGCGAGTGAGGATGGTGGAGAGCTCTCCGGGGTGAAGGTGAGCCGTTTCTCTTTCTTTTTTCCATCACCCTGACAAAAAAAAACTTACAAACGCAATCCAATTTCAGGAGACCGCAATCGACACTGGAAAGTGGCGCCAGATGGAAGATGTTTGGCAGCTCCGGTGGCAGCTCTGCACCGAGGGCGAGGGGGTTTACACGGCCTCCCAAATCTCTCTCATTGCTTTGCGTGCTTTGACGCGTCTGGTCGACATGCACAAATCCATTGATTGCAGGGGCGTGCCCTACCACCCCATCCCCATCGCAAAGAAGTTGCTGTGTGGGTTGGCGGGTGGCGAGGCTGCTTCGGATAGCACCGGGATGGAGCAGAGAGAAAGTCTGTTTGTCATTGCCCAGTCCATGCTCTGCAATGACAATACGGTGGTTGACACGGCGGCGACCTTGCTGCACAAGCTAATCCTCCACAACGACGAGGCGTGTGCGAAACTCTACCTAACTGGGGTTTTCATGTTCGCCGTGGGGTACACTGGAAGCAACTACCACAGCATCGCAAAGCTACTTTCTGATACCCACATTAAGCAGAACTTTAGGAGCGGATTCGCTGCAGCCGCAGATGCCACTGACCTCCCCCTGAAGGAGAGATCCATCTTGGGAAATTTGTTGCCCGAGGGCCTCCTCTACATGCTCTTTAACTACGGCCCGGAGCGCTTCACCGAAGTATTTGTCGGCGATTTCGACTCGCCCGAGGTAATTTGGAACTTCAAGATGAGGAAACACATGGTCGAAATGATCAAGCAGCACCTGGGCGATTTCCCAAAGAGGCTCTGGCAGAACACCTGCAGGTGGGTGAGCGAGCCGCGAGCGAAGCGAAGCGAAGCGAAGCGAGTCACACAACTAGTGCTAAACCTATTCCACCTCAATTCCTATTCATTTGGCGGCGCAGCAAGTACGAGTACTGTCCGATTCCCGGGATTGCCTACAAAAGGCTGGAGAAGGAGCTTTTCTGCCACAACTACTACTTGAGCAATTTGTGCAACGAGGTCAAGTTTCCGGACTGGCCCATTGCGGAGCCGGTTGAGGTTCTCCGAGCCTGTTTGGAAGAGTGGAAGAAGGAGATGAGTAGCGACACGGTGAAAG
>Ga0302114_10001527_pt1 | contig 15180 bp, 21 predicted proteins | sample AG5_Surface_MG_FD_203107 | JGI IMG/M metagenome (GOLD analysis project Ga0302114, IMG submission 203107) | Marine microbial communities from Western Arctic Ocean, Canada - AG5_Surface | ecosystem: Environmental > Aquatic > Marine > Oceanic | place: Canada: Western Arctic Ocean | collected...
GAGCTTCCTCGGGAGTGAGGGAGAGCAAGCCGATGATCTCAGCACAGGCTCCACTCCTACGGGCAATGTCGATGGGAGTTTCGCCTTTATTGTCTCGTGTGGTGAGGGCCTCTGGATTCAAGCCAGTCGAAAACACGCCCACATGGGCAAGAGCATGTGTGTGTGTCTGAGCTTTCGCTGCCATCCAATGATGTGGCAGTCGTCTAAGCTCATCTCTCTCCTTGTACTTTCTCACAAGCAAATCTACGTCCCTTTCTGGGTGAAGCATGACATCTCGTACCGCGGGCCAATCACGCTTCTTTAGCCACTCGTGGTGCTCACAAGGTGGCATGGCTTTAGGGGTGACGGGAAGGGACGGTGAAATTTATTTTTCGAGGTTTGCACTTTATATTTCATGCAATCACGCAATATAGATAGGTGTTTTGCATTAATATCTTTGGCTTGATCGCTTCAATTCTTAGTAATGACGCTTACCACTCTCGAAGCCTGGTCTTCTTTGGCCCTAGCTGCGGCCTCGATGAAGACTGGAGATCAAACTTTACATCTTCGATCTCTGCTTCTTGACAAAACACGATCTGGCTCTTTTTTCGCAAAGCACAAGGACATCACAATGGACTACTCAAGGCAGAAGCTCACTTCGACCCACCTTGATACCCTTTTCTCCCTGGCCGATCAATCTGGCCTACAGGACAAGATTGCTGCTATGAAGAATGGTGTAAAGATTAATGAGACCGAGGATCGTGCAGGTGAGTAAGGGTTTCCATCTCGTTATATCGTGTATCATGTGTATCATTCTCGTTCACAATACTAACTAACGAACTAACTAACTAACCTACTTCCTATCCTAGTCCTCCACCACTTCCTCCGAGCCCCAAAATCGTACGACGTTTCCTCCTTTGCGGACGGAGCCGAAGCAGGAGCGAAGGTCCTCTCGGAAGTCCACTCCGTGCTGTCCTCCATCAAAACCTACGTAGATGAGATCCGCTCGGGCAAGAAACTAGGAGCAACTGGCAAGCCCATCGTCAATGTCCTTGCTGTTGGCATTGGCGGGTCGCAGCTCGGGCCTGAGTTCGTTAACCTCGCCCTCGAGGCAGATGCTACCGCCAAAGCTGGAGCCCGAGGAAGAACCCTCCGCTTCCTCGCCAATGTTGACCCAGTTGATGCGAGCAATGCCTTCCAGGACCTCGACCCTGAGGCCACCATGGTGATCGTCGTCTCCAAGACGTTCACCACTGCTGAGACGATGATGAACGCCAAGACGGCCCGGGCTTGGTTAGTGGCCGGGAATCCCAACGCTGACCCCTCCAAAGTTGTGAGCTGCCAGTTCGCAGCAGTCTCCACCGCAATCGACAAGGCGGTCGGTTTCGGGATTGACAAGGAAAATATTTTCGGCTTTTGGGATTGGGTCGGCGGGAGGTACTCGGTAACCTCTGCTGTCGGCATGCTCCCCCTCTCCCTCCACTACGGATACGACGTGATGAACTCGTTCCTCGAGGGGGCGCACGACATCGACAACATGTTCTTTGACACGAGCAAGGGCAACATTAAAAACAACATGCCGGTGATTTTGGGCCTTTTGGGAGTCTGGAACTCCACGTTCTTGGGCCACGGGGCCCGGGCCCTTCTCCCCTATAGCCAGGCGCTTCGCCGGCTCCCTGCCCACATCCAACAGGTGGACATGGAGAGCAACGGCAAGGGGGTTGCGATGGACGGATCTGGCATGGAGTTCGATTGCGGAGAAATTAACTTTGGCGAGGCTGGGACCAACGGGCAGCACTCGTTCTACCAGCTCATGCACCAGGGGCGCGTCGTCCCGTGCGACTTTATCGGCTTCAAAGAGTCGCAGCAGCCCAAGAGGCTCGCCGAGGGGGAAGCCGTGGTGAGCAACCACGACGAGCTCATGTCCAATTTCTTCGCCCAACCCGACGCGCTTGCCTGTGGCAAGACTTTGGCGGACTGCGAGAAGGAGGGGATCGCGGAGAAGGTGAGCGAGCGCACATTTGCTACAGATTTTACAGCTATCATCCACTACTAAGCTAAGCTAAAAACTTAGCTTAGCTTAGCTTAGCTAATCTAACCCACTCAATTCGCAGCTCCGCCCCCACAAGGAGTTCAGTGGAGACCGTCCCTCCACCTCCATCTTGATGACCAGGCTTGATGCTTTTGCGGTGGGTCAAATTCTGGCCATCTACGAGCACCGGACAGCCGTGCAGGGCTTCATCTGGGGGGTGAACTCGTTCGATCAGTGGGGCGTTGAGCTTGGAAAGGCTTTGGCTGGCCAGTGCAGAAAGCAGCTCGTAGCGAGCCGTGGAGCTGGTGCTGGCGTGAAGGGTTTCAATCCGAGCACGACGGCGTTGCTTGAGGAGTACTTGAAGTAAAAAAAATGGCGAGTCAAAAATAACAATATAATTCAGTAGGGTATGATGATGGGATGGCATTTAATTTAAAAACAGAAACAAAATTTGGGTTAGCTTTTTACACCTCCTCGTTCTCCAACATCTGCTCCAGCGTCTGCCGCCTCCTCACAACCCTCACCCCCTCCTCTTCCGCCCCCTCCCCAATCATGACTTCGGCGGCCTCCGGGAAGGAGTTGTAGTTCTTTGTGGACATGCTGCTGCAGTACGCTCCGGCCCCGCCAATCACAACGAAATCTCCAATCTCGCTCTTCTTCACCAACCGCGTGTCTAAGTCCTCCGGATCCCCCTCCTTGGGCGTTAGCAGATCGCCGCTCTCGCAGCAGTGCCCCACAATCACCACGTCCTCCTCGCCCTCCCCCTTTCCGTAAACGACCACCGGGTGGCGCGCCCCGTACAAACTCGGGCGCAAAATGTCCGTCATGCCGCAGTCCATCTTCAAGAACGTGTACCCCTCCCCGCCAGTGTTGACCCTGTCCATGACCCTGCTCACAACGCACCCCGCATTCGCTACCAGCATTGTTCCGGGCTCGATTTCCAGTTTCAGCTGCGCCGAGCGAAGTAAATGAGTGGCAAATGAGTGGCAAATGAGTGGCAAATGAGTGGCAAATGAGTGGGTAAGTTTCTGTTCAGTAGTTCTCAGTTGTTGATGTAGACGGCAGAAGCCATTTCGCGGTCGCGCTCGCTCACCTCCTTCCCGTGCTCACTCTTGAACTTTTCGAACTCTCCCCTGATGGCCGTTCCAACGACCTGCAGGTCGGTGTTCTTCTCGCCGTTGTCGCTGTTCCTCGCAACCTTGTACCCACCGCCCAAGTTGATGGACTTGATCGTGTCAAAACTGCTGCAAAAGGAAAGGCTCTTGGCCACCACCTTGACCCACACGTCCGGGTCGCTTCCACTTCCAATGTGGGTGTGCACCCTCTCCACTTCGAGGTTGAACTCGTCGACAATGCTCTTGATCGTTCCGTCATTTAGCGACTCAAACCAAATTCCAAACGAGCTCTGAGGTCCGCCCACATTGGTCTTGCTGAACCCCGTGGTCGAATCGGAGAATCCGCCGCTTCCCACCCCGGGGTTGATCCGAATCCCGCACTTGAACTTCTCCCCCATTGCCTTGGAAGCCTGCCCAATCCTTGTTAACTGACTCAACGAGCACGCGTTCACGTTCACACCGAGCTTGATGTAAGCTCCAATGTTGTCGGGAAGCTCCTGGGTGGAGAGGGAAATATCGCCGTGGGAAAACCCGGCCCTCACGGCCCTGTCAATCTCGTAGCCAGAGGAAGCATCAATCTTTACACCGTTCTTCTGCATCGTTTGCAAAACGGCCTTGTTGGGAAGCGACTTCATTGCAAACCGGACAGTTACTGGGTCCCCGCCAACGAAGGGGGTGGGAAACGCCTTTGCAGTTTCTATTTGCTTGAGCAAGTGAGGGTGGGAGTAGACATAGAAGGGCGTCGTGGTCGCTGCTATATCACATTTGGCTAGGTATGATTGTGGGACGATAAACGGCTTGCTGACGTCCAGTTTAAGCGCGTTGGTGAGGATTGGGAGAAGCAAGATAAAGCGCATTGTATTTGAAGTATGGCTTGCAGGGGTTGAACACACTTGAAAACAAAGGGCCAGAAATATATCCCCAGCACCCCAGGATGAAATTTATCATAATCCACATTCAAAACTATTGACTTTCCGAAATGGTGCGCTGCTGCTATCTATGCATTGCGTTGAACTTAACCAACCCTCCCGGTATCACTTGTGTTAGGGCAAGCCATCGCCAAAATCTCAATAATTTTCCAAAACTAACCACACACCACCACCACTTCACCCCCCCTTCAGGACTTCAAGGGTCAACAGCTCAGTGAGCAAATCTTTTTCTATCTCATTATCTTCTTTGGCTCAATTGGTTGGGTATACGGTTGGTACCATTCGTCCTTCTACTACACATTCCTCTTCTGGCTCCTTGGAACGACAATTTCGATTGTTTTGGCGGTGCCTGACTGGCCAATGTTCAACCGGCACCCGGTACAGTGGCTGTCGCCCCTTGCGGAGCGCCCTGTGATGCAGGAGCGAGAGGCCATTGCCAATGCTCAGAAGGCCGGCCTGTAGAACAATCAATCCCAATCCAATCCAATCACAACCAACATCACAAAAAATAGGTTCACATATAGGTCTCATCGTCATTAAAATAGATGTTATTTCTCAAATTTATTCAAAATTGTTATTCTCCCCCAACTTGCTGCTCTCCAGTCTTTCCCTCTTCTTTACGTTCTCCTTCTTGAAGTCCGTGTCCTTCAATTCCCTTTCATTTTTGCCCCCCGCCCCCCCTCCGATTTCCCCCAGCCTCTCCAGCAGCGCAATCTCGCTCTTCTCGTACGCGGGCATGTCCATCCTCGCAATCAAGTTGAGTGGGCTCACGAACCCCGGCACGCTCATTTTCCTCCTGATGTGCCTTTGGTGTTTGCTTTCGTTGCCCTTGCTCCGCATGCTGGATTTTTTTGTCTCCTCTTCTTCCCTGTAGTGAATTGGCTGTTCATCATCCCCGTGCTCGTGCTCGTGCTCGTGCTCGTGCTCGTGCTCGTGCTCGTGCTCGTGCTCATGCTCATGCTCATCGTCATCAAAATTCATATTCTCATTCTCGTTATCATTTTCCTCATCAAAGTCTTCGCTCCCCAGGTCATTGACCAGCTCCCTTCCCACTAGCCCCCCCCGCCGTCCACTTACCCCCTCCCCCAAACCCTCCCCCGCACTAACACTGTCGTACTCGCCCTGAAACGCGATGAAAGCCTCGACGTAAATGGCAATGACGATTTGCAGCAGCACAACCACCGTGAAGAAGTGGAAGGTGATGAAGTAAACCGCCTGCCACCTAGATTCCATCGCGCAGATGGTACCGTACATAACGAGGTGCCAGTTGGATGTCGACAGGATCTGTATGAGCCGAAAGTTCGCATCAGCAAAGTTGCTGAAGTCGATGGATGTGTCGAAGGTTGTGGCGCAGGTGACTGCCCTTTCGCTCATCAAGTCCATCTCCGCGTACAAGTACATGCCCCCCAAGGCCCAAAAATAGATGAAGAACAGTGTCACAATCTTGTGTTTTTTGTTAGTTGTGTATTTCTCGCCGTTCCGCAAGGCTCGCTCGCTCGCTTTCTCACCAAACTGTTCACCATAAACGGCACAATCGTGAGAATCACGTTCAATTTCCTCAAATGTGGCCACAAAAATATGATCCTGATCGTCCTCGTGGCAATGACCATCATGCAAAACACGTCGTTGTGGTTGTTGACCTGGTCCCACGTAAATGCTTCCCACTGTCCAGCAACGAACAGCCCAAACGCAGCCACTGCAACCATGAAGTCCAAGCACCTGTCCCAACTCTTGACCACCCACTTCCTCCCCAGGTACCATTCCTTCGCAACCTGCTCCACGAAGCAAAAGCATATCCAGCCGTGCGTAACTACCACCACCGTTCTATCATCGATCACGTCGCTGTTGTAAAACCCCATGAAGCAGGTCACCAATGCCCCAAGCGTGACCACTACCTTCTCAAAAATTGTAGACTCCAACATAAGCCGCATAAAATACTTGATGTCGCTCATTATCTTGTTCTCGCAGACGAACTTGTACAGGTCGATGCTGTTTTAATTGTTAGAATTTTATATGGGCTCGATTCTCGTCTTCCGCTCCGCTCGCTCACCTGCTGTTGCCCGACGACACCTCGTAGTCGATCAGTATGACTTCGCAGCACCGGAAAAAGTCAATGGCGTAGATCCGCCCCCCCTCCGGATCATTCTTTGCCAGTTCCCGGAATATAAAACTCACAATTCCTCGCTGCGCCGAGCAGATTGAGTTGAGTGAATGATGGGTTAATTAGTGTTGGGAAATTGGGTATGGTATTGAGTCGCTCAGGCGCTAGCCGCCCGCTCACTCACCTGCACCTCGCCCCCCTCCTTGTTGAACAGGTCTTTCCGCACGAGTTTCAAAATCTGGGTGAAGCTGCGCCGAGCAAAACGAGCGAGTCAAAAGAATGTAATTGAGTGGAATGAATTATGTTAGTTTTGAATTCGAACATCTTGCTTCGCTTGCTGGCTCGTATTATCGTCTTCCGCAACCCCCCCCCCCGCTCCGCCTCGCTCACCGATCTCTATCCAAATATCCTCTCCTCTCGAAGTCCAGCAACTGGAACGCGGCCAGCAACGCCGTCCTCTCAAGTATCCTTCCTCGCAATGCCTCCTTGTGGTGATTGTTCTTGAAGGCCCGGTACAAGGTCGGCACGGCCAAGTTGCCCAGGAAGAACATGACAGTGAGAAGAAAAATAATGAAGAAGTACGAGTAATTTTCGTTGATCTTCATGGGCGTCGTCATGATGTCGGGGTAGTTCTCGCTCGTGAACAGCACGTAAATCGCCATCATTGCGTTGGGCACGTTGTCAAAGTTCTGCCAACAGTCGAGCTCGTCACCGCTATAATTGTCCATCTGCAATTATATGTTTTTAAATTGGGTTAGTTGAGTTGGTTGTGTTGTGTTGTGTTGTGTTGTGTTGTGTTGTGCTGTGTTGTGCTGTGTTGTGCTGTGTTGTGCTGTGCTGTGCTGTGTGGTTTGGTGTTGTGTGGTTGGTGTGGCGAACGAAAGTCACTGATAGCGGCTCGCTTCGCTCGCGGCTCGTTTCGATGGCACTCACCTTGCTGAAAAGCAAGATCCCGATGACCGAAAACACCCCTATGGTTGTCACAAGAAGCACCAAGAGTTCCCAGATTTCGGGAACCGTCCTCAAAATCAGCGTCGCCCACCTCCTCAGCTCGCTGCTCCAAACCGTTGCGTAGAGCGGCCTTAGCCACCTGCTGAACCGGCTCGCCCCCAGACCCCGCTCGAACGCTATGCTCGCGTCCAGGGCAAACATTAAGAACGCGAAGGCCTTGAAGCGCTCGAGCTTGATCTTGCTGAAGACGTGTCCGAAGCAGGATGTGAGGAAGTCGTCACCCACGTCCTTCTCCTTCCCCTTGTCCTTCTCCTTTTCCTTCTCCTCCTTTTTCTTCTTTTTTTTCTCTTTATTTTCGGCCTCCTCCACTATAGATCTATCGTCGCTATTCCCCCCAACACCACCCCCAAACGTCTTCCTCCTCACAAAGTCCCTCAGACCAAAGTGCCGGCTCTCGAAATCGTTCTCCTTGTGCCAAGTGAACCTGCGGAGCGAGCCACAAACAAATTGAGTGGGGTTAGTTTTTTTTTAGCTTGGTAATGGATGTAGCCCATAGTTTAAAAAATTCGTGCACACGTCATCGCAGGCTTCACACTCTTCTGTAACAAGGGTCGCTTCGCTCGCTCACTTACCAGAAGTCCCTCCACCCGCTCGAGTACATTGTGATCAAGATGTCGACCAAGAAAAACGCTAACACGACGCACTCAACGGACAGAGCGAGCATCATTGTGTCTATACTCGCCCGAGTCCGAAACGAGTTTATGTAAACCTCCTCTCCCGGCTTCAGGTGAAACTGCCTATGGCTGCTCGGCTCCAAGAACGCCAGCAGCAGCTGAACCCCGCTCATGCCCGCCCCAACGTACCGCCACCACTTGCTGTTCGTGAGCAGGTACCCCTTCATGGGCAGGCCGGAGTTCCGATGCGTCTTGATCGGCCGCTCGTGGATGGCGTCGAGGATGTAGATTGACGCGCGGGAGAGGCGGTCCGACTGGGTTTGGAGCCGCCGGTGAGTGTCGCCGAAGAAGGCCATGGAGGTTCGTTGGGGGGGGGACGAGGCTGTGGTTGGAGGCGGGGGGGGGTGGGTGGAGGTTGAGGTGGAGGTTGAGGTTGAGGTGGAAGGATCTGATTCCGAGAGGGAAGTGGCGGAGTTGTGGTTTTGAAATTTGTCCTCTCGTAGAGGGGCCAACGACTCCGGCGCATCGACTTCCACATCGACATCACCCTCAGATAACGGTGTGGAAGTCATTTCCACGTCGCTATTTCCACCATTTCCGCCTACTCCTTTCCCGCTCCTCTCCCAGATACTCCCGGGCTCGGCCCCCCCCAAATCAAGGGGTTCGGGCAATCCCAACTCCCCCTCTCCCCCCACCACATCCCCGAACGAGAACTTTTTAAGCAGCTGCCGGTCCAAATTGTTCAGCGTCCTCTTCTGGATCTTGATGTTGTTGTAGAAAGTTCTGTGGGGGGTAAGCCGTGCAATTGCGGACTGGTTGTTGAAACGGAAAGAACTTGTGTGAAGGTTGTTGTTGCTGTTGTTGTTGTTGTTGTTGTTGTTGTTGTTGATGATGTTGATGTTGTTGTTTTTGTTGCGGTGATTTATGATTTCAGAGTCCGAGTTCCTGGATGGAGCTGAGGACCGGGTTGATGACCTAGGGGCCATTGACGCTCTCATGCTAACCGGCCGGGAGGAATGCTCATTTGAAGAAGACGAAGACGAAGACGAAGAAGAAGAAGGCGGAAGCCGGGAGGAAAGCCGCTGGGAGAGGCCGGGCTTGGTCTGGTCCGAAATGTTTGGAATTGAAGTCCGGGCAGTTGTTAAGGACCGAGGGAGATGGGGGTTGGGCGCAAGGTTTTTTGAGCTTCGTTGAGACTGCCGCTTGGCCTGTTGTATCAGTGATGACTCGTCCATGTAGTGTAAAATTATTGTTGTTGTTAATTGAACAAATTAAGAAGGAAAAAATATATATAAACGACTTCATCGTGATCATGAGAAGATCCAGCAACAAGAGATCCACTAGCAACAAGGTGGAGACTGAGGAATCCGTAAAGTCAGCCAACAGGCGAAACTCGAAAGTGCTTTGCAGACGAAGTGTTGCAAATGGGGAGACTAATGACCATGTTGTAGAATTGGTCTTCGAGCCCCCCTCCCCCGTCACCTCCACCCCCTCAACTCTAACTAGTAATTTAAATGACCTTGCCAAGGAGCTAGCTGAGGACCTCATAGAAAACATCCAAGCTTCAGACAACATCGACGTGAAAATGCTTGCTTGGCTTGATGTCAACGAGTTCGTAGCAAAAGTCACGGCAGATAAAGAACTGTTCAAGGCATTCATGCTTCATCTTTGCAGGCAACTCGCAAAGACGCTTAAGCTTGCTCGAAACGGGCTTGCCACAAGACTTTTGATCTCCCTTGTTTGCACGTACAGTGACATGGTCTCAGACTTGCTGATGCTGAGGTTCTACCACACCACCGGAGACCACAAGTCGTATGACACTTCGCTGAAGATTCTGATCGGGGCGATGAGCGCTCACGTGATCAACTCGCTGAGCCAGAACAAGCACTGTAGTTTGAAAATGAGGGCAGTGAGGGTTCTTCAGACTCTGTTCCTCCTTAACCCGCTAATTCACACATACGGAAAGTGGAGCGGGAAAGCGATGGAGGAAGGGGCTAGTATTAGGTGAGTTATCGCGCACACACACGCACGCACGCAAGCACGCACACTAAGTTAGTAAAAATAAATTTCAGCTCGAATCAACTTCTCATGTTCACGAAGCTCATCGAGATGATATTCGAAGCGTTGCCGCAACTAATCGTCCAAGTGGGAGCTTTGATGCAAGCCGGCAGCATCACGCTTCTCCCAGCCGCCTCCATTTTCCTCAGTGTCGTGACTGCGGGGTTCTTGGTAGCTGATCTGAGCGTGGGGATCGAGCGTGGCCAGATGACAGCCACAGTTAGGGGACCTCACTCGGCCAAGTATTGCGGAATTTTGCCGCTGAATTTAGAGGTGAGCGAGCGAGCCTTGTGACAGAAGAGTGCGAAGCTACGTGCAAGATTGCTATACATGGCTGCATCCACTACTGAACTAACCTACTCAGCTATTTCTATTTTTGCTTGCTCGCTGCTTTCGTGCTTCGTTGAAAATGCGCACACTCTCGCTTCGCTCGGCGCAGTGGGTTTTCTTCCTCGGCCACATGATGCTGGTATCAGGGTACTTCGCTGCGAACGTGATCGCACTGACGTTAGGGGGGCTGGTCTTGCCGGGCTACGCAATCCCGGCGTACATGGTGGGTGAGTTGGGGCTGTTTCTGTTTTGGGGGTGGAAGTATAACAGGGCAAGGTGAGTGAGTGAACGAGCGAAGCGAGCGAGGTTTTTGAGGAAGACTCGAGCGATGAATCCCGCGAAACGGCTAATAAACTTACCCACTCAATTTGTTTGGCTCACTCGTTTTGCTCTTGCTTCATTTATAATGCACCTCGCTTTCGCTCGGTGCCAGGTGGTTGTTGGGAACTTCAAACAGGTTGGGCTTCTTGGACGTCTTGAGGCCGGAGTGGGTCGTCATGAGCTTTGTGCCGATCTTGTGGTTTGGTGGACCATTTTTACTTGGCGGGAGAACGTCCACAGTTTGGATTGCGTACAAACTGATGCTCACGACATTCGTGGTCCACTTTTGCACCTCGGGGGGTGAGTTGGTCGAGACGATTAAGCTTTCGTCCGGTAACATCATGACGCTACAGCTAGTAGCTGCGGTGTGCGCTGTGGTGGGATATCTGCTGATGGTGAGGTTCGCGAGTGATTCGCACAGGCACCTCTTGTTCCAGACGATAATGACACCTAAGGAGCAAATGCAGCGATATTTCACTAATGACGACGAGCCCCTGGACTACAAATTCAATACGAGGGATGAGGCGAGGATGAATTATTTCGCAGCATTTCACCCGTACTTCTTCACAGAAGCGAAGGCGAAGGTGCAAGAATTGCTTCTCGGGTTGAGGTCGAGTGACGACCTGTTTTCCTCCGGCGCCGTCGTGCCTCCCGGTATATCCAAATCAAAAGGTCAGCAATGGTCCGCAGTGTTCAAGGTATTCAAATACCACTTCGCCTACTTCAAGGACGACGGCGCGAATAGACTGATCACAACCCACCTAGACAACCTGCTTGGGGAGATCGAAAGCCGGCCAACAATAACAACCCCCTCTCCCTCCCCCCAACCACCCCAACCCAAAGAGCTCTCAGAGGTTGAGCAGCTACGAAAACAAGTCGCAGCGTTACAGGCACGAGTTTCTGAGCTTGAAAAAGGAAATAAATGAGTAACAGTAACCAATTTTCATTCTCTGTTAAACTCTGTTACCTCCAACTCCCTCACACGCTTCTCCAACCTTTCTATCTTCTCCTCCAACCCACTCACCACCCCGACGCTGTATTTCGCAATGCAATCAGTCTCGATGTTCACCTTCTCCCCAACCTCCTTCTTGCCCATGGTCACGCAGTCCTGCGTGTGCCTGACCATCATGATCGTGAACCAACCGTCTCCGGTCTCGCAGACCGTCAAGCTCACCCCGTCAACTGCGACGAATCCCTTGCTCACAATAAACTTTTGTAACTCCAAATTGTCAATTGCGAGCTTGTAAACAATCGAGTCCCCCTCCTGCCGCTTCTCCGTAATCGTCGCAACGCAATCAACGTGCCCCTGAACGTTGTGGCCCGAGTTTCGCCCGCCGATTGCTGCGCCAAGCGAAGCGCCGAGCGAAGCGCCGAGCGAAGCGCCGAGCGAAGCGAGGTGCATTTTTAATGGAGCAGGTGGGGAGCAGGTGGGGAGCAGGTGGGGAGCAGGTGGGGAGCAGGTGGGGAGCAGGTGGGGAGCGAACAACACCAGTTCGAATTGAGATAATGTTATTTTAGTTGTGGCTCGTATTCTCGTCTTCATCAAGGCTCGCTCGCTGTATTTGCCATCTTTGACGATATAGAGATAGTTGGGCAAACGTCACATAGGACAAGATCCTCGCCCGCTCACCTGCCGCTCGCTCCAAGTTAACCGGATGAACGTTGGCCGGATAGGACTCGGCGGTGCCTCCCGCAGCTTCCATTTCGTCGACTATCGGCCCGAGCGTTGTGAGTCGCAGAGTTTCCGCGGCGACACCAACGGAAAAGGTTTTAGTTTGCGGATCTAGGGAAGTGGCAGTGAGGCAGATGCCGGAAACAGCAATGGAAGCGCCCAAGTACGCATCTTGGAGGGGGAGGCCGGTGGGAGATGATATTGTGAACGTGTAGCCCGGAACCACTTTAGTAGGGTCTTCCCACGAGGGGACAGATGATTTTATTAAATTTGTTATTGAGCCCATCTCCTCAATGATGCCTGTGAACATTTGGAGCTGGTTGTGTTTTTGTCGATGGAAAGTCGGTCTTATTGGGCGATTACGTGTGAAGGGGGTAACTACAACTAGATGAAGCAGGATGAAGAGAAGAAGAAACATCATTTATTGTGTATGATAGAGTGAAAATGGATTTAAAAATGTCATCACAAGAGTTTTATTGTTTTATGGTGACAGGAATGAGATTCCCTCACCCACACATAGACGCACGCACATTTTACACCGTCACCTCACCACAAATACAATACAAAATGGACGTGAACGTGAAATCACTGGCTACAGGTATCCCCCACCCTATATTCCCTCGAAATCACGCAAATCTAATCCTCATTTCACAATCACCAATCAATCACAAATCTCAAATCACCAATCACCAGGCCTTTCACTCGGCATCGGTCTATCTTACCTGGCCCTCAAATCTGACCAAGAGTCCTGGCTCGCGCCTCAGGAAGCAGTTACTGCTCCTCAAGACAATGACAAGAAGGCGACCGTCAGTCACGGTCGTCCTCCTGCACCTCTCACCCCTTTTCCTACCCCAACCAAGCCCAACACCTCACAAAAAAATCCTCGTCCCACCATTCTTGCCGGCAACTGGAAGTGCAACCCCTCTACCCTAACCTCTGCGAAGCAGCTCATTTCCTCCCTCAACCAGTCCTGCCCTGCTACCCCTTCCAACGTGAAGGTCATCATTGCGTTCCCCTCCCTCTTCCTCTCCACGGCCCTGGCCTGCATGAGAGATGACTTCATCGTTGCTGCCCAGGACTCTGGGGCAGTTCCCTCCAAGGGAGGCGCCTACACCGGCGAGGCCTCCCCTACCCAGCTGGTCTCCCTCGGCGTCACTCACGTCGTTCTTGGCCACTCTGAGCGGCGCGAGGGTTTCCAGGCAAGTGCTAGTGCAAATAGTGAGGGCGAGTCGTCGGGAGAGTCGTCGCTGTTTGTCGCCTCCAAGGTCAAGTTGGCCGTGGAAGCTGGCATGACCGTGCTCCTCTGTGTCGGCGAGAAGAAGGCCGAGCGCGAGAACGGCACGACATTGGACGTCGTGGCTTCCCAGCTCGCCCCAGTGGTTGCTGCTCTCGAGCCTGCTGACTGGGCCAACGTCATCATTGCCTACGAGGTGAGTCTAGCGATGAACCAACTTTCATCACTCCAACATCAACATCAACACCCGCGATTGAAATAGCACTTCATCCACTACTTACATCCACTACTTACATCCACTACTGAACTAACGTAACATTAACCCACCCAATTCGTTTAACTCGCCTTCACTCGTTTTGCTCGCTTCAGCCCGTCTGGGCCATTGGCACTGGCCTCACCGCCACCCCCGAAATGGCCAATGCGACCCACCACGCCATTCGAATTTGGCTGTCCCAGAACGTGTCCGAGACAGTCGCTCACAAGACGGTTATTCTCTACGGAGGTTCCATGAATGGCAAAAACGCCGAGGGTTTGTTGGCCAAAGAGGACATTGATGGCGGCTTGATTGGAGGTGCCTCTTTGAAGCCGGAGTTTTCGGACATTGTGGCTCTTGGAAGTCTGTAAAACGATAATTTGGATTTAAGTTTTGCATCAACACATTACAACAATTTATTTTTTTACACTCATTTCTACAACTAACACTATAACCGATTCTTCTTCTTTGGTGATATTGACTTCTGCAAGGATCGCTCTAACACCTTCATCGAACGTATCACCTCGGGGTTTACCGCATTTACGCTAGCAGCGGCTCTGGTCACCGTCTCTTGAATCGCTTTGATGTGATGAAGAGTCGTTATCTCATCCGCATTTTCCTTCTTCTTCTGCATTTCCTCAAAGTCCAGCAAATATTGCCTCGACAGCTCCAAGGGCTTGCTCAGCTCGTCAGTGACGATCTCCTCTGTCCACTGGTTCTTCTTAGCGTGGGAGTCCATGGAAACCTGGATCTGCTTCAAGGTGTTGACTTCATCATGCCGCTTGGCATTCACGGTGAACTTTCTTATCTTTCCCTCCACCTGGTTCTTGCGCCACGCTAAGTAAGCCATTTGCTTCTGAATCTCCTCGACGCGCTCATCCCCCTCGGGGAAGCGCATCACGGCAGCGTGGTCCATAAAGGAGTTTTTTGGAGTTGGAGTTGAGAATGGATCAGATTTTTTGTTTGTCCAAAAAGGTTTATGGAAAGTTGCTTTTCTTTTCCGGCTCTATATTTGTTCGGGGAAGTTGTTACGTAAAATTACTGCTCAAACTGGAATAGCCCCATTGCAAAATCATAAAATATCATAACATTACTTGCCAGACCTTGTGCTTTTGAAAACAAAATTTAATTTTTCTGTACATGCAGCTCGCCCTTGGGGCATCCAATTCGCTCTCAGATATACACCATGATGATTGCTCGAGGGAGGTTAAATCCAGCCCTCTCCCTAGTCCGAATGATTCGACCGGCTCAAACAATATTTGTTCAGCAATACTTGAACCACGACCGGCTAATATCCTTAAATGCCCAGCAATTCTACTCCAGTATGAATAAATCACCTCCTCCTCCTCCTCCTCCGCCGCCGCCGCCGCCGCACCACTCTCTCACCCCGCTTATAACCCTCCTGGACGACAAAGATGAATCCGACAACCTCACCGCTTCGGCGACCTCCAAGCTCTCCAACGCGTTGGCTCTCGAGTCGAAGAAAACGGTGAAGCTAGGTGGGTCGACAACGCAACACACACAACGCACA
>Ga0302114_10001528_pt1 | contig 15175 bp, 19 predicted proteins | sample AG5_Surface_MG_FD_203107 | JGI IMG/M metagenome (GOLD analysis project Ga0302114, IMG submission 203107) | Marine microbial communities from Western Arctic Ocean, Canada - AG5_Surface | ecosystem: Environmental > Aquatic > Marine > Oceanic | place: Canada: Western Arctic Ocean | collected...
CCTCATAACTCAAAAGAATGAGAATCTCAAATCTGCCGACAACATTTCTACCCATGCATGTGATGGGACGCGCAAGGTCGCTCCGGTGAAGTCATCGACTTGGTCGAGAGGGTCAGATTTGAAATTCTCGTTTAAATTCGAAGAGAATGTCACCGAATATGGATTTCAGAATCCGACAGATTCTTGCTCGTGTCCAAGAGTTTTTTGCATAAATGATTGAGATGTTGCTGTAGAATTGTGAAATATGTGTTGTTGTTTAGAAAAAATGAAAAATGAATATTTCTCTTGTTTGTACCTATTGCTCTTCCTTCCCTTCCTACTAATCTTTCCTTTTTTTCTTCTTCTTCTTTCTCCCTCGCTCGAACGTTTCGAGAATAAAATGATTATCCTCAAGAACGTTGGCTGTTTTTTTTTCCTGTCCCTCTCCCAATTGAGCGAGAGCTTCTTTTAGCGCTACTACTCGCAACAACGCCGCCTATCCGGGTTGCCACTCCTGCCACGTGAGGCTGGAAGACGTTATCGACATCATCATACGCAACCTCAAACACTGGCTTTGAAACGCCGTCCTCTCCGATGTCGACCATTTCTTCCAAGGCGCTGACAAAGCTCATTCCATCAATTTTGGTGGGCTCAACAAATACGAAGCGTCCGCCGTTTCGAAGCACCCTCGCCGGTTCCCTCAGAGATACGATCCAATCGTCTGGCGCTGACAAAGCTCATTCCATCAATTTTGGTGGGCTCAACAAATACGAAACGTCCGCTGTTTCGAAGCACCCTCGCCGGTTCCCTCAGAGATACGATCCAATCGTCTGGATCGCCGTGGCTGTTGCTGCTTCTGCTCACGAATTGCGTTTGCCTATCAATCGGATTTAAATTGGGGAGGTTCCGAATCCGCTCTTGCTCATGTTCTAAAATATGTTGGTTCTAAACCGTGTTCACCTTGTCACTCCGAAGTCCGTTGAAAGAGCCAAAAGAACTAACCAAGAATGGAGTGATATAAGTTAGACAGATCTTCCAAGCAACAACTTCTTTGCCATCCTCAAAAATTACATCGCCTGAGTTAATGACATTAAGAATCGTGCCCACTACAAGGGCAACAATGAAGTTCTTGAAAAATATTGGGTTAGAACAAACCAAACGAGCTGTCTCTAATCGTGAAGTCAAGCCATCGGTGCCATCGGTGCCATCGGTGGTCATGCTTAATCCGATTTGAGGGGAGGTTGTGTTGGAGAGGAATTTGGATGTCAAATCACGTGACCTTCAACATTTTATAATACTATTTAATCAAAGCGAAAAGCCTGTAACACTGTAAACGAGCATCATTTACAATAACATTACTCAATGTCTTCCTCCTCCTCCTCTGCCTCTGCCTCAGCCCCCTCCTCCCAAACACACCTCCTTCTCCTCACTTCTCTCCAAAAACTGGTTCACAGCCTACTTTCTCGAACAGATTGTGCTCCCTTTGCCTCTCCTGTGGACTGGCGGGGCCTGGAGCTGTATGATTACACGGCCATAGTCCAGAACCCTATGGATTTGGGAACGATTCGGAAGCGCCTGGATGACGCCGTAGAGTTTGGTTGCAATAACTCTGACTTTGCTTCCAACACATCAACATCTCTCGTCCAGCCGCAAAATTCGTACCCCCTGACCAAAGATGGGGTAATCCGGTGCTTGTCTGACTGTCGGTTGGTGTTCAACAATTGCTTGAAGTACAACGCGGAGGGGAGCGACTTCCACGCGATGGGGTTGGCCTTTTCGAACCGTTTCGAGAGCCGGCTCGAGAAGCTCAAGCGACCGGCCAATGCCAATGCCAATGCCAATGTGGGCGAGAAGGAGGAGGAGGAGGCGCGGCAGTTGGCCGCGCTTGACGGGGGCGAGAAGGGGCGTGACCGTCCCATGCGGGTGGCTGAAAAAACCACCTTTGGGCGAAATCTCTTCAAGGTGCGAACTGAGGATTTGGGCTACGTGGTTTCTGTGCTCGAGGGCAAGTGCCCCGACTGCTTAATCGCCAGCTCTGGGGGGAATATTGAAATCAACATTGATGTGATTGAGCCGCGAGTGTTTGCTGATCTCGACAACTACATGGCGCAGAAGTTGGGTGACATTGTAGGGGGGGGGAAAGTGGGCGGTGATGATGGTGGTGGTCGAAGGAAGAAGAGGCAAAAGGTGAATAGATAATCAAATTGTAAATTCAAATTCAAATTCAATTCTTCTTTATCCACACTCTAGTACTTTTGTCACCCTGGCCGATGCCACTCCCACCGGCCACGATGATTTGGTACGGACTGTTGGGCACGTAGTTGGGCAGACTTGCGACTGCGAGCGTCGGTCCTGCGTAGGTGGTTGAGGTGGAGCAAAAGATGGAACCTCGCTCGAAGCTCGTCATTTCCTCTCCGTCGCCGCTGACTAGTTTCTTCTCCTGTTCCTGTTCCTGCTGCTCCTGCTCCTGCTCCTGCTCCTGCTCCTGCATTGACTGCTGCTGCTGCTGCTGCTGCTGCTGTTGATACACCTGCACGCTTTTCTTGGCGTTTATAAACACACTTTGACCGACAAGATCGTCGACCCAGTCGAGCCGGGCCTTGCAAACTTTTTTGTTCACGTCGTAGATGAAGATCCCCCCCTTCTCGGATCCCGTAACGACCGACACGTCGTTCCTGCTCCCAACCGAAAAGGTTGCGAAGGGGCAAAATTTGCTTCCGTAGTGACCTCGGTACGTTTTCACGCATCCGCCCCCCTGTCCCCCCTCCCCCTTAGCTGCGCCGAGCGAAGAAGGTGCGAAGCGAATAGAGTGGAATAATATATTGTTTAGTTTAGTAGTGGCTCGTGTAAGAATCTCGTCTTCCAAAAGGCTCGCTCGCTTCGATCGCTCACCTTTGACGTTTTCGTTGTTATTTTTATTGCTGCTGTTGCTGTTGTTGCTGTTGGTGTTGTTGCTGCCGTTGCCGTTTTTGTTGCTGTTGCAATTATTGTTGCTGCTGCCATTTTTGCTGTTGCTGCTCTTCAACTGATTTTTCAACAATTTCTCGTTATCTTCATCGTCTCCCCCTATGTCCCACAACCTCAGCGAATTGTCGCCGTTCCCCGACAGCAAATACCTGCTGTTGGGGGAGAATTTCAATCCGCTAACAGCCGGGTTCCCACTGGCGTAGATGGTCTTGAGGCACTCCGAGCTGCTAACGTCCCAGAGGCGAATGAGGCCGTCGTGGCTCCCGCTCGCCACAACGGTCGAATCCCTCGAGAAGCTAACTCCGGTGACGGGGTCCGAGTGCGCGGGGAGGGTGCTGATGCACGTTCCGGAGCGGATGTCCCACAGCTTTACGTGCTCGTCGAAGCCCCCGCTCGCGAGAATGTTCCCGGAGGGGTTGAAGGCCACGGAGAAGACATACGATGTGTGACCCATGAAGGTTACCAGGCAAGGGGGGTGAGTGGGGTTGAGATTTGGGTTGGGTTGTGGGTTGGGTGGGTTGGATGATTTTGGGTTGGATAATTTTGAATTGGGATGGGTTGGATTACTTGGGATGATGGTTGACTTGAAGTTCACGCACGTCCTCAGGGTGCACTTCTGCCTCATACTCCCCAAGCCGCCAAACTTTGCCATGTCGAGGCAGAACTTGCACGTGCCGCAGTTCGCCGCTCGGCAGCCGGGACACGACCCACAGGAAATTTTTTTATTCTTTTTTTCGTATTCTTCGCTGAGAAGGAAGTCGTTGTTTATTTGGGTTGGGGGTGAGGGTGGGGGAGTGGGTGGGGGTGGCTGATCTGGAATTTGATTAGGATTAGGATTAGGATTGGGATTGGGATTGGGATTGGGATTGGGATTGGAATTGGAATTGGAATTGGGATTGGGATTGTTGGGGTCGAGATAGGGCTGTAGAACCGCGGTGAGGTCCCACAGCTTTAGAGTCTTGTCGTCGCTGCCGGTGACAGCGTAGCAGCCACATTTCCGCCGGGCGTTGTTGCTGTTGCTGTTGCTGTTGCTGTTGCTGTTGCTGTTGCTGTTGCTGTTGGAACTCGTTTTAAAGCTGTGAAGCGATGGACTGAACTTCACGTCGTTGATGCCGGAAGTGTGGCCCCGGAGCTCCGCAATTGGGACGAGTGGGGTAGCCTTTCTATCGATGCTGCTCTCGCTGGGCTCCAGGACCGCAAACACTCGGGCGATGCCATCGCTCCCGCCGGAAATGACTATCGCCAAGCATCGTTGTCTATTGGGAGTTGGCTCCCAGTCCATTGGGTCGAATACGTCCACACAGGAGACACCGCCGATCGACGGCTGCTGCTTGTACGAGGAATGGGGCTGGTCTGAAGGAGGGGGGGAGGTGGGGAGGGTGAATTTGGGGGGATTGGGATTGGGTGAATGATGCATCACCACCGGGAGCAATGTCCAATTGTCACGAATGGTCGTTGCGAGAATTGAGGTTTCCGACGCGGCGGAACTGTTGTTTTCGACATCCATGCTGCTGCTGTCCATTATAATCAGGGAATTTTTTATTTCTCTTTTTCTGTACGTAATTATCACTTGACACCATCACCGTTCATTCTCCTTCAACCCTAGTATCTCTCCCACAAGCCAAGCCAAGCCAAGACACTCTTCAGCCCTCGTCCTCCAGCGCATCCACGCTTGGAGGCGCCACGAACAAGTACCTCGGAGCTCAATTAATTCTGTAATGGATTTGCAAAAAATCCTTCATGGGCATTCCAGTTCTGTTCATTGCGTGGCCTTGTCACAGGACAGCAGATACATAGCATCAGGTGATGCAAGTGGGTCAATCATTCTCCACTCGACCAGCTCCAACAAGGTAGAATATCGAGCTGACAATGTTTTTTTAAGTGTGAAAAGTCTTTGCTTTCTTCCTAAAAGCTCAGGACTTGTGGCTTGTGGTTATGATGGTAGGCGTCATAGTGGCAACTTGAAGGTATTTAGTAGCCCTTCCCTCGAGTTGGTCCAGACCTTGGGGGGACACAATGGTGTTGTTTGCGTCACCGTCTCTCCATCATACTCCCACATTGCTTCCAATGTTAGTGATAAGAAGGTGATGTTTTGGTCGGAGCTGGGGGAGGGTGGCGAGTTGGCGAGAGTGCAAGTGCTTGAGGATCATATGGGTTCGATTTTTGCAATGTGCTTCTCCCCTGACGGCAAGCAGCTGGCTACTGGAAGCTACAGGTCCATCAACCTCTACAGCTTCAACGAGGGAATTGCCATCTTAGCGCACACTATGGAGGGGCACCACCGCGGTTACGCCCATACCATCTCGTTCTCTCCCGACTGCAAACTCCTTTGCTCCGGAAGTTGCGATAAATCCATCAATTTTTGGAACCCTGCCGATGGATTCTGGGTGAGGAGCATCGACAAGGCTCACACCTCTTCCGTCAGTAGCGTCTCATACTCCCCCAACGGGCGTGTTCTTGTGAGTGCCGGTGACGACAGAACGATGAAGATCTGGGATGCTGAGACTTTCGAGCTCAAGCACACTTTCGAGCAGGAATACTACACCAACCAGGCCATATTCACGTTCGATTCCAACTTCATTGTTTCTGCCAACAACGACAAGACGGTTAGATTCACCCCCTGCCGAGAGTACCACCTCACGGGCCTGAACGACATCCTCAACCTCATTCTTCACATCGTCTACAAGTGGGAATTTGTGTCGTTTTTGGAGCCAAACGAAAACACACCAAGCTCACCCCTCGAGAAGGTCATGAGGCTCCTCGGCGAGTGCGTGCGCGACGGCGGCTACAATGTCACCTCCGAGATCCTCTCCTTCATCTCCCCAGCCCACCTCCCCGTTCAGATCACACCCAAAAGATGGAAGCGCGACCCAGAAAGTTTGATCGTCTTCATGCGAGCTAGATACGAGCGCAAACAAGAGGAGATTGCAAGGTTGAGTCAAAGAATTGCAGAGTTTGCGCAAGACTCCGAGAAGGACTCCGAGGAGGAGGACGTTGAAGAGGAGGACTCTGAGGCCGACCTGGAAAAATTGATCACACGCATGAGAGAGAAATACAGCTTGACTCAAAAGGAGGACTCCGAGGAGGACTCCGAGGAGGATTCTGAGCATGGATAATTTTAATCCTGGACCTACACTGTGTGTTTCCAATTTTTAAACCTCCTCTATGTCAAATCTAATTTGTCTTATTTAACAATGCCATTCAATGCTCTTTCACAACCACGCAATCAATCCTCGATCCTTTCCTTCAACTCGACGATGGCTTCCACTTCAACGCTCACGCCGAATGGCAGCGCGTTGACCCCAACCGCGCTCCTCGCTCCCTTGCCTCTCTCGTCCCCGAAAACTTCGATCATCAAGTCGCTAACGCCATTCACGACCAGTGGCTGTTCTTCGTATCCATCCACGCAATTAACCAAGCCAAAAACCTTGACGACCTGTTTCACCTTGCTCAAATCTCCTCCGCAGTGCTCCTTGATCGTTGCGATCCTGAGATGAGTGAAATGAATGTGTGTGGTTAGCTTTCACCTCCCCAATAACTCAACTCAACTCAATAATTTCTCTCATTACTCACAAATTCCCCCCAACGCAGCGCGCGATGTCGTACGCTTCGTCCGTCGTGTGGTCGCCCCCATTTCCGACGACCCCGGTTGTGAACATGCCGTTCTCAGCATCGGTAGTCATTGGGAGATGCCCAGACAGGTGAAGTAGGTTACCAGTTTGCAGTGCCAGAGCGTAATTTGCCTTGGGTGCAGGGGGGGGGGGGAGGAAGGTGGAGAACTTTTCAATGTTTGCATCGGGGTGAGACGAGTTGCAGCCACTGCGCGCAGTTAAGGTGTGAGTTTAGAAGATATCCAGCAGAGCGTGAAGCCCAAATATCTCACATGTGCACCGATGCTACTTGATTGAGTTGGATTTGAATGCATTTTGCTCGGATAGCTTTAGTCAGGAGGGTAGTACGAGCGAGCATGATGTAAAGTTTGTGAAATCTTGCTGAAAAAATGTTAACTCTTTGCCACAAATTGCCGCTCAAAATTAAATTTTGTTTCTTATTTTCCTATTTTGTATGACCATCCACGTGAATCCAATAGCAGACCATTTACTTGGTGCTGCGCTTCTCTTTCTCACCATCAGGTGGGTAAAGTTTTGTTACGACAGCCACTCCTCCACCCCTCTTTTCACATACGTGTTTGCACTCTCACTCCCTGCAACACTTTTCTTCATTCTCTTTACCAAGAAAATCTTTGGAGTTGCTGGACGAGCTTTCTCAGCAACCCGAACCCACAAGTCAATTCCTCCCAAGGACCGCGATCCTCTCGCCGATGAAATTGTCAATGCCAAGTGGGAGGACCAATCGTGGCAGCTCGTGATCCACACCCTCATGACAATCTGGGAGTATAGACTGCTCTCCACCACCCTTGGTCAGCTTTGGTGGGCTGACCCTGCCAACGCCGTTTCTTGTCCAGGAACCAACCCTAATGCTGAGCTCGAAGTCCTTCAGATTGTTCAATTATCCATTTGGATTGTCACCGGGTTTAGCTGCAAGTTTTTCGAGGAACGGCGAAAAGACTACATCGAGATGATGCTCCACCATTGCGTCACGGTGTACTTAATTTCCGAGAACTTTATGACCGAGCAGTACCCCTTCGCAGTACTCGTGCTTTTCATTCACGATTCTTCCGACATTATCATAGATCTCCTCAAGATGTCCAACTACATGAAGACAGAAGAGTCCCACGGCTTCTACTTCACGGAAATAATGTTTTTCGCTTCGACGTTCTGCGTCTGGCCTTACTTCCGTTTGTATGTTTACCCCCGATACATCATTTACGGCTTCTACATAACCACCACGAGATGCGGAGAGCCAACCGGAACTGCTGGCACCATAGCTCTCTCAATTTTGGTGGTTCTCCATGTTTATTGGTGGTGCCTCTTCATTCGGATTTTCTACAGATCCATAGTCAAGGGCGAGGGATCTGGCGGGGAGATCGGCGATGATGATTATGAGGGTGTTGCTTTCACACAAACAAAAACCGAGAAGAAAAAGAAAAAAATCCGGACGCCGGCACCGGCAGCAAGAATCACGCGATCAGCCACCAAAAAGAAGAACTAAAACTAAATAAATCCCATCCATTGTCTACAATTACCACAATTTCACCTCCTTTTCGTTCTTCCACGTTTCCATAAATGTAAAGCTCGAAGAGTAGCAGTCGTCATTTTCCTCCTCCCCTTCCCTCTCCTCCTCGTCCATGCTCTTCGTTCTGCTCATTCCCTTGAAATACTGCGAGGGCCGAAATTTTCTCTCGCCCTCAACCTCAACCTCGCCGCCCTCGCCCTCGCCCTCGCCCTCGCCCTCACCCTCGCTTTCCGTATCACTGTCTTCTTCCAAGATGATACTGGCTCTGCCACCCAAGACCGTATTTTTGAGCAGATTCTTCCTCTCCGTCTTCTTCTTCTTGTTGTACTTCCGTGCCAACATCATTTGCTCCTTCTCGTGCATCCCAGCCAAGATTGTTTCTCTTTTCTCCTTCGCTGCTGGGTCTTCCTTTTTGGAAAGATTCGGATTTACCTTGATCACGCTTGTAGGATCATTCTCAGTTAGATAAATATACCTCAAGCTGGACTCGCGCGTCTGAAGTTCTGTCGGGGCCATGAGCTTCTCAGGGGAGCACGGCTGGTTCTTCAGCCGCCTGGCGCGAGTCAGCTCGTCCTCGAACTCTTCCAAGTGGCTCGGTTTCTCTGTTCGCAAGTACCTCATGCGTGAATTGTATATGCAGCTCTTGCTCGACATTATGTCGTCGTAGTCTGATGACTGTGCGAGACTCATGTTAGGGTGTTCTAGTAGCCAAGCATCGCCTTTTATAAAAATGAAAAAATTAAAAAAATTGTTTATGAATGTGATGATGAAAGCGTTGACAAACTAACCCTCTCCAAGTAGTTTATTATTATTTACCAGATTACCATTGGTACACTCTTACGACCCTCCCCCCCCCCATAAAAATTCAATTCACATGTCCACCCCACCACGGAACAACCTCCGATTTCCTTCAGAAGGATCATCAACCCCAACCTTAGAGCGCCCCTCCACAACAGGCACAGTCCGCCTCACCAAAAACAAGTTCGGCCTCCCGCCAGCAACAACCCAGCAAACCAACCCTTCTCGCTCCTCCACGGTCAGGTCTCGATCCAAATCCAGATCCAACTTCCTGGCTCCCAAAAACCCTCCCCCGACCACCCACTCGATTGGGTCCTCCTCCTTTGACTTCCAGGCGATTCAGTCCCGAATATCTGCCTCCTCCCTTCTCTTCAAGGGCGTAGTACCAGGCACGGACGACGTTCAAGCGAACATGGCCACCTCGAACTTCTCCCCCATGTACTCCACCAACAACGCCAACGTCCGCAACAACCACACAAACAACAAAACCCAGTCCTTCGCCATCCCCCCAGCCACAACCACAGCCCCCCAAACCCTAAAACGCCCCGCCACCTCCTCGACCTACGGGCAGTACCAATCCCTCCCCTCCCGCTCCGCCCCCGGCGGCGGGTTGGAGGCATTAGACGACTCTCGGGGGCGGGGGGTCGCGGCCGTACACTCGACCCTCTCCCAAGCTTTGGTTGCGGGAACGGACGCTTTCGCTCGGGACCTGCAGGAGATTGAGCTGGGCCTTCAGGCGGAGTTCAGGGGAAGCGTTAAGGGCCTGTACGCCGTTGTTGATGCGACCAAGACTAAAACGGGCACAGCGAATAATAAAAGATTGAATACTGCTGCTGCTGCCACAAGACCGCGCATGCAGGCGCTATACGATGACACAAACGATAACAATAACGATACCCGCGCGCAGCTCAACGCCCTCCTAACAGAAAATTTCACCGGCGGCGTAGAAGGGGGGCTAGAGCTCCTCAACGCCAACGGCCCTCTTTTGGACTTCTTCGTTCGGCCTCCTCTAAAATCTTCCAAACCCCTAACCAGCGCGACCGTCCTTGGCGAGGTTGTTGAGCCGTTGGCTCGCGCGGTTTACATGCAGGTGAGTGAGACATGGGCATTGTTCGTTACATTGCGTTACGTTACGTTACGTTATGTTACGTCGCTAACCCTCCTTACGCTTCCTTCCCCTTCCCCTTCCTCTCGCACTGATAGAAACACCTCGACCTCGCCCTCTCCTCAATAATCTCCTACACCTCAACCTCCCACTCCTCCCTCTCCCTCATCCTCCACCAAATCCGCTCCTCCTACGCCACGGCATTCCAATCCGTCCGGGACATTATTTCTGTCCCCTCCTCCGATTCCTCCCAAAGTGTCGAAATTGTCGAAAGTGGAGTCCTCCCCTGGCTCAACTCCGCAGTTCTCTGCATTTTCGAGTCGTACGCCCGCCTAGCGTCCGCCGAGGATCGCTGGTCCGCCCGGGAGCTCCACCTCGCTTCCGAGGGCGTTCGATCTCGAGACGACCTTCGGAAATCTTTCGAGGGGGAGATGGAGGAGACGAGGGAGGTTCGGAGGAAGGCGGATAGGGAAGGTGAGATGAGAGTTACTGAGACTTACGTTACTGAGAATAATATTACTGCGATTTAGCGCGCTATAAATACTCACACTCACACACACACACAGTCGCCAAAATGTCCGAAACGGTCAAGACCCTCGGGGGAATCTTCAAGTCCCTAAAGGAGTCCGGTCTTGGCTCCACGTCCTCCTCCTCCTCTGGTGGTGGTGGTGGTGAAGAAGACCTGAAGATCCTCCAGCTCCAGCGCGAGAACAAGGCTCTCAGGGAGACGAACGGGTTGGTTGTGGAGGCAAAAAGTGAGAGGCTAAAGGCACAGATTGACGGGGCGAGGGGGAGGGAGGAGATTGAACGGCTTAGGAATGAGCTTGACAAGGCAAACAAGAATTTAGAGGAGAAGGAGCTGCAGATTGCTGAGCTGACGGAGGAGGAGGTGAGATGATGATGATGATGATGATGATGATGATGATGATGATGAAATGAGCCGCGCCATAAATCCAACGCCGTCCGACACTTCTAAACCCATTATTATTTTTTTATTTGCCAGTACCAACGCCGCCTCGAACTCGAAAAACTAAAAACCCGCCTCGACCTCCTCACAGCCGGCAACGGCAACGACTCCTCCTCGGACCTTGGCGACGACGACGACGACGAGGCCCCTCCCGCCGGGGTAACTGGCGGGGTTAGCGTCAAGTCGACAATGTACATGGCACGGATCTCTGTAGCTGGAGACGTTCTTTGGAAGGAGCCGATGGGGGAGATTGATGATGTGGCGAAGGGTGCGTTGCAGTATTCTTATTCGTACAACTAACTCACTACTAACCTAACCCAAATTCTTCCTAATCCCATTCATGCGCCTCGCTTCGCTCGTCCGCTCGCCGCTTAGAATTCAACCGCGCAAAACCCAACCACCGCCTCCTCTGTCACTCCTTCCGTCTCATGCTCCCCAACCTCCGAGGGGTCCGCCCCGCGCGCAACCTCTCCTGGGTCCGGCGGGTCATGCGTGGCCTCCTCCACGCAAAAGTAGCCGACGACGCCCTGGTTGCCGCCCTTCCGTCCTGCGGGGAGGGGTTGCTGACGCGGTTCCCTGAGCTTGTTTACGGGTGGTTTGAGCCGAGTGAGGAGAGGATGGAGCGGGAAAGTACACAGCAGGATAAGGATGGGCACTATGTTAAGGTTAACGATGACCGGTGGGGGTTGTACTACGGGGCGAAGGTGAGCGATAAAGAAGAGCAGCTGTTGCGAGCGAAAGCATTGACGCAACTAAACTAACATAATCTATATTATGCAGCACCTCGCCGTCGACGACCCGGAGGCTCACCTCTTCTTCGCGTTTCTCGACGAGTCCAAGGGTGAGGACTACGTCGCCTTTGGCGTCCACTGCCTGATTGTCGCTGAGGGGCTCGCGAAGCAGCTGCTCAGGTCGCAGTTCGGCCCAACCATCCACAGCGTCGAGGGGAGCTGCCAGTCGATGGAGATTCTCCAGGCGAGCGTCCAAAGGGCCGGGCTAGAAATGAACAGCGAGAAGAAGAACATCGCCGTCGACGAGTCCAATCAGCAGTCTTGCGACTTCTACGTTGCTGGGGGCGCCCAGGGGATCTGGGTCCCGAGCAGAATTCTCGAGGTTGCCACGAGGGTTTGCCTGGAGAAGTGCGAGGCTGAGAAGGTCGCCGGGGCGATTGAGAGGACCCGACAGATGGGGGTGGAGGCTACTGACCGCCTCAGCCCGAGCGATATTGTTTGGGAGCAGAACAACTCTCGCTGGGATGCGAATTACTACGAGGAGGTGAGTAAAGTGCACCTCATTATTATTATTTTGCATTTGCATTTGCACAACTAACACTCACCACAACAATACTAACTCTATGCGCAGAACAACAACAAAGTTGTCGAAAATATCGACGACCACGGCGAGGACTCCCTCGCCGAAATGTCCTTCAACGACGAGGACAGCCTGGACAGCCTGGGCCTTAGCAAGAAGCCGGCCGCTGAGGAGCTCCCAATCCCGCTCGTATGCAACCTGTTCAACTGGATCCGAATGATCCTGGACGTCTACGAGGCCGAAACGACCATGCGGAAGGTGAGTCAGCGAAGCGAGCGAGCCTTAATTTAATGAAGACGAGCTAGTCACGACGCTAAAACAACCCACTCAATTCGTTTGGCACCTTCTTCGCTCGGCGCAGGCTGCCATACGGGTCATGTTCGAGACTGCGTCGACGGGGGCGCTCACGGACGATTTCCCGCTCGCCGAGGGGGAGAAGAAGATTGCCCGGGTGGCGCATCCCGACGAGGAGAAGTTCATCGACCTCCCGCAGTTCATTGCGATCGCGAGAACCATACACCCCAACGTGTCGACGTCGGAGGCAGCAGCGTGCTACCGAGAAGCCTACGGTGTGCTGTTTCCCCCCTCTCAACACCACAAACCCCCACCCCCCGGAATCACCTTCTCGTCCTTTATGGAGGCAGCCGAGACTCGGCAGTGGATGTCAAAGTCTTCCATCGTATCCTCCTACATTTCCGCCGAGCAAACTGAGCACCTTCCCGTGGATGTTGCCCAGAACCTCCGGTCGCTCGTGCACATGCACAGCGAACAGATCAAGCCCCTCACGACGATAATGAAGCGAACTTGCACCGACCGCATGCGCTGGAAAATCGAACACGTGGAAAAAGAAATCGACAGGTGCCTCTTTGACGAATTTTCCCAGGCTGGCTCGCACGGCCTCGGGGGGCGCGTGTCGGCCATGCGCCCCCTCTGCGCCTACCGCAGGCTCCTCTCCCTCCTCCTCCAGGCCAAGTTCCTGAGGCACGAGAACGGCGACGGCTTCGTAGTCAAGATGAGTAATCGGGTTTTATTGCTAGAGGCGAAGAAGGGAATGAAGGAGAGCTCGTCCGATCTGGAGAAGCAGGTGCAGTCCAAGGCGGAGCAGATGGCAAGAAGCTCGGTCAACGCCACCAGAGATGTCATCAACGAGACTGTTGTGGTCGATCCCTACAAGGTCATGGCTCAAACAATTTTGGAGGTGAGTACTCACTCAGTCTCGCCTACGAGCCACTACTAAACTAACACCCTGCTCCAGTTGAACAACTTGAGGACGATCATCATGGACTTTGTGCCCAACAGGCGAATTGAGGCGCTCAATTTGATCAAGGAGGGGACAGGCGCGGTCCGCCTCCAGCGCTGCTGGCGGCGTAAACTCACAAGGGAGCTTGGCCCTCCCACCCAGGTGAGCGAGCGAACGAGCGGAAATGGCTACAACCACCCACATCCACTACCAAGCTAACCCACCCAATTCAATTCGCACCTTCTTCGCTCGGCGCAGATCCGAAACATCATGCGCAACGGCTACATTCGCGGCATGGGCGACATTCGGTCCCGGCGAGTATACCGCCCAGTGTGGTGGACGCAGTCCATGGTCGGCGAGCTACTCACCACCTACCTCATCAACTGCCAGCACAGCAGCCAAATTTGCCACGCTCCCCCCTCAATTTCCAAGGTTGTGTACAGGTCAGTGAGCGAAGCGAGCGAGCCTTGAGGAAGACGAGAATACTCGCGATGGAATCCCGCGAAATGGCTACAGACATAATATAATGGCTACATCCACTTCTAAGCTAACGCACTCAATTCGTTTTGCACCTTCTTCGCTCGGCGCAGGTTCTTCCTCAACCGCTGGGGGTGCAACTCTCTCGCCGAGAGAGACTTGCACGATTTCTTCCTCAACCTCCGCAACCTCTCCCCCAACTACCCCCGCTGCCGACTGTTCGCGGCGTTCTGTAAGACGGCCGGTGCCAACATTAACAAGTCTCACGTGAAGGTCTGCGATGAGCTCGCCAGCGACCCGGAACACGACACAGGCGTTTTCCACTTCTACATCCGAACGCTTTTGCTTGTGCACCAGACGCATGCCAAATTTTTGGCCGTCCAGGCCAAGAAGCTGAACAATAACTACACGCCCAGCAAGTTCATCTGGCTCTTCCCAACTTCGGAAATGGCCAATTCTAACTTCAAAGAGCTGTGGCGCGTCCCCTCCTTGGTTCTGTTGGACGTGACTAGAATATTGTTCCAAAAAGTGTATGATAAGGAGGGTGAGAGCGAGGACAGAGGTGAGCGAGCGAAATACAGCGAACGAACCTTGTGACAGAAAAGAAGAGTGCGAAGCGACTAACCCGCTCCTAATTCACGGTACAGCTGGGGCTATTAGCTTCTCGAAGCTGCTCCAGACGATTCAGGACATGGCTGAGGGAGGAGAGCGACTCGTCAATGTGGACGAGTGGACGTGGCTAATCGTTCAGCACTACTCTGAGATAAAGCTGCGCCGCTTCGAGAAGTCCCACAACGTCTCCCACGGAACCACCGAGTGTGGTACCAAGAAGGTGAGCGAGCGAAGCGAACCTTGATGAAGACGAGAATCCTAGCCAACCAAATAATTTTCATTAACCCACTCAATTCGTTTCGCACCTTCTTCGCTCGGCGCAGGTCGGGCGCGAAATAGCCACCTCCCTGGGCCGGTACAAGTCCCACTCAATCGACTGGCACGCGGACGAAGAGGACGTCTTGGACCACGCGACGCCCAAGAAGAGTACTCGCAGAAGAAGCAAGTCCAACATGGGTAGCGTGGAGGAGAAGAAGGGGGAATCGGAAGACAGCGATAATGGCAATTCAAATGCTAATGGTAATGGGGGGTGAGCGAGCGAAGCGAGCGAGCCTTGATGAAGACGAGCATACTCGCGATGAAT
>Ga0302114_10001530_pt1 | contig 15162 bp, 16 predicted proteins | sample AG5_Surface_MG_FD_203107 | JGI IMG/M metagenome (GOLD analysis project Ga0302114, IMG submission 203107) | Marine microbial communities from Western Arctic Ocean, Canada - AG5_Surface | ecosystem: Environmental > Aquatic > Marine > Oceanic | place: Canada: Western Arctic Ocean | collected...
ATATAAATACATATAGAGATAATGCACCATGCTTTGGGTTAAATTCATCGATAATAGCGGTAGCCTTTCCTTCATTACACCATCTTCTGTTTTTCCGTTTTTAATTTGATGTATTCCAATACACCTGTATATCATCTGTAACTCCGGATGACATTTTAATAATTTTTAATAATATATTTGAGAACCAGAAAGTCTCTTTATAGCAGTCAATCCACTTTTCTCCATCAAAATCAGGAACTCGGATTAGTTTAATACCCATAAACAAAGGCAATGAGGGCAGCAACCCCGGCGATACACCCATACTAACCCGCATCCGTTATCATCTATATTTTTAAATCTTTTTAAATCTTTCATATTTCTATCCTAATATCATTACATTTAGAACATTGCTGTAATACCCCGTAAACTTGTATTTTTCCGACAGATGTATCTATACAATATATGTAATCTCTCTTCCTCTTCCATCTGTGAAATATGCACCTCGAATTAACGATTATAGGTATATCGGAAGACATGAGCGCTTCACTTGGCTCTATCGTGTCCTTCCTTACTTCGCCACACGAACACTTTCGGTATATTTCCATAACACCAGGGGGTGTATTGTATCCAGAAGTTGATGTCAACCTCCATTTGTGTCTATGCATTATTGCCTTTATTAAGTAATTATTTTACATTTTTTTTGAAATATTTGCAAATACGTATATTAGAGAGAAACTTATAAGTAAAAAATAGAGAGACATGGTGTACGGGTCCTTGTAAATATCGGTATCCAATTCTCTCTTTTCGAAAAACTCGAATATAAACCATAGTGTAAGAACAAATGTAGAGACACCAACTATTGCAATTGAATTCCAAATCCCGTAAGAACTTACACCCACATAGTGGAGGGTAATCGGGAGAACCATAACAACGGCGGTCACAATTGTCAACCAAAAAATGGCCTTACCCACCCGCGGTTCGCTACTTTTAGATAGTTTATTATATGAAGCTAAAATAAGAATTATTATATAGAAATACAAGAATAAAACTGAGATTAGGATTATTTTCTCAAATCTGTCGACCTTTCCCCAAAATTTCATAAGATATCTCAATTCATTCTCTACGGTATCAATTGTATTCATTTTATTAGTTAAAAAAAAAATCTATATCATTTATCATTTTTTTTAGAGCATTATCGGATATGTTGTTTTTTTTACTAAAACTTTTCAGTTGGATCCCGTGAAGTTCTGAATATTTCTTTACGATGGCGTAAGATACGTATTCTGGTCTTGCTGAGTATAAGATGTCTTTCTGTTCAAGAATTTCACGCGTTATCCGTTTTATTTCTAAGCAATGGTCCCCCATTTCATTATTTTTACAAATAGAATCTATAAACGCTACGGGCGAAATAATGACGATAGACTGATACGATTTCTCATTGGACGCCATTTTTGTAAGGGATGCCCCTGAAGAAACTTTAAGGCACCAATTTACATTTTTTCTACTCAGTTTGAGTTTGGCTGCAAGATCATGCGGTTTAAAATTGCACCCTAGTTCCAAATATGCATTATACAATATAATAAAGGTATGTTTTGCGTCGTTTCTTAACTTTTTTCCCGTCTTCTGTTGTATTTCTTCAATATTCTTTTTCGCGCGCTTTATCACCTCAAGGGGTATACCTTCGATTGTGTCTATCATGGGCGCCTTTGATGTATTCATTTTTGTGTAATTTTTACTGTATTCTGTCGTAAAGTCGTAACCAACTCCGAGGATAAGACCACAGTTATCGCACTCACCCCCGACGATGTCTTCATGAGTACAATTATCAAGGTCATCCATTTATTTAAATAAAAATTTAAAGAAAATCATTTATAAACCAAAATCAATATATATATATACAAAATGAGTAACATAGAGGACCTCTTTCTCTCTTATGAAGAAAAACCAAATATTAGTAACATTAATATCGCCGTGTCCTATATCTGTTTTTACAACGAGGAAACAAACGATTTGATAGACTACATTGAATTAAAAAGGTGCCGTCAAAGAAATATCTGTAGGATATACGGACCGATTAAAAATTCATTCTCAGAAGATGAGTGGCTCCCGTATGTGATTCTTACACTTGTTAGATTTCTTCCCGCCGACTGCGTTATCTGGTATTGTCAAGATTCCACAGAGGTCGCCCTCGCATGTGGATTTGGGACACCTTATTACTGCAATTACGACCCGTTTGGGCAAAATGTAAGTGAAAAAATTGCCGTATGTAGAGCCGTTGATCCTCTTTTCCAAACAAATTCTAGAGAAAGGTTCAAGGGAAACGATCAAGATCCCTCTATATTTCAGAATAGAAGAACAAGTCCGATCCCAAAAAGCAAAACAACCTTCGACTTTGTAGAAAAATATATAGACAATGATGATATTATAGAAATAGACGTGAAATTTGACGACGAAGATCTTGGGTATATTAAACGACTTATCTATGGCGGAAAAACAGCTAACGAAGATGGAACGATGACACAAAAAGAGGTCAGCGGTGAATTGTTTCTCGAATATGAAAATGGAGACGAGTTCAACCTAAAAATCGAAAAGGGCAAAAACTTCAATGCCCACGATGAAGAACAGGTAAGGTTTGTTAACGGGTTGATAAATTTTCACACACACCCCAGCGATGTGTACGACTCTCATGACGTTGACATGATGTACCCATCGCCGGGTGACTATATTTCGATCTTGACGTTGATGATGCAGGAGTATCCATTCGAGAAACCGGGGGGCGCACTGGCGTCGCCATTACTCTTCTCCTGTATAGTAACCGTAGAGGGAATTTATATCGTATCATTGAATAAAAACTACTGTCTTCAGAGGGATAGAAACAAACTGCGTGAAGTTATCTGTGAAGACAAAGGGTCTTTTTATGATCTAAAACAAAGCGTAAAAGATTCTATTAACTCTAAATGTAAAGGAGAAAGTGGCTTCATATATGGAAAAAATGGCGACCATTATTTTGATACACATTGTAAGTATATAGGGGACCCGGAAGATCACCCGCTAGGGTACCGACAGATCGGTGGGTTTGACTACGATACGTATCGTCACAACCGGAGAGAAGAGCAAGTCACTCATTTCCCGGAATCTCTAGAGGTAAATGGCACTGAGTACAACAGGTTGGAACAGGCGGCACGAGATTACTGTCTGAAAATAAACAGACGAGAATTGGTTACAGATGTAAAATTCAAGAAAGGTCCGGTCTTAAATGTCCAGTTTAAAACGTATACTGAACTTAGCGAGAGCTATTTTAAAGTGAATGTGTGCACAAACGAATCAAAATACATGCCAAGGCAGGTGTTATTGGATCAAGAAACTCTAGACAATATAAAGGTATTCTTCAATATATCATTTTTCAGTCAGACATGAAGAGAAGAGAGTTAATATCTGCTATGAAATATTCGTCGTAATCGAACGATTTCCTCAGTTTAAATCTTTTCATCCCCACCATATCGTCTGTTGTGTAGTTTTCTGTCGATTTCATATCCAGTATAATTCCGACCTCTTTCATCATAGATAGTACTACTTCGTAACAAGCGTAGTTTTTAGCTTTAAAGTCCAAGTTAGAGTAATTTTCTTGGGGGAGGAGAAAGTATCTAGCCGCAAAATCCACCATATTGAATGTTTCATTTGTCATATTAACTTTTCTAAATTTATCAAACATTTTTGATAAATAGGCTCGTTTTATACCACTATCTTTGTTTATCCCTAACCGATTATAGAGTATAAGCGTATGCTTGTTATATCCTAACCATTGACTGAACGGTATTTTAATAAAACCCATTACCTCTTCAAAATAATTAGAAGATTCGTAGACGTATAGGTCCGCCCCTTCTTTCGAACATATCGCAGCATGCGTGAATTTTAACCCCATCATGCTATTGCTCACGATCGCGTCAAGATTAGAGTACGAAACAAGTAGCAAATCACCCGTTTTGATCGAATCGTAATGGAGAAAACGACGTGTCAGGTCTGAATAATCCTTGGCATATATCAAACGTGAACCCAGAATGATGTACACGATGGACAGCATCATAAACATAAAATATAATATTTCGTACTTAGATATAATCATTTAAGAAATACTCCGTTTAGGCATCTTAATAGAGAAATTGAGAAAGTCAGTGCTGATGGCGTACCCAGTAAAACATAATCCGTACCCTATCATGGTGACAACAATGCTTGACGTAAGGAGGTTTCGGGACTTTGCATTATGCTTTGCAAGCTTGCCGTCCATGACAACATCGTGTTCCTCGTCGTACAACGAAACCCACGTTGTAAGTAGTACCAACCCTACAAAAAAGGTAACTAGTCCAAACCACGTAAAATATTTCCCTTTCATTTTGAAAACAAAAAAAAGAAAATTGTAAATGAAAAAAGAATTACATTGTATATGGAAAAGATGGAAGGCGACACTCTAGCAGAGATCCTAGAGCTTACCGAAGAAGACGTAGACTCTCTGTTTCGTAAAACAGAGGTAGTAAACGTGAAGGTGAAATATATACGCCCAAACTACGATAACCTCAAGATTTGGTGCAAAAGTGACGACAATGTCTATATAGGTCGTCGAGGGATTGTATTTGTAAAGACAAGTGATGGCGGTAAAGAAAGGTTTCCTAAACGGGATTCGATGTTCGCAAACCCCTTCAAAGTGGGGAAAAAGCATACATTAGACGAGTCGTTGGTTTTGTACGAACGTCACATGAGGGACAGGCTAGACAGCGATCCTGACCTTGTGAGACAAATACTGCGTCTTGAAGGTAAACGACTGGGGTGCTGGTGTAAGCCGAACAGATGTCACGGCGATATCTTGGTTGGACTGATTTCTGAATATTCGGTTAAAAATTAAATATATTTGCGAAGATTGTCGTGATCACAAACTGAATTTCCAAAGGAAACTTCTCCTAAAAACTTCTTCCTTCTAAAACTAAAAATGTCTATCCAAAAAATCTTCGCCTCGAATGGGTGTATTATTTCGCTCGCAGATCTTCCACCTGAAATCATCAAGACTATATCGGATCGTCTCTCGTGGAAAGACCTCAATGTGTTTGCGAGTTCGAGTTCGCATCTTCGAGGAGTCTTGTTTTCGCAACTGAAGATAAGATCAAACAGTTATTATCTAAATGCGCAAAAAACTATGAAAACGTTAAACCCCAAAATTTTCATCGATACCGATTTTATAGTTTTCCGTGGTCGCTCTATTAAAAGGGTGGTCAGATTCATTAGCGAACCTTGGTGGTACACGGTGACCGGCGAAGAAAGGCACAAACACCAAGATTCACACATTCGCATTGTAAAAGTCGGAGATGATACCGTTACTTACATTCGTGGGGTACGTAAAATCGGAGAATGGGTTTACGAGAACGCACAGAATGGTTCTGCTCTTATATACCAAGACCATAAAACAAGAAGCAATTGTTCGATGTATACTTGGTCCCATCCACATTTAGAACGATACTATTATACAGAACCAGGTTTCCCTTACTGACGGTGACGGCGTCAGGAACCTTTCCGGTTTTCGTCAATCGTGTAATATCTGGAACACTCATTAAATGTCTGCTTGGCCCTTGAACCGCATTGCGGAAGTCTTGTCTTGGTACCAAAAGTTATTAATTGAATTTAATTAATAATAATAAGATTAAAATGGGAATCGAATCTTTCTTTGGTCGATACATAAAGCGAAAGTTCAAACCTGCTGTTATAGAGGGGCAAAGGCTCCCCGAACGTATAGGCAGTCTCTTTATCGACTGCAACGGAATTTTCCACGAAGCCGCCCAAAAGGTCTACGGGTATGGAAATTTTGAAGGACGAGGGATGAGGTATCAGAACGACAACGTCCTTGTTACGGAGATTATAAAAAAAATTGAAGAGATAATCCGTGTAACGTCGCCGAAGGATAATTTTGTTCTCGCCCCCGATGGGGTGGCGGTGGCTGCAAAACTCAACCAACAGAAAAGCAGGCGTTATTTGAGCGCTTTAGAGCGCAAAATATCTTTCGACTCTAACCAGTTTACGCCGGGAACAGACCTTATGATCAAGATCGATAAAGCGATCAACGAATGGATTAGGAGGAGCAAACATCTGCTCCCAAAACGAGTCATATACTCTTCGCATCTCGATCCCGGGGAGGGTGAGCACAAAATCTTCCATTTCATCCGAGAGAAACAGATCTTAGAATCCGATGGACCGCACATTGTATATGGACTCGATTCTGACTTGATCCTCTTAAGTTTACTGTCCCCTTTACCTAACATTTATTTGATGCGAGAAAATTACCAATCAATGGTAAATATTAATCATTTGAAAACGCTCATTATCAACGATTTTAAATTTGTGGGTGCATCCGATACCATGATACTTAAAGACTTTAGTGTACTAACAATGTTTGCTGGAAATGATTTTCTCCCCAGGCTACCTTCATTTACAGAGATATTCAATTTTTTGGAAATTTTAAAGACGTATTACAAAAGTGAAAAGGCGCACCTCGTTGATATGGATAATAATATAAACTTCGAATCTCTATTTAGCATTATGAAAAGAGTCACCAAAATCGAATCATCTCTGTTAGTTAGCACGGTGATGCGATCTAAAACGGGTCTCGACGTGGTGCAGACCTACCCGTACCCCGAATTGGTAAACTGCGTGGACGACAACGGAAAACTTGACGAGGACCGCTTCACCAACCTGTGGTATTGTAAGCAATTTTGTCCAGCAACGGGTGAACTTGCGTCGCTATACGAAGATCATCAGTATTACACTAATTCGGACATCGGGACAATGGTGATTGAATTTCTCAAAACGATGCAATGGGTTCATAAATACTATACGGAAGGGTACAAAAATGTAAGTAATATGCATTTCTACCCGTATTTCTATGCCCCGTTTTCAAAGAGTATATGCGGCGTTTTGGATATGATTTTTTCTGACAAAAAGAAATCGAGAGGGCGACTAAATAAGATACGTCGAGTAGACACAAAAGGTAACATCCAAATCACTGCTGCCCATCAACTAATGTTGGTAATTCCCCGACGTTCCGCAAAGTTCATCCCTCCGGAAGTCAAAGATGTTTACGATACTATAATGGTAGCGATTTCCCCAACAAAATTCATAGTGAAACGCGAAGGAACAAATGCAGACTGGCATAAAACTGTCATTATCCCACCCGTCAACGTAAAGATGGCAAGTTATGCCCTTGGCAGAATCCCGAATTACGAAACACCTGAAAGGTTAATGGAGAAAGAGCACATCGTTATTGATAACAAAGATGAAGGGACCAAATATTTACCCAAAAATCGTACATTTACCAAGACAATAAATTACCATATTCAAGATAAAGTTCTATTATGATGCTCTATTATAAAATCCATTGCCCCTTTGTTGGTCTTGCTTATTTTTGTCGGCACTACAAAGGGGTGAATTTTAGAAATAGTATTCACAAGAATTTCTAGTAAATAGTTGTCTATAAGAATAGACATAGACAATAAATTCTTTTCTACCATCGTTTCATACTTTTTCAGCGTTTTTGCTTTACTAAACGCCAAGGTTTTTGAGAAACCGTTGACACCCCTTGTGTCTATCACAGAGTAGATACCTTTGTTATCCTCAATTATTTTGTGATATTTTGTGACTAAATCCGATAGTTTGTCTCCATTGTCGATGTGGCACTCTTTGAAAATCAAAAAAACTATCTTTATGCCATATTTTTTATGTGATTTTATCGTCATGTCTGCATACTCACTCATTTTTTTAAATGATTTTTTTTAAAAATGTTTTATGTTAAAATTGATAACAAGATACAGGAGTTCATATTTGACAAAAAGGTGGATGCACTTATGTTTATTATCGATTTTTTAGATAGAAAAGAGTTTGGTGACCCAAAAACAATACTTAAGAACTGTAAGAATACTAAAGAGGAATACTCTGATACCCTGATAACTAATGATTATATATTCACAATATTCGTGATGTTTTATTATCATAAATGCTGTGTCTGCGCGGACCCTATAACGTCCAATCTGAAGTTGGACTGTGGACACTACGTTTGCACAGAATGCCTGAAACGTATTAGAAAACCAGAGTGTCCGCTTTGTAGATCACATTTATCTGGAAAAATAGTGTCAGATGAAATTTATGCCAATATACTACATAACGTAGAGGTCGATATCGTCGAGGAGGAAGATAGAAATGAAGCAATGGCTCTATTGTCGGTTCTCGGTATCAACGTAAATGAGTTGTACTAACTCACAATCCTTTATTATTAAATTTTTAATAATAATTTGTTTACATTTATTTATTTCTTGTGATCACCTTTGTCGCCCTGACGACCCTTCACAGAGGTTTTGGCTTTCTTGCGCCTATCGGCTTTCTGAGACCGACCACGGTCCACAACCTTGCTGATACTTCCGTCGCTCAGCCTAGAGACGTATAGCTCCTCCCCCTTTCTCGGACCCCTGGCAATTTTCATGCGCGATCGGTCGCCGGACTTGGAGACCTTGGTGCCCTTCTTGGCCACACCCTTAACGGTGGCGGGTCGCCGGCGCTTAGGGGTCTTGGCGGGGCGGCGCTTAGGGAGCGACTTGGGGCGGCGCTTAGGGAGCGACTTGGGGCGGCGCTTAGGAGTCTTGGCGGACTTCTTCGACATCCCTCTCAGAGAACGGACATACGCCATCCAGCGTTTAGTGGCAGGAGAACCCTTTACGAGTTTCTTCGGTCTTTTAGGTCTTCGGAGAGCGGCGGCAGTAGTGGCGTTAGCGACAGCTTGGGGAACATCCATTTTATGTATAAGGAAAAAAATTAAAAAAAAATAAATAATTTTAAAAGATCGATCGATCCATAATACCGATTTCCTCAATATCAGTTTCTACCTTTTTCAGTCTCACATTGTCCTCTTTGTTCATTTGATAGGGGGGGAGATCTGAAACGCAATGGAAAGAACAATAACACCCTCTCCACCCCCCTCCTTTTGCTGGATACCTTACGGCGTGTGAAATATTGGAAATTTTTCTGCTACAGTTATCGCATTTCTCAGTAAACCAAAAACCAATCACCTCTCCGTCTTCGTCAGGTCTACAAATACACCGGAACATCCTACAGGGACCAATTCCTCCAGGATTTCCAACACAATCTCTTCCAGAGAACCTATTCTCTGGCCCCCACACCCGGAAAGACTTGTTGTAATTGGTGCCTACATCGACAATGTCACTCATTGTCGAGGAGAACATATCGATGTAGACATCAATGTTTCCTCTGACATTAAATTTCAAAGCTTCTTCGCGAAGTTTAGATAGTATAAGTTCGTTGTCATCTTTATCTAATCCAATACTCACTTGTTCAAGATCCATATTTGACTCTCCGGGGTTGAGAGAAACCCACTTCGGGACCTTTGCCTTTATCTTGATGCACCTGTCTATATAATTGCTAACATTGTCAAGCTTTTTACGCGTGGATCTTTCGTATTCTTCGAGGTGCTCTTTGAGGTCGATGAGATCGTCATTCGTCATCGAATCTTCGTAAGCATATAATAGTCTGTTAAGTACTTGCCCAAACGATGGGTTTTCCATTATACCGTCGATCATATACCTGATATCTGGTAGAGTTCCCAACTTCCTAACAATAAATCTGAGGTCGTCGTTAGAGCATACAAATGTTTCTGCCGCCAATAAAAATGCGTTTTCCGGGTTCTCTTCCTTTCCACCCCACTGGGCGAGGACACTCTCTATTGTTTCTCTATCCGCATCCAGTCTATGGAGCACCGAAATGAACTCCCCCATTTTATTCAGATACTCATCTAAATCAGATGACAACGTTGAAATAAATTCAGATATATCCGGGGTTCGGGACGATAAGATGAGTGTTTCCATATGTTGTCTATCCATTTTGTATCCACTATTTTTAAAAAAAATCAGTTTTAAAATGGAGATACTTTTTAGAAAATTGCACGGAATCAGTGGAGAAGAAATCGATTATCCCTTAATGATGGGCGATTTCCAAAAAAGTAATGAGATAGATAAATCAAAATATGCGAATTATCTTGTACACGGAATACAAAAAAATCTCATTTCGGTAGATAACCTACTCTTCAATAGTATCGTTTATTGCGAAACGTTGAAGGAATGCGATATAATAGGGCTTTCGCTAAGACTAGGGGCAGACGTCCATATGTTCTACAACGACCGGAATATTATGTGGTATATTATCGAGAAATTTCATAAAACAAACAAAGAGCTATTCGTTTTTGTGTCGTGTATGTTGTTTATTCGTGGTCTGGGTTACAACGACTTTATGTACAGAGAACGCTCGACTCTTATCCACTCTTATTTCAAAGAAAAGGGAATCGAACTATTTCATCCGCACACAATAACGATGGAGAACCAAAAATATATGAATCTTTGTCTCGATTCGGATTTGGATGGCAAAGAGTACCATTATACCGCCGAGAATATGGTGGGTCATTTGGCCATTGAACTTATCAAATCTAACGTGGTAAAGCGCCAGATGGTTAATTGTGAAGACGAATTGGTCAGTCTAATTATTGATAGCGGGAACCTCAACATGTTCGTAACGGCGGTAGAGTCTTCTTACTCGATCTCGTACTTTAGTATGGAGAGATTGCGATTGATCCTTATCAATAACGTCGATGACATACTACACGGACAATGGGTGGAGATGGTCGAATACTTGGACAACAAGAATATATTATTTGATCGCGAACAATATCTATCGGTATGTCGCGCATTACCACATATCAAGTTCATTGAACGTGATAATAATAAGAATATGGAGAAAATTCTCGAAGAGAATAAGAAATTACCTAGCCCCAATTTTATTTTTAATAGATTTAAGTTTACACCGAACTATATCCACCTCATCAAGAATGAAGGAGATTTGAAAAATCTAATGCACAAACTCCTAATTTACAAAGTGAAGGAATTAGGGTTACGAAAAGTGTTGGAGATTATCTAGACCTTAGTTGTATTTCTTACCTTTAGGTGTGCGAGCAGCCGCGGGTATCCGCGCCGATGCCTTCTTCTTGGGAGTCGATGCCTTCTTCTTGGGAGTCGATGCCTTCTTCTTGGGAGTCGATGCCTTCTTCTTATACTTTTTCCCACTAGGGGTACTAGCAGCCGCGGGTATCCGCGACAATACGCTCTTACCCTTCTTTCTCTTCGGTGTCTTAGGAGACTTCTTGGGACCCGAGTCACCAAGACGTTTACGGGCAGCTTTCCTTTCCGCCTCGGACAATTCGTTTTCCAGGGCCCATCTCATACTGCCACTTTTACCCTTGCGGATAACATAGAGTCTCCCGTCGTTACCCAGTGAACGCGAACCTTCTTTACACGTTCTAGGGTGAATCGGTGGGGCCTTTCTTGTCGAGTTTTTGAGTTTCGGATCGACAGCGCACGTTTTCCTTTTCATGTCCGAAATTTTCATCACTCTCTTACGTTCCAACTCTTTCATCTGAGCAGCGGGGCTCTTGCCTTGCTCAAAAGCGGAGGAGGGCGAACCCTTCACGTCTTTGCTTCCCAGAATCTCCGTTGCCTCTTTCAGCTGCTCTTTGGTAAGAACCTTGTCCGCCAGTCTCCACCTTCTCTTTTGGATAATATAGAGTTTCTCATCCATGCCTCTTCCTATAGATCCGTTTATACACTCTTGGGGGTTCACTGGTGGCGCCTTTCTTTTAGGGTCTGCCTTCAGTTTGGGGCTAACCGAGCAAGGTTTCCGTCGCATAGTACTAACGTTAACCGAAGAAGAAGTCATATCGTCGTCGCTCTTATAGATATCGCCGGGGGTAATCATTTTGTCGTCATTATCAGAAACTGCTGAAGCACTTGCACCCATTTTAGTTATAAAAAAAATTTTTTTTGTTAATAATTCATATATTCAAACATATGAAATTGATTAAAGGTATTACGACTACAACGGAAACGTACATTATCGGGAAATTTATAACCAATGACTCTACAACCATAAAACTAATGTTAGGTCATACGAATGTTAGAGATAATTTAATTATAATTATATAATTAAAATGGATACGACGCACCTTCTTACACACAAAGACACTCATGACACTGTTAAACGGACAAGGATGTTTATGATTGCTAACCTGGTGGCCATGGTTAGTATCTTGGCCGGTTCGGTGGGATGGATTTTGTACGCTAACAGTTCAAAGAAATGGCCCTACAAACCCTATATAAGGAAGTCAGGACCACATGGATCCGTTAATTTTACCGATTACGTTAACGAAAACAGAGCAAATACTAATACATAGGACCAACCACAAGGGATATAGAAGGGCACAACGAGGTTAGATATAAAAGATCCTTTTCGGCACTAAAACATTTTACTCACTTCATCAAAGACATAATTTTCGGTCATAAATCCCTCCTCGGTATTTATCTTACCAATTGTCTCCTCGAGATTAATAAATGTAAGATAGTTGCTAGAATTTTTCTTTGTTCTCCTGAGCAGTTTTGACGACCCGAGTCCTGCACCGTACGAAAATTGATAAATGTTACCGTTTTGGTTACGGACACTACCATCGTACTGTGCGATTAGATCTTCTTGTGATTTCACCATCTTGCGTTGAAGTGCCCCAATATCGGCGGTTTTTACGGCTGTGTTACTGAGACCGATTCTAGAAGCCATACTATGTGCGTAAAACTCATCCGGATCCAAACCCTTAAAGAAGGAACCAGCAACAAATCCCCGCGAAAAGATAGACTTGTCGTCGACATGGAAACTGGACAACCAACGTTTTTTCCTACTTACCACGCAGTCGGGTCGGCGATCGGGCACGTACTGTTGTCCTAGTAGAGCAATAATCTTTGCAGTATCGTTCACTTTCCCTTTTGCACCAGACGTGGCCATCAAACTGATTGCATTATCGTCGGCGAGTATACTTTCTATCTTTATTTTCTCGCCATTCTCTTCGGTCTCTCCCCCAACCAGTTTCATTTTGATTCTGTCAGTCCCAGTCGTTATTAATTCGTTTATTTTTTCTTCTCGTTCCATTCTTTCGCGATCGGATGTAGGAGATAATAGGGGCGGGAGATTTATCACATCTTCGTTTATTTCGTTAATGATTGCTTCTTTGGTATTGTTAAATTCCTCTTCCTTTTCGGCGGGGGGTCTACAATCCTTAATTCCAACGGTGAAGCCGTAAATACCTAAGTACCAGTTAAAAAGAAACGTTGCATCAGTGATAAAACGCCGCGCCTCTTCCTGCCCGTAATTCTTGTATATGCTCTGTATAATGGAATTAGGGGAGGGTCCCATATTCTTCTTTGACAACCGCCCCTTTATCAGTACCCCTTTCCTTACCATCAAACCTCCATTGGTGTACCAAAAATCCTCTGGGAACAAACAGGAACACAAAACTTTACCAGATAAAGGATTTATACCTCTTCCCAAAGATATGATTCTATCTTTTATTGTTCCGAATTTAGAGTATTTCATAGACGCTAATCCTTTCGCGAAAATACTTTTAGACAAAAGTACTTTGTCGCATGACAGAAGATACCCACCGGTGGCGCCGTTATAAATGACCCCCCCAACCGGGGATGAGTTGATCCCCGACATAATACAGAAATTAGATGCCATAAACGTTCTTGCCTCTACTCGGGCCTCGATGGACTGAATCATATGGATATTGCCTTCATCTCCATCAAAATCAGCATTATGGCCCGTGGTTGATGTGATATGGATACCGACAGAAAGTTTATCCTGAAACTTTACTTTATAACCGCACATGGATTGCTTCTGAAGGGTAGGTTGGCGATTAAATATGATAACGTCTCCGTCCATAGAGAACCTTTCAACAATATCGCCCAATTGAATCTTATGCTTGTCGACTTTAAACCTAAGTTTTCGCCCAGCCAGTTTACCTAGTTTAGGAGTTAGGCACGAAATTTCCCCTTTTTTTGCCATCTCGTGAATTTTTTCAATATTGTACTTGGTGACGTGTTCTGGTATAGTCAGTGTACGCCTCATAAAGGAAGGGGGGGCAACTTCGCCAAATTCGATATCGCGATTGGGTCCAAGAACAGTACGACCGGTATAATCTGATCTTTTACCCATGATAGATCCACGGATCAATTGCTCTTTACCGACGAGTCTATCTTTAAATGACCTTATAATATCTTGCGCGGATTTTTTATACAATTTGTCTCCGTTGTCAATTATATGACTATAAAAGAACAATATATTCTTGATACAATCTTCAGGGGCACCAGCTTCATTGGTTAACTTGTCTATCTGGTCAATGATATCGTCATAGAAACGCGTGATGAAATCGTATTTTTTTACACCAGAACGTATAACGTAAGGTCTAGCGTATGGGGGGATAACTGGGATAAAATCAACAATAAAATTTAGAGGGTGATTCTTCCAAACCCAGTTACCGTTTTCCAAATAACCTTCAAAACCTAAAAGCTTAACATTTTGTGGGGTTATTTTACTGAAAATACCATAAACTGTTTCTGGTGAAATCAATAAATCTTTTTCTGTTTTCGCTTCGCCTGAGCCCACCACGATTTTTGTGTAAATCTCAACTCCGTCCCTTACACTTGACGTCGGTGTAGCCACAACCTTTCCTTTTGACGTTCTTGGTCCAGTTCCAGTTTTGAAAGTTGGGTTTTTAGTGTACTTATATAATTTGTTTCTGTGAAGACAGTCTGTATGGTTTATTTTCTTAGAAAGTTCTGCTATGTATGTAAGTCTGGGGATACCGGCTAATTTCAATTCTGCAAGTATTTCCGAGTTTATTAGGGGATCATAACATCTCCAACATATCGATTGGAGTACCTTGATCGTCTCTTCTCTGAACATGGGGTGTATGTACTTATTTGGGAGATTGATAATTCCATAATGTCCAGGACATTCATCGTTACCTTTACCGCAAGATAGACACGCCCCGTCGTTCTCAAGACACCCCATTCTTAAATCATCAGACGTATTCGTCTTATCCAATCTTTTTTTATTCAATTGTTTTGTTACATTGCATACGCTCATTTTCTCTAATTTCGCGCGCGTCAGACAACCATACACTATATTTTCGAGAATTAGTTTCTGAAATGTTTCTTCGTTTTTGCGACTATACTTGGGTCCCTTTATGGTTTTCTTTTTGCTATTTTT
>Ga0302114_10001532_pt1 | contig 15161 bp, 14 predicted proteins | sample AG5_Surface_MG_FD_203107 | JGI IMG/M metagenome (GOLD analysis project Ga0302114, IMG submission 203107) | Marine microbial communities from Western Arctic Ocean, Canada - AG5_Surface | ecosystem: Environmental > Aquatic > Marine > Oceanic | place: Canada: Western Arctic Ocean | collected...
CGCCGCGACGCGTCTCAGCGCCGCTCGGGGTCTCCGCCCCTGCCGCCATGGCGCCGCTCACTCCGCTGACGCCCGGGCTACTAAGTGCGCGCCCGCAAACTTTCGAATGACTTTTTGACTTGTCACCGCGCGATCGAAGATACGAGCGTGTCCGCGGCGCCTACGCGTCTCACAACTCGCGACACACGTCGGTATCGTCACGTCTGAGACCATGACCGCGTGTCTGGCATCCCCCGCGATGATCCGCGTCGGCGCGCGCGCGATCAAACCCACCCGGTGCGCACCAACCCGCACCCACCGCCTTCACTCCCACACGGCATGATGACGCCATCTATCTTCCTCGACTGAACACAACCCTCTCGTTCGCAGAGCCCGCGCTCGTGTCTCGCCGGCCCGCGCGGTGTCCCGCCGTGGATTCACCGTCCGCGCCGCCGCCGACGATGACAGCGTCGAGATCGCGCTCAAGGTGGAAGGCATGATGTGCGATGGGTGCGCGAGCTCCGTCACCGAGGCGCTCACCGGCGCCTCACCCGACGTGTCATCAGTGGATGTCAACCTAGAGACGAAGATGGTGACAGTGGCGGTCAAGGCGGAGAGCGCGGTGGCGGGACTGACGCTGATGCCCGCGCTCGTGAACGCGGTCAAGGGCGCCGGCTTCGACGCTGAGCCCGAGTTCTAGAAGCATGGCTAGAAGGATGGAGACGCCGTCGGCGACGTACTCGATTGAAAGCTGATTGTCAAAACTTACAAGTACAAATCTCGAACCCTCCTTCCCTTCCCTTCACGCCACGGTGTCGGGCCCAAACACCGCCGCCAGCCTGGTGCGCTGCGCCTCCGTCATGTGAATTCTCGCGCTGTGAAGCATGCGGATCCGCTCGCCGGTCACCGCGGTCGTCGGAACAGTCACAGGTGCCTCGTCCGCCCAGCTCACCCCTCTGTTCTTCTTCTTCGTCTGTTCGGTAGCCTCGGCGGGATTGACATCGTTGTTAGCCTCGACTTTCTTTTGGAGGTACGCGGCAACCTTAGCCTCCCTTTTCTCCGCGGCGCTCTTCTTCCCACCCGAGCCTTTCTTCCTGCTCTTCTTCGTCCGCCGTTTCCGTGCTTCGTCCTCCTCGCGAGCGATCGCGGCGAGCGCCTCCTCCACGGTTTCCTCGTCGAGCGAAGTTTCCCTGGAAGAAGAGGCGACACCCCGGTGCTTCGGCGGCGATAGCGGCGACGTCGGCGACGTTCCCTCACGACGCTTGACGACCACCTTCGCGACGTCCTCCTCCTCCTCGTCCCCGTCCGCATCCGCATCCGTATCCGCATCCTCGTCCTTTTCCATGAGTCCCTCGAACGGGTTTTTGGCGAGCGCCGCCGGCTGCGCGGTGACGACCTTCGCCGGCTCTGACCGAAACCCGGCGAGTGTTAACTCGAACTCGTCGGCGTCGTCATCCGCGGAGAGGTAGAACGACTCCTCTGCGCCGGCCTCCTCCGTCGTCTCCGTGGGGGTCTCCGTGTCTTCGTCTTCCCGCATCTCGTCGACGTCGTCGTCCCTGGCTCCCTGGACGCCCTCGGGCGCGTGTGACGGCTGATGTGACGGCTGGGACGGGGGATACAGAACGTCCTCGACGTCGATGACGACGGGCGGCGGCCGCGTCCCTCGCGGCGCCGGCGGCGGCGACGACGGATGACCCAAATATTCACCCGGATCGAGCGGAGGGCACGAGTAGACAACTTCACGCCGGTCTTCCTTCGTCGCCAGCGCCGCCTCGAGGGTCTCGACGCGGCCGCGAAGAACCTCGCGCTCCGCGTCGCCCGTCTCGACCGCCTTCCGTAAGTTCTCGATCTGGTCCGCGAAGCACCGCTCGAGCAGCGCCAGCCTCTCATCCATCGCGGCGTGAATCTTCTCCTCAACCGCGTGAATCTTCGCCTCCGTTCGTTTCATCGCGTGAGTATCGGCGCTCGCCGCGCTCATCGCCTGGGCAGCCTGCGAGTGCGCCGCGCGGTCCGCGTGCAACGCCGCCTGCAACGCGGCGAGCGCGATGGCGCTCGCGTCCGTCGCCGGTGTGTGCTCGGCGTTTGAATCCTGGAAACCCGGCGGCGGCGCGACGTCCACCGGCGCCTCGAAGCCTTCGCCGAAGTCTCCTCCGAAGTCTCCTCCTCCGTGTGTGGAAACGTCTGCCACATCAGCCTCCAAGTCAGCCTCCACGTCATCCGCCACGTCAGTATCCACGTCAACGAATGCGTCGGGTGCGTCGTGGAAGGACTGGGGAAGCACGGGGAGGTCGTTCTCGCCGACCATCTCGGCCCAGTCGTCGGAGGGTAGGTTCGGGAGGAGCGTGCGGAGAAGGCTGCCTTGTTTCTCGAGCGTTTGCTGCGGCGGGCTCGGGCTCGGGCTCGGGCTCGATGTTCTCGGCGTCGGCGGCTTGGGCGGGTGCAGCTCGGAGGCTGCGCACGGCGAGCACGGGATGTCCGCGTCGTCGCGGCCGCCGGCGAGCGCGGCGCGGATGATGGTGAGCGGCGGCGGGGGTCCCGGCGGCGGCGGAGGCGGGCCCGGCTGCGAGGAGGAAAAAGTTTTGGCTTTGGTTGCCAAAACTTTTTTTGCCAAAACTTTGTCGACTCCGCATCGGCGGCAGTCGGCGCGCGCGTCGCGGTTGTGCGCGTGGCACTCGTCGCACCGCCACCCCCCGTCGTCGTCCCTGACGCGCACGGCGACGACCGGCGCTCCCTTCGTGCCGGCGACGGCGACGGACGCGCGTTTCGATGGCACGACGGGAGCGGAGGCGTCGAGGCGAGGCCACCTCTCCTCATCGCGTGCGTTATTTTCGCTGCCCGTCTCGGACTGATTCGAGGTGAGGACGACGGAGGATTCGCGGGAGGATTCGGCCGCGGCGTGCGACAGCGGGCCGGTCGGGGTCTCGGTCGCCGCCGGCGGGGCGACTTCGTCGTCGACGGTCAGCGCGGCGTCGCGGTAGGATGCGAGGTTCAGCGGCGTCTTCACCGGGTGGAACTCCGACGCGCGCGCGTCGAGAGGTTCGTCCGGCCGTTGAGCGACGTCGTCGTCGGTTTCCCCCGAGGAAGATTTCCTGGGGAGATTCGGCTGCCCGTGGGGGACGGCGTTGGTGAAGATCCGCACGCCGCGCTGCTGCTTTCCGTGCTTGCCGCGATGCTGATTTCGATGCTTCGCGGCGCGCTGCGGCGGCGGCGGCGCGGCAGTGACATCGGCAGCCGCGGTCATGGTTGTGGCGACCGTCGCCTCGCATCGAGTGAGAGATGGAGGGAGATCTCCGCGGTGAGCCAAAAAAACGCTCGAGGCTCGGAAGAGACGAAGAAATCGAGGCAGCGGAGAGGAGGCGAGCGGGCGGGCGGGAAACTTGGGTGCCGATCGCGATCGATCCCAGGCTGCCACGTTGGCACTACCGCGATCGAGACGCGCGTCGTCGCTCACTCTCTTCGTCGCCGTCTCACCGGTAGCACGTCCATCGGTCTATCATCATCACGATGTCCGCGCCGCTCACATCCGCGCTCTCCTCGCGCGTCAACATCGTGCAGGCGTCCGTCCGCGCCCGCGCCGCGTCAGGTTCCAACCGCGTCGCCCGATCCTCAAAGCCGATCGTCGTCGCGAAGGCGACCCCCGCGGAATCTAGCAACGTCGTCGTCCTCGGAGGCACCGGCGGCACCGGCTCCGAATGCGTGGTCCAGGCGCTCAAGCGCGGCGCCAAGGTCACCGTCCTCGCGCGCGATCCCTCCAAGATGACCACGCCGCCCGGCACCGGCGGCGCGGCCGAAGGCACACCGCTCTCCGACCCCAACCTCACCGTCGTCAAAGGCAACGTCTCCGACGCGGCGGACGTCGCCAAGGTCATCACGAAGGATACCACCGGCATCGTCGTCTCCCTCGGAGGTAAGACAAAGGACGTCGGCGCCACCATGCTCACCGACGGCACCACCAACGTCATCAACGCCATGAAAGCCGCCGGCATCGACAAGGACGGTGAGTGTTTCTTTTCTCTTTTTTGGTTATTTTGGTTATTTTGGTTATCGTCGTACGGGCAGTTAGTCTGACGTCGTGTTTTGTTAACAGCGAGAATCGCAATCGTGACGTCAATCGGAGCCGGCGACTCCGCCAACCAGGCGCCCATCGTCTTCCGCATCCTCATGTCCACCGTCATGCGATCCATCTTCAACGACAAGAACAACCAGGAGCAGCTCTTCCTAGGGCCGGGCGGGCCGGGCCGGGACCTCGAGTTTTGCGTGGTGAGGCCGGGTGGGCTCGGGCTCGGGCCGCCCACAGGCGTCGTCAACGTCATCGACGGCGAAGGTACGCACGCGCTGACTCCCCAATTCCCCTAATTACCGTTACCGTTCGCATTCCCACGTTTCTATTCCCACATTCAACACGCGCGCTGACCCTGTTTGCCCACCCCGTGTCGTCAATCACAGCCGGAAGCATCGCCAGGGCGGATGTTGCGGACTTTTGCCTCGGGGCGCTGTTCGAGGAATCGTTCCCGTACGTGGGCAAGGCGCCGTGCATCTCATCCGTGGGCGGGACCTCCTGGACCAAGGACCGCGGCGACAAGGGCATGATGGAGGCCTGATCGGGAATAGCGCTCCTCATAGAATCGAATACGAATGAATAAATAAATGCTCATCTCCCGACGTCGTCACATGTAATACAGACACACGCCGCTAATGTAATCTACGTATCGCGTCACTCACTCACGAGCCTAGTCGCCCTCCTCGAGACGGCGTCGCTCGACCTGCGCTCGGAGGGATTCACACGCCGCGCGCCTCTTACGCCGCTCCAAACGCGTGAACGCCGGATCAACGTCTTCGTCAAAGTTAACTCCCCGTTCGAGGTTCTCCCCCGCCGGGGACGCCCTCGCACTCGCCCCTCGAGTCGCCGACGCTTTCATCGCCGCGAGCGCCGCCCTCGCCTGCGCGCGCCACCACCAGACCCGCCCGCCGTGTGTGTCGTCCCGGGACTCCTGATCCATCACCGAGGAGTCGCGCGTCTCAGTGGTGGACACGCGCACCGAGCGGCTGGAGACGGTTCCCTTGCCCTTGATTTCCGCGGCATCCATCAACGCGCGCCTCGAGTTCTCGGCGTTCGTCTCCCGCCTTGATTGTTTCACAACTTTCACCTCGGGCTGCTCACGAACGATGGGCGGCACCCGTTCGTCGCTGTTGAGGTCCGTATCGCGCAGTCCACGCGCCAGCTCGTCCACCTCCCGGGAGTCAGCGCGTGCGCTCGCGCTCTGAGACGCGCTCAATTGGCCGTAGGTATCATTCGCGTCCTTCGTCGGCGTCTCGATCTCGCTTTTGTGCTTCGCGACCGCCACGGACGGGTGAGTTTCGTCCAGCAGTGTGGTGACCAGCGTGGGTCCACGCGCGGCGCTTCGCTCGCACGACAGCTGGACCCACACGGGTTGTAAGACGCGCAGCGGTTTGGGCAGCGGGGGAAGCGCGCGCGAGAGTGTTTGCCCGTAGGAAGCGGAGTACGTCCAACCCAACGACTCCCCCTTCCGTTCCAAAGTGATCCCGGGAGTCCCTTCTGGAGCCGGTTCCAGACGCATCCAGCTCCCGCTCGTGTCCGCCACCTCCTCGAACGACGTGTCCAGCGCGGGCAACACCGCGCCGGGATCGTCGTCGGTAATTACCGAATTACCGTTCTTAACCCCAATTAACCCGCGACCGTCCCGCGCCCTACCGAGCAGCCGGACGACGCCCCTGACGTGAAAACGGGGAACGAACACCGCGACGCCGTCGTCCTTGACCTCGTGAACCACCGCACGTTCCACCAAGGGTGTGCGCGCGAGGTGTTCGAGGAGGTACAGCTCGGAACATCGCTGCTGCGCCCTCTTCGCGGCTGTAAACAAAACAAGCCGTCAGTCTAATCGCCCATACGAGTCTTACGAAAGTAAAAAAAAACTCACCGCGGTTGCGTTCGTTGAGGTGCGTCGCCGTCTGCGCCAACGAGTGAGTATTCGTATTGTTTGACTCGGGCCCCGTCGCCTCAGCGCTTCCTTCCCCGGCGCCGCCGACCGCGGCGAGCAGCTGCCGGTGCGCCACCACGTCGGCGTACCTTCGAATCGGCGAGGTGAAGTGGGTGTACAATGCCAGCGCTAGGCCGTAGTGTCCGTGCCCGCCGCCGTCGCTCGGCGGAGCGCCGCCCGTGACGCAGTACTGTACACAAGAAAACACGACGTCAATCGAATCGCCCGCACTGATGAAATAATAAACAAATGAACAAATAAACAAATAAACTCACTTGAGCCTCTGACATCGCCCTGGTCGCGACGCCGCGGAACAACGCATCCGCCGAGTGTACGCCGTCTGTTGGGGTGCCGCCAGCCGTTTCTTTCAGCCGTTTCTTCGCGTCATCCAGCGACCTCGCCAGCGCAGCTCCGTTCGACGCGTCCAGCACGACACCGCACGAACCCAAGAGCCTTCTCAACTCGTCGAAACCGTCCAGCCGCGGCGGCGCTGTACACAACAAAACACGACGTCATCATACTAATTGCCCGTACGGAAACAAAAATAAACTCACCGTGCCGCCTCACGAAAGCGTACGCGGGGGTATGGGCAAACACCCTGGTCGCCACCGCCGCGTTCGCCGCAATCATCAGCTCAGCCACCACGCGCATCATCGGTACCTCCCCTTTCGTCAGCACCGCCAGTGGAACGCCGTCGCTGGACGTTTCGAACCTGTGAATAAAACATGACGTCAATCTAATTGCCCATACACGAATGAAAATAAACGCACCGTAACTCGGCAGACGCCAACTCCTGTAAACAAAACACTTTCCCGTCAGTTCAATTGCCCATACACGAGAATACAAAAATAAACGTACCACGGCGCCGAATTTCGTTCGCTCCGCGTTCATGATTCGCGAAAAGTTCGTCACGACTTCCAGATCCTTCCGGACGTTTCCAGTCTCCGCCACGTCATTCAGGTCGTCCTCGTTGGTCGGAGGCGGCCGGCCGTCTAAGATGGCCTGCGCCTGGTAGTAATTGAGCTGATGGTTCGATCGAATCACGGAACGACCGAACCAAGGAACGCCGACGACGTTATAGTTTGAATCCAAAGTCCACATACAAGACACCGCCAGCCTGTGAACAAAACACGACGTCAGTCATTCATTCTAATAACCGCCCGTACCGTACGAAAATACACAAGTAAACTCACCTGTCGGCGCCGCCGATCAACGAACAGAGGTTTTCTGAGAGCACCGCCGGGAGCATGTCGATCCTACCGTCCGTGAGGTACACCGTGGTACCCCTCGCGCGCGCCTCGAGGTCCAACACGGATCCCTCCTCGACGAAATGGGAGACGTCCGCGATGTGCACGGCAACCTCGTACCCGAATTCGTCATCCAGGCGATCAGACTCGGGGGAATCGTCCGCGGACTCGTACTCGCCCGTCTGCGTTTGACTCCCCATACGTTTTTTGACTGCCCCGTTGACGTCTCCACCTCGCGGCAGCCGCACGCGCCGCACCGACACCGCGTCGTCGACGTCGGTGCACCCGGGCGGGTCGATGCTCATGGTCCGGTGCGATCGCATATCCCTTCTCACCTTTAACTCGTCGCCCGGAATCACCCAATCGTTTCGCGGCAACTCTTTCAAAGCGCCCTATACACAAAACACGACGTCAGTCCAGACTAATTGCCCGTACAAAGATGAAAAGAAACTCACCGGCGAGAAGGCGTTTGTTTCGATGTCGTGCTCCGCCAACAGCGCGTTGACCTCCGCCGTTAAATCCCCGCACTTCCCGAGCGCCCGAACCACCCGCGCCTCCGGGTGTTTGCTGTGCGCCGGCCACCGCGTGATGCGAACGACGAGTCGTTGGCCCGCGAGTGCGTCGGCTCGGCGGGTCAGTAGTCGGCACCGGGGGAATCGTCGGTCCATCGGGATGGCCAGGACGCTGTTGGATCTGGCGTTGTTCGAGCGTGTGCGTGCTCCCTCGGGTGCTTTGTCTTCGGCGATGGTCGCGACGATGTCGGCGCCGCGGCGTCGCAGGACGCCGACGACCTCGGCGGTCGGGACCAGCCTTCGTTTCGTTTTTAGCTTTTTATCGTCGGCTCCGGCTTTTTCTTCGTCTCCGTTTGTATCGCCGTCTTCTTCTTCAGAGTCGGAGTCGGAGTTACCTTCCGCCACCGTGTGCGCCCCTTCCGCCGGCACCCACCGACTCCGCGGCAGCAGACGCACGGCCACGCCGTCGCCGTCGAGTGCCCTGTTCCGCAACGTTCTGGAAGGTACCAGAACGTCTCCGAACGTTTCCAAAGTATTATCATTTCCGTCGTCCGTCGTATCGGTTCGTTCCTCGTCCTCGCCCACCCTCACCGTCGCCTCCTCCGGCCTCCACCGACACACCTTGATCGTCCCGCGCATCAGCTCCCCGGACTCCAACCCGCCCACGATCGCGTCGTTGTCCCAGTGCGGAGCGAAAGCCCGAGCTCTATTTCCTCCTCCGTGCTCACCCAAACCCAAGAGCTTTCGTTCATCGTCCGCTTTCATCGCCGCCTCGTTCGCCTCCCTCACCGACTCGAACGCGTTCATGACGTCCACGTCGTTCGAATGGAACCGCGGGAAGTACTCGTGCGCGGCGAGGACCTCCACGCCGGGCGGCAGGCGCCTCCGCATCTCGCTCGCGAGATTAACATCCAGATTAACTCCGCCGTTCAGCGTCGAGGCTCGATCGTCGGAGAGGACGACGACGGGAAATGCGCCGTGCACTTTCCCGGCGTACCACGCGGCAGCGCGCAGCACCGGGTCGTGGAACACCGAGAACGTCGGGTTCGCCGGTGTGTGTGACACGCCCGCGTCTTCGTTCATGGACACAGCCGTGTCCGCGTCTCCTCTGGGATTATTTTTCTTGGACGATGGGGCGAGCCATCGACTCGGCGCGCGTTCGTCACGCGCGGCGACGACGGACGTGTGCACGCAGTGCTCGTTCGGGAACAGTCGCAGACTCCGCCGTCGATCGTTGTACACGTCTCGCAGTCTCTTGGAGAGCCGGGTGTTTCCCCGGCGGTGCACGGTACGTGCCTCTGATTGCAACAAGATGATGTTCTTCGCCGCGTCGCGCATCTCGAGGAAGTCCACGTACTCCGCGATGCTCGTCGCGTCCGGGACGAGGTAATGCGTCGCGTCGGATGCCAGCGGGGTGCCCACCGGGTTGCCGTCGACCGCGTCGCCGATCCCCGCGTTGTTGTTGTCGCACGTCTCGCACAAAGCGCAGCCGCACGGGAGGTCGTCGCGCAGGTGCGCATCCTCGGCGTAGTTGAATACGGTGCCGGTTCTGCGGCGGAGGCGGTGGCCGGACACGCGCGCCGTCGCGCCGTCCCACGCGGACGCCATCTATTGACGGCCACCGGGTTCTATCGAAACAGTCGCGGCATCGCGCCGATGATACCCACGCGGCACGGCTCGCCCCAACGCCGGATAGGGGCTCCTAATAAATGACAATGACACGACTCTTCTCAACCCTCGAGAGCGAGGATTCCTTGGAGGCAGATCTGGCGCTCCGAGGGCACAACACGAGCCGCGCATCGCGGGTGTGACCGGCGCTCGGATCGAACGAAAGCCCCGCGCCGCTCGATAGCACGCAGGACACCGGGCAGGCACCCGCGTCCCCCGATCGTCGCGTTCGTCTGGGACCGCGCGAGGCGCTCGACGGTTCGGTGCGCCCGGCGATTGGTGGTTAGGGCGGGAACATAATCGCGATGGAGCCACCGCCTCCGGGACACGAGGAGCCTCCCCCGCCCGGCGCCGAGCCCGAGGCGCCGGCGCTCGATCCCGCCAACCCGTACGCCGCGTACGACGCCTACGCCGCGCAGGCGTACTACCAAGCGCAGCACGCGGCCGCACCGCACGCGACGCAGGCCGCCGACCCCGCGATCGCCGCGTCGGTCCCGCCGACAGCCGCGATGCCCCCGGGAGTCGCCGCACCGCCCGGGATGGCCGCGCCCACCGCAGCGGCACCGGCCGCAGGGTACGACGCGGACGCATACGCCGCCTACTACGCGCAGTGGGCAGCCGCGGAGGCTGCGCAACACGCCGCGTACTACGAGGCGCAGAGGGCGCATGAAGCCGCCGCGGCAGCCGCCGTCCCCACCGCAGAGCAGCTCGCGGCCGTGGCCAGGAACGCGTTCCAGGGTCTTCCCACCAGACCGGCGGTCGCCAAGGTGAGCGCGGCGGTGGCCAAATTTGAAGCCGCGGCGGCGGCGGGCGGCGGCGGATCTCCGTCGATGACGACGGGCGGGGACGCGTCAACCCCGGACATGGACACGGACGACGGAGCCCCGCCGCCGCCGCCGTCGATCCCGCCGCCGCCCCCGTCGGTGCCGGACGTCCGCGACGACCTACCCCCACCGCCGCCACCGCCTCCTCCCCCAGTAGTCGCCGCGCCTAAACCCAAACCCATCGTTGACAACAAGAAGGTCATCGCGAAGCCCTCCGTTGGGAAAGGCAAGCTCGCGGGTGTCGAAGCGCTCGGTCGAAATACCAAGGGATCCGACACGGGAGGAGTACACACGATCGCGGCGCCAATGGGAGGAGCGCAGGGCGGCGGCACAGCTGTGTCGGCACCCTCGGCACCCTCCGCGGAGAAGCTTAAGAAACCCACGTGGCAGGAAACCGCGAACGAAGCGTTGGCGTCGAATCCGGTGTCGCTGTCTGCGATTGAGTTGGCGAAGGCGAAGATCGCGCGTGAACGTGAAGAGGCGCAACGTGAACGCACACACAGTGACAGGGACGTCCGGGACCGCGGCGGTGATAGGGACAGGGACCGCGGGAGGGATCGAAGAGACTCGAGGGACGGTCGCCGCCGGAGGTCCGAAGGAAGCCGAAGGTCCCGGAGCGGAAGCGCGGATCGAGATCGATCGGACCGACGCAGAGGTCGATCGAACCGCGGGCACTCCGGCTCCCGATCCCGGTCCCGCGACCGTGCCAGGGATCGGGATCGATCGCGCGATCGCAAGTCCTCGCGCGGGCACCGAGAACGAAGATCCGAAGATCGCGACTTGAAGGATCCAACTCCCGGCTCCACGGACGGAGACGGCGGTGCCAACAAGGATAAGCGCTACTGGGAAAAGTACTACGCCGAGAAGTTCGGCGTGGAAGTTCCTCCCAAAGATACCACCACGAAGCAGGAACGCGACGAGGTGAAGGACTGGGACAAGTTCTACCAGGAGAAGTACCGGAATGACGCCGAGACTGCCGCGCTTCCCTCGAGTCGGAAAGAGAAGAAGGAAAAAAAGGAAAAAAAGGAAAAAAAGGAGAAGAAGGACCGGCGCGACAAGGGATCGCCGCAGCGAGCCGGCGGATTAAGCGCGGGCGGCCCCGTGTCCTCCGCCAACAACAGCGGCGGCGGGGATTACGACACCTTCGTCGCCGCCACCACGGAGGTTCCACCGCCGCCGCCCCGCCCGAACGACGACAAAGACAAAACAACCGACAAGTCTAACGGAGGAGACGAACACAAGGACGGATCCGACCGAAAGCGACGCAGGGACCGTTCCCGTTCCCGTTCCCGCTCCCGCTCCCGCTCGCGTTCGCGGGACCGCGATCGCAGGAGCAGACGTGATCGCGACAGGGATCACCGCGACGACCGCGACGACAGGTACCGCGACAGAGATCGCCAGGACAGATTTCGCGAAGACAGATCTCGCGGGGGCAGATTTCGCGATGATCCCCCCGGGAGGAGGGACAACCGCGGTCCCAATCGCAACCAAGCCCCCGATTTCCGCAACCGCAAGCCCGTGCACCGCGGCAGCAGACTGGCGCACGTCGGTCGCAAGTGGGGACCAAACGGTGAGTTCCTTTTGTATTTCCGTATGGGCAATTTGAATGACGGTGTGTTTTGTTTACAGGGACGCCGCCCGAATCACCGTCGGGGTCGGACGACGAAGACGAAAGGCACAGACGCGACGAACGACGAGCCGAGCGAAGCGGTTTCAGTCAGATTGCCCACACGCAGTCCGTCCCAGGGCATGCCCCCGTGGGTGCCCCGGGGACCAACGGGCTGGACGCGTTCGCATCCGCGGAGGAGGCGCAGGTGAGTAATTGTCCACCGCGGTTTCCCTTCCAATTACCAAATACCCAATCACCACCCGATTAACGACCGATCACCGCCCTCGTTACCGATACAGGCGAGACTCGCGGCGCTGCAAGCCGCGGGGGTCAACGTGCAAGCCACGCGGCACGCCCGCCGGGTCTACGTCGGCGGTTTCCCCGACTCGACGAACGAACCAGAGCTCGGAGAATTCGTGGGCAACGCGCTGGAGGCGGTGCGTTCATCTTTGGTTATTTTTGGTTATTTTTGGTTATTTTTGGTAATATTCGTACGGTCAATCAGACTGAATCACTCAATATGTGTTTTGTCACTTACAGGTTGGCGGAACGTCGCAGGCGTACGATCCGGGTAATAACATCACGTGCGTCCTCTCCGTGTACATCAACCGCGAGAAACAGTTTGCGTTTGTTGAGTTTCGAACCGTGGCGGAAGCGTCCAACGCGATGGTGAGTTTATTTTAATGCTCGTGTAAGAGGCAATTAGACTGATGACGTCGTGTTTTGTGTACAGGGCCTCGACGGTACCGCCATGCACGGCGCCGCGCTTCGGTTCCGGCGTCCGAACGATTACAACCCGCAACAGGCGGCGCTGTTGGGACCCACCGGTCCATCCCCGCACCTCAACCTCGCCGCCGTCGGATTGACCCCGGGGTCTACGGTGCGTGTCCACAGCAGTGCAGTTCCCTTCCAATTACCAAATACCCAATTACCACCCAACTAACGACTGATCACCACCCCTAAACACCGTACAGGCGCAAAACGCGGCGGCGATCCCCGGGCACATCCCGGGCATCCCCAGCACGCAAAACAGCGACGGGCATAAGCTCTACGTCGGCAACCTGCCGACGTACCTGACCGAAGTGCAGGTGTACGAGCTTTTACAGAGCTTTGGGCGTATTTCCGCGTTTAACCTCGTGGTGGACAAGGAGACTGGCGCTCTGAAGGGTTACGGGTACGTTTATTTTAACCCTTAATTCTCGTATGGTCGTATGGGCAATTAGGTGACTGACGTCGTGTTTTTCTTAATACAGGTTTTTTGAGTACGCGGATGCCTCGGCGGAGGATGCGGCCATCGACGGCCTCACCGGCATGCGCCTCGGGGATAAGGTCTTAGGGGTCAAGCGCGCCACCGCCGATTACGGTATGCCGGGTGCCGCTTGGGTCCCGCCGATTGGATCCGCGCCTGGATTCGCGCCCGGAAGCCTTCCGGGCACGGAGACGGAATGCGTCCGGCTGACCAACATGGTCACCCGCGAGGAGCTCACGGATCCGGTCGAGGCGCGTGAGATTCTGGAAGATACCCAAGAGGAATGCGCGGGGTTCGGTAAGCTGACGCGGGTGCTGATGCCGCTGCCGAAAGGGGAAGGGTCGAGCTGGTTGGAAGATCCCGCCGGGGTCGGGGAGGTTTTTTTGCTCTTCGAAGAGATTGAGGGAGCGAGGCGCGCGGTGAAGAGTTTGAACGGACGCAAGTTCGCGGACAGGGTCGTGGCCGCCGGCTTCATCACGCGATCCGAGTTTGACAAGTACCTGTGAGACTCGTATCGTCCACGAACAGACGCGAATAGACGTTAATCGAAGAGAGCGTTGCGTTGATTGATTGACGTCGAGAATGTCATCGATAAAACTCGGGAAAATTTTAAACTCGTCTCCTTCAGGCTCAGGCGGTCGCCACGCCGTCGCCGCCATCGCCGCCGTAGTCCACCCCATCCTTGAACCTGTACACCAGCTCCACGTCGCTCCCTTTTTTCCACAAAAACTCCTTCACCGTCGCCAGCGAGCTCGACGGATCGCAAACCGTACCCGCGCAGATGATATCGACAAGATCCTCCGGTTCGCCTCGTAAAGCCAATCGATTGGCGACGTACACGGCCACTTTGCGTATACCCAGGACCCGTGGGGCGGTGACGCGTCCTTGCGACAGCTTCGGCGCGTCCGGCTGGGTATCGTGCGGCGCCAGGTGGAACGACGTCTTGGGCGAGTCCGGCACCCGATACTTCTCCGATATAACTTCGATGATCCACTCGGGTAACGCCTGGTGCTCCTCCACGCTGCCCGCCATCTCCCCCACGGGCATCAACGCCGCGCCCTCCCCATCGCGCTGCTCGCACACGAGGCTCGGCGGGCGTGACGGGAGACGCCACACCTTCGCGTCGCCGCACGGAGTCAGCGCGTTGACGTCAAAGTCCAGGTGCGAATCGTCGTCGTCATCCGACGAGAGCTCCCGACCGGCTTCGCACGCCATCGCGCGAAGCCGCCGTGCCTTCCATCCCCGGAGTAGCATGTGGATGGTCTGGACCCCGTAGTTACACTTGAGCTCGTCGTTGGCGCCGTCGACGCCCATGTCCAGCGCGTACGCCTCAGCCTGGAACGCCCCCGACGGCATCAACGACACGGCGATGGATCCGGTTCTTGTATCCACGGTGAACCACGACGGAACAGAGACGCGCGGGTTGACGTCTTTCAACACCTCAGCGAAGAGGTCGTCGGACCCGGCGTCCCAACGCTTCACGCGCTCGCACTTGACGACGTCCCACAGGGAAATCGCCCCGTCGGTATCCTTGGCGAGGACGTGGAGCCTGTCCGAGGTCTGCTTGTGCTCCACGATGGGCGGCGTGGACTTGATAGTCGCGCTCGGCTGCTTGTGAATCGGATCGTCATGAGCGCTGCCCTGGACCTTGCCCCACGCGTTGCTCATGCGTGCAGACGCCCGGCCCGGGGTGAGCTTGGGGGACACCGACATCGGCGAGTCCTTGTACGAGCCGCTCGTACGGTGACCGTGAGCCCCGCGGCTAGCCGCCCCGGGGGTGTACACGTGTTCCTCGTCGCGCCAGTCCACGTCCGCGGACCACCGGTTGATACTAGAACCCATAGTCGACGCCCAGAGCCCAGAGCCTTCGTTACCACCGTCATCCGGCGTAAGCGATAAAACCCCTTTATCTTCCTCAAACAAAAGCACCGTGCGCCTATGGGCCAAATCCGTGGCGTACACCCGCCCGTCGGCGCCGCCGCTGTAGCACACGTGCCAGCTGGCATCCATCGCCGCGCTCCACACCGAACACCCGTGTACGCCTGAAATTGTCTGCACGCACCGCTGTTGACCC
>Ga0302114_10001534_pt1 | contig 15153 bp, 15 predicted proteins | sample AG5_Surface_MG_FD_203107 | JGI IMG/M metagenome (GOLD analysis project Ga0302114, IMG submission 203107) | Marine microbial communities from Western Arctic Ocean, Canada - AG5_Surface | ecosystem: Environmental > Aquatic > Marine > Oceanic | place: Canada: Western Arctic Ocean | collected...
GACCAAAAACGACGCAAGGTTTGAGAGACGTCTTTTATCGAATGGGATTCGACGACCAGGAGATTGTCGCGTTATCTGGTGCGCACGCCTTGGGAAGGTGTCACGCCGATGCCAGTGGTTACGTCGGCCCATGGTCCTCCACGCCTTTGTTGTTCAATAACTCCTATTACGGCTTATTGAAAGGCCTCAAATGGACCGAGAATACAAAGACGAAAAAATTCCAATACGAAGATCCGAGCGGGCAGCTCATGATGTTACCGTCCGACATCGTCTTATTGGAAGACGAAAACTTTAAAAAATACGTGGACGTGTACGCGAAAGATCAGAAAAAGTTCTTCGCGGATTTCAAAAACGCGTTCGAGAAGTTGGAGTTACTCGGGACGAGCGGATTGAAAACGCTGAAGGAATAATAAAACTTAATAATACTACCGCGAGCGCGGCGCAAACAAACGAACGAACGTATGTTATACTATTCGCATTCATAACGACACCAAACTCTTTCACTCTGTCCATCTATCTCAAGTTCTTCTTCCTCTTTTCCCTCTCCGATACTGCGGCTTTTTTGCCTTTGCTTTCCTCTTTCGCTTCAGCACCGGTGTCGTCACCACCACCACCCATCGACTGTCGCATCATCTCCTCTTGCAACTTTTGCTGCGCGGCGAACCCGCCTTTCAAGGAGTCGCAGATCGGTTCGCAATCTTTCCATCCTCCCGTACCGTAGGCAAAAGCTCTTTCCTTCGAAGAAGCACCCAGAGAGAGGAAAAGAACCCCCACAGCGAACACGTCTCTCCGTCGCTGATTTTTCCCCAACATCACATCCGTTTTCTTTGTTGCGGGAACAGAAGTGGTGGTCGACACACCACCCGGTTTTGATGACGTCGCCTTCGCGCAAAGTCGTTCGCTCCTCCTCTTCGACGAAGAAGAGGGCGAAGAAACGACCGGAGTTCTCGAAAGCATCATCATCCTTTATCGTTATTATCTGAAGCAAAAACACGAGACTTTTGGCTGTTTTTGAGACTCTCGAAATTCAGCTAATTAAATTCTTGCCAGCTCAGCATTTTTTTTTCTTTTCTCCCTTTTTGCTCTTAAATCTCTTCATAGTATTGAATACCATATCAGGAGGAACAACAACACACTTTTACTACGAAAGATAAAATAATGTTTACGACGACGACACATTTTGCAACGAGCATCTCGGCGGTCGCTCACCGTACCAAGCAAAACGGGAGAAGAAGTTTGGTGGTCACGAACGTGACGAAGGTAATTACGAAGAAGAGAGATCTTTTTTTTCCAATTCTTTTCTCCTTTGTTAGATATTTTTTTCTCTCATCTTTAACGAGTATCAAGAAGCGCGGAAGTGCTCCTCTATACTACTCTTACTCTTACTCTTACTCTTAAACTCTGCGCTCTTTTCCTCGTGACTCACCTTTTTTGCGTGTTCTCCTCACATCCTTCTCGTCCTCGACGAATACAACATTCGATAAAATATCACAAATAAAAAGTGGGTGTTGGATGCCCCGGATTGCGAAAAATCACGAACGGGCGACCTGGACCGAGTGTCGTCCGCCCCACGACACTGTCCGATCGAAGCCATCGACGTGAACCGTCTGGTAAAATCGTCCGGAGGTGTCCTTCAAGTGGATAAGAACGCGATCCAGTTCTCTGTTTCCGGGAAGGATGACCGAGAGTTGGAAGTTTCCGCCGTGCACGGCTCGTTTCTGTTGTCCACGAAAGGACAGACGAGGAAAGTGCAACGAAAACAGAAGACGAAGGTACAACCGGGACAGCTGATCATCTTTGAAGACGGCGAGGCGTACGAGGTGTACAGAAACACCGAGGCGCACGCGTGAGCGCGAGAAGAGAAACGTACCACCTTCGGTCGCGAGCGTTTGCTTAAGAATCCGGAATGTTGTACGCTATCATCAAAGAATCCGGGCGGAGCGCGACGCGCGTATCTTAAAATCGAGAACTGTAAAGTACCCCAGAACACGCACAACAAAAACTGTGAAACTAGTGCTACTCATTTAAGAGAGAAGAGACTACTGTAATGGGGCGTAATCAAAATGCAAAAAAAAATGTACACGAATCATCATCCGACTTTGATGCGAGTTTCCTCATCACACAACTTTCTTCCTCACAACAAACAAACATCCAAAATGGCGGGCAAAATCAAACGCCAACCGGTGATTAAACGCGGCAACCGAGGCACGCTCGGTTTACTGGGTAAAGCGCACCGCTCGAAATCGCGAACGCCGACGAAGAGAATCAATCCGCACGACCGGAATATGGATTATAAAAAACGGGAACAATTGAACGCGTCGATCGCGGCTTTGGAAAAAGAAGAGCTCGCGAATTGGACGAACGCGAAGACTCCTTTGGAAGTGAAAGGAAAGAAGAAAGAGCTGAAGCGATTACGAGCGAAGATGAGCTTGAAAATGAACAAGAAGAATTAATTTTGGTGAGAGAGAGACGAAAGAGATGTGCTGCTGCTGCTGCAAAAGAATGTGCCGCCGCCGAAAACGCAGCAAAACACACTTGATGTATTAACACGTATTTATAATAATAGAGCCAGCGGCGGAATAGAATAGAGAAAGAGAGAAACGAGTACCTAGTACATACGTAGTATATAATTATATCTATATTACAATATACGCGCTGGTTTCGGTCATTCTGCTGTGCTATACCCATAATGTTCTCTGCTATCTCGCTACTTTTTATATTCTAAACTCCTTCGCTCTCTCTTATTATAAGAAATACCCGGCGGCTATGTTTCTCGGCGCGGACATGTTTGCATTCTCGCTCGTTTCCGTGAAATATTTCACCGACCTATCCATTTCGCTATCAAAACTTAACATCGAGGCTACGTTGCCGCACCGATAACAGTAGTTCGGGGCAGACCAGACGGTGACTAAACTCCTCTCCGGGAACTGGTATTTCAAGCCTTCTTGGACGAGCTGATGCGCGCGCGCAATCAACTCTAACCCGTTCCCGTGGTTAAACTCCTCTACAACTTTTCGCCCGAACAACCATCCCGCGCCTCTCGGCGAAATCGCCCACCGTTCGATATCCTCGGGGTCAGACCACATCAAATCGCAAAACGCGCCTTCGTGAGGAATTTCGCACACGCGATCCACGGTCCGAATTTGATCAATCGACCGAACATCCGGACTTAACCCCCCGTGGACACACAAAACGCGCCCTTCAATCACCGCCGATAACGTCAAGTAATCAAAAACGTCCGTGCACCACCTCCACGCGTTCGCGTTCCCGTACTTCCTCGTGCACTCGTCGAAAAACCCGTACACCTGCGTAATCTGTCGACTCTCGTGATTCCCCCGCAACAGCGTCACGTGCGCCGGATATTTCACCTTGAGCAACATCAACAGCGTGAACACTTCTAAACTGTTATACCCTCGATCGACGAAGTCCCCCATGAAGACGTAGTTCGTCTCGGGCACTTCCCCTCCGGTTTGGAACAGCTTCAACAGGTCGTGAAATTGCCCGTGGATGTCCCCGCAGACCGTCACCGGGGAGGACACCGGTTGCACGTTCGACTCTTCCACTAACACGTCTTTGCATTTTAAACAGAGCTGTTCGAGTTCCGGTTCGGTCAGAGATTCGCACCGTTTAATCTGTTTTATGTTTGTCATAGCGTTTCATTCACAGAAGAGAGAGAGAGAGAGAGAGAGAGAGGTTCGTGAGTACAAGACGACGGCGAGACCTAAAGAAGAGAAATGGATGAAACGGAAATAATACTACGCGCAAAGAGAGAGAGAGAGAGAGAGTAAAGAGTTTCACAACGAGGAAACATACCCGCTCTATGCACGAGTCCAAGTCCAGGCCCATCGTGCCAAACACAACACCCCCCACGACTAATAAAACGTAATGCTTTGCAAAAGATGGATTCTTTTTTTTGTGGAGTTGTTTCTTCGACCTTTTAACGAGTACTCGTACACGTATAAACAGCAACACTTTCGCAAAACAAATACAAAATTTCTATCATCAATCACTATTATATGGTTTTATGTAACGGCAAAAGAAATGTACTTCAGAGGAACACGCAACTACACACTCATTACTACATCACGCGCACGGCTAAAACGCTCAAATATTCACCCTCTGGGAACATGGGGTCGATCGGTTGATCGGCGCCGCATCCGCCGTCGCGGACTTTCGCGATCCTTCGGTTCGCCGCTTGGGAAGCTTCAAAGACGATGGATGGTAACAGTTTTCGCTGTGTGACTGCTCCGGAGCAACTGCAGGATATTAAAATACCGCCTGGTTTGACACATCGCATGGCGCGAGCGTTTAATCCGATGTATTTTAAGAGGGATTTGGATAAAGATTTGACGGTAGGCGCGAACTTGGGAGGATCGAGCACGAGAACGTCGTATTGGCGGTTGTTGGCGATGCAGTCGTCGAGGTAGTCGAAGGCGTCGGAGGGAACAAAGTTTATTTGATTCTGGACGTTGTTCAGTTCGGCGTTCCTTGCGGCGATGGAGAGGACTATTTTGGAAGAGTCGACGGCGGTGACGTTTTTGCATCCCGCCACGGCGGCGTTGATGGCGAAGCCGCCGGTGTACGTGCAGCAATCCAAGACGCTGAAATCACTGTTATCGTTACTCGTTTTACTCAACTCGCCGATGAACGCTCGATTGTTGCGTTGGTCGACGTAAAACCCCGTTTTGTGCCCTTCGGTCAGATTGACCAAATATTTCACCCCGTTCTCCGTGATTTCAATCTCGCTCGGCAACGAAGCCGACGCGTCGTCGCCGTTCTTATCGTACACGGATACCTTTTCGGTCACCCCGACACCTTCTAAAGCGTACATGTCTACGTCTCTTCTCCACACAACCGTCATGTTTTCGTTTTCTTTCAACATCACCTCTCTCAATGCCTCGATGATATCGCCTCTTTGCGCTTCCACCCAACCGGCTGACGAAGAAACGACGAAATGGTTGTCGTTCCCGTACTTATCGATAATTATCCCTGAAAGCCGATCGCCTTCGCTATTCACCAACCTATACGCATTCGTTTTTCCATTTTTAAGATCTAAAACTTTATCTCTCAACATCTTCGCTTCCTCGATCCTCTTCTTCACCACCCGCTTAATCAAAATCGGCGACTCCGTCTCCTTCGCCAACTCCATCATCCGCACGCGAAACATGCTGCTCGAATTAAACGTTCCCCACCCGATCGGTCGTTGATTATGATCGAACACTCCGACAACTTGTCCATCTTTCGGATCGTTCTCGATACGATCAATCGCACCTCCGTACACGATTGGATTCCCGTCCATGAAAATGTTCGCCTTCCCGCTCGCCAATTGCACCGCTGGCATGCCAGATTCGTACGCTTTTTTTAACAACGCCGAGCGCGCGTACATCTCGGAAACTTGCTCGTCCGTGTCGAACCTTTTTGAATTTTTGCGTATAGAACGTAAGGTTATCTTGTAATCCTCTTCAGAAGATCGTCGTCGGTCTCCCCGGCCGCCACCTCGGCCGCCTCCAGATGAAGAAGAGGAGCCGCCACCTCGACGTTGTTGAATTTCCCCGCTTTCCCCGAGGACAACGACGACGGGTGCGCGATGACTACCACCACGGATGATGCTCCTAATAGGGGAATGAATGTGTTTTGTCATGAGCGGCGACAGACCTCGCGAGTAGGAGTTCAAGCAGCCGGTCATGTTTCTTTTGTTTATGAGGACGTTTTTTTCTTGTAACGACTTGTTCTTCAAAGCATTTGGTTGCCTTTTTGACTACAACAACTCGTATGTGCGTTCTCGATGGGATTGGGAGGAGGAAGTATTCAGTACGTATAGTAGTTATAATAGTAATTTTAATACAACTGCTCTATATATATTTATATATTTAATGTGTTGTTTTCGATATTGATTCGTTCTCTGATGTATTGTACAACTGTAGTATCTCTTCTTTCTTTCCCGCGGTTCGCTTTTCTCTTCTCTCCTCGCTTTATTTCTTTTTCCTCAAATCTCTTCTTGGTCTTCTTCTTCTTCTTCTCCATTTACACGCACACGTTATAAAATATATTTAAGCCGTCTTCTCGGCTTCAGCTTTCTCGATTTCCGGCAGAATTTCGTCCAACTTTTCTTCCAAGATGCTAATCGTTCGGTCTTTGTTGACAACCTTGTCCAAACCGAACAAACCGATGCGGAAGGTGAAGTTACCGGCGGGCTCGTTGATCATGAACGGCACGCCCGCGGCGATTTGCATCCCTTTACCCTTGAAGATGTTAAACATGTTCGGTTCCGGGGTGTAAGAGACGACCACACCGGGCGCTTGGAAACCAGGCGCGGCGACGGATTTCAAGCCTTTCGATTCCATCATCTTTCTCGTGCCCATGCCTAAATCCCACGCCATTTGTTTGACTTTCTCAAAACCAATCTTCTTCGTTTCGTTCGCGGCTCCGTTAAACAAGGACAACGCGTCCGTCGGCATGGTCGTGTAGTACGCAAACCCGCCGTTGACGTAAGAATCCATGACTTCCAACCACTTTCTCATGTTGATGACCATCGACGTGCTCGTCGTGTTTCTCGTCGCGTGCGTGCCTCTTTCCCCGAGCATAATCACACTCGAACACGCCGGCCCAGTCCAACCTTTTTGCGGGGCGGACAAAATAGCGTCCACGCCAGTTTCTTTCATGTCAACCCACACGTGACCACTCGCGATGCAATCCAAAACAAACAAACCCCCGTGCGCGTGCACCGCGCTCGCGACTTGCTTGATGTAGTCGTCCGGCAAGATGATACCGGTTGACGTCTCCACGTGCGGCGCAAAAACCACCGCCGGTTTCTCCGCCATGATCGTCTTCACGACCTCTTCAATCGGCGCCGGCGCAAAGTGCGGCTGCGCGTTCTCCGGATCCACCGGTTGTCCTCTCATCACGATAGTTTCGCTCGGGATGTTCGTTTGCTCGAAGATATCGGTCCACCTGTACGAGAAATACCCGTTGCGCAAAACCAACGCCTTCTTCCCGGTGCACCACTGTCTCGCCACCGCTTCCATCCCGTACGTCCCAGACCCTGGCATGATGATTACTGACGCCGCGTTGTACGCCTCTTTCAAACTTTCGTTCAAATTTTTCATGATGTCGCAAAACGGCTTCGACATGTGGTTCATCGACCGGTCCGTGTACACCACGGAGTACTCCAAAAGCCCACCAGCCGCGTCCAAGGGTAACGGACTCGCGTGGAACGGTTTCGTCCAATCGTGTTGGCATCTCGGGTCTCTCGATTTCGCCTCCTCGTGTTTCGATCTTCTCGCGTTCGCTGAAGGTTGCGCAACGGGGAGCTGTTGCTCGACGACGTTTGCAGAAATCATCGGCGTCATCGACGTGGCCTTCGTCCCGGACAAAGAGGAGTGACGCAAAGCGCGTTTGCTGGCGTGACGTAACATTTTGTTACTAAAAAACGTTTAAAGGTACGATGTTCGTAAAAAGAGAGATGTAACTTTCGTTCGAGAACAAAGGTTATCGTCTGTGCGCGTATATGTGTGTACACTAAGCGCTGATATCAATGACGATTACGTCAACAGAAAATGGGCCTCGTTTCTGGTCAGAAACGGTCCGAAACGACCCCTCGAGAGAAATCTAAAAGAGATGCAAACGCGAGGTCACAAGAGGCCACGTGGTCCTGTTTATTTATTTTTACAAAACTGAAGAAATTTTTTAAACCCTAAAGTTTTTTTTTACTTTTTTCTGTCTTTTTTCTCGTGTCTTTTTCACATGTCTCATCTCTTCTTTTCGAACCTCTCCCATTTGCACCCCTGCGCTTTTCTAATGCTTCTCTTCTGATTGTCTTTGACCATTTTCTTCCGGTGCGATTGTCGCCCTCATCGGGAGCAGCCTTTGCTGATGGCCCGGGTGGTGCTGCCCCCGTCCCCGGCGGCGGGTTTCCTCCTGGACGGTCTTCTTCTTCTTCTTCCTCTGTTTCTTCTATTTCTTCTTCTTCTTCTTCTTCTTCTTCTTCTTCCTCCTCCTCCTCCTCTTCCTCCTCTACTTCGTCGTCCGGACGATTTTTTAACCCGAGGTTGTTTTTCGATCGTTTTCCTCGGCCGAGGCTTGTTGTTGTTGGACTTCTGCGCGTTCTCGCGTTCTTGCGTTACTTATATTTTGAACACTACAAGAAATGGCGCATGTCCCATGTCTTTTCAACTGATCAAAGAGAAAACGTTTTTCCTCATATTTTTATATCGCGCAAAAACACGACGGGCGCGCGCGTTGTAAACCACGGGCGTAAACGCGTTGTAAACAAAACACTTTTTTCGCGATGACGCGCAAAACAGGCGAAGAAGTCATCATCGTCGGCATGAAAAGTGGCGAGGCGTACAACGGTCGCAAGGCTCTTTGGCTCAACTACGACAGAGAGAGAAACAGACATCGAATTAAAGTTTTCGTGAACAACGGCTTGGACGACGAGATCTTACTCGTCAAAGGAGAAAACATCACGAGCGATAAGAAGTTCCTCAAAGTGCACCCGGAATACGACACGCCGCATAAACGTAAGCGATTGCAGACGCTGGACGAAGTTTTGAAAGAGAACGAGGAGAAGAAGAAGAAGGAAAAAGCGCAGAAGAAACTTTTTATCGAAAATCCATTCGTAAAGAAGGACGGGAAAATCGTGGAGAAGCCGAAAGCGAAACCTCGCGCGACCGTGAAAAAAAGAGAATGGACACCCGGCTCGTACGCGAGAGCCAGAGCACAAATGGCAGCACGTGGAAGAGAAGGAGGGCGTTTCGCTCGCCGCGACGAGAAAGAAGACGAGCACAAAGAAGAAGATTTTTTTTACGACGAGCGCGCCGCGGATCGAAAAGTTTCGGTCATGCGACAGAAACTTCTCGCCATGAATATGCAACTGAACGCGCGGTTCAGCTCGGATAACCTCAAAGATGCGCTCGTGAAAACGCGCGCCAACGTCGACGGTGCAATCGACGCGCTCCTCGAATCCAAACGAGGTACCGTCGAAGAAAAGGACGAACGGGAAAGAAGGAAGAAGAGAGAGAGGACGACGACGGACGCGGGGAACGAAGTCATCGTTTTGAATTGAGAGAGAAGAGAGAGAGAGAGTGAAAGATAGAAACAGAGAGAAAAGAGGAGGAGAGAAACGCGCGATTGTGATACTAAGAAGTAGAAAAAATTGAAAGAGTTTTTACCTCGCATATATCTCGTTCTTAAAAAGTTACGCGGCGAGGACAGCGTCGAAGAAAATATCGCCGTCTCGATCTCGCTCGGGGAAGACGCCGAGACCGCGACAGGCGTCGCAAATACTTTTTTCCCGGAACGAACCACCGGTTCGAGGAATGCGCACGGTTTTCATGATATGACCAAAACCTGCGCACGCGCAACACGTTCTGTGCAGTTCACAACAGTACGGTAAATTCTTCGGTCGATTTTCCTCTCTCATGCATTTTCGATAGTACGGGACGCCCAAACGAATCGGTTGGAGGAGTATTCTTTGAGAATACAACTCGTTGTTGTCGTATAAGTGCACTTCCGGACACCCATTCTGCACACAGAAATTCAAAATATCTCCGTGACCTCCCTGTTTGCACCAAAACAAGCACCACGGCGACCACGGCGACACCATTGGTGCTCTTCGCCTTACCGTTTCCACGACCAATCTCAACGTCTTTTCATATCCAAACTTGCAACAATACATCGCCGCTCTTTTCACCATTCTTTGGTTCGTTTCCAGAAAACGCCTCGACACGTGTTCTAAATAATATTGGACGATAGCGGTGTCTTCATCGCTCGCCATTCTTGTAACCGTCATCGGAAATGTCTCCGGATGGAACGGACATTTATTCGCTTCGTGGATAAATCGAAGCGTTTCCACGTCGAGATCTTGTTCGCCGATTAGAATTCGATGCAAAGCGAAAAGACACTCTTTGTCGTCTTTATCAGAAGAAGAAGAACCCCCAACGACTCTGAGGCGGTGCGCTCGCCAGAGCGTTTCTAAACGAGCGCGTTCGAATACCATTATTCGTAGTATTCTTTTACTAAAGTTCTTCGGAAGAAGAAGACAAAGAAGCGCGTTAAAGTGAAGAGACAGGAGTAAAAAATACACGAAGGAAAGAGAAAAAGAAGTAGAAAATGTACTAAAAGAGTGAGATCATTATTAGTAGTATTACTGTAGTATTCACGACGATGCTTTGATCATTTACTTCCCTGCTGCTGCCTGTCTGTTTGCGGCACCGCTTGTGCTGTTGATGTTCAATTTTGAGAGCACGTCTTCTCGCCTCAGGTGCGATTGAAACTTGCGCACTCGAGCGGAGAGCTGATCGAGCTCTTTGCGTTGTCTCTCGAGCGAGTTGGCCAAGGCGAAGACGTATTCGTCGACCGCTGAACCGGGTTCGTCGACGACGCGGAGGAGTTCGGCGGCGTCCGAGGCGCGAGTGACGGATTGCTCCACGTGCGAGCGGTGCGCGTCGATCAAGTCGAATTCTTCTTTTAAGATGGTTTCGATGAGCTTTTCGTGTTGGCGTTGGAGTTGCGGCGGGGAAAGGGAGGTGGCGTATTTTTCAAAGAGAAGGTGAGATGTTTCTGAATCGTCGTCGTCGTCGACGACATCGACGACATTTTTGTTGTTGTTCTCAGCATCGGCTTCGAGCGGGTTTAGTGATGATTGTTCTTTCTCGTTCGTTTCATCCTTCTTTTTCTCTGGCCGCTGATGTCGATCGAGCGTTTTCTCAGCGGATGTTGGACTCGAAGAAGAAGAAGAAGAATTTGAAGAAGAAGGCAGAGCAGGATTGTTTTCTACTGCTCGTTCACTTTCGGGCGAGCAAAACGAGAGATCAAAAGCCGGTCTTCGCTTTGCAGGAATAGTAGCAACCGATGATGATGTTTGAAGCGACGCCTTTCTGGCGGGAGCATCGCTGATTGCAGAAGATGACGACGACGACGGTAGAGATCCAACAACGTTACTCCGCAATTCTTTCACTCTGTCTGCGTAACGAAGCGTATTCAACGTGTGTTCGCAACTTCCCGCGGCTGGAGAAACGCACGCAATCATCACCGTTCGACTATCGCCTAAAAACGAGTCTCGCAAAACTTCGGTTAACTTCGATCCGCGAAATGGGACGTGCGTCGCGCCACCATCCAACGCGCGAATGCATTCTTTCAACGCTAATAAAGATTTGTTAATTTCTGCGCCTTCTGCTCGCGTCTGGCGGTCCGTATCGGTGGTATCCGCGCCGCGCTCGGAACCGGCGAGATCGATGAAAGAAAATTTTCCGAGCGGCTTTCGATGGTATCTCTTATTTTGAAGCTGTGGATGACGATGCGAATTCATCATCAAGTCGTGTTGTTGCTGGCGCTGATATATACTTTTCTGTCGACCATTTCGAGTTTTTGTTGGGAGTAACCGCTCTTTTATCCATAATTGAATCACCGCGTGCGACCGCGAGCTTTCCGCATTGGCGCCCGTTTGCCCGACGCACCTCTCTAAAGCCGACCGTTCAATCAACGTTTCCACTTCGCTCACGTTTTCGCAGAGAAACTCGGATAAGCCGACGATTTGCATTTGATTCTTCGCGTCTTCTAAAACTCGAAGTTTCTCTCGAGAGGCTAACAGATCGTACACTTTACCTCCGTATATTTCGTAGGCGGAAACCCAAAGCTCAATTTTTTGGCCGCCGTCTTCTTCGTTGTTTGGAGTTGGAGCCGCATCGTTCAATCCGTTCTCAGGGCACTCATTCTTCTTCTTTTCTTCCTCGAACACTTTGTTAAACTCGGCAAATCCACTCAACAACTCCTTCGCTGCTCGCGTAGGCAAAGGCGCCATCGTATACGTCTTGCCGCTACCGGTTTGACCGTAGGCGAAACACGTCGCGTTACCGCCACATAAAACCGAACGAACCAAAGGACCGACAGTTTTATCGTACACGCGATCGTCCGAGCAGTATCCGCCGAATACGTCGTCGAAGACAAACTCGCTCGTTTCCGTGAACTTTGTCAAATCAACTTTCACTTTTGGTTCAAAGACGGTCAAAGTCTTCGAGTCCGGGTCGGCGTCGCAGACGTTGCGTTCATTCTTTGCAATCTCGCGGGGTGCTAACGGACGCGCGCGAACGACAACGCGAATGCGAGGGTCTTCGTCTTCGTCGTTAGCATTATTATTATAGTAACCGTCTGCGTTATTGTTCCTACTTCTTTGCACGTTGACTAAATTGTTCTTTTGCCACACGGAGACGACAGCGTTCGAGTTGGTGCTATTATTACCGCTGCTGCTAGTATTCGCCTTCGAATCGAGAGGCTCGGTGGTACTCGTACTCGATACCAGAGACGAAGATGGTGAAGAAATTACCGTCGATGGTGAGCGCTTTCTCTGATTCACTTGCTTACTCTTCTCTTGTTGGTGTTGCTGTTGCTGATGCGACTGAACGCTCGAACTCGTTTTACTTCTCGGCGTTTTCGCCGCGCCTCCAACATTCGTCGCATTCGTCGTCGTATTTCTCGGTGACGACGAGGAAGACGACGACGAACTCGAGGACACGATCGAACTCCCACCCTCGCTTCTCCTCGGCGACGACGACGTGTCAAGAACAAACCCCGTCGAGGTTTGCGAAGAAAATTTCGCTCTTTCCTTCCTCAAGCACGAAATCGCTTTTTGCAACTTTTGCTTATCCGCGGTGTCGAATATCTCGTGCTTGGCGAAATCCGGGTGTAACTTCAGCTCTAAGAACTGTTCGTTCGTTAATTTTCGCAAGGTTTCGGAATACTTTTGAAGTCCAAATCGATGGAGCCATCTAAAGAGAAAGAGAGAGAGAGAGAAAAGTTACTTATTACTTCTTCCTCCCGAAATGCAACATGCGGGGAAACATTTGCGCATACAAAAAAAACAAAAGAAGAAGAAAAAAGTAGAGAACAACAACGCACTGTCGCACGCGAGGTTGGTGGTCCATCATCATCTCGTTGTTGTTGTTCGCCGTCTCCGTCATCTCTCAGGTGATGCTGTGCGTTTTATTATAAGAGAGAGAGAGAGAGAACGAGAGAAGTAAATATATAGTACATGTACCGGTATAAATAAGGGGCTTTTCTCTTGTGTGTTCGTACACACAAAAAAAAAGCGTTGACCAAAAAAACAAACAAACAAACGGACTTTTCTTTTTCATGCATCATTTAAAAGAATGATGTGGCGGTTCCTCGTCGACGCGCACGAACACGCGGTGAGAGCTGCCGCCGGTGTGAACGCCGCCGCCGCTGCTGCTGAGAGTCGTGGTCAAGGTGGTGGTGCTTTAAACAATAATACTAATAATAGTAACGGCGGGGAGGAGGAGAGGGAGGAGGACGACGGAAACGACGACAACGGAGAGAACGTCATCGTCATCGCGGAGGACGATGATGAAGATATCGCGGAAGAAGAAGAAAACGAAGAAAACGACGACATGAACGCGGAAGAAGTGACCATCCGCTCGGATCTTCAGAGAGTGTTTCGAAAAATGAAACCGATAATGCCGTACATTGCGCTCTTCTCGTTAGTTTTCTTAAGCTTCCACTGGAAAATTCTATTTGTGATTTTCGCCTTGTTCGCCTGGCACTTGAAAACGAGCGAAAGTTTAGTCCAAGAAATCGCAAAGAAGGAAGCGTTCATTCGCAAAAACGTGGTGAGAGATTTCGTGCACTGTGTGTGTGTCTCTTACGCGTTTTTGTTCTTAGTGCCGACAAAGTTGGACGACACGGACGAGTCGCCGAAAATGTGGCGACGCGTCCTGGCGAAGACGCCGACGAGGAACGAGTTCACCGCGTGGGAAGGTTTGTTCGAAATTGTGGCGATAAATTTGAACGCGCGGTTTATGTTTGACGCGTTGAAATGTCTGTGCGTTTTGACGACGTCGACGGCGACGCAAACGTCGAGTAGTGGGGGTATTTTAGGAAACGTAGAGCGCGTCGCGAAGATGGTTTCAGAGTTGGACGCGAGGAGCGCGAAGGATTTCGTGATGGGTTTTGGAGGCTTGCGCCGGTTTCGGAAGAAGGAGAAGGACGACGAGGACGAATGCACGAATAGCGAGCTTGGTGTCGGCGATGAGCAGCAGCATCAACAACAACAACAACGTCGACAAAGCGTGGTTGACGTCGAAAGCGGAGGAGGAACGACGATGGTGATGCTCGAAAGCGACGACCAACAACCGTTAGGCGGGAAAGACGCGCGAAGACCGTACCGCGCTCGAGGATTAACAATAAGTGCCATCGAGTATGCGGCCATCTCGTACAAAATTGTCCTCCCGATCCCGATCTGGTTCGCGTACTTCCAAAACGCCAGCCTGTTCGGCCTCTTCCTCTCGTCCGCGCTCGCCGGCTCTTATCTCGCTTGCGCTCTGTTCAAAACGTCGAAATCGGTACACGAGTTTACGCGCGCTTTCTCGCGTCGTTACGATTTCGGGTCCAAAGCGTTCAGTTGCGCTCACGGCACGCCGGCGACAAAAGCGGACGTCGAAAAGCTCGGTTTGGAGTTTGAATGCGCCATTTGTCAACAGAAGGAAATCATAGCGCCTTTGAAATTGGAATGTAATCACGTATTTTGCGAAGAGTGCGTGGAACCGTGGTTCGAGAAGGATAACACGACCTGTCCTTTGTGCAGAGCAGTCGTCGTGGAAAAGAAGAAGGACGAGTTAAAGAGTTTGTCCGGTGGGGAGACGCACTTCCTACCGGTTGTATTTTAAGTAGTAGAGCTTCATAGTTTTAAAAGTAGATGTTTTGGTTTTTAGCGGCCGGCGGCGCGATATATATACGCTTACTGTTTGTTATATGTATATCTTGTAAAAGTAAATTTCTTCTTCACGATAATGATGCTACGGTTTGATTATATTCAGGTATTGATGTTGGCAGCAATCCCTTTGGCTGCCTACGTTAAACACTTAAACTTTTTCTCTGTTCATCACACCCGCTCTCGTTCTACTAATTTGTTGTTGTTGTTGTTGTAAATGTTGGTTCTTCCTCAAATCAAAACTCACCGATTAAAAGTCGTCGTTTACTTGGCCAACTCCTCTTCGCCGTCCTTCTTTCTCAAAGCGCCCAATTCCGTCGGGGCCATGGTACCACAGATGGTGGATTTTCCCAAGGCGGCGACGTCGGTGCCGGCTTTCTTGTCTTCTTCAATCTTTTCGCTGATCCATTCAAAGGTCACCTTCAAGCCGT
>Ga0302114_10001536_pt1 | contig 15151 bp, 6 predicted proteins | sample AG5_Surface_MG_FD_203107 | JGI IMG/M metagenome (GOLD analysis project Ga0302114, IMG submission 203107) | Marine microbial communities from Western Arctic Ocean, Canada - AG5_Surface | ecosystem: Environmental > Aquatic > Marine > Oceanic | place: Canada: Western Arctic Ocean | collected...
AGTGTCCGCGTGCGTCTCGATCAGGGGTAACGTATAGGTGATCTCGTTGCGAAGGATGGCCCAGACGTCCAGAGGCGCCGCGGTTGTTTCCGCCGCCGACGAATTTTCATTTTCCAAAGCCGCCCCGTTGGACACCACTCGCGCCGATACCCTCCACGGCCCGATCGTGACGGGATCCTCCGCGTCCAAGGTGACTGCCACACCCACGGGCTCGACCCAGACGCTCTTCTCCGTCCACGGGTAGTGCGGGAAGAACTCGTTCGCGAACATCCCGAGCGACTTGCCCGTCACGAATGTCTTATTCGTCTTCTTCAGCGTGATCCACCCGTCCTTCGCGGCTCGTCGCTTGGCGAGCGTGAACCTGTCTATCAACTCGCGAACGGACCGTTCCTTCATCATCCCGGACCCGAGGCCGTGGCACATACGCTTCAACGCCTCTTTCCAGAAGAGCATCGGCGCGTGTTCGTCTCCGGTGAAGTCCGCGTACGAGCCAGCGTCCGACAGTTTCATTCGCGACGAAAACGGCCCTAACACGGAATCCTCCACCATCCGTCCGAGCTGCGCGCTGTCCTCGCCCAACAGCGACAGGTTACGCGTGAAGCCATCGCCGAACATGTCCGCGAGGAGCGGGAGGAGCTGGTTTCGAAGCTTACCCCGCGTGGACCAACTCGGGGTGGTGTCCAGAAAGTAAGGGACTCCAAATTTGTGCGCAAAGTCCAACACCGGTTCCTTCGAGTGCGGCAGCATCGGGCGCCATATCCGAACACCGTCCACGATACCTTCCTCGTTCATGCCGTTGACGCCGAGGATGTTAGCGCCGCGGAATATGTTCGCGATTATGTTCTCCTGCACGTCCCCTTGGTGGTGTCCGACGAACACCGCCGGGAACCCGTGGGCCTTCGCGCACTCTTTATACAATCCGTATCGAATCGCGCGGGACTCGGCTTCGTACTGTTCCCTGGGCGTCGAACCGCGCTTAACCTCCGCGATTCGACGTACCACGCACGTGATGCCACGTCGCTGACACCAGCCTCGGACGAAATCCGCCTCTTTCCCCGATTCTGGCCTGTTGTCGTAGTCGATGTGCATGGCGACGACGTCCAGATGGTCGAACGACGGCGCCAGCGCTTTCAACACTGTGGCCAGGACCATGGAGTCCACGCCGCCGGAGAGAGAGATGGCGACGGATTTGGGCGGCGCGGGATTCGAACCCTCGTCGAGTTTGCGGCGGAGGAACGACTCTACCGTTTGGTACACCGGGTGAGACGGCATGGACTTGGCGGTCTCGGCGTCGGGGACGAACTCGTGAAACTCCAAAATCTCGTCGCCGTCCACGTGCTGCTTGCCCTCCAGGTCCTGCAGGCACCGCAGGGTGGTCTTACGAAACTTGGCGAGCAAATCCGCGCACTGCGTCTCGGTCTCACGGCGCGCGTCGAGCCTCTCGAGCGCGAGTTTCAAGCGCGGGATGTCCTTCCGCGTGTGGCGAAAGGGCATGAGCAGGAACACCTGCTGCGGCGTGGGCACCCTCGCGTCCCATCCCTTTCGAACGCACGCGTGTACCACCTCGATGCACCGCGCGTCGCACGCCGCGACGCGCGCGTCCCTGTCCGGCGCGTGTCGGTACACGTGCCTCGAGAATTGGTCCAGCGTCACCACGAGCGCGACCGCGTGCGACGGGGACGTTTCCGCCCACGCGTCGAGGTCGCCGCGCTCCGCGGATGAGAGGGTGGCGCCGAAGCGATGCGTGATGGCGTCGTCGACGCGCTTCTGCATCTCGCCGGTCCTGTCCCCGGCTGGGAACCACTTGCGCTTGTAGTTCTCCTGTGGATTTTGGGAGGCTCGGGTACGTCAGAAGGACAGGCGCGGGGACGGACGGTCTTCCATGGGCGGTGGTTTCAATCATTGAAGGCGGCGGTGGTTTCCTCTGAGCGTCGGCGGTGCCTCGAGCAAGAATGGGGCGCGGTCGGGTACTCACGTCGAGGTCTCCGTCGAACCAAAACTCCAGAACATCCTCGTGGGACGTCGCCGATGTCGCGGGTGCGTCATCGGCGGTCGCCATGTCGCGAACGACCCCTCGGGACCAGTTCCCTGAAGCGCCCCGCCGTGTGAGATTGATTGTTGTCTGGTCTGCGATTGTTGCCATCTCGGAAACGCCCACCGGAGGCGCGCTGCTGGAGCCACGCTCGCGACTCGTCAATCACGGTTCAAATATGCCAACTGTATCTCTCGCCAGACCGTTAAAACCAAACGTTCACATCTCCGTGCCCGCGGGCCGGAGTGTCGCGACGAGGATGAGGCGGAAAGAGGACCCGCTCGATAACATCTTCGCCGTCATACAGGGACACACGGGCCCGCCCTTGGCGCTCCTGTTGGTCACCGCGGCGACGGTGGGCAGCGCGCTGACGACGCTCGCGCTGCGCCGATGGGGACCCGAGGCTTCATCCTGCCCTCCTCGCGCCAAGGGAGACACCGACGAGCTCGATGACCTGGACGAGACGTCCATCCAGGACTCGGCGATACGGCCGGCGATGAACTCGACGATGAAGAGGGCGGACGATGCCGCGTGGGACACGTACTTCGCGATGGACGCACCGACGCCGTCGGGCCAGGTGGACTGGGCACGGCACGATCACACCGAGTCATCGTTTGAACACGACGACATCGACGAGGAGACGCTGTGGAGGGGCGCGTCGGAGGCCATAGAGACCTTGGCCGGGGACGGACTGAGCTCCTCCGGATTTAGCGGCGCGAAGAACGTCAGTGTCGGCGACGCGATGGACGAATCGCCGCCGTTGAGCGAGGGCGCGAAGCGGCGGATGGACGGACGGCGAAGACGAAGCTTGGGTGGAATCGACCAGGCGAGTTTGTCGCCGAGGATCATGACCATCGCGGAGGATGCGACGATTGGACCGACCGAGCACGGCGATGAGACCGCCCGAATGGTGACACCGGTGACGCAAAAGGCGACGCAGAAGCGTCTGGACGCCGTCTTCGCGGCGCAGGATGAATCCCCGAGACGGACGGTGCTCGGGAACGTGACGAACGCGCGACCTCGACGATGAGCGTCGCGCGTGTTTGTTTTACTCTACTTGCTTGTATACCCGCAGTTGTTGTACCCTGACCTAGCTTTACACCTCATAATATCGAGAGACTTATAATATCATCACCGCGGCTTGACGGCCGTCCTGGACGCGCGCGCGGACATCGCGCGCTGCCTGTGCGCGCGCAAACCCGCCTCCCTCTTCGCCTCCCACGCCGCCTCTCGAGATTCCGCGATGGCCGCTCGTTCCTCGTCGTGCCTGTCCATCTCCGCCAACGTCTCCCCGTCCGCGTGAGCCACGCTCCGCCTCACGTCCGCCAAGTCCGCCGCGACCTTCGCGTTGAGAGGCAGGCGCGAGTGCAACGCCTCGAGGTCCCCGAGCGCGCCGCGCAGATCGCCGAGCTCGACCCGCGCCTGCGCGCGGCGGCGCCGAGCCTTGTCGTGGTCCGGGTCGCTTCGAAGCGCGGCGGACGCGTCCTCGAGCGCAGCCTCGGCATCGCCAACCTTGAGCCGCGCGGCCGCCCTGTTCGACAAACATCCCGCGTCGTCCGGTGCCAGCTCCAGCGCCCTGGTGTAGGCGTCGATGGCCTCCGCGTATTCGCCCCGGCGGAAAAACGCGTTGCCCTCGACGCGAATCGGCTCCACTGCGGCTTCGCGTTCCGCTCGTTCGTCAGCCTCTCGCGCCGCGCGTTCGCGTTCGTGCGCGCGCCGTCGCTCCGCCTCCTCACGCTCGCGCACGGCGGCGTCGACGCGCTCTCGCACCCTCGCGCGTCGCTCCGCGTGAACCGCCGCGGCGGCGGCGGCGGCTTCAGCCTCCGCCGACGCCAAATCAGCCGCCTCCCTCGCGTCGGCTTGGGCGTTGGCGCGCGACGCCGCAGCCTTCGCGTCAGCCGCGGCGCGCGCGGCGGACGCCGACGCCGCATCCGCCGCGGCCGCCGCCGGTGACGACGGGGGCGAGGCGGCCGTTACGTTTGGCGTTATCATCCGCCGCCGAGCCGGCGCGGACGCGGGCCGCGACATCGCCGCCCGCGACGCCCGCCACTCCTCCATCTCATCCTCAACCTCGCTGTCGTCGCTCTCGACATCCTCATCACGCGCTGACATCGTCGTCTGGTTACCTTCCACGGTCTCCCACGCGTTGATGCGAACGGTCGGCTCGGGGATCCTCGGTCGGAACGCCCCGTTGAACGGAAGAGGCGCGGCCAAATCAGCCGCCTCGCCCCCGTCGGCGTCGCCGTCGGCGCGGCCGGCCGGCGCACCGAGTGTCGTCGTGAAGGAAGGCCCGGCCGGTCGCCTGGCGCTGCGAAGCCTCGCGTTACCCCGGCCGTACGGGTCGGTCATCGGGCCCGGTCGGCTTCGTTGAGGAGCGCCCGCGCCGCGAGGAGTTTCGTTCGACGACCCGCGGGTCAACGCGGACCTCGGCCTTATCGGGCGAGACGCGCCCATGCCCCTGGCGTGCTCCCTCGCCCACCCCTCACCCGAGGTCAACGACGCACCACTCCCACCACTCGTAAACGCCGCCGAGCCGCCGCCCGCCGATGACGAAGATGTCGTGACTGTTCGCCCATAGGAAGCGGCCCGTCTCGCCGCCGCCGTCGCCGCCGCGGGAACCAGCCCCGGTCCGTGTGCATCTGAACCGTCACGATCTGAATCGTCGTCGTCCACTAACCCAAAGTCCACGTCGTCAGCCTTGAGCGCGTTCACCGCGGCGCGCTCCCGTTCCAGCTCAGCCTGCCCTTCCGCCGTGCGCAGCCTGGCGAGTAACGCGTCTAGGTCCACGCCGCCCACGTCGAGGTTCAGGCTCACCGAAGCTCGAGGCGCGATGCCGTCGCGTAGAGTCTCCGGGAGGTTACCGTCGGCGTCCAACACGCCCCGCGAGGCGAACTCGCGCTCCACCCCGGTCGCATCGAACGGTTGCAACTCCGCGTCATGACCCGGCGTCATCGCGTCGGACACGTCGGCTGTACGGTGGTCGTTTGAATGCCTGTTTGCCAGGCGACCCGCCGCGCCGGAGAGCCACCCGTCGAAGAGCGAGCTCATCGCCTCGGCGACGTTCGTGGGCGCGTGCGTGTGCGTGTGGGTGGTGTGTGTGTCTGTGTGCGTGTTGATGCCGGCGGGTGGACCTCCGCGGCGGCCGACGGCGGCGCGCGCGGTCCGCGGCCTGGCTCGAACGGTTGGCATCGCGTCTTCGTCTTCGTCGTCTTCGTCGTGATGGCCGTCGAGGTGCGCGGCGACGATGCGCGCGGATCGTTCCTCCTCCCTGGCCAACGCCTCCGACGCGGCGCGTTCGAACGCGGCGAGCTCGTCGCCCTCGTCGCGGAAGATCGGCGCCGCGGCCGTCGTCGCGGTCGTCGTTTCAGACGCGGCGATGGAGATGGCTGGGTCGGCATGATGGCGAGCCGTGGAGGACGAGGGAGGATCGGCCGAGGTGAAGAAGATGGGCAGCTCGCCGTCGCTGCTCGAGCCGTCATCGTCGCTGCCCGCCTCGATACTCGGTATGAACTGCGATGAATGAGACGGGGGGAATCGAGGGTGAGTCGAGGGGCGAGCGGGGTCTCGGCGCGTCGGTCGGTGGTGGGTTGACCGATCTTTGAGCAACTGAAGAAACGAAGGGGCGCTCGTCCGGGTACGACGGGCGCGTACCGCACGCGTGCCCTCGAAGAGCGCCTCGCGGTCCCGTCGGATGCTGTCGCGGACGATGGAGAACTCGCTCGGGCCGTGGCCCGACGCCTCGCCCACGTCCGCGCCCATACCGGCACTGGGCACTGGGCACTGGGCACTTGGAGAGATGGGAGCTCTCTTTAAAAAAAAGCAACGACCATCGGATTCCGACTTGCTGACTGATAGGTCATAAGGAAAAGCATACTCGTATAATGGGTTAGATTTCGATATTCTGATTCTCGATTCAATCTATTTGCATGTGAAGTCAGAAATATCAAAATCGGAACGTTTCAACCAATCAGTGACGAGCACGTTTCTCATCGCATGACTCAAGAAATGACGAATGAATCTCCCGTATACTGAGATCTCTAATAAAATCCTGACCTGCGGCTGTGAACCTAGCGCGTGACGACTGTCGGATTAACGCGGCGGGGCTCTGGGACCCGACGCGCACTCACGTCCGCGCAGGCGAACGAGAGCAACACACACCGGCGTCGTTCGACCTAACCGTCGACCTTCACCGAACGCGTTCCGGTCTCCAGAACGAGGGAGTCTCACCACAGGGCGTTCACCCGCACTCAGTCTCGGAGACAAAAAGCGAGGATAGAATCCACGCCTCGTCGCAGTTGGGCACGGACAGCGCACGCGCGTCACCACAGCTCACGAGAATGAGCGCCAACGTCCTCGCGTCGATGTTCGCGACGGCCAGGGTGGGCAAGCCCGGCGACGCGTCGCTCGGCGCGCGGCGCTCCGCCGCGGTCGCGCCCGGCGCGCGGCTCCTCCGCGGCGCGCACGTCGTGCCCGCCGGCCGCCAACGCGAATCCTCGGTCGTCACGCGAGCCATGGCGGAGGAGGAGACCAAGACCAAGAGCCGCTTCGTCCGCGACGAGAACGGCAAACTCGTCCGCACCACCGCGGCCGCCCCCGACGACGAGTACCGAGGAGGCGGCCGCGGTCGAGGCGGCGGCCGCGGGGGCGGCCGCGGAGGTTTCGGCGGCCGGGGCGGTCGAGGCGGATTCGCAGGTCGCGGCCGCGGCGACGGCGCCACCGGCTTCCGCGGCCGCGGCGGCGGCCGCGGCGGCGGGTACGCCGGTCGCGGCGGCGGGTACGCCGGTCGCGGCGGGTACGGCGCACCACCCGGCGGAGGCCGCGGCAACGACGGGCGCACCAAGAACTTCGGCGCCAACGCCCAGAAGGGGGCGTTCCAAGCCGCTTGGAAGAACAAGAGAGGCGGCGGCCGCCCGCGGCTGGGATTCTCCGCCGCGTCCGGTACCGAACAGAACTCGCGCAGGCGCAGTGGCAAAGCCGCGCGCGCCGCCAAGCGCCGCGAAGCCGCCGAGGCTAACAAGGCTGTCGCCGTGGAGGTACTCGAGATTCCCCCAGGCGGCATGGACATGGACCAGCTGTGCGAAGATCTCGCGACGACGCAAGCCGAAGTTATCAAAGTTCTCTTCATGAAGGGCATCGCCGTGCAGATGGGCCAGGTCCTGGACCGGGAGACCGTCATCGCCGTCTCCGAGGCGCAGGATGTGGAGTGGATGGACCAGACGGAGGGTGGCATCGCGGACATGGCGCGCAAACTGACGTCGTTTTACGAAGACGACGAAGAGGACGATCTCGAGGACCGCCCGCCCGTGGTGACCATCATGGGACACGTCGACCACGGCAAAACCTCACTGCTCGATTACATCCGCAAGTCCAAGGTTGCGGCGGGTGAGGCGGGCGGGATCACGCAAGCCATCGGCGCGTACCAGGTGAGCACGTTCATCAACGACGAGGAACGCAACATCACATTCCTCGATACCCCCGGCCACGAGGCGTTCAGCGCGATGCGAGCGCGAGGCGCACGCGTCACCGACATCGCCATCGTCGTCGTCGCCGCGGACGACGGCGTCAGGCCGCAGACCAAAGAAGCCGTCTCGCACGCTCGCGCCGCGGGAGTTCCCTTGATCATCGCCGTCAACAAGATGGATAAGGAATCCGCCAATCCCGATCGCGTTCGCGACGAACTCGCGGCGCTAGAAGTCGTGTGCGAGGAGTGGGGCGGCGACGTCCCGTTCATCCCAGTCTCCGCCAAGACCGGGATGGGCATCGAGCAGCTCCTCGAGACCGTCGCGCTCACCGCGGAGGTTGAGGAGCTCGTCGCCAACCCGGAATCCAACGCGAGGGGAACCGTGGTGGAGGCGTACCTCGACAAGCAGCGCGGCGCCATGGCCACGCTGCTCGTTCAGAACGGCACGCTTCGCATGGGCGACGCCGTCCTCGTGGGTAGCAGCTGGGGTAAGGTTCGCGCCATCGCGGACGCCTACGGGAACAAGCTCGAGGAGGCTGGACCGTCCACGCCGGTTCAAATCATGGGCCTCGGCGGAGTTCCGATGGCTGGCGAGGAATTCGACGTCATGGACACCGAGACGGAGGCGAGGGACATCGCCACCGAACGCGCGTCCAAGGAGCGCATCAACACCATCGAGGGCAACACGGTCTCCTTATCCAACCTCGCCGCCGCGAAGGATGACGAGGATGGCGTTCAGACGATCAACCTCATCGTCAAGACGGACGTCTCCGGTTCCGTCGAGGCGGTGAAAGCCGCGTTGGGCGCGCTGCCCCAGGACAGGGTACTCCTCCGGTTCCTGCACACCGCCGCGGGTGAGGTGACGGAGAGCGACATCGACCTCGCCGCCGCGTCCGAGGGGATCATCCTCGCGTTCAACACCACCGTCAGCGACAAGGTGACGGAACGCGCGAAGGGCGCGAGGGTGGAGGTGCGTGCGTACGAGGTCATCTACGGCTTAGTCGACGAAGTGCGAGCCGCGATGGAGGGCAAGCTCTCCGGCGTCAAGGACGAGGTCTTCATCGGCAATGCTGAGTGTAAGGCGGTCTTCGGCGGCGGTAACTCGAAGGTTGCGGGTTCGCTCGTGCTGGAAGGGCAGCTCACGATGGGCGCTAACCTCCGCGTGATGCGCAACAACAAGCAGGTGTACCTCGGCAAAGTCGGCTCGTTGCGCAGGATCAAGGATAAGGTGAAGAAGGTGGAGGCTGGCCTGGAGTGCGGCGTCGGCGCCGAGCCCGAGTGGGGCGACTGGAAGCCCGGCGACGCCATCGAGTGCTTCGACCTCGTCGACAGGATCCAGACGCTCGAGAGCGCGTCGGATGATCTGTCGAAGAAGGTTGACGAGATCAAGGCTGCGGAGGAGAAGGCCAAGGCCGCCGCCGCCGCCGCCGCCGCGGAGAACGCCAAGAACAAAAAGGACGACGAGGAGGACGGCGACTCGGACCTCGGCGCCCAGGGCGGCGGCAGCAGGCAGAGGGGGAGAGGCAGGAGCAACAGCAGGCAGAAGGCTGGTAGCCGTCGCTAACGGGGGGTGTAACCTCGCCCTCGAGAAAAATCTCGGGCGAATGGTGTCTTGATTTAAACTGACTTCAGAAGTGAAAACACAGCTGTGCGCGCGCCCGCCGGTCACATCGCCATGCCCCCTGCCAAGTTGCGCTTCCTGGCGGTGCCGGACTTCCGCGCGAAGGGCGTCGCCGGCGCGCGCGTCGCGCCCATGAGCGTCGCCGCGGTCCAGCCCGGCATCGACGGCAAGCTCTCAAACGCGCGGACACTCCTGCTGCTCGATACCGCCGGGAAAGAGTTCCCTTCGTCGGGGGTCTCCTTCCGGGAAGCGCTCGAGACGTGCGTACCCCCCGACGCGCACCCGGACCCGCGCGACATGGCGGCGACGGAGAATTTCATGATCGAGGACGAGGTGGACGATCTGGCGACGGCGTACGACGCGGCGGTGGTCGACGCGGACTTACTCCCGCTGACCCTCCCGCCGCCGTCGATACGTTCAAACCACGACGACGTGAAGTCGTTCCTCTTGAGCGCGCTCGAACGCGAGGACGCGACCGCGGGTACCGGTCTCCGTATCGCGGATCTGGATCTAGTCGAGGCGCCGATCGTGTCGCGCGCGAGCGTCTTCGACGACGACTCGACGCTCGTCGCGCCGACGGGCGCGCGACTCGCGCTCGAGCTGGAAAAACATTTCCGCGGCGACGGCGGCTGGCTCCCGACGAACTCGCCCTCTCCGCCCCCCCGCTCCGAACTGTTCGCGCCGCTCAACCCACGGGACCGCGATCGGGCGGCGCGCGCATCTGCGGAGCGTGAGATGCGCGCGCCGTTCGACGCGCGCGTCCGTCGCGCGCTCGCCGCCGTCGACCGAGCCGACTTTACGCCCCCGACCGACGACGACGAGCAGCTCGATCCGCTTCGAGAGCTCCCGGTTCCCGTCATCCTCCAGGACACTCACGCGCCGACACTCACATCGTCCGAACCCGTCGAGCTTCTCGCGGCGCGCATGGGGTTCAAGCAGGTGTCCGTGCCGCGCGTGGACCTCACGTGGCCGCCGGACGCCGTCGCCGCCGCGAAGGCCGCGTTCGACGGCGGTGAACTCGAGCCCGTGACTCAACCGGCGGCTCCTCAACCGAGTCCGCCCGCGTGGAACCTCGCGGACACGACGCGGGTGATGGCGGCGGACGACGTCCACGTTCACCCGCCCGCGCACGTCGGATCCGTCGTCGCCGCGCTGGACGCCGCGGGCGACGCCGCGAGGGCTTTGCTAGAACGACAGGAACGCGCCGCCGACGCGATGGCCGAAGCCGCGGATATCGAAAAGGCGATGCGAAGCGACGAGAGCTTCGAGAGAGCTTCCAGAGAGCTTCGAGTGCATTCACGCGCGGTTCTCATGGGAAGCGGCGGAGGAAACAACTCGAAAGACGGAGCCGTGGAAGGCAACGCCGACGTCACCTTCTTCATCCGGCCCGGGGGATTACGACCCGATTGCGCCAGGTCACCCGCGGACTTCTCGGCGCCGCCGCCGATTCAGTCCCCGACGGCGCGCGAGGCGAACCGGCTCTGTAAGCTCGTGGAGTCGCCGCTGTGTGACCCGCAGCCGCCGCGAGCCACAAGAGCTGCTGGCGACGGCTACGGCGGATACGGCGGTTCGCATCCCGTGATCGACCTGACGACCCAACGGATAGACCGCGACGCCGGGGCTAACCCGATTCGCGTCCCTCCGGAGATCTCCGTCGAGGTCATCGACGACGACGACGCCGCGCTCCTCGACGCGGCGGATCACGCGGCGCGCACGGCCAGACAGATACATACGAATGCGGAGTTTAAGGAGTCGGACCTGGACTACGTCGACGATCTGGCGTACCCTCCCGTTCCGATTCCGCGTCCGCGAGCGGCGCGAAGGTCGCCGCCGCGGTCGGCTTTCAACCCTGGACGCGATGTGGACGAGTACCCGCGAGTACCCGGACCCGCGCGGAACCCCTCACCTCCGCCGCTTCGACAGGCTCCCGACGACGCCGGGTGGGGCGGATGGGAAGATTGGAACGGCCTGGGCACGCGCGGCGACGAAGGATTTAACCGTAGCCGTCCCGCGCCGCCGTCCCCGCCGGACCGATCGCCGCTCCGGGACTTCCGCCTCGACGACGAATTCGACGAGCCCATGACGGACGTGCGACGCATGGTGTCCGACTGGCGCACCCCCGTCGCGGCGACGAGCCCCCCGCGACGTATCGACCGCGGGTGGGGGCGGAACGCGAGCGCGGTTCCCCGCGAGCGACGACGACGCGGCGGGTCGATCGACTCGTTCGACTTTGACCAAACTTTCGATCACACGCGCCGGTTGAACTCTCGAGCGCCGCCGCCGCCGCCGATGGACCACCGCGGCCTGGACGACCGACGGTTTCCGTCGCGAAGACACCGCTCGGTCTCGCCGCCCGGACGACGTTACGGTCACGACGACCGTGACCGTTACGACGACCGTTACGAACTACCCGCGTACCCTAGGTCCGCGGCGCGGGGTCCAGCTTCGTTCGATCCTCGCGACTTCGGCTCGGGATACGGTATCGAAGCATCTGGACGCGACCGAGAGGCCCACGACGCTCGTTACCGCGGCGCCGGTGGAGGCGACGCCGCGTGGGGCACGCCTGAGAAGCTCCGCGGGATGGGACGGCGCACGCGGGAGCACGGGGCGGGTGGGTTCATGGGTTCGAGGGCGGAGGGTGAGTCACCGTTCAGCCGGGGCGGTCGCGGAAGGAGCCGGGCGGAAGGAGGGTTCGGGTTTGACGATTTCGGGTTCGGTGTGGCGTCGCGCGGGCTCGTCGCGGGTCGGCGCGAGCGGGCGAGGGATAAGGGCCTGGACGAGTTCATGAAGATGACGGGTCAGTTCAGGTACGGCGCGTGAGTGTGGGGACGGGCGGGTATGAGTTAACGGTTAACGACGGCGGGGACTTGTACAAACTTTTAATTGATGACGATGAATTTCACTTCACGCGCGACTTTTCATTTGGAGCCGTTCTCGATCGTGTGACTCACTCTCGGGAGCGCTCGGAGAGGGCGACCATGGGGTCGGTCGCCGGGAATAGCGGCGCTCCGCCGCTCGGCGAGTTACAGGTGAGCGCGATACCGCCGAACCCGAGCCCTCGCACGCTCGACGCGACGCCAACCCCGCGTCGTCCCGCGACCGACCCGCCCTTAATCAAATCTGACTCACCCGTGCCGTCTTTCCCTTACCCTCCCCTCTTCATCCACCACGCAGTTCTCCGCCGACTTCGAGGGTGGCAACATCGGGGACGTGCGACGCGTCGCGGACAACGAATACGAGATCAGCGTGCGGCACGACACCAACAACCCGCGTCAACGGCTCTGGTTCTACTTCAAGGCGCAGAACGCGCGGGCCGGGCAGAAGGTCTTATTACACATCGTGAACTTCTCAAAGACAAAGTCGCTCTATCGCGACGGCATGTCGCCGCTCGTACGGACCGCATCCGTCCCGACGTGGGAGCGGATAAACCCCAAGAGCGTCTTCTACTACAAGCAGAAGGACCGACCGACGAAGAAGCAGGACGATTCAGGCCGCGGAAGCCCGGGACCAGACGGCGGGCGGGACAGCCCCGAGGATGGCGAAGGCGGCAGGAAAACGCCGTGCGTCCTGTCCATCGTCTACACGTTCGAACGAAAAGAAGCGCACTGGTTCTCGTACAGCTACCCGTTCGGCTACACCATGCAGCAACACCTCCTGGACGCGCTGGAGCGCAAAAAACTGCCGTACGTCAAACGCGAGCTGCTCTGCCGAACGCTGCAGAACAGGCGGTGCGACGTTCTGACGATAGGCGAGGACGTCAACGTTAATGCCAATAACGACGGTGACAACGCGAGGGAGGAGACTGAAGCCGCCGGCGAGGCCCGAGGCGACGCGCCGCGCTCTCCCTCAGAGAAACCCGCCGAGAGCCCGCCCACGCGCCGCTCCGTCGTGATGATCACGTGCAGGGTGCACCCGGGTGAGACGCCGTGCTCGCACACCCTCCGCGGGTTCATCGATTTCGTAACCGGCGACTCCGCTATAGCCGTGAAGCTTCGCAAGCTGGTCACGTTCGTGCTCGTACCGATGCTGAACCCGGACGGATGCGCGCTCGGAAACTACCGGACGGACTCATCGGGGATTGACTTGAACCGCGCGTGGCGAAACGCGGATAATGGGACTAAGGGTGAGTGGGTGGGAACAGGGACTTTCGCGGAGCACAAGGCGGCGGAGCAAAAAACGGCTCGGTTTCCCACGCTGCGACACGCGATGGCGCTGGCACGTAAATACGCCAGCAGTCACACGCATTCACTGGAGTTTTTCATCGACATCCACGCGCACAGCACCAGCAAGAGCTCCTTCTTCTTCGTGAACGACCCGCACGATGACGAGGACGTCGGGGCGTGGGAGCGGGTGGCGGCGCTGCCAAAGTTGATGGATCACAACTGCGCTCAGCTGGACGCGCCGGGGTTCAGCCTGAGCGCGTGTAGGTTCTGCTCGAACCCCGACAAGGCGGGGACGGGCCGGCGCGCGGTCGGGGACATGGCCCGCGCGGCGCACATAAAGCGCATGGGGGATAAATCGAGGCCCGCGGGTCAAGACTCGGACGAAAGGCTCGCCGCAGATAAGTCAACCCCGGAGACCATGTGCTACACCCTGGAGATGAGCTTCTACAACGCGCCGTCTCGCGCCAGGCAGTGGTCCCCAGCCACCAGCAACGAGGACTCGTACGAGCGACACGGCGTCGGCTTGGCGCACGCGTTCGTGGACTACTACCGCCTGAGGCCGCCCACGGAGCAACGCGTGGAGGGGATCTTGCGGCGGATGGACAACGCGGCCAAAGTCGCGGCGGGTTCGGATCAGGCGGCGGCGTGGACGAAAGGCGACCTGATGTTCGGGTTCGGGACGCAAATATTCGCCGACGGGGGCGCGTCGAATAAGGTATGGAACAAAAACGGCGCGAGGGAGGCGAGGGCGGCGCTCAACGCGCGCGAACCGTCGTTCACCAGGTGGCTATCGGTGCGATCGCAGACTCTGGCGCCGAAAAACGTCTCGGCTCCGCCCGTTTCGCCGACGCCCTCCACCGCGAATAAGACCTCGAAGAAGACCCTAGGGTCCGCCGAGAAGACGTCGCCACGCGGGGCAGGTAAGAAGGCGACGTCCGTGGGGAAGCACAGGCGGAACGGCTCACCCGCGGCGGCTTCGGGCAAGAAAGAGACGCCAGGGAGTGAAAAGGCCGGAAAGGAAAGTAAGTCTTCGCCGGGCATCGCACCCACGGCGTTTGAATTCGTCGCCATACCCACCGCGCCCTCCCCGACGTGCGACGCCAACCTGGCGGGTAAGAAAGGGGTGGGACGGGCGAAGCTTCGGTCGAGAATGAGGAACGTGTCGTCGCCTACTCCGCCGGAGGACACGGGCGATGCTTCCCTCGCGAGCGAAGAAGACTTTCCGGTTGAACGCGAAGAGGCACCGCCCGGGATCGCGGCGGCGGACCCGGCGTTTTGGATACCCACCGGGGTACCTTCGAGGCCACACTCCTCGGAGGTGGTGGCGACGGGTGGGTCCGATGGTCTGTACGGTCTCGCCGCGGACATGGCTCGCGCGAGGGTCGACGCGGGAGCGTTCGGGCTGGCGACTTTTGCAGAGTCAACCGGTCCACTCTTCGGTGCGAGTTTTTCAGAGCAGAACGGTTCATCGGGGGGATCCCACACGGGTGAGGGCGCGGCGCGGCGGTCGCGTCCGCCGCCGAGACCCGCGCCGCCGCCGATCTATCCGTGGGAGGAGGAGGAAGATGACGGCTTCAACGACGCTTTGGTCGCCGCGAGGCGGCTCCGCAGCGCTTGAAGCGGATAGAGGTACTGTGACGAAAGTCCACCTTCGTGGAAAGTTAACAACAACGACGAAAATCTTATGAGACCTACACGTTCTTCACCCTGGGCACGACTTCGGGCCCTTTCGCGCCCCACAGCAGAACGTGCCGGCCCCACCTGATCGCCGGCTTGCGTTTTGTGCTCCGGAGCTCCTCGAACGCGGCGAACGTGAGCCACGACAGCGGTCCCGCCGACGATGTTACGTGGAAGAAAGCGTGCAGCGGGAGGGG
>Ga0302114_10001538_pt1 | contig 15141 bp, 13 predicted proteins | sample AG5_Surface_MG_FD_203107 | JGI IMG/M metagenome (GOLD analysis project Ga0302114, IMG submission 203107) | Marine microbial communities from Western Arctic Ocean, Canada - AG5_Surface | ecosystem: Environmental > Aquatic > Marine > Oceanic | place: Canada: Western Arctic Ocean | collected...
AGGGCCAGGACTGCCCCCGCAGGAAGACCTGTTGGGGCTTGCCTGACTTAACTCTCATTCCAGGTTTCCAACGCGGCTGCTCGTGGAAGTGATCTAACCAGAACTTTGAAGCCTTGGCGAGATGCAGCACCATCGCAGTGGGCCATCGAAGGGCCGGTTGCGTGACTCATGGGCTACGAAAGAGGCATAACTCCTTCAAGCGCCAAGAAATCCTCAGCGCATGTTGTCGATCGCGACAGAAATGCAGAATCTGAGCGTGAACTTTGGCCAACACTTAGGTGCTGATGCGAAATCCACGTTGAGGATCAAAGTTGGCCACTCCATTGATCAAACCCACGCGACCTTCTTGCACTAAATCGTCTTTCTCGCCTGGATAGAGAGCCGCCTGATGGATGGATGGCGGCGTGGTGCGCAAATCCAAGAGGTTCAATCAACACATTGTTGCGCTCAAGCATGGGCTAGGGGCAACAGTATGCACTGCTCGCGCCGTCGAAGGCTCTAAGTGGAAGGCATGAAATGTGAGTGATTCGGACCCTTTCAACGTCGCTCTTCACCCTTTCCACCCACCTCCTTTCAATGAAAGGTTCCACTCAAAAGGATAAAAACCGAGTCACAGGAATAGTGAACACTTGCTATACATGGAAGGATTCAACCCCTTAAACAATGATCAAACTAGGCAATCGCCACTCAATTGCATTCGTTTTTATGTCTCTTGTTAGCGGTATAGCGATTACACAAGCTATGCCTATGAACGCCCAGGATACGATCGAAGAATGGTATGAAAGCCGTCCACCAGCACAACTTTGTGAGCTTTATCGCTCAGGGGCAATCCAACCAGATCAAATCCCTGGGGGACGAAGCTCTAACCCTTGCGCGAATTTTCCGACCCAGCATCAAGACGTCATCAAGGGTGTGAACTGACGATTGGGCTCCAGACCAGCCCAATTGAGAAGGGGCTTCCACTCCTGAAGACGTTGATGAATCCAGTAGTGACCTGTGCTGTTTAGATGAATGCCATCGGGTTCCAACCAGGTGAGCCAATCAGGCTCGGCTGCCATCGCTTGGTGCAGGCTTAAAAACGGAACATCAGCTTCCAGGCACGTTTCCTCCAATTGAGCTTCATGGATAGCCACTGCCTCATTGCTGTACCAAAGGCAGTCAGCGAAAGGCATGACCGCTTCATCAACAACGCTGAGCCCCATCACCATGACTTGGGTGGAAGGGGTCATCGCCGAAAGCAATTGCTCAAGCCCGAAGCGAAACGCTTCAGCGCTCAATTGCTGCCGTCCATCGAGCCTCCCAACCCGTGCACTGTCATTCAGACCCACCGAGAGGAGCAGACCATCAGGCTTCTGACGACGGAGCTCACCGCGGCAACTCCACTCTTGCTGCCAACGCTGAGCGACGCGCTCCAGTCCATCCCCACGAATACCAAGCCCATACACCACAGGGGCAGAGGGCATCGTCATCCATTGACGCCTCAAGCGTTCACACCATCCACCACCCTCTGGATCACCCCATCCGTACACACCGCTATCACCGATCACGACAAGCTTGCGGGGCGCTGTTGTCATCAATGGCGGTCACGCAATCCAGATGTCAGCTTTGCAGCCAGAGCGAACGGCAGCGATCACTGAGTGACTCCCCACTGATCGTGAGGGCGCAGTAGCAACCAAGCACTAACACAACCGCGGCCCAATGAAAGGAGCTGAGTGATTCCAGCAGCTGCCAGCCCAAACCACTTCCCCCGATGACTCCCACCACCACTGTTTCGCGGAGAATCACATCGCTGCGGTAGGCCCCGTAAGCCAGATAACTAGGGCTTTGAGGACTGAGCAGGCCGTACAACCAACTGATCCGCTCCGAACTCCCCATCGCTCTGAGAGCCTCTTGACGCAGGTCACTTTGTTGCTGAAGCCCTTCGAGCAGCAAACGCCCCATCACCCCACTGTTGTGAAGACCAATCGCCAGGGCACCAATCGCCAGGCTCGGCCGATTGCTGAGCAACAACAGAAGCACCATCAGTGGCGGGGGGATCCAACGCATGCAGGCCCAGAACATGGAGCAGCACTGATGCCACCTTGGCGATGGCCAAAGGAGCAAGGCCAGGGGGGGAAGTCCAATGGCAATCCCTGCAGCCAATGCGGTGAGACCCAGCGTTTCCAAAATCATGCGCAGCCAGGGAAGTTCATTGGCAGCAGCATTCAGCTGGGTCCAAGAAGGAACCTCCATCCCGATCCAACTGAGTCCTGAAAACTGATCAGGAACGATGTGCCGTAGCCAAAACGTGCCGATCACTCCCAAAACAATCGTCAATGTTCCGAACAGCAGGATTCGACGCTGAGCATGAACACCCACTCCGGAGCGTTCTCGCCAAAACCTCAACAGCTGCTCAAGAATCAGCATCACGGCCGCTAGAACCCACAAACCTGTCCACAGCTCGCGGAACTGCAACGACTGAAGAGTGAGCTGCAGTTCCGTACCGAGCCCTCCTAAACCAAAAACCCCGAGCAAGGTGGCGCTTCGCAAGGCACATTCGAGCCGGTACCCCCCGTAGCTCATCAAAACAGTTCCCATACCTGGGTTGAGAGCCGTCAGCAGAGCGGACACCGGATGCACCCCAGCGCTGATCAAGGCATTGAGAGGACGGTGGTCTGCGCTGTCGAGATGATCTCGCCAAATCCTTGCGACCAAAGCGCTGTACGGAATCGCGATAGCGGCGACAGCAACGTAAGGATGGAGCCCAAACACCTGCAGCAGCAACAGGCCCCAAACCAGCTCGTGCACCGCTCTTGGAATCGCAAGTGCCCCTCGCAGCCCTCTCGCTGGCCAAGTGGGAAGCGTCCAGCTTCTCCACACCACATCTGCGCAAGCGCTGCCGAGCATCACACCAAACAACAAACTGAGACTCCAGCTCAGCAAAGCCGTGGCCATGGTGACGCCAAGACCATGCCAAACCGCTCGCAAAACATCGGGATCAAACGATGGATGCAAGGCTCCTGAAAGGCATTGCTGCCAAATCGACAGTCCACCTCCATGCAGCCCTGTCAAAGTCACGATCAAAACGGGCACCAGCGCCATGGCAGGCAACAAGGTGAGCAGGGGTGCCGATGGTTTCAGGCGGTTCATCCGGCCTCGTACAACCTCGAAAGGTCAGCAGCAGTGAGTTGCTCTGATGGTTGGTCCATCACAAGCTCCCCATCCTGCAAACCGATCACACGATCAAAGCGATGAACAAGTTCGGGTTGATGCAAGCTGATCACAATCGCCTTAGCGCCACAATTCAGCGGCCCCTCTGGCGAACGATTCAGCAAGTGATCCAATAGGTCAGAGGCGATCGCAGGATCCAAATTCGCGATCGGTTCGTCGGCCAGGATCAGTTGCGGCTGTTGACGCAGCAAACGGGCAAGAGCCACGCGTTGTCTCTGCCCTCCGGATAACTGGCGGATCGGAGCATCGATCAACCCGCGCTCGATGAGATCAGCATCCAAACCTGCTCGCTGAAGGCAATGCTTGCAGGCGGATTGATCCACGTTGAACAACAGATTGGCCAATCCCCAGATCAGGTTGTGACGACCCAAGGCGCCGCTGTTGACGTTTTGTCCAACGCTGAGCTCCTCAACAAGCAGCAAGTCTTGCCAGAGCATTCCGATCTCCCTTTTTTTTCGGCGAGGCATCGTGCGAATCGACGCACCGCGCCAACGCACCTCTCCCTGGTCCACACGAAGACTGCCATTCGCGATGGCCAGCAAGGTGCTCTTGCCAGCCCCGCTTCGTCCCAACAAGGCGATGCGCTCTCCCTCGAAAACCGAGAGAGAAATCGAACGCAGTCGATCTCCTCTTGGGCCACTCAGGCTGACGTTCACCAACTCAAGGAGAGAGGTCAACGGATCTTGCCGAGCTGACGACCCACCTCCTCAATGGGTTGATATTGAGATTCCTGCGCTGGAACGAAACGTTTGGCAGCAAACAACTCCAAAATATTTTTCTGCCGCTCGTTGGTGGGGGTTAAACCCAAAATGGCCTTCTGGAGTTTGGTTGTGAATCCCTTCCCGAAGCGTTGATCAAGATTAGGTCTTACCAGCCAGTGGTAATTACCAAAAGGAGGAGTTTTCCAAATCACTCTCACCTTGTTGGGATCTACTTTCCCGTTCTTGACAGCAACATTCCAGACAGGCTCACTAAGTGCACCTGCCTGGTAGGAGCCGCTTTGTACCAAGGCGATGGTGGCATCGTGGCTTCCACTGAAGCCTGCTTGTCCGCCAGCAAATTGCTTCGGGGTCACCCCTGCTTGGGCAAGAAAATGCTGAGGCATCAGTCGTCCCGACGTGGAACTTTCTGATCCAAAGGTGAAGCGCTTTCCGTAAAGAGCTTTCAAACCATCAATGCTGCTGATGGGTTGTAAACCCGCTGAAGTATTGGCAATAAAAACGCTATTAAAATTCGCATCGATCGCTCGTTGTGCCAAAACCTGGGCCCCTGGCGTTTGAAGACGAGCCTGAATACCTGTGAGTCCTCCGAACCAAACAAGGTCCAAACTTCCGGTCCTGAAAGCACTTACTGCTGCTGGGTAATTACTAACCGGCACGTACCGCACAGGAACCTTGAGTTGGTCGCTTAATTCAGTGGCGAGTTGGCCGTAACGACGATTTAAACGTTCTGGGTTTTGATCAGGTATCGCCCCGATCCGAAGTGTTGCCTGCGCATGAGCAGGAAGGACCGTTGCGCCCTGGCCACAAAAAAGAGCCAAAAGAACAACGGCCCCACTTTTTCGGACCCGTGTCAAAGAATTGGTCATGCTTGACAAATAATGGAATTACGTCCGAGTAAGCAAAGTCTGAAACCGACTCAGTCCCTCTGAAATCGTCTCACGCGAGACGGAACAAGAAAGCCTCACGCAACGATCATCGCCAAAGGCACCACCAGGAACAATCGCCAATCCCTCCTCCTCAAGAGCACGCTCACAAAAGGCCAGCGAATCGGTAATGGCATCGGGCAAGCGAGGGAACGCATAAAACGCACCTCTAGGTGGCACGAGGGTGATGCCTTCCATCTGTTGAAGCCCTGTGCAGAGCTCAGCACGCCTCGTGTTGTAGCTCACAGCCATCTCGCGCACGCAATCCCGTGACCCCTGAAGCGCTGCCAAGGCTCCCCGTTGCGCAAAGCTGCAAACATTGCTGGTGCTTTGGCTTTGAAGGGCTGCCGCGGCCTTAATCACCGTGCTGTCACCACTGAGATATCCGAGTCGCCATCCGGTCATGGCCCAACCTTTGGCAAAACCATTAACCACAAAACAACGCTCTCTGAGATCTGGAGCTAAGGCGGCAAAACTGTGATGAGATTCTCCATCTTCCAACAGATATTCATAGATCTCGTCGCTCATCACCATCAGGTTTGGATGCTTTCGCACCAGCTCTGCCAAGGCTTCCAATTCACTTAGGCACAACACACGACCCGTTGGGTTACCCGGTGAATTGAGCACCAAAACCTTGGTTGCTGGGGTGATGGATTGTTCGATCAAATTCAGATCAAGTCCAAACCCATCGCTTGCTGACGACGCAACCGTGACGGGCTTTCCCCCGGCCAAGCGAACAATTTCTGGATAACTCAACCAGTAGGGAGCCGGGATGATGACTTCATCACCTGGGCTCAAAAGAACTTGAAACAGGTTGTAGATCGCCTGTTTGCCGCCATTGGTCACCAAAACCTGATCGGTGCTGGTGGGGATCTTGTTTTCAAGACTCAATTTCTGAGCAATGGCAGCGCGCAGCTCCGGATCGCCAGCAGCGGGGCCATACCGCGTGATGCCATCCCTGAGGGCCTGGATCGTTGCCTCAACAATGAATTCTGGTGTCCCAAAATCCGGCTCCCCTGCACTCAGGCTGCAAACATCTACACCCTGCTGCTGCAGAGCTTTTGCTCGGGCGCTGATGGCAAGTGTGAGCGATGGCTTCAGAGCCAAAGCTCGGTGCGAGAGAGATGGGGGGCCTGGCATCAGCACGGCACCCCCTCGATGGATGCTCGGATATGTGAACCAACATCCTGCCTGATGTGGCGTCCGTGACAACACCGATGTGCTGATGACAGCCTGGATCGAAATGTTGACCATGACGAAGATGTCAGCTGAAACGACCTCACTGAGTTGGGTGTTGGCGGCCAACAATCCCCAATCTCTCGCTGAGTTTTATGCAAAAGCTTTGGGATGTTCGTGCCGTGCAGGACTGTCTGACCAGCACTGGATGGTTTCTCTACCAACCGGAGGAACGCTTCAGATTTATCGCCCTTCTCGTCAACGGCCTTGGCCCGTTCGAGGAGCGGCGCTGGCCCCTTGTTTTCAACGGGTAGGAACCGACCATCCAGAGACGGAGCTCGGACGTTGGATCGAGCAACTGGAAGCGTTGGGAGCACGGCGGCGTGAAGCCGCTCGTCTCGAATCGTTTGGAGCGGAATGCTGGATGGAGGATCCGGAGGGACAGCCCTTTCTCACCTTGGTGCTGCCGCAAGCTGCCCCGGGCTCATAGGGTTTTGAGCTGAGCAACCCATGCGCGTGTCGTTAGAAGACTTAGAGGCATCCTGTCTCCAGTGTCAGCGCTGTGACCTAGCGAAAGAACGCCAGCATGTTGTGGTCAGTCGCGGGAATCCTGCAGCGAGGCTGATGGTGATTGGTGAAGCACCAGGGGCTGATGAAGATGCTCAGGGTCGTCCCTTTGTTGGGCGTTCCGGCCGACTCTTGGATGCCTGCCTGGCGAATGTCGGTCTTGATCAAACCGACGACACCTACATCTGCAACTTGATCAAATGCAGGCCCCCTGGCAATCGACGTCCAACCCCAGCTGAGCTCAAGGCCTGCAGACCGTGGCTGGATCGTCAAATTCTTGAGGTCAATCCGGAAATCCTGTTCATTCTTGGAGCGACTGCAACAGCGACATTGCTCGAATGCCGCACCCCGATTAGTCGCTTAAGGGGTCAGTGGACGGAATGGCAAGGGCGTTATGTGATGCCGAGTTTTCATCCCTCTTACCTGTTGCGCAATCCTTCACAAGACCCTGGCAAGCCCCGCTCGCTGTTCATGGCTGATCTAGCCAACGTCAAGCACGCTCTTAACGGGGTTGTGTCAGGGTTAACCCCAGATTCGAGCGATCCTTGATGACCGCCTCGCAGCGTTACGACACCAAGATTCATCGCCGGGTGACGCGCACGGTGATGGTTGGCGATGTGCCGATTGGGAGTGAGCACCCGATTGCGGTGCAATCGATGATCAATGAAGACACGCTTGATATAGACGGTTCGGTCGCGGGAATCCGTCGTCTTGTCGATGCAGGATGCGAAATCGTGCGTGTCACGACTCCGTCGATCGGTCACGCCAAAGCGATGGGGAAGATTCGCTCAGCGCTTCGAGCGCAGGGATGCAATGTCCCACTCGTGGCCGATGTCCATCACAACGGCACGCGCATCGCCCTAGAGGTCGCGAAGCACGTCGACAAAGTGCGCATCAACCCTGGGTTGTTTGTTTTCGACAAACCAGATCCCGGTCGCCAGGAGTTCAGCCAAGACGAGTTTGATGCGATTGGAGATCGGATCAAGGAAACGTTTGCTCCTCTCGTGAAGGTGCTGAAAGAGCAAAACAAGGCCTTGAGGATTGGCGTGAATCACGGCTCCTTGGCTGAACGCATGCTGTTCACCTACGGGGATACCCCTCAGGGCATGGTCGAGTCGGCCATGGAGTTCGTGCGCATTTGCGATTCACTCGATTTTCACAACATCGTGATTTCGATGAAGGCATCCCGTGCGCCCGTGATGCTGGCGGCGTACCGATTGATGGCCGACACCATGGATCAGGAAGGGTTCAACTATCCACTGCACTTGGGTGTCACCGAAGCAGGTGATGGCGACTACGGCCGCATCAAAAGCACGGCCGGAATCGCAACGCTGCTAGCGGAAGGACTTGGAGACACCATCCGGGTGTCATTAACAGAAGCCCCTGAAAAGGAAATTCCTGTGTGCTTCTCGATCTTGCAGGCGCTGGGAATCCGCAAAACGATGGTCGAGTACGTGGCCTGTCCGAGCTGCGGTCGCACTTTGTTTAATCTTGAGGAGGTTCTCCATCAGGTCCGAAACGCCACCTGGCATCTCACCGGTCTCGACATTGCGGTGATGGGTTGCATTGTCAACGGTCCTGGCGAGATGGCTGATGCGGACTACGGATACGTGGGCAAAGGACCTGGGGTGATCGCGCTCTACCGCAATCGTGATGAGATCCGAAAAGTACCCGAGTCTGAAGGAGTAGAAGCGTTGGTTCAGTTGATCAAAGACGACGGTCGCTGGGTTGAACCCGACTGATGTCGTTAAGGTGCTGAAAAGGTCCTAGTGGACGGCATGCGCGCTAAAAAATTCAGCATCAATGGCTCTCAACGTCGTAGCTGGTTTTTGGCGTTAGGTGCAGGTGCTTTCACAGCAGCAGTGGTTGTGGCCAACCCTGGTTTGGGTTTACCAAGCACGACCTCGTCGTCCATCACCAACAGCCCGAAAGAGGTGATTGATCAGGTATGGCAGATCGTCTATCGAGATTTCCTTGATTCATCGGGCGGTTATGACCTCGATCAGTGGTCCATTCTTCGCAAAGATTTGCTCTCCAAATCCTATGCCGGAACAGCGGAATCGTATGAGGCGATTCGCGGCATGTTGGCGAGTCTTGATGACCCTTACACCCGATTCCTGGACCCGAAAGAGTTCAAGGAAATGCAAATTGACACGTCAGGTGAATTAACCGGTGTCGGCATTCAAATTTCAGTGGACAAAGACACGAAAGAGATCGTGGTGGTGTCGCCAATCGAAGGCACACCTGCCTCAAAAGCCGGGGTAAAACCTAAAGACGTCATCGTTTCGATTGATGGTCAACTCACCAAAGGGATGACCACGGAAGATGCGGTGAAGCTCATTCGTGGAACAGAAGGAAGTGACGTGGTCCTGGGCTTACGCAGAAACGAGTCGATCATTAATGTGCCCCTCGTGCGGGCGCGGATCGAAATTCAGGCCGTTGACAGTCAGCTCAACACCAGTGCAAATGGCACCAAGGTGGGTTATATCCGCCTGAAGCAATTCAATGCCAATGCATCCAAAGAGATGCGTGCAGCGATTCGCGAGCTTGAGAAGCAAGGATCTCAGGGTTACGTCCTTGATTTACGCAGCAATCCAGGTGGATTGCTTGAAGCCAGCGTCGACATTGCGCGTCAGTGGCTGGATGAAGGAACGATTGTCAGCACAAAAACCCGTGAGGGCATTCAAGACGTGCGCCGCGCCACAGGGAATGCCTTAACCGACCGTCCAGTTGTGGTGTTGGTGAACGAAGGCTCCGCAAGTGCAAGCGAAATCCTTTCAGGGGCGATTCAAGACAATGAGCGTGGACTTCTGGTAGGCCAAAAAACTTTTGGCAAAGGACTCGTCCAATCCGTGCGAGGACTCTCTGACGGTTCTGGGATGACCGTGACGATTGCGAAATACCTCACACCCAAGGGCACCGATATCCACAAAAACGGCATCCAACCTGATGTTCCTGTGGAGATGAGTGAAAAGGAAATTAAAACCCTCACTGTTGAACAGTTGGGGACTAACAAAGATGGGCAATACCGCGTAGCGGAAACCACCCTGCTCAAAGCCTTGCAAGCTCCGAAAACTGGAAGCACGTATCAACCAGGAGCGGCCAACCTTCAGTCGGCGCTTCAGCGATAAGGGGCCAACCCAAACCCTTCCCGTTCACTTTGACTCCCCTCGTTACGGCTGCCCAGGTGGGTTGCTGGAATCGTGGCTGTCCTACCTGGGACCGCCTCACGAGCCCTCTGCACGAGAGCATTGCAACCACCAGCAGACTGGATCGCCTGATCCACGCTGCTCAAAGGAATGCGTTGCCCCCAAGTCCTAGGCCATCCCCAGGTTTGTCCTTGACGTTCCAGCAACGCGATCGCCTCTCCACGCTCGATTGAACCTGATCTCATTAAACAAGTAGTTGTTGCCAAAGTGGCAACTTGAAGGTTGGGCGCTTGAGAGGCACGCGCGGTATAAACAGGTCGGCCCTGGCGAGTCATTGGGAAAGGCCTCGATGGAATGTTGAACGGCGTTTGAGACACTCCACCTCCAGACATTTGCCCAAGGGCTGCGATGGCTAATTGAAGAAGAAGATTATTCATATGTCGGTTGGTATTCGTTGACAAGTGAGATGTTCTTAGACGCGAACTGTTGAGCCGCAGTAGCGATCGAAGAGCTTCATGACATCTTTAGCGGGAAGCTTTGCTGTGTAGCGAGCCTCAAGTTCTGCCAGATGCTGACCACGGGGATATGCCCTAATCGATTTCCATTCCTGAGGTGTTTCCCGTCTCAACACGCGAGACATCATGCGATGTTGGCTTGGAAGGGTGATCGATCCACCGGCGCAGCTCTGCATTCTGTGCGTGGCTTCGTGAGCGATGGTGTTCCAAACTTCTGCTGCATTTCGATGAGTACGACAAACGATCAAGATGTCATTTTTCGGGTGGTAAGCCCCCTGCAACCCCCGGGTTGAGCAATCCCGTTGAACCACCCTGACGCCGTGAGACGCGAGCTTGTTGCGTAGGGCATCAACTGCTGCCCATGATTGCGCGTGGACAGGTGCTGGAATCGGCAGCACCAGAGGTGTGCAGCAAGCAAGCAATGTCCATCGTTTAAAGGGGGAAAGCGGCTTTATTGGCATGGTCCGCCATTGGTTCACCTCATCAGAGTCGGACATCAATGCATAAAAAAAATCACCCAGATGGGTGATTTGTATGACCAAATGTGAGGGGAACTCAGCTCAGGCCACAGGCTGCATCAGGCCACCGCCTGGAGAGGAGTCGTCGTCGTCGTTTTCCGCATCGTTCTGCCAAAGAGCAAAAATCCCTAGAGCAGCTGCACCAACCAAACTGCCTAGAAGGCTGATAGAGCTTCCCGATGCAATTGGATCGATGAATTCAGACACAGGATGATGACGCTGTATGAATACATTGTAACGAAGGATTGCGAATTGTGTTGGGCTTTCTCGTCTTTCCGGCGCGGGCTTGAGCTCAAACCGTCAAAACAGCCTCATTCCGATCTTTTTGCTGTCGGTCGCGCTGCTCACGCGTGAGTCCGTCCGAATCCGGAATCTGTGATGCCATCTGCTCTAGCCAGCCTTTGAGCTCATCAAGCTGCCTTTCCACCGGCAAGACACCAAGACCTCGTGCCATAACCTTGGCAACGCTTCCACTTCCCGCCTGGTAGACAAGTCGGCCATGGAGATGTTGGGGCAAACCCTGACGAAGAAGACGGAAAGCGGGTTCCTCCATCGGCGTTTCGAGCGCAATATTTGGTTTTTCAGGGCGAATCCGCGCAAATCCGCAGCGTTTCGCAAGCAACTTGAGGTCCATCAACTGCAACAGGGATTGAACCGGTCCAGGCAAAGCCCCATAGCGATCAGCCCAACCAGCAGCCAGTTCCACCAGAGCTTCTGAATTCAGGCACTCGGATGCAGCTCGGTAGGCAGACATCTTCTCGTCGGCATCCACGATCCAATCCGCAGGAATAAAGGCAGTGACCTGCAGATCCACCTGCGTGTCATCCACTGCGGGAATGTCTTGTCCCTGAATTTCAGCCAACGACTCTTGCAACATCTCCATGTAGAGATCGAAACCAATGGCTTCCATCTGACCGCTTTGCTCCACACCTAACAAGTTGCCCACCCCGCGGATCTCCATATCCCGCATCGCCAATTGATACCCACTGCCGAGCTGGGCGAATTCCTGGATAGCCCGTAAGCGCTGACGTGCCGCTTCACTAAGCGAGGCATCTCCGGGATAAAACAACCAAGCATGGGCTTGGACACCACTGCGCCCGACCCGTCCCCTGAGCTGATACAGCTGAGCGAGTCCAAACCGGTGAGCATCTTCAATCAGGATCGTGTTGACACGAGGAATGTCGAGCCCGCTCTCCACAATCGTGGTGCAGAGCATCACGTCGGCTTCTCCACCGTTGAACGCCACCATCGCGCTCTCGAGCTCACCTTCGGCCATTTGTCCATGGGCCACGAGGAGCTTGAGACCGGGAAGCATTTCGCGAAGCTTGCCAGCTACCTCTTCAATCCCTTCCACCCGAGGCACCACATAAAACACCTGCCCACCACGATCAAGTTCTTGGCGGATGGAACTGCGCACCACCTCATCATCCAGAACCGCTAAGTGGGTTTTGATCGGACGGCGCAACGGCGGTGGAGTGGTAATCAAACTCATCTCACGCACCCCAGACAAGCTCATGTACAAGGTTCGCGGAATAGGCGTCGCCGAGAGAGTCAAAACGTCCACGTCCTTACGCAAGGCCTTGATTTTTTCCTTTTGATTCACACCAAAACGTTGTTCCTCATCCACCACCAGCAAACCAAGTTTGTCGAAGGCGGTGTTCTTGCTGAGCAGCTGGTGTGTACCCACCACGGCATCGATGGTGCCAGCCCTTAGCTCCTCAAGAATTGTTTTGCGCTCACCTGTCGTGCGGAAACGATTGAGAAGAGCGACCTTGATCGGGTAGGGGGCAAAACGTTCTGAAAGCGTGCGCCAATGCTGTTGCGCTAACACCGTTGTGGGAGCAAGCATTGCCACTTGTTTTCCAGCGGTGATGGCTTTAAAAATCGCTCGGATTGCCACCTCTGTTTTCCCGAAACCCACATCACCGCAAACCAAACGGTCCATCGGCTCTGGCTTCTCCATGTCTCGCTTGACATCGACCGTGGCTTTGAGCTGGTCAGAGGTGGGTTCGTAGGGGAAGGAATCCTCTAGTTCAACCTGCCATGGCCCATCGATCGGGAAGGCAAACCCTGCAGCTTGATGGCGTTCGGCATACAACTTCACCAAATCAAGCGCAACTTTGCGAACCGCCTTGGTGGCCCTCTCCTTCGCTTTCACCCAAGCGGAGCCGCCCATTTTGCTGAGCTGCGGCGGAGTATCACTATTGGCACGAAACCGACCGAGGCTTCCCAGCTGATCGGCGGCCACTCGCAAAATGCCATCGGAATACTGAACAACGAGGTAATCGCGAGCCTCACCGCTGATCGCTAACTTTTCGAGCTTTTTAAAGCGACCAATTCCATGGTTGCGATGCACCACGAAATCCCCTTGCTGCATCTTGTTGGGATCAACGGTGCGGCTGGCCGCTTTGCGCCGCCTACGCACGTAACCGCTGCTGGTAAGCGACTGCTGTCCAAAGAATTCGCGATCCGTGAGAAGAACAACCCTCCAAGCGGGAAGTTGCAGTCCCTCGAGCTCAGCTGTTCCACGAGTTTTTAATGCCACAGGTGTGCCCTGCTCAATCAAGCGATCGATCGCTTGCGTATCGGCTGCATTTGGTACAAAGCGCGTGATGCAGTCATGTTCTTCAAGCAGAGCCACAGCACGGCTGGGCTGCGCTGACAACAACCAAACAGCCTGACGCTCCCGTTGGTGCTGTTTGATGAATTCACCGAGTTTTCCGAATTGATTCGGGTAAGACGGAACGGGCCGACTGGCGAGGTCGAAAGCATTGGGGTGGCTGTCGTGTTCCTGAAGTTCTGCCAGGTCGAAACCAGCAAACGACTCTGCAAGCTCCATCGCCTCCTTGATGGGCCGATGCAAAGAAGGAATTGGAACAGGAAGCTCGGCGTGTTGCTCTTCAGCGTGATCAAGCCACTGCTGCCCATGGGCGCTGCCATGCCGGCGCTCATCGATAGCGATGCAGCAGTCGGCAGGCAAATAATCGAGTAGGGACGCGGGTGCCTCCCAGGCCAATCCCATCAATCGACGCATCCCCTCAGGTGTACCGCCCTCCAGCAGCTCAGTGATCTGCGCCTCACTCAGCAACTGGTCAAGGTCATCAGGCATCTGCTCGCGCAGACGTTCAGCAATCAGAGGACTGAAGCCGGTTGGGGTGAGCTTGAGCGTGTCGACGGCGTCGAGGGAGCGCTGACTGGCTGGATCAAATTCACGAAGCTTGTCGAGTTCATTCCCGAAGAACTCCAGACGCACCGGGAGCTCACTACTAACGGGATAGACGTCAACAATGTCGCCGCGACGACTCCACGTTCCTTCTTGATCAATCGTCGAGACGCGCTCATAGCCGAGTTGGCTCAAGTAGGTCGATAACTCTTCGAGATCCACAACATCGCCCTTCTTCAAAGCCCGGCAATGCTCAGCCAGTGCCTGCGGAGGTGGCAAGTGGGGCTGCAGACAACGTTCCGTGGCAACGATCGCTAGGTCGCTTTTGCTGCGATCTGTTTGCAATTCACTCAACACCTGCAGCTGGCCCCAGGTGATTTCAGTGGTGGAGTCAAAAGGTTCGTATGGAGACCCTTCACTGGTGGGATAAAGCTGCGCACGGGACCAACCCATTAGCTCCAACAGGGCTGTCCAACGTCCGGCCTCCTCCAACGTGGGAACGACCACTAGCAGTGGCTGATCCATGCGTCTCGCCAACGCACTGGATACCAACGCCCGAGCAGCTCGGCCAGCGCCGCGCATCAACAGCCTCTGGTCCCGTTCCGCTCGTTCGCACAACTCACCGCTCAGCGCTGAGGCCTGCAACAGACGCACCAAAGAGCTGAGGGGCATGGCAGAACAACTTTCGGCAAAGCACGATTCTGTCAAGGACTAGGCCCCAACTGCAGGGTTTCTACCCTTTACCTTTGCCTTTGCCTGCTAATTGAATCACTGCTTTAATATAGAAAAGTATATAGTGGTTTTCATGAATAAGAAAAAATCTCAACGCCAACTTGACTCTTTATTAAATATAGAACAGACAAAGCTCTATTATCAGGTCAAAAAGTAGCAACAAATCAATCACCAGAAGACAACTAACCATTGGATTCAAATGATTAAAATACTCAAAGTTAGTGGCCACGGTTCAATCGCTGGCAACAAGTCATCAGCATCTATAAAACAACAGACTCATGCCCCGTTTTCGCTGTCCAGAATGCTGTTGTGGACCAGCCGTTGTCCTACATCCACCCCCTGGAGCCACGCCAATTTGTGCGAGCTGTGGAACTGTTCTAGAGAAGCAGCCCCTCGTCAAACCGTTGCCCCTCCTCGTGTTGCTAGCCGTTGGTAGCGCCCTGATCACGCTGTCTATTCCAGCAAT
>Ga0302114_10001541_pt1 | contig 15134 bp, 21 predicted proteins | sample AG5_Surface_MG_FD_203107 | JGI IMG/M metagenome (GOLD analysis project Ga0302114, IMG submission 203107) | Marine microbial communities from Western Arctic Ocean, Canada - AG5_Surface | ecosystem: Environmental > Aquatic > Marine > Oceanic | place: Canada: Western Arctic Ocean | collected...
CCAGAATCATATACGAAGAGCGACACGGAGAGGTCGTCCATGAGATTGGCTTGGTCCCCCACCCCGTGCACACCTGGCTCGGCGGGAGCCCCGACGGTGTCTCCGAGAGCGGAAAATTGGTCGAGATCAAGTGCCCGCCGCAGCGCAAGATCATACCGGGTGAGGTGCCGGAACACTACATGCCGCAACTTCAGCTGTGCATGGAGATCCTCGATCTTGAGGAGGCGGATTTTATTCAATATAAACCGGCCGAAACGAATTGGCCGCTCCCCGAAGAATTTGATGTCGTCAACGTGAAACGTGATCGCGCGTGGTTCGAAAAGTACCGACCGATCATGCGGATAATTTGGGACCGAGTTATATATTACCGGGAACATATCGATGAATTGAAAATTTTGGATGAAGAAATGAAACCTAAGCGAGCTCCTAGAAAGAAAAAAGAGAAGCCTCCGATCACGTGCGAAATTCTCGAATTACCCGACGAGGACCCGTACGAAGATGACTGACGATCAGTATAAATTAGCGACCGCCGAATTAAATGGAAGATTATTTATACCGTACCAAAGAGACGGCGTCCAATGGATGCTTAAACAAGAAAACCGCGTCAACGGGCCGAAAGGTGGATTTTTATGCGACGAGATGGGGCTGGGTAAGACGGTTCAATTGATCACGGTGATGCTCGGTAACCCGAAACAGCGGACTTTACTCATCGTGCCCAAATCCATCATCACGCAATGGGTCCAGGAAATCAAGCGGTTCGCGCCCAGCTTAACGGTGCAGGTCTTCGACGGCCCTAAGCGCAAGCTCGACGAAGAGCTCCTGGTCGACCGGGAAAAGCGGACGGTGACGATCGCGCCGTATTCCGTGCTCAGTTCCAAGGGTCACAAACCGGAAGCGAAAACGCCGCTCCATTTTCCACGTTGGGATCGAATTATCCTCGACGAGGCCCATGAGATCAGGAATAAACGGTCAAAAATTTACAAAAACACGTGTCTCCTGAAAACGGAAATTCGGTGGATCGTCACCGGAACGCCGGTTTTCAACTCGATGGAGGATTTCGTGTCGCTGTGCACGTTTCTCGGTCTCGATCGGAATTTCGTGCTCGCGGAACAACGCAAGATCAAGGACGATTACATACTGAGAAGAACCAAGGAAGATCTCGCCGCGATTAACGAGCGACTGCGACTCCCGCCGTGTACGTTCGAGAACATCGAGCTGGACATGTTCGAGGAGGAGAAATGCCTGTACGAGTTCGTGTTCCAGGACGCGCAGAACACTATCCAGGAGGCGTTCAGGGAATGCACCTCGAGTTACAAGAACATGGTCATCGTGGAGTGTTTACTGAGGGCCAGGCAGGCGATGGTCTGGCCGCAGATGTATTACGACGGCGTCGCGCGCAAGAACGGCGTCGAACCCGAAAAGTGGACCGGTCGGTCGAATAAGATGGAGACACTTTTCGGCTTTTTGGACGAGCACCCGCGCGAAAAGGCACTGGTGTTCTGTCAGTTCATGGGTGAGATGAATCACATCCAGACGAAGCTCACCGCCGTTCCGGAAGAACTGGACGGTTACAATTCTGATGACAGTCTACTGGGATGCGGGCTGGATGCCGATCCCGACGCGGCTGAACGGAACAAGATTAGGGCTAAAATTCGCGGCGTTTTCAGGATCGACGGCTCGGTATCGAAGGAAACGCGCGTCCAGCAGATCGAGGCGTTCAAAGCCTCCCCGCCGGGTTCCATTTTTTTGATCCAGATCCGGTGCGGCGGTCAGGGTCTAAATCTTCAGGAGGCAACGCGGGTGTACATCACCGCACCGGCGTGGAACCCCGCGACTGAACTCCAGGCCGTCGGTCGGAGTCATCGGACGGGTCAGAACCATGCCGTTCACGTCAAAAAATTGATTTACAAAGAGTGTCCGAGATTCATCAGCGTGGAGCAGGAGATGATGGCGCTCCAGGGTCACAAATCTATCGTGTGCTCGGAGGTTTTGAACGACGAGAGGATCAAGACCCAGATCCCGACCGGGGGGAGGACGGCGAAAAAGATTTCTATCCTCGACATCAAAAATATTTTCCGCGCGTAATGTAATATAAAATGGGTTTTGATAAAACGATCGGTTCTCGCGCTGAAGTTTTCCACGGCACAGCGGAAAAGACTACCTGGGGTAAGGACGGTCTCAAGAAGAAGGATCTCTTCAGGGGGCGCAAGGACGGCCGGATCAAGTCCAGGAAGGCTTCCAAGGCGACCAAGAAGTCCCTTAAGGATAAGGATCACGGGTTCAGGGCTTACCGCACCGAAGCGAAGAAGACGAAGGGGAAGAAGTTCAAGGAAATGATGTGAGCACGAAAAATTTTCAGGGGTACTAGTAAGGAAGAATGTCGCTCGTTAAATGGCAAGACTCTGTGAAAGTCGCCAAGGTCAAGTTGGGTTTAGACCCAAAGAAGTTCACCAAGGTGAAGGGAAAACTTCTTAAGGAGGCTCAGAAGGTGTATAGTATCCTGCTGTTAAAACAATCTAAATCTTAAACTGGAAACCTTTCAGGTTTTGCGGCTCGTAGACGACGAGTTGGTTAAGTTTCCACGTCAGACCGAACTTTCTGTTCAAGAAATACACGCTGTTGAGTTCAACCATCGCGTGGCCACTGTTTCTTGCGTAGAGACCGCCCCGGACCTCGTCTCGTATGATGTTCCTGTCTGCGTCGAAAACGCTCGCCTTGATGCTATCGTCCACGGTGGTGTCGACCTTGACGCGGAACTTCGGTTCGCGACCGGGGGCTTCTTTCACGTTGGAATTAAACATGGGGAGGAGCTCTTCCTTGGTCATCGGGTTCCCGAAGATCGCTTGGCTCTGATCGACGACGGCGTCGATGACTTTGTTTTCGAGCGCTCGTATAGATTCGTAAAAGCTGTTCATGTAACTATCCTCCTCGTCGAACCCCTTGATGGCGAAATCGATGTTGTATTTGGTCGGGCCGATCTCCGGGACGAACCCTGACACGCCGAACGGCATGTACATGCGCGGGAACTGGACGCGCATGGGCGTACCTTGCTTCGTGGCGAGCACGATGCGCTTGTTGTTGTACGCGTTGATCTGGAGGTTCTCGACCGCCTTATCCATCGTTCCTGTTTACTTATACCAGGACCCAAAACTTTAAGCGGAACACGCCACACAATCCGGCTCTAAGCTGAACTGGATGGGTCGCGCCTTCGCCTTTGAACGAAGGTAATACATACCGGTTTTCAGACCGGCTTTCCACGCGTACATGTGCATGCTCGATAGCTTCGAAAGGGTCGGGCTCTCCATGAAGAGGTTCATAGATTGAGATTGATCGATAAATTTACCGCGGTCCGCCGCCATCTCGATGATACACTTTTGACTAATTTCCCATACAGTTTTGTAAAGTTCCTTAATATCATCCGGAATATCTGTTATGTTCTGTATGGACCCGCCGGCTTTAACCATGAGATCTTTCATATCCTTCGACCAGAGACCCGCATTTTTCAGGTCGTTCACGAGGTGTTTGTTCACCACGACGAACTCACCGGCGAGTGTGCGCCTGAGATAAATATTGGTCGTGTACGGTTCGAAGCACTCGTTGTTGCCCAAGATCTGTGCGGTGGACGCTGTCGGCATGGGTGCCATCAGGAGAGAGTTACGAAGACCCTTCGTCTTGATGCGCTCGCGCATGGCGTCCCAATCGTAGCGACCGCTAAACTTCACGTCCCCCGTCCACATGTCCGGCTGAAGAATTCCCTCCGAGGCGGGCGACCCGGCGAAGCTATCGTACGAGCCGTCAACTTCAGCCAGTTCAGACGAAGCCTCCAACGCGGCGTGGTACATGGTCTCGAAAATGTGGGCGTTCAGCGTACGCGAATCCTCGCAGTCGAAGGGAAGACCACACAGGATAAACACGTCGGCGAGGCCCTGGACCCCGAGACCGATCGGGCGGTGGCGTATGTTGGATCGCCTCGCTGTTTCCACGGGGTAAAAGTTTCGGTCGATAACCCGGTTGAGGTTTTTGGTGACGATCTTAGTGACTTCGTGGAGCTTCGCGAAATCGAACGTCTTGAGTTCCTTGTTCACATATTTCGGGAGTGCGATCGACGCGAGATTGCAGACGGAAGTTTCGTCCTTGTCGGTGTACTCCATGATCTCGGTACAGTTTCCGGTGAGAATACCGTTAAATACACCGCGATGCTTGAGTGGCTCATTGAAACAGAACGTGTCGGCGACTTCACCCAGATCTTCGACGGACACGATTTTCTCAAAGTGAAGTGACTGGCGGTTCGGATGAGTGTCGGTCTCGAGATTCAGTCGCTTCGCATGAAGACCGAGAGACTTCAGAAGTTCGACTCCGCCACTTGGAATGAGAAGACGCCACAGCTTTTTGCAGGTGTATCGCCCCCCTTTAATATCTCCGGATCTTTCATCTTGTGCTAAGTTGATACGAGAGTTTACACCCATCGTCAGAAGCATGAGCAGAACATCTCGCAGGAAATCGTAGTGAACAGAGGCAATCTGAATAGAAACACCTGGACCCCCTCGATGTCTCGTGACACAGCCGTCTCCATCCATGAAACCAGCCAACCATTCGAGTTTGGTCTCGAGTGAATAATTCATGGGTACGACAAACTTCTCATCGATGTCTTTAGGGAGACGGAGACGAACTCGCTTACACGTATCATTCGTAATAGCATAATCATACTCGGTGAACTTTATGAGTTCCCTCTTTTCGTGATAGAGATCTAAGAACTTTTGTTCGGAGTGTGAATTGGCCTGACAAGTGCCATCATTTTCATATTCCTTTTCATTTAACTGGTGACGCATGCAAAGACCATTTTTCTTTGCTGTGTAAGAGCATCTCTTTGGTTCACCAGATGATGAAGTCGTTCCATCGGCACAAAAGAAACCATGGGTGTATGCATATTTCATATTTTTTTCGTTTGCTTTGATTATTGGGAGAGAATGCTTAATAATTTTCGTATCTTTTTTGAGGTTTTGAGCTTCGATGGGTTCATCTTGGCCAACGACCCAGAACTTATGGTACGGTGTGCATCGAAGTGAGAGACCCCTGCTCGTCTTGACTGTGAGAAGCTTTTGATTTTCACCGGTTTGACAAACAGTAACCTTTGAAAATTCTTCACCGTTCCATACTTCAACTTCCTGGTCTTTGAGTTCTGAGATAGTTCGCTGTCCTTCACTCGTGAGAATCTTAGTCTCCGGTGCGACACAGAGATTCGATGACTTGATGACACCCAGGTTCTTCTGGTTACTCTTGGCGTTACACGCATCTTTGTAGAGCATGTACGGAGTCCCAGTCTCAGTTTGCGATTTGAGGATAGCCTTCCAAACGTCAGCCGCCGGGACGGTCGCGTTCGCCAGTCCCTCTTCTTCGTACTTGGCGTAGAGCGCTTCGAACTCGTCGCCGTAGCAATCAGAAAGACCGGGCGCCCTGTCGGGACAGAACAACGACCAGTCGCCGCCCTCCTCGACGCGCTTCATGAAGAGGTCGGGGATCCACATGGCTGAGAAAAGATCGCGACACCGCGCCTCCTCGTCGCCTTGGTTGAGACGAAGTTCGAGGAAATCCATGATATCGGCGTGCCACGGCTCGACGTAGACGGCGATGGACCCCTTGCGGCGACCGGCCTGGTTGACGTACCGCGCGGTCGCGTTGAACACGCGGAGCATTGGAATGATACCGTCGGATTGACCGTTCGTGCCTTTGATGTGGGACTTATTCGCTCGAACGTTGTGGATGTGCATCCCGATTCCACCAGCCCATTTGCTGATCTGTGCGCATTCAGTCAATGTACCGTAGATACCGTCGATGGAGTCAGCCTTGTTCGCGATCAGGAAACACGAGCTCATCTGGGGCCGGGGCGTACCCGCGTTGAAGAGTGTGGGTGTCGCGTGGATGAAGTACCCCAGGGACATCTTATCGTACGTTTCGAGAACCGCGGGGACGTCCTTGCCGTGGATGCCTATGGCGACGCGCATGAACATGTACTGCGGGGTCTCGATGAGTTTGCCGCTGGCCCTCTGGAGGTAACCCTTCTCGAGCGTCTTAATCCCGAAGTACCCGAACTCGAAATCACGGTCGTTTTTGATATGTTCCTTAACCTGCTGGGCCACCTCGACGACCTCGTCGGTGATGATCCCCGCCTTCTGGAGTTTGCGCATGGCGAGGTGGAAGTTGTTGGGGCACACCTTGTGGATGTTACTGGCGGTGATTCGGGTCGCGAGGACTTCGTAGTCGGGATCGGACGTGATCATACCGACGCAGATCTCGGCCGATAAAGTGTCGATCTCCTGGGTGGTGATGTCATCGTACATGGAGGAGAAAACCTGCTGTGCGATCTTCGAGGAGTCGACATTCGGAGAGAGTCCGTATGATAAATTCTTGATCCTGGTGGTGACGTTATCGAAGCGCATATCCTCAACACGACCAGAGCGTTTTGTGACCCTCATCCTTTTATATCTACACTGCTCAATTTATTTTTATATTACTTCATGCACTTCTCGAGGTCCCCACTCCTGACGGTGGCTGGACCCAGGGTTTCAAACCGGCGATCCGGCTGGGTGAGGTACGTGTTCACGTAGTACGGACCGGTTTCGCCGGGCTTCGATACCGGGGGGTACGACCCGATGAAGCAGGCTGGGGATTTGCACGAGATATCTTCCACGATAGTCGGCTTGGAATCGAAATCAGAAAAGTCAATGGGACTCAGCATTTTAATATTTACATATATTTTTTTGTTCGACTATAGTAACAATGCTTCACCTCGATTCTCTGAAGCAGTGCGAGACGCCACTCAACAAGCTGTTTTTCTCTGCGGTCAACAAGGATCTCATCCAGCGCGGGATCCGCCAAACCTTTAAGAACCGAACGGGTATCGCCATAGACTACCAAAACCCCGACGACCTGTACAGCATCATGCGCGCCGTGTTCATCAGTAACTCCGGCGACCACTACCAAAACGTGAACAATCAGGTGAGGGACCTCAACGTCCGCGTCATCGACAGTTCCCTCACCCAGGTCCAAACCGGCGTGTCCCAGTACATGGCCTACGCCAGGGAGATCGACACGATCGCCGAACCCATTGACCGACCGGTCAACACCAGCACCGCTGGAAAGAAACTCCCTCGCAATCAGATTGGTATGTAATTAAAGAGTAGGTCCGTAAGATGAATAAGCAAACATGAGTCTGAACTACTACAAGTGTGAGACGAAGAGAATCTGTGAGAAGAAGGGGTGGGACCGCGCCGCCGTGGATACCGTATGGCTTCTATTGACGGAGGAGGTCGGCGAACTTGCGTCGGCGATCCGTCAGTACAAGAGGACGTTCAAGAAAACAAACCTGAAGAAGGATCGAGGAACGGACGTCATGGTAGAGATGGGAGACGTCTTCAGTTACCTATTCCAACTGGCCCACATGCTCAACGTGGACCTCGACAAGATGTGGCTCGAACACCAATCCAAAATGAACCAAAAATTTTATCTGAGTTAATAACAAGATGATGAACGAACAAGATTCCATCGATAAGATCAACCCGTTCGTCGTGCACGAATTCAGCCTCCCAGGCGGTATCCGACAGACGGACAGGACTGAAATATCACAGTACTACTCGAAGGACGGCATCACCAGGGATAGGCCCAGCGACACTGAGCAGAGACTTCTCGATAAGGTCGGCGTCGATGAGATTTACAAGACCAGTAAAAGCCCGTTCTGCGCCACGAACCTCTGCGCGGAGCAGGCGGAACAGAACGTCATGAACAAGGTGATCCACCCGAAGCGCAACATTGACTACGGCGTCTCGTGCCGAAAGCCCAAGGTCGTTACAGTGGGCGTTTCGAGGAATACCCCCGACTCGACGAAAATCGCGCTCGTCGTGCTCATTCTTCTCGCGCTAGTCTTTGCATTACGTCGTTAAAATACGACAGTCGCTTTTTCGAAATGCAGGTATAGATCGCAGACGGAATATACTTTTTACATGATTCGGCGATGAACTCCACTTGCCAAGCACTTTCCATATCAATGCGAGGTGGTTGAAACGTGGGATCTAGAATTCGGACGGCGTGCATCAGTCTGACCCATAACCTGGGCTCGTGCTCGTCGTGCAAAATATCCTCGAGGGCCAACTCGGCCATGCGCTGCAGAACCTCCACAGTCTTGACGACCATCGCATCTAAAAACCTGTAGTAGTTCGCAGTACAGGAGATTCGGGTCCAACCGAGGGGTTCGGTGTTGATATAATCAGTGTAGGTGCGGTTCTGTTTTTTGTACGTGATTTCAACATAATCCAGGTCCGCATCGATGTCGTGGACGTGCGTGGCATCGCGAATGAACGACGGCATATGGTAGGTAAACAATTCTTTTCTCTAAGTATACTATATGGCCGCAGCTGCGGTGCTCGTGGTGGGCCTTTCCTCGGTGATATGTTGCGCGTCGCCGGTGTACTTGTACCTCAAGCCCGACAAAAAGATGATCACAGGTGGAGAAGGAACTGACGGGGAGAAAGAACTCCAGATGTTAAGGAACCAAGTTTCGGCGTACGACAAGGAGGACGAGGCACAGCAGGCGATCTTTGACCAGGGCGCCGAGAACGAAGCTGAGGACATGTCAGGTTTACTTTCACTTCGCCGACGAAAAAATTATTACGAGGATCGTAGGTCAACGCCGTGCACGGCGAACATCCACGATCTCGCGATGAAAGTCGATTGCGGGCGGAACAGTGTCAAACAGTTTAAATTGACAAGCTGCAACGGCGGGCTCTACAAGTACGACTACACGTGCTTAGGCGGTATCGACGCCAAGGTTTTCGACGATACTCAAAAGACGCAAATAGTGAATAAGGCGTCCCTCGGAGATAAAATCATGGATGCCAAAATCGATATGCGCACCATGTACAGGCACAACGTTCGGTGCGATCTCGGCGGTATCGGGAAAGGGAGGGGACGAGACGGTAGTACGGAAATGGATACCTTCGGTGAAACGCCCATCAGTCAGTTCAGGTATGACTATATAGTGAACCCCAGTAATCATTACGAAAATACCACCCAGTACCTGTATAAATGCCTCGCCGCGCCCACGAGCGGGCAGTGTCAGAACTACGAGACGACGAGCGGGGCGCTCAAACCGGAGGACCTCGTCACGGACGGCGCCATGGGACTCCAGGGGATGGACGTCAAGTGTCCCGGCGACAACCAGGTGCTCACCAGATTCCAGCTCAAGGCGGGTGCGACAGCCGAGGACGGCACCGTCATCCCGCCGTTTCCCGCTCCCGGCGGTAAATCAGTGTACCGCTACGATTACACGTGTTGCAAAATGGAAACCTAAGTGAATGTTATTCTTTAAATATTTCCCACACAAAATGTACTCATCGATCGCGAACAATTCCTTTTCGTATTTGTTGACGCTCGATGACATACGCGGGAATTTGCCAGAAAAATTGAGGCCGTCGTGGGTAAAAATCACCACAATCACGATGGTCTCCAAAATCGGTCACAGCGTCGACATAAAAAAATTACGGACCGTCTTCGAAATGATCGGCTCGTACAAAATGAAGCGGGCGAGTTCGAAAACCGAGGGGTTTGAATGGAAGTTGAAACCGACCACTTTCTACAACCAGGTCACCCTCACCTACAACGATACGTACAGCACGAAATCTGTGAAGGTGTTTCCCAACGGTTCAGTCCAAGTCGCGGGGTGTTGTGATCTCTTCGACTGTAAGAGAGTCATCGTTCAACTGGCGCACATACTCAAAGTTTTTTTGGGAATTCAGCAAGAAATACCGACCGACGCGTACAGGGTCGTCATGATAAATTCAAATTTCTCTCTCAACTACACCGTCAATCTTCATAAGGTGGCCGATTGGTTTGAAAATTTCGGTGACATTTTCAAAGTGAGCTTCGAGCCGGATCGGTATTCAGCTGTTAAAATCAAGTTCAAACCCTCAGAAGATATGAAGGAAATCACCACCTCGATTTTCTCAACCGGGAAGATCATCATCACAGGTGCCGAAACCCTGAAGGAGATCGCTTTCGCGTACAACATCATCAACGACCACATCAACGAGAACGACGAGATTCGCGTGACACCAACGGAACAGAAGGACGTGTTCGATATTTACCTCGGGTACAGGTGCGGACCGATGGTGGAACACCTCAGGACCAAAGGATTTCAATCGTGGTTACGAACGCCGACCAACCGCCAAATTAAATTCTAGGGTAATAATAAAATATGTCTCAGCGACTCGGTATGGCAGATGGCCGATGCTTCACCGTTCAGTCCTCCATCCAGCTTCTGAACAACCATATCATGAAGAAAAACGGGATCTCCCTCGAGGACAACTACTCTTTCCGCCAGCTTCTCCAGAAGCAGGGCCCCGAGATCATGGCTGCCGTACAGGCGGAGCAGGGTACAGGGAAGTGCAACACCTGCGATAAGCCTCTCCTCAAGACCCCAAACGCGTACTAGACCAAAAAAAGATTTAGATTTGTAAAATAGGATGCCGACATGTTCAATTTGTTTGAACGAGGTCCGACCGACGCGGGCGAACCCCCCGCTCCGGTGCGGACACGTCTTTCACACATCTTGCCTCGAAGCATGGAAAGAACAAGGTAAGAACACCTGCCCGATGTGCCGAAAAGTATTCGACGGTTCCAAGTTTAAAGTGACAGTATCTATAACGAACAATATCACGGCGGCGGCGAACGCCGTGGTATTGAGTGAGCAGAACGTGCTAAACGTCCTTGACATTTTTGATGTAAACTTCGACGTAGAGGAACTTCTAGATTTAGAGTCGCTTCTGGCCGACCTTGGCATGGGTCTTACCGACCTTGACGCCTCTCTTCTTGACACAGAATGAGCTACAGTACCTCTCATAGTTTAACCCAGGATAATCCCTCGAAGCCTTACGAGGATCCTTGATGATTTTTCCCTTCGCGTCCGTCAGGAGAGGACCCGTTGCCCAGCCACGCTTGTGGCTCCACAGATTACTTTTGAAGACGAGACGCTTACCCACCCTGAATTGACCGGCACGTTTGACCCGGGTCTCAGGAACCTTGAAAAACTTAGCGACCGAGGTGATCGTATCGCCCTTCTTCACCTTGTACTCCACGACGCCGTGTTGCTTGTAAAAATGGAAATCGCCCTGACGAATGTAATTCGTCGGACGTCCAGGCGAAACGAACATCATCATTTTAAAGTACCCAGGCTTACACTTTTTAGCGGCGTCCGTCTTGTAGACCTTTTTAGGGTTATCGGAAATAACGCGCCGAGGAAGATCAGTACAGTGTGTGTACGTATGGTTCAAACCTGACAGGCCGGATCGGTCACCTGGGATCGCTTTTTGCCAACGGTACGATTCGTAATCGCCGATGGCGTAGGCATAACAATTATTATTCCCGATTCCGCGCTTCGAGCCCCAGCGCTTGGTCGTGTACCGAGGTTCGGAACCGGTCAGGGGAAGCATACTTACTTTACCCCAGGAAAAAAATCTCGATCTATAGTAAAATGCTCCAAGAAATCTTTACCAAGTCCCGTAACCGGTCCGAGGTCGTCAAGGAGATCCTCGTTCTCCTTCTGAACATCCTCATCTCTACCTTTATCCTGCGTCTCGTATGGAACCGTTCCCTGTCCAAGCACATTACCGTGCTCAAGCCAATTTCCAGCATGCTGGACGCGTTCATTCTGTCCATCTCCATGCAGGTCATCCGCGGTATCTAAATAATACGCATCGATACGCGCGATCATCGCGCGTTTATCCTCTTCAGTGTAGCTCGCACGCTTGCTCAGATTTTCATCCGCTAATAAGTACTGACTGTTCAGATAGTGCCAACAGTACTTATTTTCGGTCGGTAAATCCCAGGCAGAACACGGTACGATCTCGTCGATGTGAACCTTGACGTCGTCGGTCCTCGGGTACCCGTAATTTCTCTCGAAGGTTCCGTTCAGGTAGTCGACCCAGTCCTTGACCGTCATACAGAGGTCTTCGAGAGTCGCGGTTGTTTTTGTTTTTACTGCTTGATATCGCCGAGTCCGTCTCAGCTTGGCTACGTATCCAGCGGGGTCACAGATCTGACAATGCCTCCGTTCACGGTCGTGTTCGCAGATTGAGCCCCCATCGCACATCTTGCACCGAGAGCGCTGACGACCGTGTTCGCAGATTGAGCCCCCGCCGCACTTCCTGCACTTAGAGCGTATACGATCGTGTTCGCAGATTGAGCCCCCGCCACACTCCTTGCACCGAGAGCGTACACGATCGTGCTCGCAGATTTCACCCCCGCCGCACTCCTTGCACTTAGAGCGTATACGATCGTGCTCGCAGATTGAGCCCCCGCCACACTCCTTGCACTGAGAGCGTATACGATCGTGCTCGCAGATTGAACCCCCGCCGCACTCCTTGCACTGAGAGCGTATACGATCGTGTTCGCAGATTGCGCCCCCACCGCACTTCCTGCACCGAGAGCGTATACGATCGTGCTCGCAGATCGCCGATCCAACGTTAATCCAGTGCCCCTTCCCATATTGTTTACAGGCTTCTTCTGTACATCTAGTCGCTTGTCGATTACAGAAACAGTGGTAGCGTGTACCTTTTTTGTAAAAGACACCGACTTGCATATACCCAAATTAGACTTTTACCTTTTAAGTTAGAATTCCTTGTACCCGACAGTCTTCTCACCACTCGGGGAGACGATCGTAGGGAAGGCATCCATTCCCTTACATGATTGCTTGTTGCAATCGACGAATTTGAATGACGTCCCGTTCTTTTCGAAATATTCTATCTGTTTCTTACACCAGGGACACCCTTTGGTGCCGTAAACAGTATAGTTGGACGACGATGACTTATTCATCACGGCGACGAGTACGATGATCGCGATGACGATAACGGCGAGTACACGGAGTTTCATTATTATTAGTACATAATATTATTTCTACGGCCTCCTCCCCTGGACATCATGAACACCACGATGGAAATCACACAACACACGCTTATCGCGTAATACATGAACATCCCCGAACTCTTGGTTTCCGCAGTCGCGGTCGCAGTCTCCGCCGCCGACTCAGCCTCAGCTTCCACCGACTCGGCATCAGCTTCGGCTTCGGTCTCTTCCTCTTCGACCATACCAAAACAATCCTTGATCCCGACAAATTTTTCCTTCTCTTCGTCAGTACACGCCGACGGGTCCGCACACAGGGCACACGTCTCACCTTTCCGGCATTTGCAACATTGTTTAAGCGCGTTTTGGGGGAACGATACGTTCTCGGCAGGTGCCATGAACCCTGATTTGCAGACATCGTCGCTGACTGGTTCACACCCGCTGGGAACGATTTCGACACCTCGAGAGGCACCTGTTTCGTCCGTGACCTTAACAGTTGACACGGAGCAATCCATTATACACTAAACTAAGAATTTTATTGGACGATTACTTTTTCATTGGAAATTTGTTTTTATCATTAAATCGTAATTATGTAATCAGTGATCTTCGTCCACGTCGACCTCGAGTTCATCGTCGTCGTCTTCCTCTTCGGTGGCAGCGGCGGCGCCGGGGAAGGTAACTCCCTGGAACGCGAAGGAAGGAAGCTTGGTGGACTCCTCGAACAGAGCCTGCTGAAGTCGGATGGTGACGCCGAACTTGTTATCGATGAACCAGATCTGGTTCAGGTCGACGATGGCCATAGCCTTTTGACCCTTTTCGATCGAGTCCAGGGTGACCTGTTCCTTGTTCATGCTGTAACATTCCGGGACGAAGGTACCGTCGGGCTTGGTTTGGATCTTGAGCTTGATCGTCGCGGGGTACTGTTCCTTACCCGGGCGAACCATAGGCTTGTAGAGTGCCTCCTTGAGAACGGCGACGTTGAACTCCTTACCCATCCATTCCTTGGAATTGGCGGCGACGGTGTTCACGATGATATCGTCCAGCTCGGTGAGCTTGTTGTGCAGATCCATCGCCTCGGTGTTTTCAGCGTCGAACGAAAGGTCGAGCGAGTAGGAAGTTCGTCCACTCGATTCGTCGGTGAACGCCGAAAGGCCGTACGGAGACCGCATGAACGGGAGTTGAAGATACACTTTCTTGTTATCGCCTGCGTTGATGTAGACTGCCTTACCACCGTTCTTGTTCTTACGAAGCTTCGAGAACTGAACGGCGGTGGGGACGAAATCGGTGGATTGTTGGATAGACAGCGACATTTTAGTTGGTTATATCTATACAAGGTGCCTTGTCTTTAACCCTGTCCATCGTACCCACCGCTACTCACTCCTCTGTACCCCCCCTTCCCGTCACCGTATTTACACCAAGCGGAATACTCCACTTGGTTACCAGCACACCAATAACTGGGACTGCAACACTGTTTGCCGGGGCACCTCTTATTATTATTGCCGGCATGACCACACCTTCCGTTCGTCGAGTGGTTCGGGGCCGGAGCCGGAGCCGGAGCCGGAGCAGGAGCTGGAGCAGGAGCCGGAGCCGGAGCCGGAGCCGGAGCCGGAGCCGGTGGGGGTTTCAGAAGTTCTTCTATCGTCTTGCAATCGGTGTCGCCAGCTTTACACTTGTGAAAATATTTACGGTTCGCCGCTATTCTTTCGTTGGACTTATCTATGGAACGCTTGGACCAGCACAGGTTGTGTCGATAGTCAAAAACAACTGCTTTACAGTCAGACTGATCCGCACATTTGTCGGTGCATATTTTTGTCCTTTCCTCTTTTGTACCCTCGAGTTTCGGGTTTGAATTCTTGTGAAGATGAAACCCTCCACCACTAAGATCCACGCCCTCAACTAAACCCCACAAACCAGGAGCCGGAGCGGGAGCAGGAGCCGGAGCGGGAGCGGGAGCCGGAGCGGGAGCCGGAGTGGGAGCGGGAGTGGGAGCGGGAGCGGGAGCCGGAGCGGCAACCCGAGACACCGGGGCGTCACCAGGCATGGGATCATCTGTAGGTTCCGGCTCCATCGGTGTGATCACTGAATCGCTCATACGCGGCTGCGGCTTTGACGCCGCAGCTTCGGCATCGAGTTCCATCTGCTTGATCTCCTGTCGCTGTGTCGCGTTTTGTCTGGAGATGAAAAAAACCATCACCAGGATCAACAGGAAAACGATTCCACCGAGGATCATCATACTTAGTTTTTAC
>Ga0302114_10001542_pt1 | contig 15128 bp, 15 predicted proteins | sample AG5_Surface_MG_FD_203107 | JGI IMG/M metagenome (GOLD analysis project Ga0302114, IMG submission 203107) | Marine microbial communities from Western Arctic Ocean, Canada - AG5_Surface | ecosystem: Environmental > Aquatic > Marine > Oceanic | place: Canada: Western Arctic Ocean | collected...
GAGCGAAGCGAGCCAGCAACACTATACACTAGTTGCAACGAGCTCGCTTCGCTCGCAGCTCGCTTCGCTCGCAGCTCGCTTCGCTCGCTGACAACAAAACTCACCTCCTCCTCACGCTCTTGCGTTGATTTGGGCACCGGGCGCTTGTTCACAGAACGGAACACCGGGGACTTTGCCACCGTGGGCTTTCTCACGCTGGAGGAGCTTGCCACACTGGAGGAAGACGGAGAGTTATTATTTTTTTGCCTGCTCACGTCGTGGAGGCTGCTCATGAAGTTCTTCATTCCCTCCGCAAGGGGAGGAGTGTTGGGCGTGCTCGGGGCAGCAGCCGGCTTCGAGGAGAGGTGGAAGGGCTGCGCCGAGCGAAATTAGGCGTGGGGTGTGTTAGTTGTGTTGTATGCTCTCGTCGACCGAGACCGAGTGAGACTCACCTCCGGAACCGTCATGGACGGCTTCTTGTGAGAGGAGGCAATTTGAGACGCAACGATCGCGTGCACCGGTGACATGATGGCAGAAAGGGGGTTGAGGGTCAGGTCGAATTTGGTGGAGTGGACGCCAGCCGAGGACATTTCCTTCTTCCCGTAGAGGGTGGTGGTTTTGAAGTTGGGGGAGTTTGGTTGCGTGAGGGAGAGCTTTAAGATGGAGCTGCGCCGAGCGAAGAAATGGGTGGGTTAGTTTAGTAGTGGATGTAGACGTCTGCAGCCATTTCGCGCTCGCTCACCTCCGCTTCGTTCCCATAATTCCGGCTGCAGCCTTCTCCTTGTACCTGTTGCGGAGCTTCATCTTGCGCTTGATCTCGTCCTTTTGCTGTTGGGCCTTGTTGTACTCCATCGTGGCGGAGGATTCGGTTTTTTTGTGGAAAGTTTTAGTTGACGGCCGGGTGAGCATTGAGGGGCCGGCAGGAATAGTGGTGGTAAGTACTGGTTTGGGCTTGGGGAGGGTTGTTGTTGTGGTTGTGATTGTGATTGTGGGCTTGGGTGTGGGATTTGTGGGTTTGGGCTTGGGAGGGGAGGATTTTTTTAACATCGGTTTGCCCTTGCCCTTGGCCGCAGAAGGAATTCTGGCTTTTTTGGCCGGGGGAGATTTCTTGGGTGTGAATTTGGAAGTGGAGGAGGAGGTGGAGGCGGCCTTGGCCTTGGCGGCAGAAGCCTTCAGCATTGCGCGACCACGCTCAGCAAAAGTTGCTCTAGTTTTGGTGGCGGTAGTGGATTTCTTGGAAGTGGGAAAGGACGCTAGCTTCTTTTTCTGCCCTGCCTTGGCGGCAAAGGCCTGAGCGAGGGTCATGTTCTTCTTGTCAACGGGAGGGGGGGAAGGGGGAGGGGTAGGAGTAGGAGTGGAATTGGGGGCAACAACTGGTGCAGCCTCGACCTCGACCTCAATCTCAGGTTCCTCAACCTCAGCCTCAGTCTCAGCCTCGACTTCAGCCTCAGCCTGGACTTCAGCCTCGACTTCAATTTCAGCCTCGACTTCAGCTTCAGCCTCAGCCTCGACTTCAGCCTCAGCCTCGACTTCAGCCTCAGCCTCGACTTCAGCCTCAGCCTTGACTTCAGCCTCAGCCTCGACTTCAGCCTCAAAAAGCTCACTAATTTCGGTCGACTCAGCATCAACGGCAGCAATTTCCGCCTCAACCGCAGCGAGCTCAGCCTCAACAGCGGCCATCTCAATGTCAACCTCCTCATCAGCACCCTCACCCTCATCCGCCTCACCCTCCTCCTCCTTCTCTTCTTCCGCCTGCACCCGCATCTGCACTTGCTCCTCAACATCGGCCACAATTTCGTTCACAAGCTCACTGCCAATTGCGACGTCAACCTCCTTCTCCTCTTTGCTATCCCCCTCAGGCTCCTCGACAGTCACAACTGTACCGTCAGGCAGAGAGTAATCATCAGTCAGCTCAGCGCCAACGTTAATTTTCACTTCCACTTCCACTTCCACCTCCTCTTCCTCTTCCTGAGAAAAGAACTCCTCTTCATTCTCCTCCTCCTCAGCAGCCTCAGTCATCTGGGAATTGTCAGCATCAGCATCAGCACCAGAATCAGCTCCAGTTTCCATCACCATTGTTACATCCATGGCCGAATCAACACTCTCACGCTTGTCATCTTTAAAACAAACTTCCTCCTCACTCTCATCTTCTTCCTCCTCCTCCTCCTTGACTGCAACACGACTGAAACCCTTCCCTCCCAAGAGGCCGGCTGATTTGCCAAGGCCCCCAATTCGTGAAGCTCCCAGGCTTCGGATCCTCGAAACCGGGGTAACAGCAGCAGCCGGAGGTGGCAACAAAGGAATCGCGTCGGGCGGCGCCTGTTTGAAGGCGTGCATTGACGATGATCGACGTGAGTTCACCTTCGACTTCCGAGCTGGGACAGGAGGCAAGTTTTCATCCCCCTCGTCGCTCGAGAAGCCACCGAGGGGCGCCAATTCGAACGAATCGTCCGATGCCGGCGACAACACCGAGGCAAGGGTCGGAGCTTCCGGTGTCGAAATCATATTTTTTAGACTAATGGTGTTCGTGTCAGCAAAAACGATGAAAAGTTTAATTTAGCTGTGACAACCAGCAACTAGACCTAAACTAGACTAGACCTGACGCACGCACCTTTTCTAGTTCGCAACTAACAGCTTGACGATTTAAAAAACAAATTACAAACTGGCAAAAAATATTTTTTGACACTTTAAATTTGGTCCTCACTGCCATGTTTGTAGGACTCATCATGATGGTAGTTGGTGGAAACATTCAAAAAATTGCCGGTTTCGTTGCAAATCAGAATTTGATGAGATTTGGATCACTTCATCGACATCGACAAATGGAAAACCCCGGATCTCATGCCCTGACCGGCTGTCCACATTCGAACCACCGCTGGACGACCACAACGTCCACTCTGAACATGGGTTTCATGGATGCGTTCAAGAACGAAGATTTGGGCAAGGCCGTGAACCCTGGCTTGAAGGGAGGACCAAAATCGAACGACACTGTGACAATAAATGGCAAGCCTGCAAAGGCTGTTATTGGCCAGAAGCTCTCTGTAGTGGCGGCTGCTGCGCGCGCGCCAATAAAGTACGATTGTCGTAATGGCGACTGCGGAACTTGCATAGTCACCGTCAACGGTCGAAAGGTGAAAGCCTGCCAAGCAGTTGTGGGCACGGGCAGAACCACTATTGAGACACGATAAATGAAGTTTCCCTTCCCTCTCCCTCTATATCTGACAAAAGCAGAAGTAGACAAATATTTCGTAGTTTCAAATCATATACAATTCAATTTACAAATCCATTACAAAATCCATTCAAACCACCCCACTTCTATACCGCCGCCCCCGGCACCGCATTCATGCTGAAACTCGGAATTCTATAGCCGCAGTCCTTCAGGTTTCCCGCTCCACCTTCCCCGTCACTACTGCTCCACTGTCCGAAACACGAGCAATAGCCTGTGCCCACATCGCACAGCCCCCTGTTGCTGCACGGTTCCACCTCCCCTGTCCCCACCACGCTATTCACCGCAACCCCATGCCTATCGCTCAAAACACTTCCGTCGTTGGCAAACGTCAGCACCCCCCCCCCCGCGCTGTTGGCGCTATCCGTGATGCTCAACGAGTTCGCGTACGCCACCACATTGGGCACGTCGCCCGTTGGGCTCACAAAGGTCAATTTCGCTATGTTGCTCTGCGTGCTGTTGGTGCACAAGTGGGTCGAGTTCCAGTCGAACTCGACTCCCACGCTATATATCGTGTCCAGCGCCTCTAGTGCGGCTTTCAAGTCCTCCTGGTTGATATCGTAGTTCAGCGCGACCGTGTGTTTCTGCCTGAACTGCAGTTTGAACGAGCCACTCGTCGCTCTACACCGCAACAACTGAACCTCCTGGTTGTCATCGTAGGTTCCTGGGTCATCTCCCTCTAAACACGTCCTCTCGCTGCAGTCATAACCCCCATACCCATCGTCACACGCGCACCCCTGAATCCTATCGGCGTCCCACGACAACGCACTATTCGGATCGGTGCCGTAGATGTAATTCGTCGCGTCGCCGTTCAACTGGCTCTCGAAACTCAGGTGCCTCATGCTCAAGCACTTCCCGTGGCCACTGCAAGGCACAGCCACCCCACCCCCACACGCCATGTACTGGCAACTATTGCCGTAGAAACCTGCGCTTAGCGAAGAAGGTCGAATTGTTAGTCTCGTCTTCCTCAACCCCCCCCCGCTCCGCTCGCTCACCTGCCGTGCACTCGCAACTCCCTGTGCTCCTGTCGCAAATTCCCTGATCGCTGCACTCCGCCCACCCGTCGTGCGCGGCCTGATCGGCGCTTGGGTAAGCAAACCAGCTCTGGCCCTTGGCGCACTCCCTCAAGGCGCAGTTTCCTCCAATCCAGCCGTCGCTGCACACGCACGTCAGCGTTCCAGCCGTGCACGTTCCGTGGCCGCTGCACAGGGTCTCTCCGGGACAGTTCGTGATACTGCTCGCGGCATACCCGCAATCGCCCCTAGTACCGGCATTTCCGTACCCGTCGCTACTGGCGAAGGTGTCGCCGTTGTCGTTGAAGCAGCTGCAACTCCCCAATGATGTGTCGCAATGGCCCTTGTTGGCGCAGGCTCCGTTCTCCTTCGTTCCCTTGACGCTCGTATAAGTCACCCCGAAGCTGCGAATGTCTCGGTTAGTTGTGCTGTGTAGAATTTGTTGTGTTGTGTTGTGTTGCGTTGTGTTGCGTTGTGTTGCATTATGTTGCGTTGTGTTGCGTTGCGTTACGTTGTGTTTTGTTCACTTGATTTGTGTCGGGGGAGACCCCCGAAACCCCCCTTCTCCGCTGCGCTCGGCTTTCCGCTGCGCTCGGCTGATGGACGCAGCTCCCTCGCTACGTTCGGTTCGCTATGGACGCAGCTTCGCTCGCTCGCATATTCTCTCACCTATTACTGAACCCGCTGCCATCCGCAGCCACGTCAATTGTACTTCCCACAGGCAACAAGCTGTCAATGTACCCCACAATCGGCGACAAACTGCCAAAAATCTCCAAAAAGGTTACACTCACAACATTTACGCTACTCGTTTGGCAAGCTGTTCCAGAACTTTCACTGAACGAAACCGTCAAGTCACCAATGCCGTCTATTGTCTCCAGCGCTGCCTCAATAACACTCGCACTGGCACTCGCACTTATTGTGGCGGACACCTTGCCACCAAAATACAACGCAAAGGTTCCACTTTGCGACGGATCAGCTGTGCACTTGAACAGCTGAACCTCGTTCACCTGCCCCGGAGTAAGCGGATCGTCACCGTTGGGGCAGTCAAACAAACTGCAATCGCTTCCTCCGAAGCCACTATCGCAAACACACCCAAAAATCTTTTCAGCGTCCCAGACTGCGTCGTAGGCAAAACTTTGACTATTGCTGTCCAGCGTGTTGAACGCCATGTCCTTCATTGACATGCACTTCCCCTTCCCGTTGCAATCATTTGGGCAAGTCGTTCGCTGGCAAGCAATTCCACTGAACCCCTCCATGCACATACAAGCTCCTGTCACTCTATTGCACAACCCACGCGCAGAGCACTCTGCCGCCGCGTGAGCAGTGTTGTCCGCAGTTGCAAAGTCACTCCAAGCAACGTCAGAGGGACAGGTCCGGGCCGAGCAGTCAGCACCCGAGTAGCCTGTTGAGCAAGTACACCGTGAGTACACGTCACAGTTTTCGTGCCCAGAACATGCATTGGCACACTCTGCAGTAGCAATCAGGCTATTTTTGTGGTTGTTTTTGAAAATTGGGGGGACAATGTTGTTGGATAAGAAGAGGAGAAGGAGGAGAAGGGTGGAGGAAGTTGGAGTCATGAGGGGGACCTTGAGGGGGGGCTTGGGGGGGAATTAAGTTGGTTTTTGACCAATATAGTGTCAAGGGCTTGGTATACAGAAAGATTCTTGGTCTGGCTGGCGTGGGGACAAGAAAATTCACAATATGTGGAAAGTGTTGTTGAAAAAAAAAAAAACAAAAATTTTTTTATAAGATAATTCGACGACATCTGATGGCTGTTCAGTCCCCCCAACACTCAGTTGGGTCACAGTCTTACGATGATGATTCAGCATCGCAGCGTTCTGAATATAGTCGACCTGGCAAATTCAAGTATTATAACCAAAGTCCGGTGAAACCTGTTGATATACAACTGAATTCGAAGACAGTTCAATCGACGATTGATGCATTGGACCGGATTGAACGGACTGGGTGGAAGAAGCGCGACCCAATATTAGAGGAGAAATCCCGTAGGCTGCGAAAGTTATACAATGAAGATGTAACCACACACGAGCACCTTCGGTTGCGAGTTGTTCGAACACCAGAGAAAGGATCCGCTATGGCATACACTCAGCAGCTCCTGCAGGCCAACAAGAACGTAGTAAAAAACTCAAGAGGCTACTTACCGGACCGTTCATCTCATTCAGCATCAAACTCAAACGTTTCAACTTCGCTTTACGACAAGAACAAAATTCGACAATCCTTCTTCAAAGCCCATCCCTCCAAACCAGCTTCCTCGAATCACCCCTTCTACTCCCCGGGGAAAGGCCTTGGACCCGTATCAACCACTTCCCTCAATGCTCGATACGGCCCAACGCAGTCCCGCGAGGGGTTCACGTCCCACCAGGACAACACTCTTGAGTTCAATGATGAACTGCACAATTCGATTCAAGTTGTTGATTCGGCAGAGAAGGGATCAACCAAAGTGTCTTGGCCGGACCTTGGCGAAAGCTACATAGCGAACAATTCGGATGTACTCGCTCCATCGGCGTTCACCGCCGCCAAGGGAATTTTCAACCCCTACTCGGCCCCAATCAACGAGTTCGGGAGAATTTCGCCCTGCGATTGGAACATGGAGAATGCTGGCTCTAAGTCATCTCTTTTCCAAAACAGCAACAGTAATGGCACCGTGATTCCGAGGGGAACAGCCCGAGGAATCGAACGCAAGGCCATCCGAGATGCTCGCGTTCACGAGTTGGCGCTGCAAAAGCGTCGGAAGCAGGCCAAATTGCACGCAAAATGGTTGCAAAATTCTGGTAGCGTGCTGAGCAGTGGTAGTGGCAAGAGTAGGAGCAAGAGGAGCAGCAGCGGCAGCGGCAGTGTCGACTCGTTCCAAACTGAGTTTGTTGGAGAACAATCTCAATCTCAATCAATGATCAATTCAATGTTTGAGTCTTCCTCTTCCAACCACACTCCCTCCTCAAATAACCAACAAACAAAAAGTAAAAAATTCCAAAGCCTTAAATCTTATGGCGAAGAAGCAACAAATGCAATGAATCTCATGGCAAAGCCCGAGAATCCATATCGACAATCAATGTCGCTTCCCTCGGAAGCCAAAAAGAACGAGGCGAAAACAGCCGGTGTTTACTCCCTAATAGAGTCAAAAGTAGGAATGAACGATCGCGTCACCCACATCTCAAAGGCCATTGCGCGATCCACAAAATCCTCCATTCTCGACACGACCAACAAGATCAAGGAGATTGCAGCCTTGGCCAAGCGACTGCTCAAGTCGGTGAGCGAGCGAAGCGAGCTTGCCACGTGAAAGACGAGAATACGAGCCACTACTAAACCAACCCACTCGGCTTCATTAAAAATGCGCCCCGTTTCACTTTGCTCGGCGCAGCCAAACTCCCTCCCTGGCCACGAAATTGTTCTGGTCATCAACCAGGGCTTGCTGGATACTGCCCAAGAGAATCCAGACCCTAGGTACATCTCGCGAACCCAGTTCGTAAAATCCATGTGCTCGTCACTTTACGAAATCGAAAAGGACCAGTTCCACCGGTTGTACTCTTCATTCGACCCGTACGGGCGTAACAAGGTCTCGCACGCGGACTTTTGCTGCGTCATTATGGCCGTACATAGGCCCAGCATGAATCAGTTGTCCTCCGGGCGTTACCACTACGCCCGAAAGTATCTCGACAAGTTGCCGGTCGTTTCGAAGTTGTACTTGATTTACGCCAACGGGCGGGCAGGAATAACCAAGAAAGATTTGAACGTGATGCTAAAATGCTGCGAAATGAGCGCCGAGGACAAGGTTACAATTGACAGCCTGTGCGAGCTGCTGTTTGAAAGCATGAGAGCGGCTAGCAAATTAAATGACGATTTCCAGCTCATCAGTGAGGACAGTTTGATTGGAAGGGGGGGGCTGCTGATTCGAAATTCTGTAATTTTGGACGTGTTCCAAAAGCAGCTTTTGAATGTGCAGTTTTTGGTCACGGAGGCAAAAGAGAAACTTGGGCGAAAGGAATTCGACGCCAACCAGAAATAACTAGATTACAGAACAACGAAGAAAAAAAAGTAGAACTACCAAAAGAGACAGCAGAAATGTTTCCATCAAATTAACAAATTTCTACACCCATCCTAAGCCCCATTCCCCACACCCTGCGCACTACGCCGAGTTGGCCACTGATGTGTTTGTGATCTCCCCTAGCACTGCTGCTGCACTTCCTCCTCCATTCTCAATCTCCTTCCCGCTCCCCTTTCCAAACGCCTTGGGGTTAATTGTCACGCTCTTGGTGCAATTGTCGGTTTTGTAGATTCCAACTAACCGATCGGCAAGCTCGAACATGTTATTTCGCAACGAAATGATGATGAACTGAGCGTTCTTGGTCCTCTCCTTGATGTAGTTAGCGACGATGCTTACGTTCTTGAAATCCAAGGCCGCGTCAATCTCGTCCATGACATACAACGGCGTGGGCTTGAAGTGGTGCAGAGCAAACACGAGAGCCAGCGAGCTCAGCGTTTTTTCTCCTCCGCTCAAGTTCGCAATGTTCTTCCACGACTTTTTGGGGGGTCGCACGCTGAACACGATTCCTTCTGAGAACGGATCCAACGAGTCCACGAGCTCGAGCTCTGCGTCTCCCCCGAGAGTGATCATTTGGTACATTTCCTTCAATTTCAACGTGATTTGTCCGAAACCGTCCATGAATTTCTCCAGCCTGAGTTTGAGTTAGTTTCTGTTGTGTTGTGGAGCTGTCTTCACTACTTTACTCCCCACTCACCTCGTTCTCCTCAACTCATCCCACGATTTCCTAGCTTCGTTCCTCTCCTCGGTGACCTTGTCAAGCTCCGTGACCCTGGACAAGTAGTCCCTCTCCTTCTTGCGGTATTCCATGATTGCGCCCATGTTGGCGTCCTTCGCTAGTTGGTCCCTCTCCTTCTCGAGAGTTGTGATTTCGTATTTAAGTTCGGATCGGTCGAACTGCAAGATTGCCGACTTTTGGAGGGCGGGAAGGGATTTTGAGTGTATTTTTGAGTATTTGAATTTGTCGTTTTCGGCCTCAGCTTCGGCCTCCTCGCCTTCCTTCTTCTCCTCCGTCTCGGACTCAGGCTTCTCCACCTCTGTCCCTGTCCCTGTCTCCTTCTCCACTCCCTCGACCATGGCTTTATTCTTCTCCTCCCCCTCCCCCTCTTCCTTCTCCTTCTCCTCCGCCACCTCTTCCTCCTCCTCATCGTCACTCATGTCGTACTCGTCATCCAACTCCTCCTGCGAGTGCAACTTGCCGATCTCGTCAGCCCAGTAGGTCATTCTGTTGGTGCCCTCCTTCAGCTGGTTCTCGTAATTATCCAACTGCGCAACCAGGTCAACTTCGCTCGTTTTGATCTTTCCAACGGTTTTCTTCAAGCTCTCAAACTCCTTCGTGATAACGTCGAGCTCCTCCTTCTTCTCCTGCGCGGCCTCCTTGGCCTTCTCGAAGGCACCCATGACGACGAACGCCTCGTCCTCCAGCACCTTGAGCGCCGCCGAAGTTTCCGTGACAGTTTTGCCAGCCTCAACCAGCTCCTCCTCGGCGGATGTTTTTGCCTTGGCAGCCTTGACCTCATTCGCCTTGCAGGTCTTCAAGGTGACCTTGGCGGTGTTCAAGTCGGTGTTCGCCTTGTTGAGCGAGGCGAGAACGGACTCACACGTTTTCTGCTGAGTTTTGAGCTTGGGTCCGCCGGCATCCAGAATTGATCTCTGGAGTTTAGCGACCTGTGTTTTGGGGTTGGGTTGGGGTTAGTTTGTGCTATATTGTGCTGTGTTGCATTGCATTGCGCTCACCTGACCCTCAATCTTGGACGCCTGCATCGCGCAGCTCGCCATAGCAGACTTGCAGTTCTGAACGTTTTTTGTCAGCTCCTCCGACTTCTTCTCGTCGGCCTTGGAGAGGGTGGAGGAAGCGCGCAAGTCGGGAATGGATTTAGACAGAGCGTCACGAGTCGTGTCGATTGACTCGATCTCCATTGTGAGCTTGGGAAGCTTCACGGAAAGGGTATTGATGAGCTTCTGGAGGGTGCGAATTTCCTCAGTCAGCTGTTTCTGACTGTTCCTGCACGCCTTCAGTTGCTCCAACGCCTTGGCAGCCTTCGCAAGCATCTCCTTGGAATCGTCCGCAGACGTGTCAACGTCCATCAGAGACACGGATCCGGCGGATGACTTGCCGCTCGCGGAGGCTAGCTTCATGCCGCCCCTTCGGACATTCTTTCCTCCGCCGGCCATGGTACCGGAAGACTCGATGAGCTGCCCGTCCTTCGTGACAACGCGCCAGCGCTTTCCGTAGTCGTACGCCCAACGGGTCGCAGTCTCCATGTCCGGGGCAACAAGGGTTTGGTTCACGGCGTGGAACAACGCCGGCTTGACATCCGGGTTGAGGCAGTTGATCAGGTCGAAGAGGCGAGGGGCACCCTCGGGGGTCTCGACGACGCGGTCGTGAGCTCCCTGCGCCGAGCGAAGCGAGGCGCATTTTAATAATGAAGCAAGAGCAAAACGGATGAAGCGAGTCAAAAGAATTGAGTGGAATAATGTTAGTTTAGTAGTGGATGTAGCCATTACGTTTGTAGCCATTTCGCGGGTGTTGATTCATCGCGAGTATGCTCGTCTTCATCAAGGCTCGCTCGCTTCGCTCGCTCACCTTGCTCATCTTCTCCAACGGGATGAAGCTAGCGCGGCCGAGGCCGTGCTGCGCATTGAATTGGATTGAATTGTTTGGTTAGCCTTGGTGAGCGAAAAAGGGCTGGTCGCATCTCTCTGCTCACCTTGCGGAGGAACTGGAGGCACATCTGAGCACCAGCCGTGGTCTCCACGACAATGTTGTCCAGGGAGCCGCAGGCTGTGGATACCGCGACATCGTACTTCTCGCTCACGGTGCAAATGTCTCCCAGGCGACCGAGAATTCCGGCCTTGGCAAGCTCTCCGCCCTTCTTGGAGGCCTTGAGAAGGCCAGCAACGGCCTCGGACTTGTTGGTGCCTTGCTGGGAGTTCGCCTTGGACTCTTCAGCCCTCGCGGTGAACTCCTGGTGCAGCTTCTTCAGCGCACCTTCCTTCTCCTCCAGCTCGCCCTTCTCAGCCTCAGCCTTGGGGAGCCTCGCCTTGGCGTCGAACAGCTCGGTCTGGGTTTCCTCGAAGGTTTTCTTCAGTTTGCCCTCCTTGCCGTCCAAGCTGCGCCGAGCGAAGTGAGGCGCAATTTGAATGAAGCGAGTCAAAAGAATTAAGTGGGTTAGTTTAGGAGTGGGTTAGTTTAGGAGTGGATGTAGCCATTATGTCTGTAGCCATTCGCTGGATTCATCGCGAGTATGCTCGTCTTCATCAAGGCTAGCTCGCTTCGCTCGCTCACCTTGCGAGCTCCTTCTCAGCCTTCTGGAGCTGCTCCTTGGACCTGGAGGTCGTGTCATTTAGTAGCTTGACCTCGGTCGCAGCTGTGTCCAAATCGTTCTGGAACACGGCGCGCTCCTGCTGCACGGGAGCGAGCTCGGAGGTTTTCGTTTCGAGCTCGGCGCGAAGGTTAGCGGTCACGCCCTTCATTGCCTCGTAGATCGACTCGAGCTTGGCGTCCTCCTCGAGCTTCTCGGACGTTAGCTGCGCCGAGCGAAGAAGGTGCGAAGGGTTTAGTAGTTGCTTGTATTCTCGTCTGTATATATTAGTCAAGGCTCGCTCGCTTCGCTCGCTCACCTTCTCGACCTTGGCCTCGAGCTTGGGAATGTTGGACTCCGCCTTCTCGGCCTTCTCGGAGTTCTCGGCAATTTTTGCCGTCTCGGTTGCGACCTTGGCATCCAAGGTCTTGGCCGAGTTCTTTCCGTGCTTAACCTCCTCGCGGAGCTTAATGTCGCGCCTCTCAAACGACGCAAACTCCTCCTTGGTATTCTTGAGCTCGGCGTGGAGCGCATCGTAGTCGGCAGTTTGGGCGTCGTACCCCTGCTCAATCTCGGTCAGCCGAGCTTCGGACTCTTGGAGGCGTTCCTTCTCTTTCGAGAGGCGCTCCTTCATGTCGGAATGCTGCTCGCGGACGGCCTCAGTCTCCTCGTTGACCTCCATCGCGTTCATTTGGTAGAGAACGTTCTTCTTCTTTCGAAGTTGCTTTTCCTTTCCCATGAACGCCTCGGCCTCGACCTTCGCACCCTCGAGGGCCTCTTTCTCCTTCTCAACGACCTTGACGCGGTTGAGCTTCTCCTGGCGCTGCTCAGTCAGGAGCTCAACAACCTTCATCTGGGCGTCAGCATCAGCCACGTATTTGTTGGAACCGATAATGTCCTCCAGGTACTCGAGGAGGCCCTCGTCGTTCTCGTTCTTTCCCTTGGGAGCCATCATCGAGATCATCTCGACTTCGCCCTGGGGGGTTTGTGTGGAGAGGTTGGGAGGGGGGGAGGGGGGAGAAAAAAACAATAAATGTTTAGTGAGCGAGTGTCGAGACAAAAACAAAAAACAAAAGAACAAAAGCAGGAAACCTCCTCACCTGAAGAATCAAGAAACGATTGTTATCAAGATCAATTCCCTTCTCGTTCAAGTACGCAGCAACAACCTTGAAGCTGGCGTTTTTGCCGTTCAACTTGTAGGTGCTAGAGTCGTCCCTCTTGGCAAGACGGCTAACGACACACTCGCTACCCTCAACAACCTCGTAGTCCTCGTCACCATCCCCAGTGTCGACAATTTCGTGAAAGTAAACGGTAACACGGGCGAATTGCAGCTCCGTCGAACTGCCCTGCTCATATTTGGTGGAAGAATGAATTAGCTCCGAGACCTTGGACAGCCTCAGCTTCTTGGCTCGTTTGCCAAACACAAAAAGCATCGCGTCAATCACGTTAGATTTACCGCTGCCGTTTGGACCGACAACGGAGGAGAAACATTTGTGGAAGGGACCGATCGTTTTTTCGCCAGCATAAGATTTAAAGTTCTCAAGAACCTGGAGGGTGAGCGTTCGGGATGCTGTGTTAGTGATATGGTGGGTTTTAGCCAGATTGGGTAATGGTAGGGTTTAGGGAGAGAGTGTTGAACGAATACGAGAAATTCAGCAAAAAATCATGGTGTACGAGGAATATAATGTTATAGCAATTTGAATATATTAATTATGAACAGCTCGATCGAGCGGCTCTCAAATTAATCACTCACCATCTTCGAAATCATCAGACGTGGCGGGGTTCCAACAGGAGACCCGGAGGCTTTAACAAGTTCGGCCATGCTTTCGTTTTTTATTTTTAAATTTTTGGACGCGGTGAAAAAATGAAACATTACTGAAAAGGCAAAAAAAAAATCTCTCACATTGATACAGCCAACACCTACCCCACACACCTCCCAGTTCCAGTTTCACACGAATGGGCGGTCATCACCACAACGCCGAGGCACAACCGACACATAGACAAAACGTACAGGAAATGGAGGACACAAAAATGCCTTTGCCCTTGTAAGTTATTTCATAATTGGTGGCTGGTTAGGTTATGAGCAGTGTATGATTGTGTTTTTTGATGTTGGTGGTTTATTGAATTGTATTGGTGGTTGTATGATTAAGGGGGGGTTGATTGTGTCAGTTTTGGTTGAGGGAATAAATTGGGTAGACAGACACCTCATGCTCCACACGCCCCCCTCAACACTCACACTAACACCAATTATCCTCGTTTGCTTCTTCTCTCTCAGCCGTGACACATGTGGCCACCTTCTCACAAAATTAAATGCTTGCCGGCGAGAGGAACACTGGCTCCCCTGGAAGTGTGGGCACGAACGCCACACATACGAGGAGTGCCAGTATATTGCTTGGAACCAGAGGGTGGACATGAAGACGGACCAGAAAGCCGCCTTGGCGACGAAGAAGAACGACGCCTAAGGCAGGCCAAAGACAAAACAACTCAAATTAGATTAACAATCTGCAAACATTCAACTTTATATCTCGAAATTAACTCCCACAAGAACTCCTGAGCTCCCGAGAGTCACGTTTTTACGCCTCTTTGTCGGTGTCCGCCTCGTTGTCAGTCTCGTTGACGGTGTCGGTGTCGGTGTCGGTGTCGTTTCCACAGCAGGATTATCTTACTTTTATCTCGTACCAAATCGAGATTTCCAAATTACCGAGAAGAGGATGGGAAGTTAGAGGAGCGATCTTAAGAGTGCAGAGGGTCAGTAGAACAAAGGAGAAGTGTCGAAAGGGCTATATGGCGTTTGTTTGAAGCTAAAATTTATTAATTTCAGATTTCTGATCGTTGGCGAAAAAATGGATACAAAGCGTTTTGTGCCCAACACTAACGTTAAACAAACTTTAAACAATCACTAGCGTTAGATCATGCGGCCACCCAGGCAAGCAGTGATCGATGCTGCCGAAGAACTTGGCATAGAAGAGGACGAGACACAATTTTTTTACATCGCAGAACAATTCCTCACGTGTAAACTCCCACCAGGGTGGGAAGCAGCACCAACTGAGGTTGATGGTGTAGACCACACATACTATTTCAATCACGACACGGAGGAGTCGTCGTGGGAGCACCCATTGATTGACAAATACACCCAGATGTTTGAAGATGCCAAGCGAAAAGAGTCTGCTGACAAACGAAAACGGCAGCAGGAGGTGGTCAAGAAGAAACTGGATGACGCTTCCAATGGTAAGCCCGAGGCCAAGCCCAAGGCCAAGCCCGCCCCCAAACCTGCCCCCAAACCCACCAATGCCGACGACATAGAAGAAGAAGATTTCGAATCATCGAGCGATTTTGAAGATGATGACACTCCCATCGTGCTAAATTCTGAACTCCTGAAGAATCTCGACAACTCCCGCAGCGAGAACGAATCTGACAATGATAACGACAAACCCCACAGCAACAGCCAAAAGCAGGGCAGTTTCAGCGGACCCCCCACTGACAACAACAGGCCCAAGCCCAACCTCACCATGCCACAGAAAGCACCTTCAACCGAAGATCTCAAGAAGGGC
>Ga0302114_10001548_pt1 | contig 15086 bp, 15 predicted proteins | sample AG5_Surface_MG_FD_203107 | JGI IMG/M metagenome (GOLD analysis project Ga0302114, IMG submission 203107) | Marine microbial communities from Western Arctic Ocean, Canada - AG5_Surface | ecosystem: Environmental > Aquatic > Marine > Oceanic | place: Canada: Western Arctic Ocean | collected...
GCGGCATCGGCGGCGAGCGTTTTCATGACACTCGTCGTCGTGAGGAGACGCGAGAGGGACACGTCCCAAGAGACGCGGGAACCGCACGCGTGCGGCGCAGTCCGTGCGTACCGTTGTGATCGACCTGTAGGGTGGTGTTGCACTACGACGTACGTAGTTTGGCCCATAGACACTCGGCGAAAATGCGACAAAAACGTGAATCCTAAAAGAAAGAAAAAAAAGAGAAAGTCTTCCCGCAGAGTGCCCGCACGCCCCGACTCGCGGTCTTGCGGACGCCCCTTGGAATACATCGCGTGTCATGAGCGGCAAGCGCCCTGCTTCCCATGAACTCCTTGAGGAGCCCGAGACGAAGCACGCGCGTCTCGTGCTCGACGATTCGGGGGATGGGAACGTGGAGAAGCCCGCGGATGGGAGCGATTTGGGTGGCGATCTCGGCGAGGAGCCCACGCGTAGGTCGTCCAGGGCGCGAAACCAGAAGGGCGGCGGCGGCAAGGCCGGCCGCGAGGTTCAAAGTGGCGGCGGCAAGGGCAAGGAAAAGAACGTGGAGACTCAAAAGATGCCCCCCGTGACGTACAAAGAAGGCCAAGGCCTTGGGGACCACCTTTTCGTTCCAGGCCAAACCGTGGAGGTAAAGATTCCGGCGGAACACGCGGTCAGCGGGAACCCGCAGGTGCGAACCCGATCCGTGTCTTGACGCGAACTCCGGGCGGGCGTTCGAGGCACGCCGACGGGTCCCCGACTCGATCCGCGGTAGGCGTTGTGGGGGTTCGTACATAAACCGCGGAACCACGCACCGTACCAAAGAAGCGCAGACGCAACGCAGCACGCGTCGCGCGTTTGCGGACGAGATGATCGTGGTCCCGTTCCGCGCGAGACAAAGCAGTTTTTGGCGCGTCTGAAACGACGGAAAACACAATGATTGATTGATTTTATAACGCCGCTGACCCGACGTTTCCCCTCCTCCCCCCCCATCCCCCAATGGGATCCCCCAATCCCCACAGGTCCGCGCGCGCCAGCTCTGGGGCACGGACACGTACACCAGCGACTCAGATCTTGTCGCGGTGTTGATGCACGGGGGGTGGTACCTGCCCAGCGCATCGGTGCCCCCGTCGCTGGTGGAGCTGCGGGTACGTCGAGACTTTTCGGGGTTTCCCAAATCCAAACGCGGCGCTTTTTACCGCCGCGTATGGCGTACGTAACATTTACCAGTACTGGCAATTGCTACATACATCGCAAGTACAATATTACCTGCTCTTTATGGAGTACAGGTTGAAAGTCACACCACTACTATACCCAATCCCTCATACACGTTACGAAGTACACCCATACTCAAGACTCGCGACTGACCTTTTTCTTTTACAATCACAAGGCGGTAGTGAAAGCCGTCGCGCCGCGCGATTCGTACGTCAGCGCGTCGAGGAACGGCATCCGGAGTAGGTCCTGGGGCGCAACGCGAACCGGGGTTAGCATCTCGGTACACAGCTGCGTCGCGGTGCTAAACCCGGGGAAGGCAAGTATTTCCCACCCACCACATTCCGCCTCCCTGATTGCCCATACTCGTACCAGAAGGGACGTCTTCCCTCTGCCCTGACTGTTTGTCCATACATCGCGATACACGAGACTGACACTTTCGGCTTTTATCGTATCAGGCATCCGGGGTTTCGAAACACGGGGGGGGGGGCGGGGCGCTGGCGAGCAGCGCCAAGGAGATTGGCAAGAAGGACACCGGGAAAGACAAAGCGGGGCCAGTCGTCGTCGCCGTCCCGGCACCCGGTCCGCCCACACCCCCGCCAGTGCCGGGCGGTGTCCTGGCCACACCAGCAGCAGCCGCTGCTGAGCCCGACGTCACGGTTGAGTGCGTGCTCTCACCGAACCCGCACAGAGTCACGTGCGTCGTCCCCACGTTCTTCCCGAACACCGTGGAGCAAGTCGTGAACACGCGACACAGCGCCGCGAACAGCGAGCGGCGGGGAAAACTGATTCAGGAAGTCACCGTGCAGTACAACCTGGTACACGAACCGTGGCTCAAGTACAGCGTCGCCGCGGTGGCGGACGAGGGGTTCAAAAAAAGCCAGTACACTGCCGCGAGGTTGCGACGGGAGTCGCTTTTTCTGGAGTCGCACGCGGCGCGGTGCGTGTTTCACTGTTTTATCTCTCAGCTGGTGACTTTTTGTCCATACATCGCGATATACAGGACTGACGCTTATTTTTCATTGGTAACAGGTACGAGCTGAGTTTCGACGGCGACGCCTACGCGGTGGACGGCGAAGGCAAGGCGCTGAGGTCGGAAGACGTGTATCGCTTCGGGAAGGTGATTTCGCCGAAAACGCTCGGGGAGACGCTAACGCTGGGGGTGCCGTTGCCCGCAACGGAGCTGGTGGATTTGAAAAAGAAAATCGCCTGGGCGGACGTCAAGTTCGGCGCGAGCGCGATCAACGTTTTGGGCGAGGAAATAAAAGTCGTACGACTGCAGTTCATGGCGAGGACGTCGTAGGCCTCGTAGGATCTCGGGCGGACTCGTAGGTCGAGTTCCGAAAAAGAAAAGGACTGTGCCTGTGATATTCTGTATTTCAATCGCACGGGTGGAACGATTTAAGCTAGTCTAAAAGAATACTGTAATAAGGACGTGATATGATACGGCGAGGCGCGGATAGACGATCGGACGGACCGCGATACGGCGCCGAGCGTAGAGACGACGACGAAAGTCAAAACTTGGGTCAAAAGCGGCTGCTCTGGTTAAACCGCTCATCGCGACGGCATCCCTCCGCTTTTCGTGGTTCCCGGTGGCGGCACCCTGAACGAGGTGTCGTTCTGCATGTCAACCATCGGGTCCATCTCCCCGGATTCGTCCACGAAGAACGACGACTCCGTCGCGGGCCACACTTTGCACGCGTTTTCCCCGCCGATCACCAGCGTTTTAATTCCGAAATACTCCCTCGAGAATTGAATAAACGCGTTGATCAGTACGTCGACGCACAGCTCGTCCGCGCTTCCTAAATCGAACCAAGCCCGGGCCCACTTGCCTTTGTACTCCGGGCCGCCCATGGCGTGGAACACGCAGGACGGGACGTCGCTTTCGCCGTTCGCGAGCTCCATGTCGTACGTCATGTGCGACACTTCGTAGAAGTTTTGCTGATACGATTAACGCCGAAAGTGTCAGTCTCTCGGGCCATGTGTATGAGGGATTGGAAAGTCAGGATCGGGCCGATCAGGGAGGCGGTGTGTGTTTAGTGGGAAAGCCCCGCACCTGGACTTGCTGATTTTCCGAGTTGAACCCGCCCAACTTCCCTAACACGAACCAGGCTTTAAAAACCTCGTCGATGAGTGGTTCTTCTTGTTCAACAATTGCGTTGTGGCTCTCGACCCATATCCACAGGTTGTTCGACCGAAACTCGTTGAACTTGACCAACATCGGTACCGTGCTGCCTTCCCTTTCCTTGTAGATGGTTTCCTTCCGCGTCGCGAATCGCGTGCGGATGCGATTCTCTACCTCGTTTGGGTCCTTCCCTGCGCCATCCAACAACTTCGCGATGTCCGGGTCCCACTCCGCGGACTCTTCCAGGATCTGCATCCACTTTAACGGCATGTCGGGGTCGTCATTACGGGTGGAAGGGGTTTCAGACGGTTCAGGTGAGGAACCGGTGGACGAGGTCTTGTCAATCTCCTTGTCGGAAGTGTCGTCCGACGTCGCGCACATTCGAGCCACGTCAGATGCTTCGCGGCGGCGGTTTCGGTTTTGGTAAACTCGGGTGACGCGGTTGTGGTTCTTCGCTGTTGTTAAACCATTGTTCCGAGGTTTTGGGGTGGAGGTAGGGCACCGCGACACGTGCGGTGTGTGCGCCTGCGTGGCACGCGTGGGCGCGTACATGGCGGCGAAGGGGGGTGTGGGGCGGCAGTGTGTTCGTCACGTGGAGTGCGTGATGAGGATACAAAAATCGGAAAAAAAATCGAGGGGTTCGAAGTTTTTCCCGACAGCTTCTCGGTTTTGACGAAACCGCGGGGCCGCCCGATCCAACGTCCCCATATCACGCGCACACCTCGGTGTACGTTTTGATATTCAAAGCTCTACCACACACTACATACCTCTCTACCTTACCCTCTCCCCCCCCCACACGACTCGAACGAGCCGTTAGCTAGTTATATACTTAGTGCTGCGCCGAGAGGATGGACAGCGCCATGCTCCGCCGAAGCGACGAAAACCGTGCGGTGACTCCGGGCAAGGCCATGCGCGCGGTACGTGTCCCCCCGTCTCGTTTCCCTTCCCGCGTTTCCACTCCCACGTGTTTGTTGCCAACAAGCATCGCCCATAGGATCGCGAGTTCCGACGTCGCGCCGTCCGCGCACGAGACAGACCCGGCGCACAAGAGGTTTCGGGAAATCGTGGGATTGACGCGTTCGTGACTTCCGCGACGCGGTTGCCATTGTGCTGACCACCCAATTGACTTCCCTCCCTCCCCACCGCAGGTTGACCGGTTCATCCCCAGCCGCAGCGCCTTGGACCTTGACATCGCGCACTACAACCTGGTCAAGGAAAACACATCAGGCGCGGATGTCGACCTCGCGAGCGAAGTGGCGTCGCCTTCAAAGGTACGAAGGATTGGGTTTGGCGATCGGAAGTCCCCCTTTGGCGTTTACGGATGGTTTTTGGCCTGAATCGAGATTCGACGCGTGCCAATCGAACTTCCGACGAAGATCGGAAACGGGACCTCGCACTGCACCGCGCACGTTCCAAACGCCAAAAACGCACGTTCCCAAACCCGTCAGATGCCCTGAACCCCAACCCTTAACCTCTTTCTTGCCCTGAACCCTAACCCTAAAAACCCAGGAGGAATACAAGAAGCAGCTTGCGTGCGCGTTTTTGTCCGGCGCGGGCGAAAACGCGGGTTCTTCCGGAAGCGCGGCGCGTAACAAGATTTTGGCGTTTAAATCCAAAGCCCCCGTACCTTCCGCCGGGAACGAAAACGCGTCCAGGGGGGTGTACACCTCCAACGACGCTGGGTCGGTGAAAACCAAGAAGATGTTCCGTCACGTGCCGAGCGCGCCTGAACGGATTCTGGACGCCCCCGAGCTGATTGACGACTACTACCTCAACCTCATTGACTGGGGCTCCTCAAACCAAGTCGCCGTGGCACTGGGCGGCGTGGTGTACCTGTGGAACGCCGAGAGCGGCGACATCACGCAGCTCATGCAGACGTCCGCGGACAACACGGATGACTACGTCACCTCCGTGCAGTGGGGCGCGGATGGGAAGCACATCGCGGTTGGCACGAACGCGGCGGAGGTGCAAATCTGGGACGTCGCGCGCTTGAAACAAGTGCGTACGCTTCGCGGGCACACCGCGCGGGTCGGGGCGCTTGCGTGGAACGGCACCAGCCTGGCCACCGGCTCCAGGGACAACAACATCATGATGCACGACGTGCGCATCCGCGAGCACTGCACGTCCACCCTGACGTCGCACTCGCAGGAAGTTTGCGGGTTGAAGTGGTCCCCCAGCGGAACGCAGCTGGCGAGTGGTGGCAACGACAACTTGCTTCACATCTGGGACCACGCGTCAATCGGCAACGGCACGCATTTGCACCGCCTGGATGCGCACCAGGCCGCGGTCAAGGCGTTGGCGTGGTGTCCGTTTCAGTCCAACTTGCTTGCGTCCGGCGGCGGTACCGCGGATCGGTGCATCAAGTTCTGGAACACCACCACCGGCGCCATGCTCAACTCCATCGACACGCACTCGCAGGTGTGCGCGCTGCAGTGGAACACGCACGAGCGCGAGATTCTGTCGTCGCACGGGTACTCCCAAAACCAGCTGTGCCTGTGGAAGTACCCCACCATGCAGAAGATGGCGGAGTTCACCGGGCACAGCGCCAGGGTGCTGCACATGGCGCAGTCCCCCGACGGAAACACCGTGGTGAGCGCGGCGGCGGACGAAACCCTGCGGTTCTGGAAGTGCTTTTCGGATGAAAACGCGTCGAGCAAAACGAAAAAGCTCAAGGAAAACGCGGACGCAAGCGTGTTGCGCCGGTTCGCGTTTCGGTGATTTACTCTGACCCTTATTTTCTTAGCACCCATTTTTAGCCGCTGCGCGTTAGCACGTCGCACGCCATCGGTGGTTTTTCCCGGATCGATCACGTCGCGTCTCGTGTTTCCGGTGTCTAAAGACACCCCTACTGTACTGAAAGAAACAATCGAATCAAGCATCAATCAAGCCGAAGCAAACATAAAAACAGACCGAGAGGTTTCAAAGCTGGTCAGGTCTTATTTCTCCTGGCGTGGTGAATTAGTCATAGCGCGGTGATTTAGCAAAGGAGCGTAGCGGTCATAATCCTCGCGTGGTCACAGCATTGGAGAATCGTAGCACTGTAGCATCACGGCGTACTCAAGATAAATATACCTAAACGTTGTCAGCAATACTCATTGTTCCTCTTGTTTACGGGCCGTCTTTTTCAAGTCACGCCTGCGTTGTTGTTTACAAGTCACCCCTACCTTTCTCTCCCATGAGTTTGATTATTGTATCCATTTTGCTTTCCAACGCGGCGAGTCGCTTGTTGACGTCGCCGGTTTCTTTTTCGCCGGCCAACGAATTCGCGCCCGTTTCTCTCGCCGGCCTCGCCTCAACAGGGACGTGCCCCCGCGTTTCCCCCCCCGAAGGCGACAAGTCCCTCCCGTCCATCGCCGTGAGCTGGCGGAATATATCCTCCACGTTGTGTTGCACGTTCGCGAGTTTGGTGAACATCTTTGGAATCGTGGCGACCGCGCTGTGGTTCTCCACCCGGTCCACGACCAGCGTTTTCCACCCGCGCGTAAACACCACCCTGCGCGTCGCGCCGTTGTACCGCGTGCTCGAGGTTCGTAAAACCGGCTGCGCGTTGTCCGCGTTGCCCCCCCCGTCACCCTGGCATCCATCATCGCTCTCCGCCAACTCCGTGCCTAAAATGAACTCGTCCGGATCGAGGCCGAACTCGCGCGCGCAGTACTCGACAATTTCCCGGGCCACGCGGTTGCGGCGCATGCGCTCAAACGCGATTATGGCGAGTTTGGCTTTGAACTCGAATGACAGTTGACAAAGCTCGGTCATGTGTTGCAGGTGTAGGGTCATCATCGTGCTCGACCGCGTGGTGACGATGGTTTCTAAACGGGACGGGTGCCCCAACACCGCAGCCTCACCGAAAAAGCTCCCCCGGCCCAGCTCGACGCACGAATCTGCGAGGGCCATGAAATCTTCTTGGCTCGCCTGGCCGACTATTTCCCGTAAAAGCAGCGCCACCGAGCCTTTCGTGATGAAGTACATCTTCGTGCCTAACTCGCCTTGGCAGTACACGTTCTGGAACTGCGGGAACGAAATCGGGGACATGCGCAGGCTCACTTCGGTCATGAACTGCGACGAGCACCCGGTGAATATCGCCACCGGGGTTAGCGAGTCGTGATACAGGTTGTCGAAGATGTCTTTCCGAAGCTGCGCGGGCAGGTCGCTCAGCACGGACGCTTCGTCGAACTGGTTCATGTTCTGCCACCGGTAAAACGTGATGACTCTTTTCGCCACCCCAGTCGGGAGCTGGTTACTTTTTAAATACGCCAAGACGTATTGTAACCTTTCGTGGAATCGCCGCGCGCTTGAATCCGGGTTCATCGCCGCTAGGACGTTGGTCATGATCCAGGACACGAGCACGACCCCAATCAACATCGTGAACAGCGCCAGAGTTTGCGTGTACGGATTCTCCGCGGGAATATCCCCGTACCCAACGCTTGTTATGCTCTGCACCGCCCAGTACACGGAAAGCAACCACCGCGTGCTCTTGTCGCTCACCTGCTGCACTTCCCAGTTGTGCATCATGCCGAACAAACACCCGACCCAGTGCGAAATCAGTATGACCAGTAGAATAACGCGTCCCACCGAGATGAAGGAGTGGTCTGCGAATGGGAAAGAAAAGTGGTTAACGTCGCGAGTCTCTCGAGCGTGGGTTCGTCACAGCCGCGAGTACGCCGGTAAATGTTACTACTCTTCCTTTAAGTCCTTTAAACAGTGTGTCGCGGATTTGGGAAAGCCCCAACACGTACAGTAAATCAGCGTGTTCTGGTACCGGTTCAGTAGCCTCGAGACCCGGAACAACCGCAACAGCTTTAGTAACCGGAAAACCCGCAACAGCTTGAACAGCTTCAGGGCGTTGCTGTTCACGGACACGTTTTGTTCGTTTTGGCAGCCGTTCAAGGCGAAGGAACATGCGAGGTCGCCTGTCACTGCCCGCATCGCCAAGTCGACCGGCGCGCACGCCACGACGTCGATGAGGAACCACGTTTTTAAGTAATTGATCGCAATTTCGGATGGGTCGCTTACGATAAATAAAAGAAAGTGTCAGTCTTGAGTGTACAAGTAGCCTGTATGGGCAAACAGTGCACTTGTGATGTATGTAGTTGCTGCCAGTACTGGTAAATGTTACGAGTAGTGCACTCAAAGAGGGGCATCAAACAGTCGGCGGGATTTGGGAAAGCCCCGACACGTACCTGACCAACACCGTGGTGGTTTCGGTGTCGTACCAGAACCCGGTCGCGAAGTTGAGAAAAACGTCCACGATGAAATAAATATCCACCAGGAACTCGAACCAGAACTCGATGCCGTACGCGGGGTGGTCGAAACCCACCCGGTATGGCGTGACCCACGCCAGGTAGAACAAAACGAGAACTTGTGTGATGTCCCACCCGCTTCGAAACTTACCATCCGGGTTGATGAACAACAAGCGCGTCACCGGTGGGACCGCGTTGTCGTCGCGCGAGGTACCGAAACTCGATGACATGTCCAACTCCACGCCGTAGTGCTTACTGTTTAGTGAGTCGGCTTGTACCTTGCCCACGATTTTGACCTTCGCCCTGACCGCTTCCCAACGCTCGTGCGGGGTGGGCTCGTGTTGGGGAGGTGTTTTCGTTTTCTTGGAACCCGCGCTCGCGTTGGATTTGCGCATTCGCATTTTGGGACGTGCACCAACGTCACCAAGCACGTCGTCCTCCATCGCCGGGTCGTCGTGTCGATGCCTCAGCTCGGTTTCGGACGTATCATCACTCCCCGTGGTGTTGTCCCACAAACTAACCTCGCCGTCCGTGCTTTTGCGCCCCGATCGCGGCGACGCGCCGCTTTCAAGCGACCCACCGCCGTACCCACCGCGCGAGCGAGCGCGTTCCACACGGGCCTCGCCGGTGCCTCGTAAACTGGCTTTCGTCCGGCCGGGTTGTACCGCCTCCGACCCTGTGGTGAACGCGGTCCCGTCGGCCATGCCGGGCAAACGCGGCGCCGAGATCGGCGGGGGAGGCAACATCGTCACGCCGCCCGGGGACCCGAAGTCGTTAGGGGCGAGGCACCCCGGATTCAACCTCTTTATGTCACCCACGAATTATTTTTCCCGACGGCGCGGTCGACCGTCACAACACGGCGCTCACGCCTCACCGAACCGCGCGCTGCTAACCCCCGGCGGGTGCGCGGAACACGCGACTACTCGCGACGGGCGCGTTCGGGCCTGGCGCCGCGAAGAGCTATGACGCCGCCACCCAACTTCCACCGGCCGGTGTTCGTTGTCAACGTTCAAAAACGGATATCCCCTACTGTATGAGTCACAACGCAAACGACGAGCCGAAATAATCCTCTGACGACACGAAAAACGAGTAAAAAAAAAGACATCGTCAGTCGCGCGGGCGCGCGCGAACGGATGCGATCCTCCGTCTGTGTTGCCTCGTCCTGCGCCGCGCGCGCGTTCGCGTCGTCGGTTGAGATTCCCACGCTTCGCGCGCCGTCTCTGGCGACGTGGAGGGCCTTCCGCGAAGCATCCCCCGAGTCCCCGGTTCTCGTGAAAGATTCGTTACGTCACTGGCAACTTCGCAGATGGACCCCAGCGAAACTGCGGGTGCTGGACATCCAGGTACCCCTGGAGATGTCCAAGGGCGGCGGGGATTACCGCGATGTGTTCCGTTTGGACGACACCGATCAGGCTGGTGTGACGCACGTGGCGAGGGAATCCGGAACGAGGGCGTTCGTCGCGGGTCACGTTGTTTCTCTTCGATCTTTTTGTGACACGTTTCTCATGCCTGGCTCTAAAACGTACGACACGAGCGCGTACCTCGCGCAGTACGACTTGGTTTCCGCAGTCCCAGAGCTGGCAAGGGACTGCGGCCCCCCACCGCCGTTCCTGGAAAACAAAAAACACACCAGAAACACGTGGCTAGGGCCGGGCGGGACGGTCACGCCGCTGCACCGCGATCCGAGTCATAATTTCTTTTGTCAAGGTACGGAGACAGGTAGACTGCACTACACACATCACAAGTGCACTGTTTACTGCCCCTGGTCGACTACAGTACTAGTAACGTTTACCAGTGCTGGTAACTGTTACGAACCTATACCTCGAGTTACGAACATGGCCTTACAAGGCTGACACTTTTTTTTAACACTCTCAAGCCTGGGGAACGAAGCGTTTGTTGCTGTACCCCAGACGCGAAACGCGCGACACCATGCGCGCGTTTCCAAACACCAACGGTTTCCTGCGAAACACCTCCATGGTGGACCCCGAGTGCGCACATTCGCTGGCGCAGAACCCCGCGTTTTTCGAAATGGCAAAGCAACGAGGACTCCGCGTGGACCTGACCCCCGGCGACGCGCTGTTTCTGCCAAAGGGAACGTGGCACCACGCGCGGTCCACCTCGCCGAGCCTCTCCATGAGCTACTGGTGGGAAGAACGGGAGGGTGACGAGTCGCGGGCGATGACACCACGGAGTTTCACGGGCGTTACGGACGCTAATAAATAGCCATCGAAAAATAGCATCACGAACTCGAATAGAAATAGGCACTCCCGTTCCCTCACGGCTGCGGCCTGGCTTGTACGATCCACACCCGGCCGTTTTCGGTCACGCACCCCTCGATGTCCTGGTGTTGCGGTTCGTTGTTGTTCCCTGCGCCGCGCACGCCGCCCTCGTTGCGTCCCAGTTTCTGTTCAATCAAATCACCGGCGTTGACTAGCTCCCTCGCCAGGGACGCGCGCCGCGGCTCGTCCGTGGTCATCCAGTGCGACCCCGAATTCACGGGCCGGCTCACCAGCTCGCCGTTCCCCGTGGCGCTCGGCACCAGGGCGCTCGAGAACGACGCCACCGCGTCGAGCCTGTGTTCGCCGGGCACCGCGCGGTTCATGGACATGCGCCACGGCGTACCGCGCACCGCGCCCGAAGCCAGGGTCTCGCCGTGCCCGAGCGCGAGCTCGGCGTACGCCACGGTGCTGTCGTTGCTCATCGGGTGCTTGGTCATCAGGATGAATGACACTTCCGGGACGAGCATTTGCTGCACCAAGACGGCCATGGCGGCGTCCTTCTGGCCAACCCCCGCAGCGGCCCGGCTGCCCACCGCGCGCGTGGTGAACAGCGACGCCCAGACCTCCGCCACGGCGGCGCCCAGCACGTTCGGGTCGTGTGGGTTCACGTTCGAAACAGAGTCGTACAGCCCAGCTGCGGATAACCCCGCGAGGTCCTCCGCGTTGCCCGTCGATCGAACCATCACCACGCCCCTGTCGTTGTCGAACAAGTTGCCGAGTTGGGACAGGATTTCACCCGAAGGCCGCAACGACCGCGCCAGTTCCTGGAGCTCGTCGCACAGCCGTGCCGCGCGCCCCGGGTCACCAGCGCACAACTCCAGGGCGTCCACCAGGGAAGACAAACGGCCGTCCGCGCCGACCGCGCGAGCCGCGGCCTCCATAGACCCGAACGGAAGCACGGCGCCGGCGGGCGCGGCGAAGCCGCAACGCGGGTCGCTCGCCATCGCGGCAAGCTGCGCGCACGCGGTGCCTTTCGACCCGGCGACCGCCACCGCGCTCGCCCACTCCGCGTTCCCCAGTGTGACCAGGTCTATGACCTGGCCCGCGGCGCTGCGGTCCGCGACGAGCGCTTGCGCGGGCGCGCGCGATTGCTTTGAATCGCCGCCGCCCGCTTGCGCCGTGACGTCGCACTTGTTCAGGGAGATGTTCCCACCGGGTTGCGCCACGAAGTGCACGCCCCCGTCGCGGAGCGACCGCGCGTGGTTCACGAGCGCCGGGTCCTCGATCGCGACCAGCGGGCACTTCGCCTGCCTGGATCTCAGTGCCAGGTGCGACAAGTGCGGCAGGGCGTGACACAGCAGGATACCGGCCACCCCAGGGCCGCACGAATCAACCTCTTCGTCGCCGTTCGCGTGGGTCACCAACACCACCGCCGGGTTCGCGGAGGTCAGGCTTTGAATAACCGGATCCGTGGGAAGCAAACGCTCGACGCACACCAACCGAACCCCGCGAACCTCCCCAGCCACGATGCAGTCCCACCCCGCCTCCCCCGTCGCCGCCCTCGCCGCGCGCAACAAATGCGAACTCAGCTTCGCGGCTTGGAAAACCACGCTCGCGCGAATCTGCCCTTCCGTGAAAACCTCCACGACGTGCTTGTCGATGCCTGATTGTGAAGAAAAGTGTCAGTCGTGTATATCGCGATGTATGGACAACAGTCACCAGCTTCGGTAAAACAGTGTGCCTGGATTTGGGAAAGGCCCAAGGCCGTACCTAGCGCGTTGCCAAGCGCGCTGGCTCTGCCGTCGAAAAGATCGGCAAGCATGGCGCAGTGGTCCTCTGAGGCCCGACGCGCGCGCTCCGCAACCGCCCGTGACCGCAACGCGCCGTTCTCGCCGCCGGGAGGCATGCCGTTGTCCGCGACCGCGAGTTCGGTGGCTTCCAACGCGACCCTCGCAAACTCTTCCCCGCCGCCGCCGCCCGCCGAGAGCGCCACGGCGTCCGCGGCTTGTCCCAGGAACAGTAGGGCGCTTTTCTGCTCCTGCGCGCTCATCTCGGTTCGCGGCGGGTCTGTCTCCGCCCCTAGCGCGTTGATACCCCGCGACAGCAACACGAAGGCGTACTCCTCGAGGCCGATTTCGGCGAGGCGCCACTGCTGGCGCATGTCGGGCGATGCGCTTTGCAGGCCGCCGTTGGTGAGCTCCCAGTCAAAGACTTTGCGCGCGTTCGAAAGCGCGCCGAGTGCGTGTTCAACCGCGTGTAACAGCTCGGACCCGGTACCGGTGGTGATGCCGTCACAAATTTGTTTCGCGGCCGAAAACGCGTCCGCCGCGTCGCGAACCGACGGCGGCGCGTCTCCGTTTTCCCGCAAAAGCTTATCGATTCGGTCCGTCACCGTGCTCGCGTTGAAGAAATCTTTCAGCTCCTTGTGGAAAATCCGAAACTCCTCCACGAACGCGGCAGGGTAGTCCGTACCAGGCGCGGTTAACTTAGCAAGCATCTTCTCCGTCGCGACCAAGTCCTCGGGCCCGGCGCACCGGTGCAGTTTGTTTTGAATCGTGTGCTTGATTTCTTGGCGCACCTGAGAGTGGTAAAACATTTGGTCAGTCTTGAGTGTACAAGTAGCCTGTATATCGCGATGTATTGGACGATGTATGGACAACAGTCACCGTAATCGGTCTGAACAGTCACCAGCTTCGGTAAAACAGTGCACTTGTGATGTATGAAGTACACAGTAAATAGTCATACAGGGGCTTGAAACAGTGTGCCGCCTGATTTGGGAACTAAAACACGCGCACCTCCCTGCACCGGCCGTTGTCGTCGCCCTTTCCGTGCGCGATGTCCCGGATTCGCGTCAACGGCACGCTTTGCGTGAACTCCGCGGTGAACGCGGGGAGCCGCGGGTGCAGCCGTCGGATCAACGCCCGGGTTTCCTCCGCGTACCGCCCGCCCGTTCGCGTCGCCGCGTTCTTGCAGGGTGAAAAAGAAGTAACGTGTCAGTCTCGGGGGCCATGTGTATATCCGGGATTGGTATGAGGGATTGGGAAGGGTATACTGTACTCCATAGTATGAGTAAACAGTCCGAGGAAATAGTCTCTTCTGGTCGTAATAGTCCCTTCTGGTGCGAGTATGGGCAACCAGGCAGGCGGTGTGTGTTCAATGGGAAAGTTCCGTACCTCCACGTTCTCGATGTGCTGGTAGATTCGCGACGCGGTTTCCGCGTGGTGGTTGGGGCGGTAATGCCCGCCGTCCTCCGCGCACGCCACCGCCCCGACCCCCACCCAGAACAGATAAACCGCGCTGTACCCTAGGGCGTCGAAATCGGCGCCGCCCCCGGAATCGCCGCACAAAACCTCCTCCAGCTTCTGAAGCTTTTGACGATACGACGCGCTGTCCCGATCGTTCTCCACGATTCGCCGCGCCGCGTCCGGAAGCCCGTCCGTGTTCCACCGGTTGTGACGGTCGCCTTTGCCTCCTTTGTGGTCCTTCAACTCAACGTCCGCGCCAGCCCACGTGCTGAGCAGCGCCATGTGGTCACCAACCGCAACCGGTTCAGACGGGTGGGGAGATTTTTGGGGTTCCTGGTGATGACGCTCCTGGTGATGGTGTTGTTCGTGGTGGTGCTCCTGGTGGTGGTGCTGTTCCTGGCGCTGTTCCTGGCGCTGTTGCGGTTGCCCATCAGGCGGCCCCATCGCCCGCACCAAATCCAGCGCGGGCGACACGTCGATAAACACGTCCCCGCCGTCCGTCTCACGTAGCCACTCTTGGCAGTTCTCCGTGCGTATCAACATCACCATGCACGTCGCGCCCGCCGCGTTTGGCGCAAACTCCACCACCCTCGCGCCGTTTTCAAGCGCGCTTTCGCACGACTGCGCATCAGGCGCCCTGCTGCCCGGTGGTACCGATTGCAACTCCGTCTGAGGGGACATCCAGCTCCCGCCCCTTCTGTCGCTAACCCCCCAGTGCAGCAAAAGGGGCTGGCCATCCGCGGCGCCGCCCGCGCGGCACTCGATCCGGACGCTGGGCGGCCACGTCGCCATGACGGACACGGAACACGTGCCCGTGGACGACCCCGACTCGGTGGTCAAAGCAATCGTGTGCGACGCGACAACCGCGCCGCTCGCGGATACCGGCGCCGGCGCGGTAGCGACCGGCGTGGGCGTGTGCGCGGTGTACGCGGGCGTGGAGGGCGGGGGAGGCGTGTACCCGTGATCCGTCGCCGCGCTGGACGACGCGCCGTCCCAACCGCCGCCGCCGCCGCCGAGAGGGTTCGCGAACGCCGCGGGGACGACGAACCCCGCGGGCGGTGCCATC
>Ga0302114_10001549_pt1 | contig 15086 bp, 16 predicted proteins | sample AG5_Surface_MG_FD_203107 | JGI IMG/M metagenome (GOLD analysis project Ga0302114, IMG submission 203107) | Marine microbial communities from Western Arctic Ocean, Canada - AG5_Surface | ecosystem: Environmental > Aquatic > Marine > Oceanic | place: Canada: Western Arctic Ocean | collected...
CCCCCCTCCTGTTTCTTTTCCTCCTCCCCTCCCTCGATCCCTGTCGCTTCTCCTCCCGCCTTCTCCAGATCACTATTAAAATCCTGCGTCACGCTTTGAAGCAAGCTGTCAAAGTCCCACGTTTCGTCGAACTCCTTGACTGCGCTTGCCGGAACCAGGTTTGTTGTCAGCAAGCTCAAATCGATGCCATTCTCGTTGCTGCTAACCGCGTACTTTAGCTCCCCGTCAAGCTCGTGCAAGCTCGCTACGGTTCTCACCAGGTTTTTTGGTGCGGCCGCAACTTGGACTGTGATATCCTCGTCCTCATCCTCATCGTCCAAATCAGGAATGAGCATTATATCGTCGCCCCCCCCCCCCTCGTCGAAATGCTTGTTCCTTCCCTTTCGCATGTTCTTGTTGCTCCTTGCTGGCCGCTCGTCTTCGTCATCATCCTCTTCGCCAAACATGGATTTTTTTTTCTTTGGCGGCTTTTTCTCCTCTTTTGAGTCATCATCCCCACCGTCTCCATCGTCGTCTCCCCAGCTGGGGGCCGACCTCTTTACAAAACCGCCGTTGTCGCTTGAGCTATTGTCCCCCCAGCCGGAAACACCAGGAGCAGAATTGGCTGCTGTACCCTCATCTTCTTTTTCAGCCTCATCCCCAGCTCTTCTCCGCCTTCCCTTCTTCTCTGGCGGTGGCTGATCTATTGTTTCGGTCTCCGTGAAAGCAGGTGTTGTGTCAATTGGCACTTCTGCTTCGTTTTCCTTGCCTTCTGGCTTACTTTCATCAACAGAGGAATCGTCGTCCTGTGAGGTTTTTCATGGGTTAGTTACTTAAAATTTCTCGTTGAAAAAGGGAACGTTATCTTACATCCCACGGGGCTTTTTCTTCGCTCATTAGCGTAATAAATGCTTGCTTTGTTTAAAAAGCTTTTTTTTTGAAATCCGATGAACAAAAATTTATATGCTATAGCATACATACCTATTGACTTTTTCTTTCCATACCTGCTTATACCAGTACCTCTAGAACCTCCCCAGCAGGCATCATAGATCTTCTTTCCACCTTACTCATCTCAACTCAACTCAACTCAACCTCACTTCTCCAATCCAAAGATGGAAGATGAACTAACCCCAACAAAGATAACTCCCCGGTCGACACCACGTGGTGGTAAACACCGTCCCCGGCCTCCCCCCAAAGACACGCTTCCCGATGCTACATCAAACAACAATCAACAAGAATCCAGACCACTCTCCCAAGTCGAATCACGACCAATGTCGCAAGGCAACAAAAAAGGCCGACCTCTCCCCAAACCTCCTCTATCTGCCCGCAACCGGTTCAACTTTGCCGCTACCTCGAAGCGAGACAACGTAGTCTTTGGCAGCGAGCGGCCTGGTTACGTGCGGCCCAATCCCAATGAACCTTCTACCCCACGCGGACCTCTCGTTCCCACTCCAATTGTCGAGCAGTGGTGCGCCGACATGAAGAGCAAGGGAATAAAGCGAGTTCTCACCTTGCTCATCGAGAACGAGTTGGTGCGTAGACGATAGTTTGTTTGTCCAAGACCCATTTTCAATTACATCCAACTAACCCCACTCCCCACTCATCCACCACCTCCTCACACCTCACAAACCCATTATTTCCCAGGCCTTCTACAACGAGAACCTCCTCGATACCTACTCCCGTTACTTTGCCGAAGTTGTCAACCTACCCCAAAACTCCTCGGCAACGTTGCACACAGTTTTGGAAGCACTTCGCTCTGCCGAAGACTGCAACGAGCCCATTGTCATCCACTGCTCCACTGGGCAAGGGAGAACAGGAACAATTCTCGCCCTGTGGTTACATCACAGGTACTCACTGCCCATCCCTGCAGCCGTGACCGAGTGCATGGGTTACGCAAATGCGAATGGAGCAATTCGCAAGCCCTCCATCGAAGGTGAGTGAGCGAAGCGAGCGAGCCTTGATGAAGACGAGCATACTCGCGATGGATCTCGCGAAATGGCTGCAGAAGGCTACATCCACTACTAAACTAAACTAAACTAAACTAACCCACTCAATTTCGTTTTCCTTAAAAATGCGCCTCGCTTTGCTTGGCGAAGCAATCATGCAGCTCTTACTTGGGAGCGCACAGCGAATCCTTCCGCACATAAAAAATATGGCCAATCCGGGAGTTCAGAACGGAGAGGTGGGGAAGGCCATGACTGGGGGTTCGGCTAGCAATAACACACCGTCCGCCACCCCACGTTTAGACAGCCGCTTGAACGTCACGTTTATCCAAACGGGGGGAACAATCGACAAAGGTGAGCGAGCAAAGCGTTACGTGCACATGACCCTGATCTGGACCGTCCCTGAACAATTGGAGGCTGGAGTTAAGGCCGATCTAGTGATTCGCCTTTTTTCAACTAACCTGGTTTCGCTTCGCTCGGTGCAGATTATCAGAAAGCATATAATGGGGGGGTGAGCGCTAGGGGGAATGGGGGTGGCTTCGAATTCGAGATTGGAGAACCCGCGATCGATAGAATTATGAATAGCGTGGACAGCGCGTTCACCTACGACAGTGAGACGGTGTGCAGGAAGGACGGCACCGATATGACGGACGAGGAGAGGGAGCAGGTGGTCCAGATGATTGAGAAGAGCGAGTGCATGAGATTCATCGTGACTCATGGGTCTGACGGAATAATTGAGTCTGCGCGCTATGTGGACCAAGCTGGCTTGAGTCCGGGGAAGGTGGTTATTTTTACAGGGGCGATGAGGCCTGAGTATTTTCGGAATAGTGATGCCCATTTCAACGTTGGGTGCGCTATGGGAGCGATCAACGTGTTATGGAGCGGGGTTTATGTTTGCATGAACGGAAGGGTAATCGAAGCAGGAAGAGCGAGGCGGGACCCGCGAACTGGTCTGTTTGCACTCAAATAGAAAGTTAATTTGTGTGTTTGACGCTATATTATGCTCAGCTCTTCCCGAAACTCATCGCTGACTTGAACTTTGAGCCAAAACCTCCTCCACCTCCTCCATACTCTTCTGTGCTGTACCTCCTCGATTTTGGCCGATCAGGATCATCATCTTCATTCTCATCCTCGTCACCCCCTCCAAGCGTAGCGGTGGAGTTCTGAGAGTGGAAGCTCAAAGCCGTGCTGAACTTTTTATACGGCGAGTCCCATGTGCTCTCCTTCGTCTGGGAGTTGTAGAAGAACTTGTTTCCTTCTTCATCGTGATGCTCCTCCCAAACATTTTCGTCTAAACCCCAACCCTCTTTTTTAGCGCCACTAACAAGAGGGGGTTGAGCGAATTTGACGCTCTTAACTCCACTCCCACCACTCCCACCACTCCCACCACTCCCACCCCTACCCGCCTCCTCTTCCTCCTCAGCTGCGGCGAATTTTGTATTCGCAGCCGCTGCCACATTGAATCGGTTGTTAAATTTAAACTTGGTTCCCAACCCAGTCACTCCTTTTACCACCTTCTTCGACATGCTGTCTCGCACCAAGGGGTTTTCGTCAACAAAGAATGACCCTGAGCTCGCCTCACTGTCTCCTCTAGCAGCAACACCCGCAGGACCGGAGATTGAGAATTTACCGTTCATTTCGACACCACCCCAATTACTACTAGCTCCACTTTTCCTCTTCTTTTTGAGCTTCCCGCAGCACTTCCGCCACAAACATACCAAACTGATTATCGCGCCGAACAGACCTGCCAAACCGCCACCAAGCACAGCTTTGCAATCTTTTGCTAGCTCTAAATTCTTGATGACCTCAGGCGATAAGCATTTCAAAATGGAAACCTCCCCCAGGTCCGTGCTATTCACTGTTGGTGCGGAGGACGGAGCGGCCGAAGGAGGGTTGCTCAGTGTGTGGTCGTCCGGGTTGCTGCAAAAGTGGTTTTCTGCAGACGACTGCAGCGTGACGTGGGGGTCGTCCAACTTCATGACTATATCTTCGTCGGTGGAAATGATGCTTTCGAGCCATGTCCCCGCGCCCTCACTTGTGATGGCTGCTTGGAGAGGATCGCCCGTCCGGCTATCAAACTCGGCGAAGAACTGCGCTACGAAGGTCACGAAAGCTGTGTTGGACGAGTCGCAAGGCTCGTCATTTGCCGTAAACGGGGCGGACACCGCAAAGTCTACCCACAACCCCACATAACTTTCGTCTAGCCCGTCGTCCTGCAGCCCCCGCCGACCAAACGGCTCCGTTAATGTGCCGGGGGGCGGAACCGGATCGTTTTCGTAGTTTTGTGCGTTCGTAACATTCACCATGCAAACAAAGGCCGGTTTCTTGACGAACTCGCTCAAACTTGCAACTGCCCGCTGGAATATATGATTAATGTCGCTGTCCCAGTGGTGCATCCTCTTGCCATTGTTGTTCCAAATTTTGAAATTTGAATAAACCAAGGTCGACTCGCAAAATTCTTCAGGCAGGAAGAAAGACGGCTGACTCGACGGGGATACCGACGGGGTGTTGGTTGGCATTGTGGTGGGAGGTTGACTTGGATTGTGCGTGTGGCCCTCCGGCAATGATGGGACTGAGGTTGGTGCTGCCGACGGGAAGTTCGAGGGCTGGCTAGTTGGGTGAGAGGAAGGGGAGAGTGTCGGTGGCACTGAAGGTGTGGGGGACGGCAAGCTCGTTGGTGCTGAGCTTGGGGATGTTGTGGGGGTGGACGAGGGGGCACCACTTGGAGCGGAAGTAGGGGAAGCAGATGGCGTCGCGCTCGGCGCGGAGCTTAGGGCAGCACTGGGAGCGGAAGTAGGGGAAGCAGATGGTGCCCCGCTCGGTGCGGGGCTTGGGGCGCCACTTGGAGCACTGCTCGGAGAAGCTGTTGCACTCACCCCACACCTTCCGTTGCTGTTCTGGCAATTCTGACTAGCGCAGTCAAAATCCGATAAACAAACTTGATTGAAACTGCATCGAACACAAGTGTGAGATTCTCCACCGCAGTCAACGTCCGTTTCTAGGCCGTCCTTGACGCCGTTGCTACACTCTTGGTCCGTCGGGGAGTTAGACGGCATTTGAGAAGGAGCTCCGGACGGTAAATTCGTGGACGGTGCACTGCTCGGCGCCAAACTTGGTGCAGCAGATGGAGCACTGCTGGGCGCCCCAGAAGGAGCAACGCTTGGAGCACCGCTGGGCGCCCCAGTAGGAGCACCGCTGGGCGCCCCAGATGGAGCAACGCTTGGAGCACCGCTGGGCGCCCCAGAAGGAGCGTCTGTCGACGTGTCTTCCGCGTCGGCAAAGCAGCCGCTCGCCACAATGCTGTACTTTTGATTTGCAGATACCAAATTTGTTGCGGTGACCGAGGCCGTGTAGGTAACGGTGTTGGTCGGGTTGGTGATTCGAACGCGCTCTGCGTTGTTGACCGAGTCAGTTCCGGCGAGACCGTTGGGAAAGTAAGTTGCCCCCGGCTTGGTCACCTTCAAATCAAGGTTGTTAATTGTGCACGCCGTGCAGCTGGGAGAAGCTGGTAAGTCCGTCCACACCAATGTAACTGATAGATCAGCGGCCGTGCACCCAGCAGTGTTGATGGTGAATGTGTAGGTGTCTGGGGAGGCCCCAGCACTGTTGTTTTGTTAAAAAAAATGATAAAAAGTAAAACGCACTCTCTTCGCGGCTTCGCTCGCACCAACCTGATTATTTCGTCGCTCGCCAACGTGGTGATGGTGTTGGCTCCATTCAACTTCAATGTTTTTAGCAAATTAATCCTCCCGAACGCCTCGTGAACGTCGTACATGGCCGTGCTGGTGACGCTGTCATCCGAGTTCCTCGCTCCTGCGAGTTTCTGACCCCCGTTGAGGATAACCGCCTTGATTAGTGACGCTTTGGGATTCACAGAATTACCGGAGACCTTTGTCCCAGTCGGATAAAAACCGTCAACAAAGTATTGTCGAATCAATGCGGCGGCACCGCTGGTAACCTGACGAAATTGATTGATTTTGAATTAGATGTTTTTGTGGTTTTGCTCCGCTCGCTCACTCACTCACTCACTCACTCACCGGGGTCGCCATGGAGGTCCCTTGCATGAACGAAATCCCGGCAAACGTTCCGGATCCGCCAGTGGGCTTTGAGCCCCCCGGATCGCACTCGCCGCTTTGGGAGGTTTTCGCCGAGGCGGAAAGAATGGAGTAGCCCGGAGCTACCATGTCGGGCTTGATCCGGCCGTCCGCGGTTGGGCCTCGAGAAGAGAAAGAGGCGAGATATTCCATGCCGTTCTGTTCATTTGAAAGATCTCCGTTTGCGCTCTCACTCGCCCCAACCGAGATGATATTCTTGGCGTTTGCGGCAGACCCGGTCGTGTGCTGAATGTTGTTGCTTGTGTAGACGTCTTCTACCAAATATATTCCGTTGTTGTTTATGTCGACGCAGCCGTAAGTTCCCCCGATAGCAAAATTCACCTCCTGCCCAGCAGGTTCAACGCACAAATATTTAGAGCCATCGTTTCCGGCAGCAACAAGAATAAGGAAGTCGTCGTTGGTGTGGGTATATAGATCGTAATTGTACTCGCTGACGCCGTATGCGTTTGACGACGAGCCCCAACTTGCGGAGTGAAAGTTGGCTCCAGCATCGACGCGGCCTGGATTGAATAGGGAGGAAATGTCGCCGGGCGTCATGAGCCCCCCAGACGATGTGGATCCAACGTCGAAGAAGGCAACTTTGGCGTCCTTTGCCACGCCGTCCGCAAACCCTGTAGACTCGCCGTCTGTTGTGCCGGCGATGGATTTATGACCGACGATGGATCCAACGACGTGGGTTCCATGCCCGTTTTCCTCATCAGTTGCGTCAATGAAGGCGTTGTATTGGACAATTTTCCGCTTGTTCAAGTCGGTGTTCTGAGCCCCGCTCCTACTGTAACTGACGTAGTTCGTCGTGGCCACCTCGCCAGCCGCGTCACGGAAGTAGCAGTTATTCTTGTCAAGACCAGTGTCACTACACGCAACAACCTGGTTCTCGCCGGTGATGTCTGCGGCGTAGAATGGCCTGCTGCCGTCCACCCCAGACTGAACGATCCACTGCGCCTCGAAGTTCTTCAGGTGAACTTGGCCAACCGGAGAGAGATGACAAATCTCGTGCCGGTTTGACAAGAAAGCAATTAGCCTGGTGAAGCACTGGTGGTGTGCCGAATGCAAAAACGCGGTGTCTAGGCCGTCCACATACAAGTACTCAAATTCCATTGAGCTCTTGAATTTGAGGTGGGAGGTAAACGCGGCATGGCACTGCGCGTTCACTTCGTCCGAGAGCTCGTTGTTGTTTCTGTGGGTGTTCCAAATAGTGTGAGAAGAGGGAGAGTGGAAATTGAAAATCTGCTCTGTGAGGAAATTTCGGGGGGAGGAGAACAACTCCAGCAGGTCATCCTCTATGGACTGGACGATACTTTGTCGATGGGAAAGGGAAGAGGTGGCCAAGTTGCCGCACAGATTGAGCTGCAATGATTTAGATGTTGCTTCCAAATCATGCACCATTTCCTTAATCGCATTCACCGGAAGCTTCATAGATGCTTCGCCGAGCGAATTGAGTGGAATAAATGTTAGTTTCGTTGTGGCTCGTATTCTCGCTTCGCTCGCTCACGGGTATAAGGCTGAACCTTTAAGTGCTCAGGGGCAGATCGCGCGACATCATGGTTGGCATGCACGTTAAAACAACTGACAGCATCGTTGTTGATGAGAGGGTGGAGAACAGCCATTGAAAAGTGCTTGCTGATCTCAGTCCGTCGTTGGAAACCGGACTGATTTCCTGTCTCGTCACACACAACTAGGGGAACATTTGCAACGTGTGGCTCATTCTGAACTCTCCTTCGTGTTGTTTCAAGAAGGTTGCTTGCTCTCCTCCACTCGTGAGAAGTAGCGGCTGAAAAAGAGGAATCTGTATGAAATTCATTTCGGCTTTCTGTGTTGATGATTGTGTGGAAGAAATCAATTGTCATTCCGTTTCCGTTTGTGGTTTGAGCCAATGCTTGCGCCAGCCCAAACAGAACAAAAATCATGGTAGCTAGTAGTTTAAAAATTTAAGAATTTGCAACACCTGAAACCTTTAACACTTTACACCTTAAAAAAGAAAAAAACTAAAAACACTCGGATTTTTATTATTTTTGACACTGTGGTTGTTTGTGTTGTGTCCAGATGTATGAGCAGATAGAATACAGCGGCAAGGCCAAAGTTGCTAGGGATGAAAAAGTATGTTTTTGACATACCACACTCACTTTCCCAAAATTCAACTAACTCACTATATAAATTTCCCTCTTGCAGATCCGAATGCTTTATGAAGAGTATATCCACTTGCATCCCGTGATGGCTTCGTGGTACTCATCGGAGACCGTAAATCCCAATTTAGAGCCGCTTTTTTGTGCTGGTTTCCAAGGCATTGAGCTTGCGTTCATCATTCTCTCTGAGTTTATTTCAGATCCAAGGGTGTATGTTGTGAAGCGGCCGCGTGTGGATCTCATCACGCTGGATATCCAGCACCAGATGGAGCTCATGGCTGAAATATGCGACGGCGAGCTCGAGGACGATAGGGATTTGTACTCTCGTAACCAAGTCAGCTCCCTGACCCAAGATTTCCCATTCGAGGGCCACCCACCCACGACCGCTGATCAGAACATTTCCAAGGCGCAACAGTCGCCAGCGCTGAACCTGGTCATCACGGCGCTGACAAACACCTACCCAGATCTGTCAACTTTCGAGAAGCAGGTGAGCGCAAAAAAGCGCGCCTATAAAAGCAAAGCAAACCAAAACTAAACCAATTCAATTTCAATTCAATTCACTCAGAGCATGAAAAAGACTGTCCGAAACATCACCGGCACGTTCCAGACCTCGTTTGGAGAGTGGACGGTCGGGGTAGGGATGGAGGAGCAGCTCAGTGCGCTGAGGGTCATCGTGGGTCTGAAGCCATTAAGCGTCGAGTTTGGGCGCCGGTATTTGGATTACGCATTGTTGGTTAAGCCGGGGGTGATGTGCGACACCAAAAAGGTGAGCGAAACGAGCCCACAACACAACTAAACACATGTAGCCAACCACAACTAACAAAAACTTACCCCGCTCGATTCAACCCGATTCAGGACTACGTTCACAACGAGGACTTCTTCTTTCGAAGCGTTCACCTGGGGACAGAGTGCTGGGCCTTCATTGCAATAAGAAGGCTAGAAAGCGCGGAGGAGCAGATCAGCAAGTACGGGCACTGGCACAATGCCGCGGCACACATCACGAGCGCGAGCCACATCCTGAACTATTTGGGCGACCACGTTATGATGCTCACGAGCATGGTGCTGAGGGATTACCTTCAGTTAAAGGTTGAGATTGAGGGGACGAGCGGGGAGGGAAGCAGCAGCGTCAGGCGGCTGAAGCCCAAGATCAAGACGCTGTACAACCCGTTTATCAGCACGTTGTTGAGATTGAAGGAGGGTGGTGATAAAGAGCAGGAGGAGGTGAGCGAGCGAAGCGAGCGAGCTTTGAGGAAGACGAGCATACTCGCGATGAAGCAACACCCGCGAAATGGCTACAGACATTATGGCTACATCCATTACTGAACTAACCAACTCAATTCGTTTGGCTCGCTTGGTTTGGTTCGCTCGTGCTTCATTAAAAATGTGCCTCGCCGCGCTTCGCTCGGCGCAGAAATATAATTTGGACGCGAGCAAATTGACCGATGTTCAGGAGCAGGAGCTTATCATGGGGCTGTACAACAACCCGAACAAGATGCCTGAGCTGTACGCCTACGCAAAGGCGCTCGAGGCGATCGAATCGGGGTTGTTGGGGGGGTTCTACTACAAGCATTTTTGCCTCGCGAGCAATGTGATCGGCACCCAGGCCAAGGGAACGATGAACAAGAGTGTGGGGGCGCTTAAGAAGGGGTACGAGGTGGGGGTATTTCAAAATCTCGATGTCGTCCGGTCGGAACTGGGAAAGCAGATGGACCATGAGCTGGTTAGGTACAAGGGGCGAATCATGGATGAGATTGAGGCGAACGGGGAGTCCTTCAAACTGTTGAGGGAGCAGAACGGTTTGCCCGAGCCGCAGCAGTGTCCGACTCGGACTCCTGCTTCGGGTGGATGCCCATTCGGTTTTGGCAACAGCAGCGAGTCTAGCCCCCCAACCACGCCCCAACCGCCGCTCCCACACCACAGAACAGCTACCCCAGCCGGCAAGCCGTGCTCTCACTTTGAGGGCATCAGGCGAAAGCTATACTCGAACAGTAGGGTGCCGACTTTTTTCAGCGACGCGTGTAAGGAAATGAACGGGGGGGTCATCAACACCATCTCCTTCTTGGACCACGCGTGGGGCAAGACGCCGCCGCAGGCGCTCGTGGCCGCGGCGAAGAGGCAGTACGCCCTGTACGACAAGGGTAACACCGCTTGGGACGTGATTTTCGGTGATATCATTCCCGAGAGCATCGGCCATGTGAAGAGGGTGTTAAACGTCAGGGGAGATAGTAGGTGAGCGAGCGAAGCGAGCGAGCCTTGATGAAGACGAGTATACGAGCACTAATACACTAAACTAACCCACTCAATTTACTTCGCACCTTCTTCGCTCGGCGCAGCGTTGAGTTCGGGCACAACAGCCACGAGCTTGTGAGCAGGCTGCTGAGCATCAAAATGGAAAGGTTGATCGGAAAGAATGTTGGGAGCGGGTTGATTGGCAAGATTTCGGGGGGGGTGAAGCCAATGCGAATTCTTACAACCGACACGGAGTTCTACTCGTTCACTCGCCAGATGAACAGGCTGAGCGAGATTCCGGGTGGGGGGGACAGCATCATCATCGAGGTTGTGCCGATCGAGCCGCTGAACACGTTCGAGGAGCGCTTCGTTGAGAAGGCGAATGTTGCGGGCGCTGGAGAATGGGAGTGGGACATGGTTTACGTGAGCCAGTGCGTGTACAGCACTCAGGAGACAATCGTGCTGGACCTGGGCAAGTTCAACAAGGATATTACTAGTGGGCTTAAAGCAAGAAACAACGAGGAGTGTTTCGTGGTGATTGACGGATACCACGGTTTCGGGGCTATACCGACGGACCTGAGCGAGTTCGAGAACGTTTTCTACGTCAGCGGAATGCTCAAGCACGTGGGGAGCGGCGCGAACGCGTGCTTCCTGGTGATTCCGAGAATGAAGGTGGACCTGATCAAGCCCATTTTCACCGGTTGGCTGGCGGACTTGAGTGTGTTAGGGGCTGAGAGCAAGGGGCTGAGCATGGGAAGTAAGGTGGGGTGGATGGAGGGATTTTCACTGATGGGCGGAACACCAAGGTGAGCTGAGTGAGTCGGAGCGAGCGGAAGAAAATGCGATCCCCTTACGACAAGCACAAACTAACACATCTTGTTCGCAGTTTCGCACCGTGCCTCATGGTGTTTGTGGAAGTGATGAGAAAATGGCAAGAAAATAACATTACCGTTAAGGGAGTTCACGCGCATGTAATTTCGCTCCACGACCAATTTATGTTTGGGTTGGGTGTGATCAAGGTGGAACTGGGAGGGCTCGGAGTGTGGGGAAATCAAGTGCCGCTCATTGAGGCGAGTGTGAGGTCGCACACGCTGACGTTCTTGATGGACCAACCGGAGACGAGCAAGGACGTGGTTGAGAAAATGATGAAGTTCGCTGACATGGAGATCGACAGCAGGAAAATTTACGTGAGAATAGGCTTCGGTTTCAATCATCATGAGGAGGATGTGGAAAGGTTGCTTGCGGGTGTGAGGGAGGTGATCATTGCAACGAAAAATTAACAATAAATGAAAAAAGCCCTACTTTATTCTACAAAACCCCTACCATATATCCTTAGTATTTTTCTTCTCCATGGAGGATTTCTTGTTTGCATTTCTTTTCACCGCGCTTTTGCCGCTCCTCATTTTGGTTTTACTCAAACTCACGTTCTGTTGCTTCTGAATTCGGTCCTTGAGTTTGGCCTGTTTCGCATCTTTGATTTCTTGCGCAAAATCGAATATCGATTCGGTTTCGTCGTTCTGTTCGCTGTCGTCGGATGTAGCAGGGAGAGTAGTGTCCTCCTTCGTCGGTGGGTCCTCCTGCTCATTCTCGTCTTCGTCCTCCTCCTCCTCCTCCTCCTCCTCCTCCTCATAGTCCCCCTCCCCCTCCCCCAACTCCACCTCCTCCTTCGCCCTGTCTCTCTCGAAATAATACAGCTCTAACGCCTCGTCTCCGCCTTTCTTCCCGCAGTGCCCACTCGCCTGCAAATTCGTGTCTAACCTGCCACGGTCATCAACAGTTCCAGCTTTGCCCTTGCGTTTTTTCGGCACTTCTTCTGTTTCCTCCAACAATGTTTCCTCCTCCAACAACTCCTCCTCGTCGTCCTCTGCAGTCTCCTCTTCCTCCCCGTCGTTTACTCCCATACCCTTGACCACATCTTCGAACCTCCAACCCTCGGCCATGTCCATGTTCTCGCTGGTGCCATCCTCATTCTGGATGTAGCACTGCAACTTGTTTTTGAAAAACCGAATCAAGCACTGAACGTCCCTGTCGTAGAGTTCGTGCGCGTTGGGGTGCTTGATCGACACCATTTGGGGAAAATCTATCAGTGTTACGATGGGTTTTGGGTCGCCGTTGCCGAGTAGCTCTTTCGGCACTGGTGCGGCCTCGACGATTTTCTCGCCAGTTCCGTCGACCTGCGACTCTTTTCCCAGCGCACCGTGAGCGCTCAGCGCACCTGGTCCACGAAGCACCGCACCGCTGTGCCTCACGTAGTGATCGCCAATTCCGTCGCCGCTCATGTCCTGCTGAATTCCGCTAAGGTCGACCATCAAGTTGAACTCGTTCAAATCGCAATGAACGAGACCGTGCTTCGCCAGCCTTTTGGCGAGGTGAACGCTCTGCTCGAAGATCGACTGGGCTTGCTCAGTGGAAACTTCGTTTCGGGTTCTGATTTGGTACAGAGGGCAACCACGGACAAGGGACATTGCGACGACATGTCGGGAGTGGTCGAGGGGTTCAGGGGTGGGGTAGCCGACTCCGTGGAGAGCCTTCATGAACGCAAACTCCTTGACGGCAGAGAGTCGAGACATGAAGAGCCAGTTAGTGGCTGCACCGAAATTAAGAGAAAGGGTGAGTGAGTTGTTAGAAAGGGGGGCATCTCCGGGCGTGCGTGGTGGTCGAATCTCACCTTGGCCAGATTTCGTGTTGTTGAGGTAATCGCGCTGCTTACGGACAGCGCGAAACGAGGTTCGACCAAGACGGTGGAATTTCAGAACGACCTGGCGGCCGGTAGAGGTAGCTGCGATGTAAATGTCGGACTCCTTGCCGATGCCAATCTTGTCGCCAATCGCAGAAACAACCCCTTTTTGAGTCAAAGATTTCAACGCGAGGATGTCGTAACCAGAGTTTGTGAGTCGGTACCCGTCGTAGCCCTTGGAGCCATCATGAGAGAGGAGCTTGTCGCGGAGCAGGCCGCCCATAACCTTATTGGCTCCCCCGTGCCGAAGCTTTGCAATAGAGATACAAACTTTTGCAGGAACCAACTCGTGGGTCTTCATTCCAATTTCAATTGCAAGTAGCACCCTATAGTCTTCCTTGCTCATCGTACGCATCACTGATGCATCGAGCTTCATGCTGTCGCCGTTGTGTTGATTTTTGTGGTGATTTTCGAGGCGGCCAATGTTATAGCATATATAAGAGTCATCAGAGTATCAAACCTTCCACCCAATCGATTCGCCCAAACCCAGTACGCACTGATGGAAGAAAGCGTGTTCGTGTCGACTCGTAAATCCTCAAGCAGGAATGGGGAGAAACCTTCTATTTGCCTTGGCATTGACTTGGGTACTTCCAACACGACTGTGGCTGTTTGGGATACTGCCATCCACCATCCGAAGATCCTACGGCTCAACATTGCGGGCGTGTCACCTTATAACTCTGCAAAATACCACAAGCTCATCAAGAGCGAGATATTTTTCTGGTCCCCTGAACGATCTGAAGTTGGCGGTAGAGCAGTAGCAGCCGCAAACTCCACCTTCGCCGGCAATGACGATGACGATGACGATGACAAGAAGAAACCGGCGTTATTGCGGTCGATCAAGAGAGTTTTCAGTGTAAAATACGAAACACTTGCGTCCGATCCTCAACGACTCTCGTCGCTTCCGTTCAGCGTCGTTCCAGACCCAGACCCACAGTCCGGCTTAGCGGCTGCTATTGTGCACCCCCTCGATCACCCCACCCCGATTTCCGTCACCCCGACCCGTGCCGCCTCAATCATTCTCGGTCAGATCAAAAAGGCAGCGGAAAAGTGCTTGAAGGTCGAATCAATTACAAGCTGCGTCGTTGGAGTCCCTTCCCACTTCGGGTTGAAGGCGAGAGAGGAGATGTTGGCCGCTTGCCGGGATGCGGGGTTCGACGAAGAAGAAGTTTCAACCTTCTCGGAGAGCTCGGCAGCAGCGATAAGTTACGGTTTGTTTGTGGGAAATGGAGGAGATGGCAATGGCAAAATGATTCTTGTTTTTGATATGGGCGGAGGTACAACCGACATTACAGTTGCAACTCTAAAACCAGGAACGAAAGCTGGCTTCAAGCTGATAACAACCGTGGGCGACGAGAGGTTGGGCGGCGATGACATTGACGAGCTCATCTTAGATTGGTTTCTGCTTTGCAACAAGATAGAAAAAAGTGGCACAACAACGAGTGAAATTCGCAAATTGCGGTCCCTGTGCTCCGCGGCCAAGATCGCCCTGTGCGGTAACGAGCACGACGATCCGATGGACGTCGTCGAGATCAATTTCAAGAGTTTGAAACTCGAGCTCACAAAGTTGAAGTTCGACGAGATTATAAACGAGATTGTGTCGAAAGCGGGCGATCTGGTTGACAAGGCGGTTGCCGGTTGCTGTATCGAAGAGGTCGTTCTCGTTGGCGGAGGATCGCGCGTGGGAGCGATCAGACAAATGCTCTCAAGCAAGTTTCCAGAAATTCCTGATTTGTGCAAATCGATAGACCCTCACGACGCGGTTGCGCTGGGGCTTGCGGTGAGGGGGGGGCTGGTGAGCGGAAGCGCTAAGAACTTCGAGGTCAGTAATAGCTTGATGATGGACATCTTGCCGCATGACATTGGGGTGGTTGATGGGAATGGAAAGAGAATGCAAATTTTGCTGAAGAAAAACAGCAAAATGCCCTGTTCGGGGATGGTCAGTATGGTCTGCGAGGAGGGG
>Ga0302114_10001550_pt1 | contig 15085 bp, 30 predicted proteins | sample AG5_Surface_MG_FD_203107 | JGI IMG/M metagenome (GOLD analysis project Ga0302114, IMG submission 203107) | Marine microbial communities from Western Arctic Ocean, Canada - AG5_Surface | ecosystem: Environmental > Aquatic > Marine > Oceanic | place: Canada: Western Arctic Ocean | collected...
GCCTCTAAGTTGTTTGCCTAATTATTATATACATTATACGATCTTTTTAGGAGAAAGTCAACCCCTAAATTGGATTAATTTGATATCCGTATGCCCAATGTCCGTTGTCTAGATCAAAGGTGCATCTGTCTTTATCTTCTAAGAAAATCTTTGGCATATCAACACCGTACTTCTCACCATTCTTACATAGCTCGATTCCGGTAACCTTTGCCTCACCGTGATTACTGTTAACCTTAGTTCCAATTTTAATAAATGTTCTTGAGTCTGCCATGTTATTTGCCCTTTGTTCTATTGCCTAATTATTATATACATTATACGATCATTAATAGCAGAAGTCAACCTCTTTTTATCCGAAATCAAACAAATTCGATAAGTGGGCCAACTTGGTCCATTTTTTACTCCTCGTTCCATTTCATTACTTCTGGATTGTTTTTATGGCCTTTCCATTTAAGAAAGCCCTGTTCAATAAGATTATCAACAGTATCTGTAATGCCTTGCTTCATACCGTTAACCTTTCCCCAGTACCAACCAAAGGCTGTTCCAAATACATATGCAACCAAAATGAATAAGTATTCCATTATAAGTTTCCTTTCTTTCGTATTCGTTTGAATTCTTTGTCTAAGAATGACTTGTTATTATTTTTATAATCTTCAGAGGTAATATCAATATGCTTACCTTCCCATTCAAGTTTTTCGTCCTTGTGTTTTAGAAACATGTCATAACAGAAGTTTTCAAATATCTCCTCCTCAGTGGGAGGAGTAAATTCTATTTCGAAATCATTGTTCATTACATGCTCCAGTAGGCTTCTGAGCGAGGGCTCATATAACCCGGTGTATTTACACTTTCAGTGAACTCTTTGTCGTTCATCATGTTCTTTACAATGCGACTCTTTTCGATCTTGCTATGGAAGTATTCTGCTTCTGCGATTGCATAACGAAAGTCTGCATAGTTTGGATCTGTAGGCAGTAAGTTTTCTGCCTTTTTAACCCTAGTTAGTCCTGCCTTAGCCGCTGACATTGTTTTGTACCACTGCCTATGGTCCGGACGAACTGTCTGATCCCACTTGCTTGGCTTGCCCATAATATAAGTTGATGACTTTTCGTAAATATAAAACATTATTATATCTCCATTTCTAGTTGGTTACCAAATGCATCGACGCCTCTTTGCTCTGCTTGGATCTTGTCACCAATGTCGTCGAATGATTCATAAAAGTCTGCATTGCTACGGAATAAGTTCCTGCACTCTGCATAAGCATCTGCATCTACGAAGCTCCAGTTAATGGAACCGTCTTGTTTTTTATTTTCATTCTTATCAATTGCTGAACGCATTGTGGATTCTAGTACGGAATAAATCATTCGTTGTGCCTCTCTGTTTGCCTAATTATTATATACATTATACGATCAATTGACAGTAAAGTCAACCTGTTTTGGCTCTTTACCTGTGACTAGATGCATTTTTTTAATGATGGCTTCTACTTGGTCTTCGTTAAGAAAGCCTCGCACAGTGTCACCTGTTTCAGTAATACCCGGCATCTCTACTTGATTGTCTTGCTTGTATACGGCAATCTCATATAGACCCGACTTGCCACCATAAGAGAAATCGTTCTTTACAATTGACAGTTGGTAGTCGCCAAAGTCTACCAACGACTGAATGCCTTTCGGCATCTTTGTTTCGTTAAATTGTATATCTTTAAATTGCATTGTCATACCTCCAACATTTCTTTAGCATCCACTTCTCTACAAAGTCACCGCCTCTTTCGTCTTCATCAGTAACCACATAGGCCACAGTCTTTTTCACTTCGCCATAACGATAAGGCCAACCTATAGTGTCGCCTACCCAAATCAAATGCGGATATTCATCCTTATGCTCGTCAGTGTTCTCTGAGAATTCAAAAGTATTGCCTACACTCTTTTCAACGAATGCACCAATAGGATCTTTTGTGTGAGTATAATAAGCCATAACCTTAACTCCCTGTAATTAATTGTAATGTACCGTCGTCTTGCATATCAAAGTTTTCGACAAAGTAATGCCAGTCGCCGTTGTTCTCTTTAGCCTGTTGAAAGCAATCCTCTGCCGCGGCCCAAAGAGCACCTAACGTACCGTCCTTGGCAACGGCATTGAACGTCACCCATTCAACGTCATCAAAGGAATCACCCATTCTGTCAATAATTTTATACTTGACTGTTCTAGGTTTGTCTGTGAAAATTTTGAAGTCTAAAGGCTTACAGCCGTTTAGGTCTAAATCAAATACAGTTTCATAACCTAATGCTTCTTTTAAGCCATCGTAATGATTGCGTTCTTTTATATAAGTGTCCTGCATAGTGTTTGCCCTCAAGTAAGTTAATTCCTTATTGTCTATACAGTATACGATCTTTCTATACAGAAGTCAACCTATTTTGGACAAAAGATAGAGAAAAGATACATTTTTTGGCCTGCCCCAGAGGAGTCGAACCTCTGACCTTTGGTTTCGTAGACCAACGCTCTATCCAGCTGAGCTAGGGGCAGTTATTTTGAACAGTTCCAATTATGCTCACAATCGGTAATTCTGTTAACGGTAGCTTGAGCACCACCAGTCTCATTAGGATAAAAACTCCAGTTCTCTCCACAGGAGAAACACGGGTCATGCTCTTTATATCCGTAGGGTGCAGTGGCCATACAGCCACTAGCAACAAAGGCTAGTATCAATAGCATCACAGTCTGTTTCATTAGGCACATCCTGACACACAAACCATTAGTACATCGGATCCAAATATCTGTGTCATTATCCATAGGGCTCCCATAATCTCTAAGTATCCCATTGTTGTCTCTCTCACTTAATTAAACTTACTTCTATATACTATACTAAAGTAGGTATAAAGTCAACCACCTACTTTACCAAAACCTTTTGTAGGTCTCTGAGTATCTCTGTGTAGTCAAGAGCAGCCTTGAGTTTCACTTCTTGAGAGGTGTGAGGATCGTTCACAATAGACATCATGATCGGAAACTGTTCAGTGAGTAACTTACCAACTGATTTCTCTGTCTTACACATGTATATACAATAGCACAACTAATCACCTGTGTCAACCTCTTAGACCACTAGACCTAGCAGCGGGGTCTATTATTTTTTGTCTAGGTTAACGAGAATAAATAATATTACAGCATCGCTGTCAAGCAAATGGAGAGACCCATGACATTAAAAAACATAAACCTTAACCTAGAACTAGGCCAAACAATTCTTGTTGGTCAAAACAATGATAAAGCCCAAATAACAAAGATTGAATTCCATGAAAAGTCGGGCGAAGTCAGTATTAATACAACCCGGGGACCAAGAAAAGCTCTTACGTTTAAGTTATGTGAACAGTCGAACCATTATGAAAACTTGAACCTTGCGGATAAATATAGATAGCACAAGGATAACACATGAAAGTATTTGAAATAGATGCCCTTGCTGAAAAGGAATGGAAAGCATCTAAAAAGCTATGTAAAAGTTCTACACCTAACAACAAGTTAGGTAACAGTGCCTTATCATCTTGTAAAGCACAAGGTTACAGATCTAGAGAAACAGGCAAGAGCCAAAAGATGGGTAACAAACGAGTGAAGCTAGGCGGAAAACGTATTAGAAGTCAAGACTATGGCGGACCAGTAAGTCCTACAAGGACTGGCTGACATGCGTTATTGGGAAATTAAAGAGAACATACCTGATATTGACGAGCTTGACCCGCGAGGCAAAGGCCAAATGGGTATGCCTGTGGATATTAGTAAAGCAGACTCAAATGATTTAGATGCAACTCTTACACTTGGACCTCCATATCCTCCAGAGCAAATGGATGGTGTTAGGAAGATGCAAAGCCAATTAATTAAAATAGGTTACAGTGTTGGACGCACAGGAGTCGACGGCAAGTATGGTCCAAAGACAGCTAGAGGTGTAGAAGCTTTTAAGAAAGACTATAACGAAACTGGCAATGGTACAGAGATGACTGGCTCAGCCCTAGACAAACTTGCAAAAGTTGAGTCAGGTGCAATATCTAAAATAGCAAAGCCAAGTGAAACAGGTAATCCTAAACCGTTTGGCGGCAAAGAACTACAGGCACTTGACTTTGGGGGCGAAAAGAACATTGAAGCAAAGAAAGTTGCTGAAGAGTTTTTAGGGCGTGAAATGAAAGAACAAGAGTGGAATGCACTTGTTCGAGCGACAGTAGCTGAAGCATCACCTGATAGTAAAGAACAGGCCGCAGTAATGGCAGTAATACTCAACAGGGCAAACAGTAGTAAATACCCAGACGGTATAATGGGAGTGCTTACACAAAGGAATCAGTTCCAGGCTGTAACAGGAACACCTACAAACAGATCCCCAAGCAGAAACTTTAGTCGTCCTACAAGCAAACAGGTTGCAAGTGTTGTTGATGCAGTTATGAATCATTTATCTAGCTCCAATAAGAAATGGTTAAATTTTACTGCAAACAATCCTAAAGCATATGGATCAGGTACTAACATAGACTTTATGTATGCTATGCGACAATCACCCGGAGCAAAAGTTATTGGAGGCACTGTTTTTGGAAATATTGCATGATAATCTAACAGGCAAAGTTTTAATAGCACATCCTAATTTACCAAACAATACTCCATTCGCTCGAAGTGTAATTTACATTTACCAAGATGATAGTACCAAGGGCACCACAGGTGTAATCACAAACAAAAGAAGTAGGTTCGGTGTACACGATATAGCATCTGACAAAGGATATGACTTTGGAGATAAAGCAAAGTTTGTATACCACGGCGGCCCTGTTAGTCCGCAAGCATTAGTTTTATTACATACTAACGACTGGAGCAGTTCAAACACAGTATCTGCTGGCAGGAAACTTAGTTTGAGTAGTGATGACTTTATGATTCAAAAACTTAATCAGCAAGTTCCTACTTACTGGAGACTGTTCGCTGGAATGAGTACATGGGAACCAGGACAACTTACTGCAGAACTAGAAGGTAGATATCCATTCAGGCCAGAGAATAGTTGGTTAATTGCAAATGCACCCGAAGGATTGTTGTTCACACTTGACGGTGACAAACAATGGCAAAAAGCATTAGAGTTATGCAGCAATCAAATGTTTGCCAGTTATCTATAAACTAAAATAAATATAGTTCATAAGGAGAAGTAAATGACTAGATTACTACTAGCGTTTGCCGTTTGTATCTCAGTATTTGCTACTACCGCACTCGCACAGGAAAGTAAGACACCCGAAGGTGACAAACCTACAATATTCACAAGAGCACCTTGCGATCCGCTACCTGATATGCTAGAAACTATAGCAAAGTACAAAGAAGACTTATTGTTCATTGGAGATGGCATGACGTTTTCAGCACAAACAGGACGGCCAAATAATGGCGGAATGATGTTTTTTGTTAACCAAGACACTGGTACTTGGAGTATGCTTCAGCTATTTGGAGACGGTATGTCTTGTATGATTATGAACGGTAAAAGTTTTAAACCGTTCACCGGACCAAGTTATTTTGCAAATACACCTACGAACAGTAATTAATGTGGGCGTTAGTTTTCATATATTTTTATGATGCTGTTCCGTATATTGAGCCAGTAAGTCTACATACTACAATGATTGAATGTTTTCATGCAAGAGAAGCATTGGCTGATGAATTAGGCAAAGGTAGCGGACACTTTAAAGCAGGTCAACAAGCCCTGTGCATTAATATGATTGACACAGACGCATAACTCTTAACCTATAAATATTGTATGCAAGACAGACAAGATACACATATACAATGGCTGTTAGGAAATATCTGTAATTACAACTGTTGGTACTGCCCGGATCATCTGCACAGTAACGACACACGTTTATACAGTGATGAGAGTCTTGCAGAATCTATTAGGTATGTTGCAAACGAATTACGAGCTGTAGGCAGAGATGCTAGAATTGAATTTGTAGGCGGAGAACCTACACTACATGAGGGCATCATTACAGGACTCAGTAGCACAGGTAGTAACCAACCTGGCAGCAATAGACTTACAACAAATGGTAGTGCTAGTCTAGAATGGTACCAAGACAACTATGTTTATTTTAGCCACATAGAAATAAGTTATCATGTGCCGTGGGCTAACCTGCAACACATAGTTGAAACAGTAAACTATCTAAAAACATTAGAAAAAGGACCTAGCGTAGAGGTATTGGTACATGCATCAAACGCTGATGCACATTGGTCAAGAGCTATAGATGAATACGAGCAACTATTAGACCTAGGCATAAATGCTAAAATAAAACTGTTGTATAGTAATTTTACAAAAGGCAACCAATACATGCCTTATAAAAACTATCAACTAAAATATTATTACGAAACAATAGGCCAAGTGTTTAATCCTAAACTAACAACAGTAGTTGATCCAACAGGTTATATTCCTACAAGGCGCCAACGTAATATGTTTACAGAAGAAACAGTACAAGGACCTAGTATGCAAAGACACAATAAGATGTGTAATGCAGGAATAGATCAATTAGTTGTTTGGAAAAACGGAGAAGTGTTTAGGGGTTATTGTAAGGCAGGAGGTAGTTTAGGTAATGTAATAAAAAGGACATTCCATGTTCCTAAAGAATCTATAGAATGTCCTTTTGATTTGTGTACAAACGGCTTTGACCGTCGTAATAGTTTTACTTGAGCCAGGCTATCTTTTCGCCAGCTTTCTTTCTGCGTTCTTGTTCTTCAACTGAACCTGGATACCTCCAAGCCCATATGGCAACTAGTGCCATTGATCCACCTGACCATGCAACTGCAGCAACATTGTAGGTAGTAAACCAAAAGAATAACAAACTAGAGCTCATTACTAGAACCATAGCATATTTTCCTTTAGTGGGGAATACTTTCTTTTGTGTCCAGTTAGTTAAGAATGGACCAAAGTATTTGTGGTTGAATAGCCAGTCATGCATACGCTTAGAGCTTTTAGCAAACGCCCAAGCCGCAATTACTAAGAATATACTAAATGGTATTCCTGGTACTACAACTCCTACATATGCCATCCCTAAACAGGCAAATCCTAGAGCCATGTATAGATATTTTTTAATCATAATATTTCCTATTTTAGTCGTTTAAAAGTCTTACGCAATGCTTCGACCAAGTCCGACATCATGCTATCTGTATGGCATGGTGTTGGGGCAATGCGTAAGCGTTCTTCACCTACAGCGACAGTAGGAAAATTTATTGCTTGTATATAGATGTTGTAATCTTCTAACAACATGTCACTCATTTGTTTGCATAGTTTTGCATCTCGGACCATAACAGGCACAATGTGAGTGCATGCCTCAGGATGTACTTCAATGTCCACCTCGGATAACATCTGTTTCAGCTTAATAGCCTTTGCCTGATGCTTTACTCTGAGCTCGTTATGGTCTTTAAGATATTTTATACTAGCGAGAGCACCGCTACAAATAACCGGACTCGTTGATGTAGTGAATATAAATCCACTTGCTACACTTCGAATTGCATCTATGATTAATTCATCACCTGCAACATATCCTCCTTGAACACCAAATGCTTTACCTAATGTGCCATTAGTAATATCAACTCGTGTTTCGCCTAACTTTTCGCAATAACCTGCTCCAGTATCGCCGTACAGGCCAACAGCATGTACTTCATCTATATATGTTATGGCATTGTATTTGTCTGCTAAGTCGCACACTTGAGAAATAGGAGAGACATCGCCATCCATGCTATACACGGATTCAAAGACTATGCAAGGTGTTAGTCCTAATGCGGCAACTTCCTGTAATTTCTCTTCTAGATCGCTCATATCATTATGTGTCCATACACGTTTTTCTGCGTTACTGTGTAGTATACCTTGAATTAAACTTGCGTGGTTCCTACTATCGGAAACAAAGCATATGTTAGGAATGATCTTGCTTAAAGCGATTAGTGTCCATTCATTGGCAACATAAGCACTAGTGAATAGTAAAGCTCCGCTTGTTTTATGCAAACGAGCAAGTTCTATTTCTAATGCTACATGATAATGACTTGTGCCACCAATGTTTCTAGTTCCACCTGAACCAGTACCTGTCTGATCAAGTGCGGTATGCATTGCATCTATCACTACCTTATGCTGTCCCATACCTAGATAATCATTTGAGCACCAATTCACAATCTCTTTAATATTATATGGACCGTACCAGATAGCAACCGGAAAGTCGCCTTTCTCACGGATTATATCATTAAAGACTCTGTAGTTTCCAGATTCTTTTAATTCATCTATCGTTTTTTGAAATGGTGCTTTGTTTATCATCAGTAGTATTTATGTGCGTAGTTATCGTTGGATCGACATAATTGACGCAAGCACCAAAATGATGGTAGACTGTAAATAACCCCATATCATTAATTGTTTTTTGTACTTCGTTATAGTCTTTAAGCCATTCGCGAAGGTAATTTAATATTCTGTTCATGCAAGTACTTATATAAATACTGTAAGGAGAACATTAATGGCAACAATTAAATGCAAAGGTTTAACAGGTGTACAGTTTGATGTAACTGTAACTTACGGTTCAACTACAATGAACGGACTTACAGCTCTAGTACAAGCAATAGAAGGTGCTCCTATTACAACAGGAATGTACGGTGAAATTGTTGCTGAAAAAGACTCTGCAATTAATCAAACCAGTGATGGCTCAAAGACATTAACTGCCGCAGGACTTGCCGCAGGTGATGTAGTTATATGTATTCCGTTAAAAACTGGCAACAAAGAAGCACGTCAAGAACAAAAAGGTCTTATTGCACAAGCTAAACGCGAAGGACTTGCCGCTGAAGATACTAATGCTGTTTACTACCGAGCAAAGAGTACGTTCAATAAGAACAGACTGCCAAACCCTTATGAAGCAGATGACTATAATCCAGACGATGATGAGAACACTCAACAACTACAAGCTAGTCGACCTTGGACATAATAAAAGATTAACCCCTACTAACTTTTGGAACGTTGACAGCTAATAGCATGAATCTCAGTTCTCGATTTCGATAGTAGGGGTTGTTTGTTTGTATATACTTTTGAAAAGGACTACGTCCCTGTTAATTACTTACTTGGTTTACCGTTTACAAACTCGTAAAACTTTTCAGCTGCTTCTAACACAGCATCTGTTCCTGGTACTTCTGGCATTGTAATTGAACTTACAATCTCATTAGTGTCTCGATCACGTTTTACACTTTGTTCCCATCCGCCAAATTTAGCGTGATAGTCGTTCCAGACATTGCCTTGGGCCATCTCTAGAACCTTTGTACGGATTTCGTATCCATTTTTGTTTGTTGTGATTTTTGGCATTGCGGCCTTAAACATTTCAGCAACTTCCTGTGTTTGTTTAAAGATGGCCTCGCCATATTTGGTATCTACTGACATAATATTCTCCTTTTGTGTGTATGTGTGTAGTGTTACTAATGTAACAGAGTATTTAGTCTTTGTCAACACCTAATATGCATTTTTGGCTATTTAACCAATCCGCTTCATCATCAGTTAGTCTTGTACATTTTCTTTTTGAATTCAGATACCTCGTCTGCTTTATCAAACATACCTAGATTTCTAAGTTCTCTAATACCCATGCAGTAACTTCTGTATTCCATTGCTTTCAAAAATCTTTTAAGCATGTGACTTACCTTTCCAGATTGCTGATGACTTACCACGTAAGTAATGTTTACATGGATCATAGCTTTGTTTTGATATCATATCACGCACTGGTTGATAGGATAGATAACTGATGTCTCCGCGATTTATTCCTATATCATTCAGTTCGTAATCATTTAGTACTTGGAGTTCTTTAAGATTAGCTCTTGCTCTCCTATGCTCCTTTGTCATTCTAAAGAATATTGCAATGCGTTTCAACATGTTTAGTATTCCCTCGGATAAGTCATTAGAGCTTTTGCTTCTTTGTGCATACCCATTCGAGTAAGTTCAGATGCCGCTCTAGCTCTACCTGCTGTCTCGCCAAAAGCAATTAATCCTACAAAGGCAACAGCCATTACTTTTTTAATTACACTACATATTTTACATGTGTAGTTCCATGTCGTGTTAGTCATTGTTGCTACAGTCATTAGACCCATCCTTTTAAATTATCGTTTTGGTTGTGATACACCTTGGTTGGCATTGGTGCTTGCCCTTTATTGTCGAGCATGTGTTGATAGGCAAACTGCCAGTCTCTACCGTACTCTGTCTTTGCCCATATGAGATAATCGTTCTTAGAGGATGTATTAGATCCAAACAAATCTCGTAGGACTTTAAACACTTTTTTCATAGTGATCTCCTGTTTCTATTAAGTTTTGGATGCTTGAGGAAAGCAATACCCCGGAACTTCCCCGGCGGTGCAAGTACCTTTGGTACTCGTCAATTGCGTTTTTAGGAGTGCTTTGTTACTCCCACTGTCTTTCCAGTGTGTATATGTGTGTCAAATAGTACAGTACTACTGCCCTATTCCCTTTTATTTATTATATTAACACTTAATATAACACCGGTTTGAGCTGAAATCAACGGTTATTTTGGTAAAGGCTGTCATGCGTTACACGCATGAGTCAGATTGTCCTTGACAAAGTCAAACAGTGATGTTACATTATAAATATAGTTAGGAACATTCTGTTCCGAGGCAGGCACCGTTAAGCCTGCTCTTATTATGTGAGCGACGGGGTAAAGCCGTCAAGCAGAGGAGATAATAAATGGACGCACTCACCTTATGGATGGGGATCGGATTCTTATTCGCAGCCTATTCAGTAATAGCAAATGATTCAGTACAGACTTTGGGTACATGGATTGCATCAAATAACGAAAAAGTAAATTGGAAGATCATGTGGGGAGCAGCTTCAGCTGTTCTACTGTATACACTCTGGTATGGGTGGTACATGAATGGCGGAGACATTAGTTACGGCAGACTTACAAAGATTCCATTCCAAGAGATACAATGGTATCATGCGGCGGCGCCGGGTCTACTATTAATACTAACAAGAATAGGTGTGCCAGTTAGCACATCTTTTTTAGTATTAAGTGCCTTTGCAAGTACATTTGTATTAGAGAAGATGCTTGTAAAAAGTATGATGGGGTATGCTGTCGCGGCAGTGGCGGCATATGTAATTTGGTTAGTAGTTAGTAGACTACTAGATGAAGCAAAGCCTGTTAGAGAAGAACATAAAAATTATTGGCGAGTTGGTCAATGGATAACAACAGGCTTCCTGTGGTTTACTTGGCTAAGTCATGACATGGCAAACATTGCTGTGTTCCTACCAAGACAGATACCTTGGGATTTAATGGTTCTAGTTAGTATTGTCTTTGTAGGCGGACTAGGATACATGTTTCGAGAAGGCGGAGGTAAGATACAAAAGATTGTGTTAGAGAAACATAACACAAGATATGTTCGTAGTGCTACAATAATTGATTGTGTTTACTTTCTTATTCTATTGTTCTTCAAAGAACTAAATGATATTCCAATGTCAACAACATGGGTGTTCGTAGGACTACTATGTGGACGTGAACTTGCTATGGCAACAGTCACAGGCAAGCACAAATTTAAAACAGTGTTTCCACTCATCACTAAAGACTTTATAAAGATGATGATTGGCTTAGGAGCATCAGTAGGAGTAGTGTTAATGATACATTATGTTATAGTTCCAAACGGACTGTAATCATTAAGGCAGGGATTAACGGCTCTGCCTTAATATATACTTGTATGATAAAAGATTGGTCAGTACAGAAGATTAGACAAGAGATAGCAAAAATAAGATTTGCTGAAAACGATCCAAGGATGGATGGCTTTGTAACATGGGGGTGCAAAAAAGATCTATACGAAATGCTTTGGTACATAGAAGATGAATTAGATAAATGTAGTACCTATGCAGATGAAGACGACTTTATAAAACGTAGAGAACAATCAATACTATTAAGGACATTAGGTAAACAATGAAGATAGGAATAGCAGGTTATGGATTTGTTGGGCAAGCACACAAGGGCGCACTAAAAGATTACCATGATATTATTGTAAACGATCCTGCATTAGGACACTACGGTGACCTTAGACATTCTGATGCTATTATAGTTTGCGTAAGCACTCCTGAAGGATCGCATGGCGGATGTCATATGGACAACGTGTATGATGTTATAGAAGATTCACCCGATGTTCCTATATTAATTAAAAGCACAATATCAATAGAAGGTTGGGACATGTTGAAACATGTATTCCCTAACAAGCAATTAACATTTTCACCAGAGTTTCTAAGAGCAGAAACGGCACTGGAAGACTTTCAGAATACAAAGACAATATTACTAGGGGGAGGCAACACAGGATTTTGGGCAGATTTGTTTGTTGCTGTATTAGGTTATATTAATATTGACATAGCTACTGCCCAAGAACTAATTCTAACAAAGTATGCTCGCAATAGTTTTTTGGCTCTCAAGGTTGCATACTTCAATCAAATCAAAGACCTTTGCACCAAATTAGATGTTGACTATAACGAAGTAAGAAAGTATACTACACTAGACGACCGGATAGGTAAAAGTCATACTACTATAACTGACGAACGAGGGTTTGGAGGACATTGTTTTCCAAAAGATACAAAAGCCTTTGTTACAACAAGCAAGCGTGTTGACAGTAACCTATCTATATTAGAACATGCAATTAAATACAACCAACGTATTAGGAAGGGAACAATTTGAAGATGAAGATCATTACGGGAAATGCTAACCCGAAACTAGCACAACAGATAGCAGAGCATTGTTTTGCTGATCTCGTTCCGTCTACAGTTTCTACATTTGCTGACGGAGAATCAAGCGTAGAGTTTAATGAAAACATACGTGGCGATGATGTTTTTATTATTCAAAGCACTTGTACTCCTGTTAATGATAGTTTAATGGAACTGTTGATAATGATAGATGCGGCACGTAGATCAAGTGCAAGTAGAATCACAGCAGTCATTCCTTACTTTGGTTATGCTAGACAAGATCGTAAGAGTGCTAGTCGTACTCCTATTACAGCAAAGTTGGTTGCCAACTTGTTAGTGACAGCCGGCGCCGATAGAATACTTACAATGGATTTACATGCAGGACAAATACAGGGGTTCTTTGACATCCCAGTGGATGATTTAACAAGCCGTGTAGTATTTGCAGCAGACATTAAGCGAAGCATAGGCATTGTAGATGATCCCGAAGTACACCAAACAGGCACAGTATTTGTGTCACCAGATGCAGGCGGTGTTGTTCGTGCTAGGAAGTTTGCTGATATGTTTAGAGGCGATATTGCAATAGTAGACAAACGTAGACCTGGTGCAGGCAAAAGTGAAGTTATGAACTTGATCGGCGATGTTAAAGATAAACACGCCATTCTGGTTGATGACATTATTGACAGTGGAGGCACACTATGTAATGCCGCTAAAGCAATTATGGATGCAGGTGCCTTATCAGTTCGTGCATATATTACACACGGTGTACTATCAGGCGAAGCGTGTCAGAAGGTTGAAAAGAGTGTACTTGAAGAACTAGTAGTTACTGATTCAATTGGTAATAAATGTCCTAAAAATTGCAAAAAGACACGACAGGTTAGTGTTGCTCCATTATTTGGTGAAGCAATGCGTAGAGTAACTAACGAAGAATCAGTGAGTAGTTTGTTTAAATGAAAATTAAAATTGGTAAGTATCCCAACAGATTAACGTGTAACATACACAGCAACCATATGAACAAGAAGTATGGAGTTGTAGACTGGCCAAAAGTACAGGACCGCAAAGATGATGTGCTAGAATCTATTGAAGACGCAGTACAAACCGTGTACAATATGTTTAACTGGATATGGTTTGACAGACGCACACAAAAGATAAAAGTACGCATTGATCGGTGGGATACGTGGAGTATGGATCATACTCTTGCACACATTATACTGCCTATGCTAGTACAATTAAAACGTACCAAGCACGGTGCTCCTAGGGTAGACAATGCAGATGTACCTAAAGAACTACGCATGAGCAAAAAGGATATGACACAGTTTGCTAAAGATGGATCAACTGATGACAAGTTCTTTAAGCGTTGGGATTGGATCTTAGACGAAATGATTTGGGCATTTGAACAAAAGTGCCGTGATGATTGGGAAGGTGACTTTTACGAGTATAATTTTGATGGTACTGAACGGTTTGGTTTGAAACTTGTATGGGAAGACCGCGAAGGCAGTAAAGCACATCAAAAACGTATGACAAACGGATTTAAACTGTTTGGAAAATATCTTGAAAACCTATGGGATTAACATGACTGAAGAACAGACAAAAGAAGAATACCAAGAAGAACGTGCCATGAGCAAAGCCGCAACTCTTGCTATGGAACTGAGCAAAGAAAAGAAACGTCTTCAGGCAGAACTAGAGGACATGCAACAACAGTTTGAAATTGTTGCTCCAAGTACTCCGTCAGGCGGACCTGACAGTTACTTAAAATGGATTGGTGTTTTTTTTGCTGTAGGCGGTGTATTTTTACAAAATGCAGGATTTGGTGTATACGGACAACTTTGTTATCTGTTAGGAGCAACTAGTTGGACAGTGGTAGGCATTTATTGGAATGACAAAGCAGTAATGCTAGGTAGTGTTATTCCAGCGACAGCAACAGCACTAGCACTTGCACAAAAACTAATATAATCAGGCTAAGTTTTCAATGTGTTTGATATACTCAGTCATTGAATGATCACTAAAGCTATCTATCTTACCTTGCTTTAGGCCCATCCATATACCACGCCACTTGTCTTTGCACAACTGCCAACCTGTAGGACTTCTATAATTGCCGTATGCATTTAGATAATGCTCAGTGCCATGATGTATAAACCCCATTACCCATAATGGAACAGTAGTGACAATGTCATTGTTGTTCTTCCAACGATGATGTGTTACACCTAAGCTCTTAACATAACCTCTCCAACCAACACGTGGTGAACCAAATGTATACAGTTCAACTGGATTGTTTAGTTCTTCATTATGTAAACAACGACTTGACATAATAGTCGCCATTGCCGCTCCTAAGCTATGTCCACAAAACCAAAGTGTCTTGCCTAAGTTTGCTTTGCGATTGATGTCTTCGCATATATCTGGCCATAGTTCGTCTACTTCATCTTTGAACCCTTGATGC
>Ga0302114_10001552_pt1 | contig 15041 bp, 11 predicted proteins | sample AG5_Surface_MG_FD_203107 | JGI IMG/M metagenome (GOLD analysis project Ga0302114, IMG submission 203107) | Marine microbial communities from Western Arctic Ocean, Canada - AG5_Surface | ecosystem: Environmental > Aquatic > Marine > Oceanic | place: Canada: Western Arctic Ocean | collected...
CCCCTCGAACGTCTCGAGCTCCGCGTGCCACGCGTCCTTGGCGCACCACACCGCGAGCCACGGGTCTAGGCTATCGAGCGCGGCGGCGAACCGTCCGTCGTCCAGTTTTCGAAGCGACTCCGCTTGCGTCCCCGATCCACCGGGCCCGAAGCGATTTCGCGACCGTTCCCGTTCAAACCTGCACCGCATCGCGCCGTGCAGCTCATCGCGCGTCACCCCGAACCGCGCCACCGCGATGGCCACGCACATCGACGACACGACGTGCTCCCCGTGCGTCAGCTCCATCGCGTCGAGCGCCTCCCAGAATAACCCCCGCGCGGTGCCCGGCATGTCCCTCACCTTCGAACTCACCGTCCGCGGACACTCGAGCGTCTCGTCGATATCTTCACCCGGAACACTCGCGTCCCGTATCGGTGCCTCGATCGGGTTACCCCACTCATCCTTCTCACCCACGTTTCCCCACTCGTCCACCACGGCGGACCCGCCCGCACCCGACGTCGACACCCACGCGCCGTGCTTCGTCGTCTCCACCGCGGCGCATATCCTCGCCGCCGCGGTTCGCACCCACAGCGGCGTCGACCCGTGCGGCTCAACCTGGTTGACAACCTCCGAGATTTCCTTACCGCGGTGGTGCGAGTCCTTGGGCCGGTCACCGGGGTGGCGCGGGGAGAACATGGCGAGCATCGCGCTCGTCTCCTCCGTCGTGAGCGGCGGCGTCGGCGATATACGAACGGACGCCGCGCCCAACGCTCGAAGCATCCCGCGAACGATCCCCCCCGGCGCCCCTTTTTCCTCAACCCCGTCCCTTCCGGAGACGATGAATCGTACCGCGAGCGGCGGAGAGTTCGGGATCCACCGGAAGTGATCGCGCGTGTCGGCGATATCGAACGGCGGGGCGTCCGAGTCGGCGACGGCGTCGAGTGAATCTCCCCGCGTCAGCGTGAGCTCGGGTAGCGCGTGTCCGTCCCGCGGGTCCAGGCCGGCGACGGCGGATGCCGGGTAGGTGGCGTACGGGGGTATCGCGATGCTCTCCGCGGCGTCCACGATGACGAGGACGCGGCGGAAGACCGCGGCGTGCTCGAGGAAGGTGGCGAACGCCTTGGGGAGCTGCGCCGGGTCGTTCGGGATGGGCTCGCGAATGTTGAAGCGCCGCTTGAGGATGAGGCACGCGCGCTCGAGGAAGTGCGAGACGTCGCGCGAGAAGCTGGGATCCGCGAAGGAGTGCTTCAGGATGAAAGGCGGCGCCTCGCTCGGGTCGACGACGCCCCCGCGCCTTCGCTCCTCCCACCGTCGCTCCATGGCGTCGACGCGCTCGCACAGCTGCGCCAGCGCTGTTGACTTGCCGCATCCCTCGACGCCGGTCAGCACGAGCGCGTGCGGCGGACCGAGCGAGCGGACGTGCTCGTCCAGTGCAGCCGCGAGCTCGGCTCTGTGCACCGCACGGATGCCCCCGGGGCTATCGACGTGTCGCGGCAGGCCCGGGGCGAGCAACGACGATGCGGCGATGTCATTTGCCGAAGACTCCAGCTCGAGCTCGCGGGGCAACGTGAGCTGCTGGGCCGCCTCGGTCGCCCCGTCGCTATCATCGTCACTCATCGATGTCTAGACTATCTAAGGATGTTCAGCGATGCGACGGCATTTCCATATCCGCCTTTCGGGCCCTCGTTGTGTCGGCAATGGAAGGGAGAGGTGGTGCCCTCATCAAAACGCCCGGGTCCACCGGGCCAACGGTCCGGTCCAAGAAAAAAACAAACACGGGCAGTCAGTCACTTTGGGAGGCTTCAATGAGATGCTATGTTGGTTGATATGAATATTAGCTTTTAGGGCCGAAGCCTCCGTCGCGTTGAGCCGCCGACGCACTGTCGAACGACGTCATCGCACACCGAGGCTCCGTCTCTGTCTTTCCCCGATCCCTTCCGCTTCGCGCCGCGCGACGACGCGAAGAGATTTGTGTCTTTTTTCTTCACAACCTCCTCGGGTCTTCTCGCGTGTCGACGATCAGACCACTTCATCGAGACTCCACTCGGTGCTTACCTCCAGTTGACCCAGTCGGTCTCGTCCTTCCAGTCCGCGTACTGGAACGCATCCTGGTTGGCGAAGGAGGCGCCGGTGGCGTGGACGCCGCATCCGTCGGCTCCGTGTTGCCACTCCTCCTCGAAGGTTCCGGGGAGGTTACGACGGCGAAGCTTCGCGTCCCAGGTGCGGTTCCACATGTTGTAGCCGCCGCGGAGACCGACGATGTTGACGTAGCCGGCGTCGTCGAGGGCCTCGAGCGCCTGGATGGCGCGGTTGCGGCCGTCGGAGCAGGCGATGATGATGCGGGTGTTCTTGTCGGGGAACTTCTTTTGCACCTCGTCGACAAAGCCGCGGTTGCCCTCCTGGTTCTTCATCAGCTTCTTGCCAGCCTCGCTGTCGTAGCGGTAGGTGGCGTTGATGATGGGGACGTGGTGGAACCAGTTGTCGCCGCGGTGCTCGGTGGCGGCAGCCTTGTCCCTGGGGAAGTTGCCGATCACGTCGAGCTCATCGGCGCAGCGAATGTCGAGGATGTTGTACCCGAGTTCGGAGAAGAGGCAGCGAGCCTCTTCCCAGTTGGCGATGCCCTTGTCGGGGTATTCGGCGGTGATCTGCTGGATGTACTCGACGTCGTCCGCGAAGTAGAGGCCGGCGCGGGCCTGGACGTTGATGCCGCGCTTGGCGCGCTGTGGGAGAAACGATCGGGCGGTGAGGTCAGCGATCGTCGTCGGATAGGGAGGGCACCCGCGCGGGGGGGAACGGGGATCAAAAACTAACTTCTAGGTTAGGTTCTGCGGATCGCGGGTGGGTAGATCGGTGACGAACCTGGGGCTTAGCGACGAAAGCCGCGCGGGAGGGCGCGATAGCCTTGGTGGCACGGAGGGCCGCGCGCTGCGATGGGCGAGGGAATGAGAACACGGTCAGTGCGGGTTCCGGACGGGGCGCAGATCACGACGATGCTGCTTCTCAGTTTGGCTCGGGATCCAGTTGTCACGCTCCGACAATTCTTGACGCCGGGGGGTCCGCGGAGGCACTAACCTGGGGCGCGACGTTTGCGGAGGCGATGGTGGTCATCGTTAATGCGGCGCTGACGCGTGTGTGTGCGTTCGCGTGCGGTGATAATGGCGCGGGGACCGTTCAACGAGCTCCTTCTGCAGGCTTCGTCTCGCTCGTGAGTCAGCTTCCGGATAAGAGCATTTTGGGTGGGTAACATTTCCTGTTTACAAACGGTCAATGACAACTGGCATTCTGCAGTGGGCAATTACCCTTGAGAAGATCACGTTGAAGGGAATCCCGCGTCACCCGCGTGTGGAGCGACGAGTTTCTCAGTCAGGCGCCCACGTCTCCTCGCCATTGTTCGTGGCTCCTCTGGGCTATGCCACGGGGAGAGGGTTTGGCGACGGCGGTTCCCGTACCCTTCGACGATTACCTCGATCCGCTTCAGGACAGACGCCGACGAGCACGACGGTGGTGTGCCATCCAGGTGCGAAGCGCCCCGCGACTGTTTGTTAACACCCGACCCCGAAGGGTGCCTTCTCTCCCAATCTCCGCGACTGACGTCCTCCCCCCGTATCTCTTTCCATCCGCAGCAATACATCCTCGCCTCCGTGATACTGTCCGCGGTGTTTTACGTCGTCTACCTCGCGGCATATCAGGTGGGAACCGAACATCACACACGGAACATCGGGTGAGAGGCGCGGTTCAATGGACAAGATGGAGAAGCCAAAGTCACAAGATGGGTCACCAAAGGCAAAGGCGGCGGGGGAGTACGACTACAAGATGATTCTGGCGGGTGCGGGTTGCATCGCCGCGATGTCTACCTTTGGGGCGTACAGGGCCAAGTGGACGAACGTCTTCAAGGCGTCCTACGCCTCCACGTGGCTCACCCTCGGGCCCGCGACGCTGATGTACGTCACCCCGGATGAGGCGACGCAAAGGAAAAGGATCGCGGAGGCGTCCAGCCGGCGCACAGGAGTCCAGACAGATCGACAGGTGGAGTCCGGACAGATCGGACAGAGCGTGGAAGAGAGGCGGCGACAGATCGAATCCATGCGCATGTCCGTGGAGGGCGCGGGGCGGGTATTGGAACAGCCGACGCCGGAGCGGGAGCGGGAGCCGAAGAAGGGAGGTTGGTTCCGCGGGAAATAGAGTCTTTGTCATTTAAGAAGATCCCGCACGCGCGCACTCGCACCCGTCCACGTCCGCGAGATACTCCAACCCTTCGTCCCCGCCGCAGCAACGCGATGCGTTCAGCGACGGCCACGTCATCGCGTCGGACACCCCGGAGAACTTACCGTTCGGATCCAAAGCGTGAACGATGCACCCGAAGGAACACCACGCCGCGCCGTACTCCGTAGCGCCGTCGAAGCTTCCCTCCCACTCCTTCTCTGTGGGCCACCCCGCCTTGCCCCAGTGCAGCCTCCCGTCGCACGATGGACCTCGGAGGTGCTCAATCACCTTCTGGAACTTGCGGTTGACGGTGACGGGCGTCGTGGCGTGTCGCACGTAGTCCTCCACGTTGACGTACATGCAGGCGCCCGCGGCGTGAAGATTGGACGGCGACAGCAACGCGGAGTCCGGGCTGGTGAACCGTATCAGCGCCGGGCTCCTGAACCCGTTCGCTAAATTCCCCGGCCCTGGGTCCATGAAACCCACGGGGTCCCACGCGTTCACCGCTTCCATGTCGTCCGCGATGGCGCCAAGGCATCCTCCGGCTAACCGGAGTGGCACGCAAACCTCGTACTGGTCGTACCCGTAGTTGTCGTGAGCGTCGTACTGCTCTTCCGACATGCTCAGGTACGCGTCCCTCGCGTCGTCTACCCCGCTCCGCGTGTTCAACGCGGTGGACACGTCCCACTGGCGCGACCAGAAACGCGAGAAGGTATCGTTGGCCATGAGGGGAAAGTCGGTATCGGTTATATCGCGCGGCGCGTCGGGGGGTTGGGCGCGGACCAGGCCGTTCAATCGGTCCACACTGTTTGTCCGTACGCCCGACTCGATCCACGCCGGCTCGAGACCGCCGTCGTTGTCGTTTTGTCGACGGGCGCGGTAGGGCACGAGGTTGGCGGGGGTTGGAAACCCGGGGATGGCGTCCAGCCGGGTGAAATCTGTCCTCACCGCCTTCCCGAGGGGAAAGTGCCAAAACACCTGCGTCTCGTCGAGCCTGCGCACGTTGGAGTCCGCCCGCATACAATCCCATACACGCACATCACCGGCGAGCGGGAACGTGTCGTGGCACCTCTTCGCGGCGTTCGAGGCGAGGGAAACGGCATCCACGAGCTCTCGCGGCGTCAAAGTGACGGATGTTTTCCGAACCGCCGTGTTGGGCACAATCTTCAAAGTGACGTCAACGACCACGCCCAGCCTGCCCACGCTCGCTCGCACCGCTTCGAAAGCCTTGTCGCCTTCTTGGTACCGCGCCAGCGTGCCGTTGGCCAGGACGATCGTCACCGCGACGGTCTGCGATGAGATCGATCCGTGTCGCAGGCTGGATCCGTGCGTGGCAGTCGCGACGGCGCCGGCGACTGTCTGGTCTATGAACCAGGGGAACGCGGCGAGTGTGTACCCGCGCTGCGTGCCCCGGAACAGCGCATCGCCGAAGAGTAAGGGCATGGGCTGGTTGTCGTCCGACGTCGGGTCGTCGTGGTTGGCGAGGTGGTCCAGGAGGTCTCTCAGTATCACACCCGCGTCGACCGTGACGGTCATGGACGAGGTGTCGATCCTGACGCGGTCGGCGACGGGGCTCTCGGAACCCCAGGACGCGCCGCTCCCGGCCAGGCGCCTTCTGCGGTCACTCGGTGACGCGCCCGCCTCGACGCTTCGTAGGCGATGGGTCAGGATGTTGACGCTGTCTGTGTCCTCGCCGGCGCAGAAGAGCCCGCGGTGCCAGCTGTGCCCCACTCCGTTCGCCCGTACCCGAGGAAACGACGTCACCACCTCCGAGACCTCGCGTGGCGTTCGCGGTGCCGCCATGCGCACCCTCGCGTCGCACGCGTGCTTACCCTGGAAGTTACTCAGGTCGTGGCCGGACGTGCCCAGCTCCGCGGCCGCACCTCCAAGCAGCGTCCACAGCAGCGCGAACAGGAGGGGCCTTCTTTGGCCGTGACCGTGGGTGAAGGAAGGACGCCGCGGGTGTTGATACGCGGCAGCCTGAGGCTCCGGCGCAGGGCACGCGTGGACGACATCCCTGTTTCCGGCGCAGTCCTCCTCATCCTCGTCGCTGACCCACAGCAGGACGCCCGTCTGGGGGAGCGTGCCGAAGGTCATGGCCGGGCCGGGTCACCTCGGTTTCTTTTGGCAACCGGGACGTGGAAATACTGATACGGGAAGTCGAACGAGGCTGGGACGGAAAACGCTCGAGGCGTCCACGTCGAAATCTCGGAAGGCACGATCGAAGCGGGTGCCGTCCACCTGGATTCCAGCGAGTGGCTTGCGTCGAACCAATCGACGGAAACAAGAGGCTCGTATCGGGGACTGAGCAGCTGAGCCCTCACAACCAAACGCACGCACCCGCCGCGTATCGCGATACCAAAACTCGTGACCATGACCCTCGCTATCCGCGTTCTTCGCGTGTGCGCCAGCGCCTCCCGCCCGACCGCCAAGACCACCACAACCGACAAGAAGCCGGTCGTCACCGCCGGCAAGACCTTCGCCGATATTTCCGCCGCCGTGGACGCGGGTTTGGTAAAGGGGTGCGCGCCCTTCGAGGACGGGCTCGACGCCTTCGGCTTCTTCAACGACATCGACCAGGCCGAGGCGCAGCGCTACGCCGACGTCGAGATCACCCACGGCCGCATCGCCATGCTCGCCTCGCTCGGCTTCCTCATCGGCGAGCAGGTCGAGGGCTCCTCCTTCCTCTTCGACGCCAACGTCACCGGCCCGGCCATCAACCACTTCCAGCAGGTCCCCGGCCTCTTCTGGGGGCTTCTCGGCGCATTCGTCCTCACCGTCGAGGCGAACCGCGTCCAGGCTGCGTGGCAGGACCCCTTCGTCGCGGACCGACTGTTCCTGCAGAAGGCCGACCACATCCCGGGCGACTACGGCTTCGACCCGCTCGGCCTCGGCGACGGCATATCGGAGGAGGACCTCGCGAGGCACAGGATGGGCGAGCTCAACAACGGTCGCCTCGCCATGATCGCCATATCCGGCATGGTCGGCCAAGAGCTCGTCAACGGCCTCAACCTCCTCCCCGCGGACGACGTCATGGGCCTCGGGTTCAGGCTCCCCGGCGCGCAGATGGGGTTCCAGAAGCTCGAAGAGGCGTGCAGGGACGCCCCGAACGAGGCGGAATGCGCCAAAGCGTTTGACGCCGCCGAGCGAGGCGGCGCCGTGATGGGCAGCCTGCTCACGTCCCTCATCCACACGCAGTAGACGCGGGAGCTTCCTCGCGAATGAACACGCAAGTCCCAGGAACAGGACGCCCCACGAACGACACGCGACGATGAATCTCTCTTCTCGTCTTTTCTCTTTTACAAGTCATCAACTCAACGCAAATCAAAATCCTCAACGTCGTCGTCGTCGGTTCTAGCATATTCGTACAGTTTCAAAAAATAGTGAGGGCGCCGTGGTGGCTCGACCCGTCACCGCGGCGATATCTGCGGCCCGCCCGATCGCCTCGCGAGGTCCCCGGACGTAGACGCGAGCACAGCCTCTGCCACGGCGGCGTCGGCGTTGTCCTCGTCGCGAACCGACCCGGTGAATTGCCCCTCGTCAAACTTCCTGGCGTACCTCCGGCTGAATATGTCGATGTAATACTCCGCGCCGTTCCATATGCACGACAGGAACACCAGCAGCATCACCGTCGTGTGCACCGTCTTGGACGCGTAGCACATGGGTATCGGGAGGAAGGTCACCATGGTGTACACGAGCTGGAGGCTGACGAATACAAACTTGGTCTTGAGCGAGTTGTGGTCGAAGAGCTCGTCGTGTCCAAAGAGACCCGCGCGCCTGGACGTGCGCAGTGCCCACCGCGTGACCGGTGCCTTGTAGTCGTTCGCGAGCCACCTCAGGGAGGTCACCAGCTCCGGGTCGTCGTCCAGCTTCTTGACGTAAAACAGTTCGGTGATGACCAGGTAGATCACCTGCCAGATCAGGTACCCGACCACCGGGTACACATAAAACTCGGTAATCACCTCCGTTAAGTCGTACGACATCGCCAGCTGCGTCGTGGTCAGACGGTGTGGCGCCCTGTGCACGTCCGCGTACATCAAACCCCGCTCAAAGTGCACCTGCCCGTGGTCATCCTCCCTGGCGGCGAAGAGCGCCCCGGTGGCCTCCCCTAAACCCCACCAATGCCACGCCAAGTCGCTCTGACCGTACCACCTGGTGCACCACGTCAGGATGGCGGGCGCGGTGTGAATGAACACGCTCTGTACCTTGTCGTGCGAGTGAAACACGAGTGAGTTGCGCCACAAGGGTATGGCCCACAGTATTGGGCCGTTGCTGTACGCAAACACGGACCTAAACAGCCGACCGCTCGTGGGTACGCACAGTATGTGGACAAAGCACGCCAGGTTGGCGTAGTAGCAAAAGTCTATGAGGAAGTAGTGGTACTTGATCATCCTGTACTGGATGATGCGGTACACGAACACCAACGGGGCGCTGCAGAGGTAATAGAACCAGAAGAACTCCGGGTGCTCCGTGGCGACAAACTGGGTGAGCATGAGGCCGACGACCCCGAGGGTGAAGGAGACCTTGTCTATGGTCTGAATCGCCCGTGGCATCTTGACGTAGTCCCTCACGCGTACCCTCGGGTCGCCGGTCAGCTTGGCGCGGACGAAGTTGCGCGCACCCTCGGGTATGGCTCGAGCCCCTTCCGGGATGCTGGGGCGCCTGTGCCGTTTGAAGAAGGGCGCGAGCGGGTTGACCCGCCGGCGCCACTCCCTCGGGCTCTCCTCGCCGTCCGAGGTTGGCGACATGTACCCGTTATCCTCACCTCTCTGTCGTGTGGACGCGTTCGGGATGGGATAGGGTCGTCAGATGAGGGTTCGTGGCTCGATGCGTAGCCCCGGGAAAAGGTGCGAGATGCGTTAAAATCTGAGAGTTTGCACGCGGGCTTCGGGCGGGGAATGCGGGACTCACCCGACGCCGTCTCATGACCGCCTCCGCCATTTTAGAGCCTTGATCCTCGTACAAAAGCCCGACGGCCGCGGAGGCCGTGAGCGAGAACGCTCACCGCACACTGGCGTCCCCCCAAACCCAGGGTTCACTCAGTTCAGGTTTGAAAATATTTCGGTGGGCGCTTTGAGAAATCCGCTTTGCACCGAAAACCGTGCGGGAGGGTTCGACCAAAGGCACACACACGCACGCGACGCGCAGATGCGTACGGCTCGGATCCCGTGCTCGGATCTCTGGGCTCGTGTGGGTCAAGAGCGGATCGGGCGTACGGCCACGACCCCACCACGGGCGCATACCCGCGTCGTCTCTCCACCGAAAAGGTTCGGCAGCATGAGCATGTCGTCGTCCACTCGAGTCAATGCGTCGTCGTCGTCGTCGGCCCCAGGTGACGCGTCGCCGTACGTGTGGTACGCCAGCTTCGGCTCCAACATCTTACTCGAACGATTCGAGTGCTACCTCCGCGGCGGCAGGATCGACGGCATGGTCCGCGACATGCCGGGCTCGCGGGACCCGACCCCACCGCTGGCGTCCACCTTCTGGGTGGACGTACCGCACAGGCTCTTCTTCGCGCACTCGTCCCCGACGTGGGCCGGCGGAGGCGTCGCGTTCATGGACGTGGACACGCTCGTGGACCCTACGATGGCCACCGCGTTCAGGCTGTACAGGGTCACCCTGGAGCAGTTCAACGACGTGCTGGCGCAGGAGAACGGGATGACGCCGGGTGACCCGGGATGTCGCGAGCTCACCGTCGACGACGCGAACCGGCTGGCGGAGTCATGGACAGAGTTGCAGACGAACAAAAACGGATCCGACGTGATACACGCCGGGACCACAGGGCAGGTGGGCCCCGCCGCGGAGATGAGGGCGCCGAGTGAGCTGTGGTACGGGTACGCCAAGTGCCTCGGCGTGAAGGACGGGGAGGCGGTTTTGACGTTTACGTGCGACGCGAGCGAGCTGAACGGATTCAGGTCGGGCTTGTTACCGACCAACCCGCCGTGCGATGCGTACGTGGACGTCATCGCGCGGGGCCTGATGCAGTGCGGGCTGAGCGAGGATGAGGCGCGAGGGTACCTGAATGACCGGGTCGAGGCGCCGATGACAAACTCGGCGAGGGTTTAGGGGTAACAAAAGTTAACAAAAGTGGTTTACGATGGTTTACACAAAGCGACGAATCACGCACTCACCCAAGGGAGGACTCGAGCCACCTGGTATCCCACCAGTCCGGCACGTGCACCCTCGCGTCGATGTTGCACGCCGTCTCGTTCCCGTGCACCACGAGCGCGAGGTCCTCCGCCGAATCCGCCTTTGCCAGGTGCGTCAGCCTGAGCATGATCAAACCCACGTCGCCCCTCGCGGCGATAACCTTACCCACCGGCTTACCTCCCACCGCTCCGTCCAGGAACACGTCCATGCCCGCCCGTGCCCTCGGCCTTAAGGGCGGAGGAGACGAGGCATCGGGCGCCTCGTGACCTTCCCATTCCTCCTGCGGCGTGGACGCCCGCCCTCCGACGCCGGCGGAATCTTTGGCGATCCATTGGCTCCGTCGGGCGAACAGCGCGGGCACGATCCGTTTCCTCACGACGCCCGTGTAGTGCGTCCTCGCCGTGAGCTCCTGCCCGATGTAGCACCCTTTATCGAACGCGATGGCGTTGAGTCCCGCGAGGTTGCACTCGAGCGGGAGTAAATTCGCGAGCTCGGATCCCTCGGCTACTCCGTTGACGAACCTCCACTCCGCGTAGGCGTTCTCAGCGTCGATTGGGTCCGCGCCGTGGGGTAGGAGCTCCGCCGCGGCCGCCGCGGGGAGAACGCCGCGGACGCCGAGGCCGTGCCACCTCGGATCGGGCTGGAGGAAGGAGAGTATGTCGTCGTTGGAGGGCCCATCTTCCACGAGCGGTTTCACGTGCTCGGCGTGGTCGTCGTCGGTGGGATCGCGCCACTCGCTCTGTTCGCCCCCCGCGACCACCACCTTGAGCTCCTCGCCCGCGTCGTCGAGGGTCACCGGCGAGCGGAGCTTGAGCTTGACGAGCGCGTCCACCGCGTCCTTGAAGCCGTCCGCGGGGAGGTCCGCGAGCAACGCGCCCCCGAACTCGCGGTGGAGGAAAAGATCGTGGCGCACCCTGCCCTGCGCGTTCTGGAGCGCGGCGTAGACCGGCGCGGCGCCCGCCTCGGCGAGGGAGCGCATATCGTTGGTCAGGATACGCTGGAGGAAAGGAACGGCATCCTCCCCGGCGATGCGTAGAACGCGCCGGGACGCGAGCGACACGCCTCGAGCGAGCATGTTCGTTTGCGCGGTGCAGAGTGGCCAACTGTTTTTTCCGAGAGGAGTTTGGAGGTGAGAGGCTGGCTGATGACGGCGACGGCGTCGGTGTCGATGCGAGACTCGCCCAGGATTCGATTTGCATTTCAAACATCACCTCTAAAATAATAAGCGCCTAAGACTCTACGTACGTTCATCCCACCGTGTCTACTTCTGCCCCATGGCGGCCTGATCAGCGGCTCCCAGCATCTGGCCCACGATGCCCACGGACTGCCAGTACTTGCTGGTGCACCTGTCCACGCAGCTGTTCTCCCCCACGTTGAGGTCCCCATCCTTGAACTTCTTGTCGATGCACTTCTCGTAGCACGAACCCACCATCCTGCGGGGCGAGAGAGAGGAAGGGAGACGGGAGGACGGTGAGCGAGGGACCTTGAGAGGGGTCATCGCGGTTTAGGTTTCCGTGATGGATGGATGTCCACGCTGCGCTGGTGGGGCGATCGAGCGACGGGATACTCACTTGTTGAAGAGCTCGACGCGATACTCCATCTCCGTGGTGGCCGCGGAGTACATCTTCTCCTTGTCCTCCGCGCTGAGGTTGCCGACGTTGACCGGGTTCATGGTGACCTGCTGCTCCTCTCGGCTGCCCGCGAAGAGTGACTGATCGGATGTGACAGAGCTCGCGCAGTTTTCCACGTTGACACGAGTTGTGATATTTCAGGTGCGACGTGGCCGGCACAACACAGGGTCGCGGGCCGCGGAAGGGTCGGTGACGGAGCGGGGATGGCGTCAATGACCGCCGCCCGGGGTGGACCGGCGACCACGAGTCACGGACCGGCCACCCCGACGCCGGTTCGCGCGCGTCAGGTCGCGGTGAGGGCCGTCGGACGCCCGCGTCCAGATTCGGGCCGACTCTCGGGGCTCCCCAGGCGACGCCGACCCGAGGTAGGTCACCGGCGGGGATGGAGTTTACTCACGACGCGCGCCGCGGACTCGGGCGGGGACCTGGACGTCGACGACGACCGGCTGAAGGGGAGGAACGTCCCGGACTCGTTCACCGCGGGAGGGTCATCGGCCGCGTCGCCGGGGTCGATTCAAAAAGGATCATCCGCGTCGAGGCGCGCGCGTCCCCTCGGCGGGTTCGACGGCGACGAAGACGAATCCGACGCCCTCATCGTCCGACGGCCATCCACGGAAGCCCTCGATGCGAGCACGACGAAGACGGAGCGCGAGTTCCCCGCCTGGGAACCCAAGTTCCCGCGGTCCGTCGACGACCTCGGAGCGCAGTGGCGCTCCATGCCTTCGCGGTACCGCATCCTACTCGGCACCTGCTGCGCGTTCGTGCTGTGCAACATGGACAAGGTGAACATATCCGTCGCGATCATCCCGATGGCAAAGGACATGGGCTGGTCCGTGGGCACCGCCGGTCTCCTGCAGAGCGCGTTCTTCTACGGGTTCGCGCTGTCGCAGCTGCCCGGGGGCTACCTCGCCACCAAGTTCGGCGGGGCTAGGATGTTGCCCATCGGCGTCTTCATCTGGTCCGCCGCGACGATGGCGGTGCCCTTCGTCGCCGGGGACACCAGGGCGCTGTTCATCTCGCGCGTGCTCGTGGGCCTCGGCGAGGGCATCTCACCGGCGGCGGCCACGGACGTCATCGCCAGGTCGGTGCCCCTGAAGGAGCGGGGACGGGCGGTGGCGTTTGTGTTCAACGGCTTCAACATCGGCAGCGTGCTCGGCCTCTCCGCGTCGCCGCTGATCATCGAGGCGTTCGGGTGGAAGACGGTGTTCGAGGTGTTCGGTGCGCTCGGGCTGGTGTGGGTGGTGTCCGTGGGTTTGGGGATATACGCGAGGGGAGGGGCGAGCCCGGGGACGGACCCGGAGACGAAAGGCGACTTGGCCCCGGTGTTGGGACTGAGCGGTCAACGCGAGCTGGAACCCGGGCAGGATGCGAGCGACGGGGTGCCGTGGAAGGAGATATTCGCCGCCACGCCGCTGAGAGCGCTGGCGTACGTGCACTTCTGCAACAACTGGGGCTTTTACGTGCTCCTCGCGTGGCTCCCCTCGTACTTTACGCAGGAACTCGGGGTGAACCTCACGAACGCGTCGCTGTTCACGCTGCTCCCGCCGCTCGGGTCAGGGTTAGTGGCGTCCGCGGTGGGCCCGCTCGCGGATAACTTGCTGGAGAAGGGGTGGGAGGTGGACAGGGTGCGCAAGACGGCGCAGACCATCGCGTTCTTGGGTCCGGCGACGGCGATGGTCGCGGCGGCGGCGGTCGACGACCCGAGGCTCACCGTGGGTTTTCTCACGTGCGGGCTCTCGTTGGCGTCGTTCTCCTACGCGGGGCTGTACTGCAACCACCAGGACATGTCGCCCAGGTACTCGTCCATCTTACTGGGCATGACAAACACGGTGGGTGCGTTTCCCGGGGTCATCGGCGTGCCGCTCACGGGGTACCTGCTGGAGAAGACGGATAACTGGGAGGTTTCCATGTTTCTGCCGGCGGTTTTCTTTTACGTCACGGGCGTGGCGGTGTTCACCAAGTGGGGCAGCGCGGAGAAACAGTCGTGGGGGTGAGAGACAGTCGATCCACGGGGATGGAATGTACGATCATGTGTAATCTTATTACCAACGTCACACGTTTGCAACTCGAAGGTGAAAGTTATCTCACTCACGCCCAGTAGTCGCTCTTGAACGGCAGCTTCTTTCCGAACTTGTTCTTGTCGACGGCGATGAGGCACTTGCACCCGGGGGGCACGCCGTACGAAAACAAGTTAGCGTCGTCGTCCACCATCATCTTGAACTTGTAACTGAGCATGACGTCCTCCCAACACTCGATGACGTCCCTGGCTCCGGTTTCCATCTTGTCGCCGCGCCCGAGTCCTCCTTCCCAAAGCCTCCGCCGTATGTCCCGCACGGTGTCATCGTGCACGCTGGCCTTGATCCTGTACCTGCACCCGTCGCAGAAGAACGCGAGGTGGTCGTTGTCCTTACGTCGCGGCACGGTGGGAAAGATCCCGAAGGCCATGAACTCGGTCGTGGTGACCTCCTCGAAGACCACCTGCTCTTTGTCGGGTCGAATCTCCACGTTGTTGTCGCAGTCCCACGCGCCCTTGCCGAGCGTCAGTCCGTCCGTCATGGTGTCCGTTCGGTCGATGCGCGAGGTGTGCTGTGCGATGACCGAGTGAGGAGGGTGGCGGGCACGAGTGAAAACGGCTGACGCGACTGGCTAACAACAAAGATTTTCTATGGCTGGGAGGCGGGCGGTCGGCGTTCCACTCGAGGCGAGCGCGGCCCGAATATCTAACCCCGCGTCTCGCCCGGCCGTCACTGGGCACGCGCGCGGAGCGGCAATGTTCGACGCGATATACGAGTCCATGAGCAATTTCGTGGCGTCCAACTTCGCGGGCCCCAAGCCCCGCCATCTCCCCGAACTGCCCCCGATCAAACGCGTGAGCGACCGAGTGGTGCGGATCCTCGGTATGAACCCCAGCGCGTTCACCCTGCAGGGCACGAACACCTACCTGGTGGGTACCGGCGCATCGAGGTGGCTCATAGACACCGGCGAGGGCAGACGCGAGTACGTTCACCTGCTACGACAGGCCATGGAGGACGAAGGGGTCACCGGGCTGGAAGGGATCCTATTGACGCATTATCACGG
>Ga0302114_10001553_pt1 | contig 15036 bp, 15 predicted proteins | sample AG5_Surface_MG_FD_203107 | JGI IMG/M metagenome (GOLD analysis project Ga0302114, IMG submission 203107) | Marine microbial communities from Western Arctic Ocean, Canada - AG5_Surface | ecosystem: Environmental > Aquatic > Marine > Oceanic | place: Canada: Western Arctic Ocean | collected...
GATCCTATTATTAGGGCGCTATATGTTTCGTAGCGTTAGATTATGATGTGATCAGTATGACTGAAGTCGCGATAAGAAAAGGGGAAACGCTTTGAATTGGGAAATGTTTGGCGCAATCGCTGAAATGCTCGGGGGAATTGCAGTTGTCATTTCCCTGGTTTTCGTTGGCTACCAACTAAGACAGCAATCGAATATAGAATGAGCTAAGGCCCAGCGTGATTTGCTGCTACAAGGCAGAGAATGGACTGCCATTCCATCTAGTAGCGAAGCTCAATTTAACGCTATTCGCCGTTGCTTAGATGATTTCGATGGTGCAGATGCTTGGAGTCGGCAACAGTTTTCCAGTTGGGCTACTGATATATTACTTCTATTCGAATCAGTGCTCTACATGAAAAATGATAACCTCGTGCACGAAGGTTCATTTAGCGGATTCGAACACCTCGTATTAACTATAGTGCGCACTCCCGGAGGGAGTCAGTGGTGGAAGTATACCTATAACGTAATTGGAACTGACGTTGGAGAACATATCAGCAAACGACTTGAAGAAGTTGGTGAATCGGCGCCATCATGGAATGAGCTGATACCTCATTTCAAATTCGAGGAATGAGCATTAGAGACATTTTTAGATTGAGACCAACATTGCTATTCCTGGCAATTACTAGAGAAGACTTACCAAAAGGAATGACCATTTTGAACAAGTATGTGCCAGCCCTCTGGATACTAGGGGGTGTTTTGCTAATGTTACCTAGCATTATTGGCAACGATCGATCGGAGCTAATCCCAATCGGCATAGTTTTTATGGTTGTTGGCATCACTTCCAATAAAAAAAGGCAGCATCAAGAGATTCAGAAAGACAGGGATAAGAATTCTGGAGCGCGGAAACTGTACTAGCAAAACATATCAATTGGATCAATCAGAAATTGCAGGCTACGCCCATTAACAAGAGAGCTATGTTCCTTTTGAGCTTGAACTTGAATTCAAGGGAAGCTCGAAAAAGAAAATTGTCGGAGTTGATAGAAACTGGAACTCAATAACAAAGAGATACTACAAATTTCCGGAGCCGTAACGATCGTTTCGCCGCTAGCCTTCGCGGGATTGCAACTGAAGCTAGATCGAGATGTTGCTTTAGCCGAAGCCTTCTCCAATGGAATCGAATCATGAAGATGCGGAGATGCCTGCCCATCTCTCACAACGAATGGAAAATTACTTTCATCGCCAAGTCTAGTAATAAGCCCCGATAGCCAACTGACCATGGGCCGCCAGCTTTTCTAGAAGCCTAGGGCATACTGTAAACGGCTTTCATATTCGGCTGATATTTTTTTGACCATGAGAACCAGCCAAAGAAGATAATGACTATGTACACCGCAAACAGCATTGCGGTGAAATAGAGTTCGCGGTCGATATAGAGGTAGATTGAAATTGAATCGATCACTAGCCAATAGATCCAATTTTCCAATACCTTCCGCGCCACCATGTAGGTAGTGACAACGCTTGCCCATGTCGTAAATGAATCCAAGTACGGTAATTGTGCATCGGTTCCAGAATTCAGCAGATACCCTGATAGTAAGGTAAGCAGTGCGATAAGGGCCAAGGCTATTAGATGCTGCCGCATGCTCCACATCGAAATTTGCAGGCTCGTCGAACCGTCACTGGCAAGTCGCCACTGATACCAGCCAAAGACCGCCATGACAAAATAATAAACTTGCAGGCCAGACTCCATGTAGAGCTTAACATCCCAGAAGATAAATAGAAAAATGAGGGTAGAAATACCGGCTGCGAACCAGCAAAAGATATTTTCTCTGACTGCAAGAACCAGATAGATAATTGCAAACACAACCGCTGTCAATTCCAGCAATGAATTCCGCAGGAATTGCTCGCCGACAGTGTTAAGAAATTCAATCACTAGAGAGACCCAGGAGATCGTCTCTCAATAATTTGATAACAAAAATACTCTTCCCGTATTTTTCCCAGCTTAGCCTAACCTCGACCTTCAAAAGATCCATTATCAATTCATAGTCGCCATACAGCTGCGTCGAGAGATCATTGCGTACTACCGCGACCTCGGGGTATTCCTGCACTCTCTCTATAAATTCCTTGATGGCTGGAATATATTCATCGGCCAATGGATAGAGGCTAATATCAACTGAAGCTTTCATAACTGGACCTCATAGCTAACTCCAACCATTCGGGGTTCGCCGTATTGAACATAGGGTTCGGGCGCGTATCCTTTTCTTGGGTCATTGCCGAACTCCCCAAAGAAGAATCCCCTAACAGCATAATCTTGGTTGGTAAGATTACGTCCCCAAAAACTCAGGCTCCATTGTTCGCCAGAATAGCTGAGGTTCATATTCAACAGCTCATAGGGATCGCTTTGTACGTTATGACTGTCGGAAAAATAGAACTCGTCTTTCGCGTCTAGTGAGACAGAAAGAGACCAGGCACCTAGATTATAGTCAGCTGCCAAATGTGCCATATATCCCGGCGCATGGGCCTGATCACGCCCTGATAGATCCTGATTTTCAGAATTTACAAAAGAATCAAAGGTCGCATCCAGCAGCCCTAAACTAGCCGTTAGACCCAGCTGCTCTGAGGGAGTCCAAACCGCTTCAAACTCTACACCGTTATTCGTCCCTTCGGCCGCGTTGCCTATGAAGTCTACGAATTCAGTACTCCCGTTGGCACGAATTCTTCCAGTGGAACTCTTTACCTGCTGTTCGTGCCTATCATCATGAAACAAAGCCGCCTTCAAATGTAATTTATTTTCGAGTAAGTTCGATTTAATTCCCATTTCATATTCAACTAGGAACTCTTCGCCAAATTCTCGTAAATCTGCATCCAATGTACCGTCGGTGTTAAAGCCACCAGCCTTATAGCCCCGGGCAATGCTGGCGTAGGCCATGGTGTTGGAATTTAAAAGGTACTTGGCAGCGACTCTACCGCCCCATAGAGTTTCCGTGGGCGAAAAGCCAAGCAACTCTGAGTCTCTATAAATCGTGTCGCGTCTTTCGACTCGTAAACCTGTTTCCAGGGTAAGTTTTTCACTAAGCGATGAATCCAATTGGAAGAAGACCGCGGCAGTATCAAAATCGTAGTCGCTGCGAAAGTTAGAAGCCAGGAAGGTGTACTCTCGCGTCAATGACTCACTGCTGTTGAGTGTGTACACACCGAACAGCCAGTCGGTAGAGTCGGAAAACAGTCGGCTGCTATCGTTCGATAAGAATCTGAACTCCAGACTCTGGGTTTTTCGATCACGAATATAATTATCTCGCGACATATAGCCATCTGGATGTATGCCTGCAAAGGTCCAGTCCTCATCGTAGCCATATTCCATATCGGAATCGGCGAGGCCCACGATGAGCTTTAAATCAAAACTGTCGAGTTGCCAGCTACTCTCGATTGCCAAAGCGAGAGACTCTTGTTGGTCCTGCCCTGGCTCGTCAGAAAGCGTGGTACGTGAATTGTCCAGAGTAAATGCATCGTAACCGTTATCGATATCTACGTGGGACAGAGAAAGATCCAGCTGCCAGCTGGCAGACATTTCTGCGCTTAATTTGCCGCGAATGGATTGTTCGTCTTGTGAATTATTTCTCTTTGTTCGCAGAAATGAGTTTTCATAGTATCCATCGGATCGATGGCTCCCCACAGCCAATCGCGCACTAACGCTTTCGGTCACCGGTCCGGTTACCACTGCCGTAATCGCTTGTGTATTGTAATCTGCCGCGCCGAGTTTCAAACTCGCTGCAAACTGATCCTCTGGATCGTGAGTCTTGACATTGATCAGCCCAGCTAGCGCATTGGCGCCGTATCGCGTTCCCTGAGGGCCGCGTAGTACTTCAACCTGCTCCACATCCAGCATGGTAGCAATGGTGGCCGCCCCGCTAAAATCTACATTGTCCACGAGAAAACCAACCGAGGGATTGATGGGCGCGACAAATTGACTGCGCTCGCCGATGCCCCGAATCTGGAAAAAACGCGCGCGATTGGAACCAGAGGCATAGTTAACATTGGGAATGGCGTTCGCCAACTCCTCAAAATGCTGGGCTGATCTGGATTTTATAACTGCTTCCGTCATCACCGTGACGCTAGTCGCCATATCCAACTCGCTTCTGGCTCTAAAATCTGCGGTAACGATGATTTCTTCGATGGTATTTTCGGCGGCCGCAGCAAGACCCGGCGTGAAGCTTAGGAGGGCGGGTAACAGTAAGGCGATAGTAGGTTTGTAACAAACAGTAGACATGAGTCTCTCCAAAAATTAATTTAAGAGACCCGGTATTATTTGGACGTGTGATGAGATGTGGTATGCATCCTTTTCCTACGCCGGTATTAACCGGATCAGGTTCTAGGGTTGACTGGCTCTCACCAGAATCTCAGATCAATTGACCACCCCTAAGGAACTGGAGTTAGTATAACATCGACTTGAGCAATAGTTAGAAAGATTTTGCGGGAATACTAGATGGCATGGTTTAGCAGCTGGTGACTCTATGGCCATGATCGTTGTCACACGAGTTAAATTGGAAAAGGGCTCTTGCAGTTACCAATCGACTTTCTTGCAGCTGGTTGTTATCTCTATTAAGAGATATTTTTTACAATATTTTGGTTATCATCACCACAGAAATAGCCCTCATGGAAACTATAGCGATACACAAGAGTTATTGTAATGAGCACTGAAATATTAGTTATAACGGGCCCTGAATCTTCAGGCAAAACTACCCTCGCAGCCCAACTTGCTGATTACTGGAAAACGCCTATTGTTGCAGAAGCTTCCAGAGGTTATCTCAAAGGACAAGATTCTTATCAGCAACGCGACTTATTAGAAATTGCCAAGCAGCAACACAAACAGGAACAAACGGTTCTTTCTCTCTTGCCAGAAAGAATTATTTGCGACACTGATTTGCTGGTTATTATGATCTGGAGCGAAGTGAAGTATGGACACTGCGACCCGTGGATTTGTAATACTTTTGAAAATAGCATCAAAAAGAAAAATTCTTGCAGGCATTATTATTTGTGTGATTCAAATATTCCCTGGCAGGCCGACCCACTTCGAGAAAATCCGCACAACCGCGACGAGTTATTCGATCTATATCTTCAAAGGCTAAAAGAGTACGAATTAGATTATAGAATAGTGAAAGGCGAGCCCCAGGAACGTTTACAACTAGTTCTGGATAGTTCATTTTCGTAAGAATGATTGGTGATAAAACTAGTTTATACTAGATCTTCATTTCCTGAACTTTAGTTTTCAGTGCGCTTTTATACTGCTCCAGTTTACTGGCAACTGACTCATCAAATGTCCCAATAATTTCAGCCGCTAAAATTCCTGCATTCTTTGCACCATCCAAGGCAACTGTTGCCACTGGAACTCCAGCAGGCATTTGCAATATAGACAAAACAGAATCCCAGCCATCGATTGAATTCGTAGATTTAATGGGAACACCAATCACCGGTAGAGTGCTTACAGCGGCCACCATACCAGGCAAGTGAGCAGCGCCGCCGGCACCGGCAATAATCACAGTAAAGCCCGAAGCTCGTGCATTTTTTGCATATTCCATCATCGCTTCTGGAGTCCGATGAGCAGATACCACTGACATTTCATACTCAATATCAAATTCCTTGAGGATTTTAGCTGCAGCTTCCATGACCTTAAGATCAGAATTGCTGCCCATGATAATGCCAACTTTTGAATTCTGTAAATTTGTCATGCTAGTACTTTGATCGCCTTTTTAACCAATTGAACTTTCTCTTTCAGTGCGTCCATATCATCATCAAGAATCGTAATATGGCCCATCTTACGATGAGGTTTAGTGATTTTCTTACCGTACAAAATTAAATTTGAACCTTCGATTTCCAGAAGCTTCTCCAGACCTTCATATATTGCTGGCCCAGTATAACCTTCTTCACCTAAAAGATTAACCATAGCCGAAGGCTTAATAATCGCAGTTGCACCTAAGGGCAAACCAAGAATAGCGCGAAGATGTTGCTCATACTGAGAAGTGTCGTTAGCATTAATTGTTTGATGACCGCTGTTGTGAGGCCTTGGTGCTACTTCATTTACCAGCACTTCACCTGTCTTAGTGACGAACATTTCTACCGCTAATAGACCTACAATATCAAGATGTGTGATGACCTTTCTAGCTAGCTCTTCGGCAGTCTGCTGAATCTCTTTTGACAATGAACTTGGGGCAATCAAATAGTCTACCAAATTGTACTCAGGATGAAATATGCACTCAACTGCTGGGAAAACAGCAATTTCTCCTAGAGAATTTCTAGCAGCGATTACGGAAATCTCCGTGTCAAAATCAATAGTTTTTTCTAGCAGCCCATGATCATCGAAAGCCTTATCTATATCCGCTACGCTCTCCAAACTTAATACACCGCCCCCGTCATAGCCGCCCTTACCCAGCTTGTTAAAAGCTGGCAGAAAATCAGCATGGGCTCTAATATCTTCGCGATCATTCACCAGGATAAATTCAGCGGTAGGTATACCGTGATCAAGGTAGAATTGCTTCTGAACCCGTTTATCCTGAATAATTTCTATGACTCTCGGCTGAGGATAAACAGGAGTGCCTTCACGCTCTAGTTGGTAGAGCGCCTCAATATTAACGTTTTCAATCTCGATAGTTAGCAGATCAACCTGCTTCCCAAAGGCATAGACAGTCTCATAGTCTAGTAGAGAGCCCTGTGTGTATTCGCTCGCCAAACCGCTGCAAGGGCCATCTTCGCTGGGATCGAGAACACAGGTATGCACATTAAAATTAGGACAGGCCTGCAACAACATTCGGCCAAGTTGCCCGCCACCAATAATGCCTAGTTTGAAGTCTTGATAGAACGCTTTCATGCTTAATAAAAGACCTGTTTAAGGTGAAAGCAGCGCATCATAGCAAAAAACATCGCTACAGACTCATTTGCGATAGATATTAATCCGGGCCACATGATTTCTAAAGGACAGGGCCAGAATCAACGTTTATCTGCTCGCTCAATGGCTAACAATCTTCATTTTTCTAGTGGCATCACCGCCTTAGCAAATACTCGACCTAAGGTACTCACAATCCACCCTATATTGACGTGAATTTGACCAATTGAATAGAGCCTCTCAAGGAACTCTTGTCTGTTGCTAGAGCTGTGAATGACGCGATTGAGTATTGACTGGCAAAGCGGCTACTAATCACATCGCCAATTCATAGCTTGTGAGAGAGCTGGTTCCAATTTACTTCGCTTTTATTCTTCTAATATTCACGTTCTATGCTACCTTTTCTTCCTGCACATTTTTAGAGCACCCAATTTATGAGAACAGATTTATTTAATTGAGATGGAAGCACTTGATAATAAATCTGCCTCCATAAAATTTAGCAGCCCCCGGGAAACACGTGAAAAGGCAGGATTTATGAAATACGTTTATTGGTTTATAGGACTTTTAGTTGGAATACCGGTCCTGCTGATTGGAATTCCTATTGTCGCTTCTGAGCTGGGCGGAGAAGTAGTGACCTTGGAGAGGGCCGAAGAGAATGGCGAGTCTAGCCGGATTCGAATTTGGGTTGTTGATAGCGATGGTGCATCCTGGATCGAGCATGGAGATTCCGAGTCCTATTGGATGGATCACCTGAAGACCTCAAATGAAGTGGTTCTAGAACGCGAAGGTCAAACCCAAGTTTATGAAGGTGCTTTAGATCCTGATTCCCATGACCTCTACCATGACTTACGTAGGCAAAAATATACCTGGGCCGATCAGCTGATAGAACTATTTAGTGGTGGGCGGGAAAGCTGTGAGGGGATTCCAGTTCGACTTCACCTATCCAGCGACGCCTAGCATTCAGATAGATTGATGGGCCGCGCATGCATTGCGCACGGTTAAAACTGGTTGTTGTACTCGGTAAAGAAAATAATTATGAATTTGGAAAAATCTAAAAAGAGAATAGTTAAGAAAGCGAAAATGGGGTTTCAAGGCTACCCAACAATTGAAATCACCTATTTAGGGCCAAATGATAATTTAGCAACTGAGGTTCTCCTTGTACTGGTAGCTGAAGAAGGCGCGGAGCCACAATCGGAAAAATTCACTACTGCAGCTGATATACGAGAGGATGAAACTATCCAATCTGCTATTGTGAAAATGATAGAGAGATCAGGTGCGCAGTCAGTTATTTTGAGTGACGGCGTAAAATCTACCGGCGCAGACTAAAGATCAAAAGCGTCTGAGAAACTTGATCCGAAATCAAAGTACATTTATTCCTTTCAGCTTTGCGCTTTTATTATTCTGGCGATCTTTGTCTTAGGGCGTAATCTATGAGATTTAAGCTTGTACTAAAGGCACTATTTATAGCTATGGTTCCTACATCTGTCTCTGGGGCCACCGATTCAACGGGAGTTCGAGCCAAATTCGGACTTCAAAACCCATAGAATTCGGGAAGCCAATAACTTATGAATTTGGGGAATACCAGCTCTCTATGCTATTCGAGCCTACAGAAGCGGACGAATTCACGCTAGCGGCCTCTTTTAACGCGATTGCACTTTCTACCAATGCAATCGTGTATACGATGCTAAGTGAGTCTTTAGTCGGAAAAATCAGTACCCCTAGATCGTTCGGTCAGTCGGAGTTTACTATTGAGGAAGGTGAAATCAGTATTTCTATAGTACTTAGATTGTCGGTAATTGAGTAGAATGCAACACATAATCAACACACAAGCGCTGCGTGCGCATAACGAGTAATAGAAATGGCTGAGTGTATTAGTTGTAGTATTGAAGTTGAGAGCACGGAAATGGACGCAGGAAATCGACTGCTTCTGAGCTGCAAAAAATGCGGAACTTACGACATTTCCCGACCTGCAATTAGCAGAGTGAAAAGAAATCGAGCCGATATGCGAAGATTTGTTACCGCACTCAGCCGGGCTCGCAAAAAAAGTAAAATTCTATCGGTAGTGGTGGTGCCCCGGCTTGGGATAAAGTTTGACGTTGTTGGCGAAGCTCCATAACAATCTGGTCTATTTCGGATGCGCAAAGACGCGACTTATTAATCTAGGAGAATTCCATGGGAAAGCTAATCACCTCTATCGCATCATGTATAACACTATGCTGTTCACTATTAGCTGCCACTACAGCGTTCTCTCAGAACGCGGAACTTGCGCAGGGTGCCAAATATGTCGCGCTTGGCAGTTCGTTCGCAGCAGGGCCAGGCGTTGCTACTCAATTAGGCGCCTGCGGACGCTCGGATCACAATTACCCGCACCTCGTCGCAGCCGAACTGGGTCTCGCGCTCACTGATGTGAGCTGCAGCGGTGCGACTATTCCTAATATTGTTAACTCTACTCAGCGTGATGCCGCCCCACAGATCGACGCCGTCAGCCGCGACACGGCGCTGGTGACCGTCACCATCGGTGGCAATGACATACGCTTCACCTCATCGACTTTCGCCTGCGCTGGTAAAGCGCCAGTAGAAAACTGTACTGCCAATCTCGATCAGGCAGCGATCAGCGAAGCTTTAGCCCAACTTCCTGCCCAGCTTACTGCGATGCTCGATGCCATTCACGCTAAGGCGCCACAAGCTATCGTAGTGCTCGTGGCCTATCCACGAGTCTTCCCAGCAGATGCAATAAATTGCCGCGAGCTCGAACTGAGTTCCAACGACACTGTCTATCTGGCCGCACTTGGTCAGAAACTCGAGAATGCCTTCGTGAGCGTCACAGCAGACCAGCGTAGCCTGATTGCTGATGCTTATGTCCTCGCCAACGGTCATGGGCCCTGCGCAACGTCTGAAAGTTGGATCAATGGCGCCCAAGCTGCGAACACCGGAATTCGATTCCACCCAACGGCTGAGGGGCATAAAGAGATGGCGCGAATTGTGCTGACCGCACTGGGAAACAACTCCCAGTAAAAAGGAAGGCAACCTGATTGCTTCCTAACAATACAAAAGCGTTATCTATCTCGAGATTTTGAAACTAAATAAATAAGAGGGTTTCCAATACTATGAATCAAATCATGTCCTCCTATGAGATCGCCGAGCTTATTATTAACGTGACCGGTCAGATGGACTCGCTGTTCAACTATTGGATGTCAGCATCTTTCGCCGTGCTAGTAAGCTCCTATATTGGCAGAGAACATTTCAATTTTTCAATAACACTTTCAATATCAGTTCTCTACTTTCTCGCCTCTATAATGTTTCTTGCACGCTACTATGCCATGTCCACTCTGATTGTTTATTACACGGAATTAGCTGGAGCCGCGATACCGCCACAATTTTTAACCGCTTCACCCATTATTGGAATCACACGATTACCAACATTCCTCCTAGGCTTTATTACTACTGAAGTATATTTGTGGCATTCCACTATTGGGAATAAGAGACAAGAGCGTAATTCTTGAAATACCTTCAGCACCTCAAAAAATAGATCAATAAGCACGCACTAAAGCCCTATCCCTTAATAGTAGCCTCACAAGTCAGTTCCAAACAGACCTAGAATGTTATTCTGTGCAACCTGCATAGATTGGTATGGATTGCCCGAACCATTCCAATAGTCACTAGCCTCTAATAGGCTTGTGTCCATGAAGAATCAATTAGAAGAAAGAAAGCCTGCGAGGCAAGTCGCGAAGTTTCTGATCTTGATGATCATACTTGGAACTTACATCGCTACTCACTAATGAACAAAAGGCAAGAATATGACGCTGCCAATTAGGAAAATTTTGCACATTAGGGGCACTCATAAAATAACAACTTAGCGGCCAGAGTTGTCTAGATCGATCTTGTATTTCATTGCTTATGGCCGATGGCGTCATTTTCTGCGATTCATCTTTTATCTAGCTTTAAACAGAGTCGCTGTGTAAGTGCGAAGCCCCAAAACAACGGTCATACGTTCCTATTTACCTCAGTTAATGGTAATTTCTCTTCCTACTTTTAGTTAATCTAATTGCTAGCACTAACCCTATAAGAATAAACGCGCCAAGAGGTAGCTATGAAACTCGGCCACAAGACTTTTTCCAAACTTGTAACATCTACAGCCTGCACACTCGCATTGATTTTTTCTGTAAGTGCAGTGGCACAGTCGGAAACCTTTAGAGCCAGGTTGTCGCCCATGCCCACCACCCCACAGACAGTTACTACGATAACTGGCGAGGGTGAGGTAATTCTGACTCTTAACGGAAATACCCTCACAGTCACTGGCGATTTCGCTGGCATGAACTCCGCCGCTACCATGGCCCATGTGCACAATGGGCCCCCAGCTCAACCCGGCCCTGTCGTACATCAGCTCGAGGTGACAAAGATGACTGGAGGCGAGATCAGCGCGGTATTGGAGCTCAGCGATGAGCAGGTCACGGCACTGCGTAATAACGAGCTGTATATCCAAGTGCACAGCGAAACAAACCCTCCCGGCGAATTGCGCGGTTGGGTTTTTGCCAGAAATTAATCGAGGTCTAGCATGAAAATAATCAATAAGAATACGACTCGCGCACTTTTCGCATCCACCCTAGCTCTGCTACTCGCTGCCTGCGGTGGAGAGAGTACCGCGCCTGCAGAAGACCCTGTCGCCTCGGTGACGTTTAACTCGCAAGCGGAAGAGGGAGCGGCCTCATTCGCCAGCAATTGCGCTGCCTGCCATGGCGCGAGCCTAGAAGGCACGACTCTGGGGCCGATACTTTCCGGCAACTCTTTTCTACAGCGCTGGGGCACGCAGACTCCAGCCCTGCTGCTAAACAATATTCAAGCAAATATGCCTCCAGGCGGGAACGACGGTATCAGCGATGAGGATTACACCAATATTGTCGCGCATATATTGTCCTCCAATGGCGTAGACACGATTACTGAAGCGCTCACTGCGAGCACAGATTTTGAGATCGCGGACAATATCTCCCAAGTTGTAGAGCGACGCTCACGCCCTGAGCCTGAGCCTCCGCAGGGCATAACAGTAGCCGGTACTGTAGAGAACTTTATTCCTGTTACTGACGCCATGCTGGAGAATCCAGATCCGGCCGACTGGCCCATGCACCGCCGCAACTACTACGGCCATAGCTACAGCCCACTGGATCAGATCAACACCGACAACGTCGGCGGCATGACCCTAGCATGGGTTTGGAACATGTATGAGGGTGATTCAGAGCCCGCCCCACTAGTCTATGGCGGCATTATGTATCTGATTAACCCGGGCAATGTCATCCAGGCTCTGGATGCGGCTACAGGCGAGTTGATCTGGGAGAATTGGGCGGGTCCGGCGAATCGTCAGGACATGCGCAATATTGCTATCTATAACGACAAGATCATTCAAGCTACTACCGATGCGCGCTTGATAGCACTCGATGCACGCACCGGCGAGCAGATCTGGGAGACAGAGGTTGCCGATGCCAGTAAGGGCTTCTCTAATTCTAGCGGGCCCATCGTTGCCGACGGCAAGGTCATTCTCGGCCTCGCGGGTTGTGCACGCTACATACCCGAAGACTGCTATATAAGCGCACACGACGCCAACACTGGCGAGCTTGAGTGGCGCTTCAACACTATCGCCAAGGCGAATGAACCCGGCGGTGATACCTGGGGTGAGCTACCTAATTTGTTTCGTGCTGGTGGCGAGACATGGATTACGGGCAGCTACGATCCCGATCTCAAGCTTACCTATTGGGGCACTGCGCAGCAGAAGCCTTGGGTACCTGTTAGTCGTCACCTGACGATCGATGACGTGGGCCTGTTCACGAATTCGACGGTTGCAGTGAGCACCGACACTGGTGAACTTGATTGGTTCTTCCAACACGTGCCAGCTGAAGCGCTAGATCTCGATGAGGTATTCGAGCGGATTTTGGTGAATCGTGGTGATGAGAAATTGGTTTTCTCGCTAGGCAAGTACGGTATTCTGTGGAAGAACGACAGAGTCTCGGGTGAATTTCAAGACTACAAGGAAACTGTTTTTCAAAATGCCTTCACCGACATCGACGATGAGACTGGTCTGGTTACTTATCGCGAAGATATTCAGAATGCGAAGCTAAACGAGTGGACATCAGCCTGCCCAAGCAGCGCCGGAGGTAAAGACTGGCATTCGATGACCTACCATCCGCCTACTGGCACCATGATCGCACCACTTAGCCAGACTTGTCTGGAGAACGCGGCAAGAGAAGTGGCGTTAGTACAGGGTGGTGGTGGTCTCGCTGCTAGCCGTAAATTCTTCGAGATGCCCGGAACGGATGGCAACCTCGGCAAGATCGGCGCTTATAACGTAGATACCATGGAAGAAGTGTGGAGCCATCAGCAACGCGCCTCTTTTCATACTGGCACGATGTCCACCGGCGGCAATTTGGTATTCGTTGGCGATCTGGATCGACGCTTCAAGGCCTTCGATGTAACTACAGGCGAGATCGTTTGGGAAACTAGACTAGGCACGTCTGTGCAAGGCCATCCAGTTTCCTTCGCAGTAGATGGCAAGCAATATATCGCAGTGACGGCAGCGCTTGGCGGAACTAGCCCCCGCGCAGTGCCGGGTGTAATTCTTACTGAGATCAAGTATCCGCGTTCTGGAAATGCAGTCTATGTATTTGCTCTTCCTGACTAGACGCGATTAGTCGCCATGAGCAGAGTTCGACGCCTATAAACACAAGGGGTATTGCTAAAAATGAAATTAAGAAATCATACGTTAGGAATACTTGGGTTGGGTCTGCTCGTTGCCTGCGGCGGTGAGAACGAGATTGAAGAAGAGAGTGTAGTTGAGAGTGCAGCCACTTCTGTTGCCAGCTTCAGCTCACAGGCGGAAGCTGGAGTCCAGGCTTACGCCGCGAACTGCGCGGCCTGCCATGGTGCTGGTCTCGAAGGCAGCGCGCTAGGCCCGATACTAAGCGGGCAGGCATTTCTTGCAAGTTGGGGGATGCAATCGCCGGGTGACTTCTATAACTACGTCAAAGCGAATATGCCTCCCGGCGAGAATGCTGCTATTAGCGATGATGACTATATCAATATCGTTGCTCACGTCATGCGCAGCAGCGGAGTCGCCGACAGCAATTCCCTGCTAACAGCAAGTTCCGATTACCCCTTAGCGATCAATATTCCCGGCGCAGCGAATTTGATTGCGCCACCGGAAAGCGTTGCACCTACCGGTGTAATCCTTGCTGGCACTGTGGAAAATTTTCGGCCGATCTCAAATGCGATGCTCACCAACCCGGCTCCCGATGACTGGCCGATGTTGCGCCGCAACTATCAGGCCTGGAGCTATAGTCCTCTCGATCAGATCAATGTGGACACCGTGGGTGACCTGCGACTGGAATGGGTCTGGAGTATGCACGATGGCGACTCGGAGCCTTCGCCGCTGGTGTACGACGGCACCATCTATCTGATCAATCCTAGCAACATAATTCAAGCATTGGATGGGAAGACTGGCGAGCTAATCTGGGAGCATCACGCGGGTCCAGAGGATAGCGAGGACATGCGCAACATCGCCATCTATGAGGATAAGATTATTCACGCCACAACCGATGCGCGATTGTTGGCACTCGATGCGCGTACAGGCGAACCGGTTTGGGAAACAGAAATCGCCGATGGCAGCAAGGGCTTCGGAAATTCCAGCGGACCTATAGTGGCCGACGGTAAAATCATCCAAGGCCTGTTAGGTTGCTCTCGCTACATCGAGGAAGACTGCTATATCAGCGCGGTAGATGCAGACAATGGTGAGGTGCTATGGCGCTTTAACACCATCGCCGAAAGCGGTGATCCCGGCGGTGATACTTGGGGCAACATAGATGACATGTTTCGTGCGGGCGGCGAGACTTGGATTACGGGAAGTTACGATCCTGAGCTAAAAATCACCTATTGGGGAACCGCACAGCAAAAACCGTGGATGCCGGCCAGTCGAAATCTCTCCATCTTCGATACCGGTCTATTCACCAATTCCACAGTAGCCATCAATGTGGATGACGGTTCTCTCGATTGGTTTTTCCAGCACGTGCCCGCCGAGGCGCTGGATCTTGACGAGGTTTTCGAACGTGTCCTGATTGACCGTGGCGATGACAAACTCGTTTTCTCAATCGGCAAGCACGGCATTCTTTGGAAGCACGATAGAGTGAGTGGTGAGTTCATCTCCCATCTGG
>Ga0302114_10001557_pt1 | contig 15002 bp, 13 predicted proteins | sample AG5_Surface_MG_FD_203107 | JGI IMG/M metagenome (GOLD analysis project Ga0302114, IMG submission 203107) | Marine microbial communities from Western Arctic Ocean, Canada - AG5_Surface | ecosystem: Environmental > Aquatic > Marine > Oceanic | place: Canada: Western Arctic Ocean | collected...
CGCCGTTCGGTTCGGGGATCCAAGGCACCGCCGCGATGGCCTCGAACAGCTTGTCGTTGACTTTCAAGGCGCCCTGTAACTCGCTTCGGCGTTTGCGGGACATCTTGCTTCCGGCGTCGTCCGTTTTCGTCGAGGTGTCGCGCTCGGCGTCGTCCATGTACGTCGCGTCGCGCGACATGAAAGCCCCGGGGGTATTTCCAGCAGTCTCGTGAGCGTTAGCGGTGTCTGTGTTTCCGCGAGTGGTCGTGTTTCCGCCATCGTGAAAATCCCCAGACCCTCCCGAGTGCCCCCTGGCGGACGGGTACAAGTCCCACCCCGGCGCCGGGTCACCCCGGGCTTGCGCCTTTGTTGTTACGCGAAAAGGGTCAGTCTTGTGCTGGGAAAACATTTCAGTCAGCGGGATTTGGGAAATACAATACAATACTTACGTTTTCCGCGGACTCGGGGTCGTGCGTCCAGTCGTCCGCTCCCCATTTAAACTCGGGAGGTATGCCGACTTCGGAAAACAACTGGGAAAGCTGTTTCTTGACTAAGTTCCTGCAGTCGCCCCCGGTGGTTTTGAACGTAAAAGGAACCACCCTGACGCCTTCCGGCGTCCCAGAGTCTTTGACGTAAAACCGCAACCTCTTTATTCCGGCGTCTGGAATCTGCCGCGACTTCGTCACCGCGTCAAGCACGCCTTGGATTGTTTTTAGGCTCTCGTCATTCACCGCACTCGCGCCAGGCGGACCGGACGCGAACAAATCAGGGTGCACCACCCGCACGAGTTTGCGCATGGCGTCTTTCAGGGCAGGCGGGGTTTCGGGTTTTTTTGGGTTTGCGGTTGGATTGATTGCATCGGATGACTGGAGATCGGGCTTTTCCGACCCCATCACCGGTAAGGTCACCCGTTGTGACGTAACCCGGACCCCGCGTTTCACCTTGGACGCGTACGCACGCGTCTGCGTGCCGTGTGCCTCGGCGGCTCGGTGACAGGGCGTTCTCCAGCCAGCCAGGTGCGCGCGCGGCCTGGTGTCCAACACGAACGCGCTCGGAGACGGGGCTGATTCGTTAAAATCGTTAAAACGCGACGACGCGCGTGTCACGGTGACCACGGGTGACAGCGCCAGCGCCTGTTCAGGCGCGTGCGTCGCGATGCAAACGTCGCGACCGTGCGCCGCGACGACGCGTGCGGCGCGGGTCCACGCGCGCCACATCGCGCCAGCGCGAATGGCGAAACAGACTGCTGCAGGCGAACTTTCCGGCTAAAGGCTTTGAGATCGTCATCACGTTTCCGATAATCTGGAACGTGATTGGAAAAGTTAACAAGCGCCGGGTTCACGACGTCGCCGTCACAACGCACGACACTCTTGTGCTGGCGTTCTCGACTCTGCGTTCGCGTCGCGCATGCTCGCGACGCGACTCGTCGCGAGGCACACGTTGAGTACCGACATCCGAGGCAGAACAGCGGGTATTACGATTTTGTGTCACTTTCGGGGACGTCGCTTTCATCCCCAAAAAGGCCATCAGCACGTCTCACTCGCGACGATGTCCACGTCCGAGACGGGCCGAGAAATGTCGCTGCAAAATATTTGGGCCGAGGCGTACGACGCGTGGATCGACGTGCCCGGCGAAACGGGAACGCGCGTGGTGTACGCGCAACCAGTCAGTCGGGAATTTGGGGCAGGCGGACGTGTTGATGACCATGAAAACAACAGCCAACCCTTCCCGCGAATCCTAACCTCCTCCGTTTCATTCGCGCTCACTGGGTTTAACAAGATGGGCGTGCACACATCAATCGAAACAAACAAGGCGGCGAACGATGCGTTGTTTGGCGAGTTGCGTGGGTTAAAGTCGCCAAAACCAATCGCGACGTGGCGCTCGTTCGGGTTCTCAACGGACTGGAGGGAAGACGGGTTCGTGGTGGCGTATGCGTTTGAAGATGGAGATGTCGCGCGCGAGCAAATCAAACGGCTCGCCGTGAAGTACGAACAAGGCGCGATTTACGAATACGCGCCGGTTGCGTTACCAGTACCGGTACCGGTAGACGCGGGTGACGTGCCAACTCAACACGTTTCCTTGGAAAACAAAAAAGCAATCCACGAAACCGTCGGTATCTCCCAAACAATCTTGCTTCGAAAAACAATCCCAGCCGCCATGAGCCACGCGGTCGAGGCGGACGTGCTTTTGCGGCGGTGCCCTAAACCGGAGGGGCTGGAACTCGCGGAGCTGGACATACCGGATGACGCGTATGCACAGCAGAGTGTTTGAGTGGAGCTGTAGTGTGTTTGAGTGTGGCTATATTGTATCAAAACAATCGAGTGTTTTTTTTTTTTGGTTTTTCCAGGTCCTCCTCTCGGTTTTCGTCTCCCCATTTTTTTCGAGTTTCGCGTCTACGCGTCCTCCTCCATGTCCTCGTCGTCTCCGCCTCCCCCCGGCGAGTACGACGGCGAGGTCGGTGAGTACGCGGGCGAGGTTGGCGAGTACTGCGGCGACGTCGGCGAATACGCCGGGGACGTGGGCGAGTACGCCGGTGAGGTGGGCGAGTACGCCGGCGATGTTGGCGAATAAGCAGGCGACGTGGGCGAGTACGCCGGGGACGTGGGCGAATACGCCGGCGAAGTCGGGGAATACGCCGGCGACGTGGGCGAGTACGCCGGCGACGTGGGCGAGTACGCCGGCGACGTGGGCGAGTAAGCAGGACTTGTCGGTGAATAAGCCGGCGAAGTCGGTGAATACGCCGGCGAAGTCGGTGAATACGCCGGGCTCGTCGGCGAATACGCGGGCGACGTCGGAGAGTACCCGGGCGACGTGGCGGTGCCGTACGCGCCGTTCCCCGTTGACTCGGCGCCAGGGGAGAACCGCATGGATTCGTCAAACGGCGACGCCATTCCCGTGTTCGGCGAGAGCAAGAAGGAAGGGGACATGTTCCCGTCCCCGCCTCTGCCGGGGGTAACACCCCGACCTGGGGTAACACCCGCCCCCACGCCCGCGTCGCCGTACGCGACCCCCAAGTCCTGAGAGGGGAAAAAGAAAAAGGTCAGTCTTCCCGTGACTTGTATGCGCAAACAGGGCACTTGCGATGTGTGTAGTGCGCAGTAAATAATCACGTAGGAGCGAGGGAAAAGGAACACGTACCAAGTCCACGGCTTCTTTCAGCATTTCCTCGTTCAGGTGTAACCCGAACTCGCCCGTGCCGAGCGGACAGAATTGGCCGAGCATGATGTTTTCGCTCAAACCGGTCATCCGGTCCCTCTCCGCGAACGCGGCGGCTTCCATCAGAATGTCAACCGTCTCCTCAAACGAGCACCGCATCAAGGGCCCGGTTTCCACTCGGTTTATGCCGTGCCGCGTGATTGACATGAGGTGCCCCCTGTACGTCATCACCTCCACCAGAATCGCGAGGTGCCGGTAGTTCACGTAACTCCCGTCGAACTCGATCACGCCTCTTAACTCTTTAAGTAAGGTGTTCCGCACGGCTTCAATACCCAGCACCTGAATCACCTCAATCAGATGGTTACTCGTCGTGCGCCGGAAGTCAACCTCTTCCTGGTTCATCACCTCGAGTAAATTGACCCCCTCCGTATCGAGCATCCACTCGCTGGTTTTCCCAAACGCCTCCGTCACGGGGTCCACGCCCATCACGTTGGCTTCCCTGATGAACACTTTTTTGATATCCGCTATGCCGCGCAGCGCCAGGTTGTCGAGCATCTGCGCCTCTAGACGTTTCAGAAACACCTCATCCTCCGTGTTCCCGACGTCGTCCCCTTGCTTCTCGAGTTCGTTGTTCATGATGCGGATTCGTAGTAACAACTTCTCCGCGTTGTCGTCGTTGAAAATGCAGGAAAGGTCATCCTGGAAATCCGCGTTCACGCGCTCCGCCAGATCTGCCATCAACAGCTTCTTATCCACCATCATCTCCCGGTTCAGCTCTATGCGCAGCAGCCACGGCGACATCCGCGACGCGTCAACCTCCTCGTCAGGCATCTCGTAGTACGAACGCACGAACTCCCGGTCCTCGTCAATCACCGTGTCCGTCGGATCGGGGTCGTAGTGCACCTCGCTCATCGCCGCGACGCTGTGCAGGGTGGTGTACTCCAGCTTGGCTTGGACGCTCTTGGCCATCGCGCGGTCGCCCGCTAAATCAGCGCGCAGCGCGACGGTTAAACTGGGGGTTTTGATTTGTTTCGCGATGTTGATGATCTCCTTTAGCCGAGGCACACCAAGCGTAACGTTCTTCGCGGATACACCGGCGAAGTGGAACGTGTTCAAGGTCATCTGCGTCGCGGGCTCGCCGATGGATTGCGCGGCGACCGTCCCGATTCCGTCGCCCGGTGGCGCCAAGGCCATTTTGAACCGGCTCTCGACTTCACCGATCACCCAGTTGAACGCCGCGGGGGAGAGCTTGAACTCCCTCATGACTCTCTTTGCTGATAAAGTACTTCGCACAAGCGCGAAGAATAGAATCGTGCTGTTCCGCTGCGCCTCCAGGGAAAGCGCGTCTTGCCCGGGCACCACGACGAGGCCGTTGAGCAGCGACCGCACGCTTTCGATGACGTTCACGGCTTGCAGTTCTTCCCGTTCCCGTCCGGGGGCTGAGACGTCTTTGACCAAGCCGTAGTTCTTCTGCGCGTTCCAGATGATCCGCTTCAGGTTGACGGGGAGATGAACCCCCGGGTCACCGGTGCTCATGGTGGTCCGCAGCTCTTCCCGGTCAGCAAGCACCTGTTCCCACTCCGCGTCCAGAAGCGCGCGCTTCTCCACGCTGCTCGCCAAGTCAAACGCCTGGCTTTCCGACATGTACCCCTTCCCAAACGCCGGTTCATCGGGGTCCAGGTGGAACGTGCTTCGGAACTTTTCCTTGTTGTGCCTTAACGTGTCTATTTTCTGGCTCTCTACGTACGTCGCGTCCATGCCGTCCTCGCCGTACAGGAACTGAATAACATCCCCGGCGCTGTTCCGCACGGTGCCGTCGTACTTCACGATGATGTCCTCCATCGCCTTTACGAGGCGGCGCTGGATGTACCCGGTTTCGCTTGTCTTCACCGCCGTGTCGATCAAACCTTCCCGGCCACCCATGGCGTGGAAAAAAAACTCCTGAGGCGTCAGACCTCGCAGGTACGAGTTCTCCACGAATCCTCTGGATTCGGGGCCAAAGTCATCCTTCGTGAAGTGCGGTAACGACCGCCCGTCGAAACCGAACGGAATCCGCTTCCCTTCCACGTTTTGCTGCCCCACGCACGCGATCATCTGCGAGATGTTCAGGAAAGATCCTTTCGATCCCGCCTGGACGGTCATCTTGACGTTGTTCGTGTCATCCAGGGATGACTGCGCGCTGTTCCCCGCGTTGTCCCTCGCTTTGTTCAGAATCTGGTTCACCTTTTGTTCAAAACTCTGCTGCATGGTCATCCCGGGTTGCATTTCGAGTTCGCCTTTTTGGGCCAGGTTGATCACCTCTTTCACGTCCGCCTTGGCTTTCGTGATCGTGTCGTTGATCTCCCGCATCGTGCCGTCATCCGCGATCGTGTCGCTGATACCGATGGTGAACCCGTGGTGCAGAAGCCAGTGGTTTAGTAACCACTGGACCTGTGAGATGAACCCGCGCGCCGCGGTGGGGCCCCACTCTTCCCAAATCACGTGAATCAACCCGCCGCCGCCGCTGCCCATGGTTTTCTTGCAAAGCGTCCCCGTGATGAGCTCGCCCTGGTAGGATTAACCCCGAAAGCGTCAGTCGGTCGTGATGTGTATATCTGGGATTGCACAGGGTACCGTGTTGTGACTTCGTAACTGTTACCACGGTAACAGGTACCAGTACGTATTACGTAAACAGTCGGGCGGGTAATCGGGCCGATCGGGGAGGCGGTGTGTGGTGACGGGTGGGAAAGGCGCTTACCCTTTCGATGCGCACGCCGGTGTCGTCCACGCTGAAGTCGCCGTCATCCGCATCACGCGCCCACGCGCTCGTGCGCAGCAAACTCACGTCCGGTACGAACATCGTGAACACCTGTTTCCCGGTCCAAAGCGGTTCCGGTTTCAGCACCGCCGGTTTGGGAACCTTCCCGTCCCAGTTCTCAAGCCACATCAGGATGTTCATGAACACGTCTTTGGTGATGAAGCAATCTCTTTTCGTCATCAACCTGCAGGCAAGCAGGGTGTCCTGCACCACCGCCATGACAGGTTTGTTCGCCTGCGGAGACACGATCATCTTCGGGACCATCATCAGCTCCTGCACCTCCGCCCGCGTTTCCATGGACTGCGGCAGGTGCATGTTCATCTCGTCGCCGTCGAAATCGGCGTTGTACGGCGGCGTGACGGAAATGTTCATGCGGAACGTGCTGTACGGCATGATCCGCACGCGGTGCCCCATGATGCTCATCTTATGCAACGAAGGCTGCCGGTTAAACAACACGCAGTCGCCGTTGATCATGTGTCGTTCCACCCTGTAGCCGTACTCTAACCGTTTTTCGGATTCCTTCTTCAAAAAACGGAGGTCAAGGCGCTGGCCGTCTTCGCGGATGATGTACTTGGCGCCCGTTTCGCCGGGCGGTGGGTGCGGGCCGTTCTCCACCAGTTTCCGTAGCCGCTCGATGTTGTACGGCGTGACGGTTTCGGGGTAGGTCATGTTTAGGGCGATTGACCAAGGCACGCCGAGTTCGTCCAGCATCAGGTTGGGGTCTGGGGTGATCACCGTGCGCGCGCTGAAATCCACGCGCTTGCCCATCAGGTTACCCCGGATGCGCCCAGCCTTGCCTTTCAGGCGTTCGCTGATGGACTTAATGGGCCGGCCACTCCGGGTCAGCGCCCTCGGCATCCCCGCCACGGTGTTGTCCATGAACGTCATGATGTGGTACTGCAGCAGTTCCGTGAACTCGCCTATTACGTGCTGCGGGGCGCCGTTTTGTTCCTGGCGCTGCAGGTTTTTGTTCGTGCGCACGATCTCCATGAGCTTCACGGTCAGGTCGTCTTCCGAGCGCGTGGACGCGTCGAACGCCACAGACGGCCGAACCGGGTGCGGCGGCACCGGCAGTACACTGAGAATGAACCAACTCGGGTGCGCGTGCTCCGGGTCCAACCCGAGGATCCGGCAATCCTCGTCGGACACGTTTTTCAAAATCTCGAAAGCGCGCTCCGCGCTGAGCACGAACTTCCTCTCGCCGCCTTCGGGCAGAAAACCACCCTCCTCGCCGGCTTTTTGTTTGAACTCGCACGTGATCTTCATGCCTTCCAGCCGGTACTGCGGTTGGGGGGTACCGGACGACGGGCACACCGTGCGTGTCTTGCACGCATCCGTGAACTTCCGAAGCCGCTGCTTCGGGTTCTTCACGCGCATGAGCTGCGCGAAGCGGGGGTCGGAATCCTATGGATTTTTGGGATTGATTTGGCCGCGATGGATGGACGGGAGCGAGTACACGCACGATCGACGATGTATTACGAGAGGGTCAGTGTGTGTTGTTAGGGTACGTCTGGTACGACTCTTAATCGTGTTAATCGTCCCCAAAGGTTTCGGGGTAGGTGACCAACCACGGGCGGCGCGATCGCGCGCTCTGACACTTGTCAGAAATCGCCAAAAACGCGGCCAGAATTTCCCTCAGAAATCGTATGGCGGCCAGTCAGGCTTCGTGGCACTCGGCCTGGGCGGCTGGGACGTCGTGGAGTGTGACCGTACCTTGTCGATCATCAGCTTGCTGCTGGAGTGCCCGACGCATCGCAGCACGTGCACCACGTTCTTAATAAACCCGTGGTGGTACACCGGCTTGGCGAGCTCCAGGTGTCCGAAATACCCTGGGGTGTCCGTGCTGCCCATCCCATCCGTCTCGCACTTCATCGCGCGGTCCATGGTTCCCATCCGCGGATCGGACAAACCCCCCCGCTTCGGCTTGCCCTTTTCGTACGTCTCGCTGGTTTCGATCTCGCACACGGACATTTTGCGCTGTGTACGTGCGCATTGTGGGACGAGGTCGAGGTGGGAAACAACAGGGTCAGGTCAAGGCGTGGACAACGGCGGCAGCGCACGACAGGCAACCCTAGACATTTTATTTTGTGAGTGAACCACGCGCGGCGGGAGAATTTGGCATTCGCAAAGCGGCGGGCACGCACGATCTCATCGGGAGACAACACCCCGAACTGCACCGCCTTGACCCGCCGCAGCTCCGCGGTGCTGTGCGGGAACCGGTCGATCACCGACATCGTGCGTCGGGGTCGTGGAGAAAAGGGAGCTCCTCCGACCCTGCGCGAGCGCTAGTGTTTCGATCGATCGAAACCGCGACGTTGAAACAGACTGCGAGAGGGTGAAAGGCGCGACGAGATCGAGACGAGACGAAACCTGAGAGGCACAAAATGTCGCGGCCCTCTGCTTCCGCCCCGGCTGTGTCGAATGACGGCGGCATCGTAGTCGCCCTGTTCCTGATGGTTCTCGCAAAGGCGGTTGTCATGTTCGGCGCCGTGGCCTTTTACGCCAACGCGTCCAACACCAGCCAATGCACCGACGCTGCCCGTTCGTCTCGGCTTTTGCGTTTGCTGTCGGGGTGGGCCAATCTGGGCAACGCCGCGGTGCACGCGCTGCTGGTAATGTACACCGTTGGTAACGCGGGCGATGCTTCCGAGTATTGGATAACGGAGCGAGAGATTGGCGGCGTTGCGGGGCCAGTCGTGCTCGCATCGATTAACCTCGCGCTCGGGCTCGTCGCGGTGCTGCAACCGTCGGCCTGGGGTGAGAGTGGCATGTGCGTTTGCGTCGGTTGGAACACATTCGTCGCGGTCGTCGGCACAGCCGTCCCCGTGGTCTGGCCCCGTTTCTTAGCCGAGGGCCTGGCCTCGTGGCCGTACCCCGTGGTTTGGATATGGCTCACCATCTACGCCTGCGAGCTCACCGCTCTCGTCGCGTCAATGACCTGGTACGCGTTGTCGTTGTCGTTGTCCAGAAACCGAAAACGCGCCGAGAAAAAGCGCTGAGAGACGAGTTCGTGGACCACTTCAGTTGTACCATAGGTGGTAGTTTGGGTGAAGGGACTATTACCTCTGGTTGTACAGACACTTTTTTTACAACCTGCTCGCCGACGCGAGCGCCAGCCTTTGGTACCTGGAAGCTCCCCCAGGCGGCTTGCCGTCCGGCGACACCATCTCTTCCGGTTTGACCCACGCATCGAACTGTTGTTCCGTGACCAGCCCCAACTCAACGCCCGCTTGCTTTAAAGTGGTTCGCTCCAAGTGCGCCTTCTTCGCGATTTTCGCCGCGGCGTCGTACCCGATGTGCGGGTTCAGCGCGGTGACGAGCATCAATGAGGATCTCATCAGCTCGTCGATGCGTTCCAGGTTTGGTTCGATGCCTCGCACGCAATTCACCGCGAACGAAACCGAGGCTTCCGACAGAAGCTTGATGCTCTGCAGGTTGTTGAACGCAATCAGCGGCTTCGCGACGTTGAGCTCGAAGTGCGACCCCGCGGCGCCGCCCAGCGTCACGCCCGCGTCGTTGCCGATGACCTGCGAGCACACCATCATCATTGCCTCGCACTGCGTCGGGTTTACCTTGCCGGGCATGATTGACGAACCTGGTTCGTTCGCGGGGAGGTTTAATTCGCCAAGGCCGGCTCGTGGGCCGCTGCCGAGCATGCGCACGTCGTTTGATATTTTCAGCAAAGAAAGCGCCATGGTTTTTAGCATCCCTGATAACGCAATCTGCGCGTCGTGCGCGGCTAAGCTTTCAAACTTGTTCGGCGCAGACACAAACGGCAGCCCCGTGAGTTTCGATATCTCGTGCGCCATCTTGTCCGCGTACAGGGGATGAGAATTCAACCCGGTACCGACCGCGGTGCCGCCAACCGCGAGCTCGGTTAAATGCACCAACGACGCCTCGCGATGGGTAAAACACAGTGTCAGTGTTTCGGGCCATGTTACGTGAGTAGCTACGGGCGGACAATCGGCGAAACAGTCGGCGTCGTCCGGGATTTGGCGAAACGCCCAACACACGTACCTTCGCCCTGAGTAACGAATTCTTCATCTGCTGCGCGTACCCGCCGAACTCCTGCCCCAGGGTTATAGGCACCGCGTCCATGAGATGCGTCCGGCCTATTTTGACGATTGTTTCCCACTCCCTCGATTTGCGCTCTAAATCGTCCCGTAGAACACGCAAACCCGGAATCAGCCCCTCTCGTACTTCGTACGCGGTCGCGACGGACATGGCGGTGGGAAAAACGTCGTTGGAACTCTGTGGAGAGTGCAAGAAGAAGGTCAGGGTCAGTCTTGTGGAAACAGTTACGGCCGTAGTGCACTACGTAAACAGTCACGAACGGGGCGGTCAACGGCGAGGCGGATTTGTGCACCAAAAAACCCACCTGGCTCATGTTCACGTGGTCGTTTGGGTGCACCGGCGTTTTGCTTCCCAAAACCGAACCCACCATCTCGCACGCGCGGTTTGAAATAACCTCGTTGACGTTCATGTTGGTCTGCGTGCCACTGCCTGTTTGCCACACCACCAGTGGGAAGTGCGCATCTAGCTTTCCCTCGATGATTTCTCGCGACGCGGCGCGAATCAGCCCCGCGATTTCCGAGGGTAACTTTCCCAGATCCTCGTTAACACTCGCCGCCGCGTGCTTTACAATCGCAAGCGCACGCAACATCTCAACAGGCATCTTTTCGCCTCCGATTTTGAAGTTTTCAAGGCTTCTCTGCGTCTGCGCGCCCCAGTACTTGTCACTCGGGACGCGCACGGTACCCATGGAGTCGGTCTCCTCGCGCCAAAAAAGTTCGGTGGTTGTTGTTTCGGGAGCACGAGAAAAAAGGTGCGAGCCACTCGGGAGGACTCTGCTGTCCTGAGACACACCGGCTTCGGGGCGCATCAGCGTGAGGAGGCGAGAACCCACGCCCGCGGGTGAGGGGTGGTGACTCGCTTGCGAGGCCATGGCGCGCGGAACAGGGAGGCGCGGCCGGGAGAATGGCAACAAGCTCATCCTTGTCAGCAAATTTACCAACACTTTTTTGGCGCCAGCCAGATTTTCCCGAGCCTGCGAGGCGGCTGCAGATCAAGATCCCCAGATCGTCGGCCTCCGATCGTCCCAGCTCACTCGACGTCACACTCGGTTTCCGCCGGTGTATGCTCCCCGCGCTTCTCGCTCGGAGTTTCGTGACTGAACTCGTTCACCATCCAGCTCGTTTGCGTTTCAAGGCCAACGCATACTCTCCCCGAACCGCCACGCGTTGCATGTCCGGCACGAAACGAATGGCGCCCACCACGATCGGCACGCACGACGGTTCCTTCCACTGCGACGAAGCCTTGGGGTGTTTTCTGCTCCAACAAACAAGCGCGTACTCTGGTGGCGAGATCGTGCGTTCGCGAGACCCTGAAGTGTTGGCGACCTGCGACGTCGTCATCGACGTGGGCGCGACGTACGACCTCGCGAAGAACAAATTCGACCACCACCAGAAAGGCTTCACGGAGGTTTTCGGGTTCGGGTTCACCACCAAACTCTCGTCCGCGGGCTTGGTGTACAAGCACTTCGGCCGGGAGATCGTGGCGAACGTGTTGGGGTGGAAACAAGGCGACGAACGGGTGGAGAAGATCTTTTTAAAGATGTACAAAACGTTCATAGAAGCCGTTGACGCGAACGACAACGGCGTGAACCAGTATGACACGGACGCGCCGCAGAAGTATGAAGTCAACACGTCACTTCCCTCAAGAGTTGGCAAGCTGAACCCCGCGTGGAACGAACCGTTTACCCCAGAGTCGCAACTCACGCAGTTCAGGAAGGCCATGGAAATGACCGGCGCCGAGTTCGTGGACGCGCTGAAGTACTACGGCAAATCGTGGTTGTTAGCCAGGGGGCACGTGGTGCAGGCGTTGGACGAAGGTACGGCCGCCCGGTCGTTTCCCAAATCCGCCACGCACTGTTTTATCTCTCAGCTGGTGACTGTTGCCCATACATCGCGATATACAAGACTGACACTTTCCGGGTTGAATTTTTCGTACAGCGAAAACGACCCACCCTTCCGGCGAGATCCTGAAGCTGCCCGGGTACTGCCCGTGGAAGGAACACCTGTTCGAGCTCGAGGCGGAGCGAGGCACGGACCCGCTTCCCAAGTACGCGCTGTACGAGGACACCGGCGGGGCGTGGCGCATCCAGGCCATCCCGCTAACGCCGAACTCGTTTGAAAACCGCAAGCCTTTGCCGAAAGCGTGGCAAGGCGTTCGTGATGGTGCGTTGGACGCGGTGTCTGGCATCGACGGGTGCGTCTTCGTGCACGCCGCCGGGTTCATCGGGGGAAACAAAACCTACGAAGGCGCGCTCGCCATGGCGGCGAAGGCGCTAACGATTGAGTACGTCAAGTGACCGGTTAAGTGACCAGTTTTGCAAGCGCCATCTGCATCACAAAACGGATTCGGGAGGAATCCGAAACTGGGGACCGACGTCCCAGGAGCATCTTACCACGTGCAAAAACGGATTCTTTTGGAGCATCTTACCACGTGCAAAAACGGATTCTTTTGATCCGAACCCGGAGCAATTCTCCAGGTTGAACCTGACACAAAAACCAGGTCGCGAGTCGCCGACCCGACTCGAAAGTTGAGTAGCGTACAACAGTACGACGAAATGCTCTATTATGCCTAAGGCATAATACCTTCGAATTCATCGAAGATAATACCTGCGTCATGCAGATACTTCCCCGCGCACCGCAGGATAGTGGTATTTCTTTTTGACAAAAATAGAGAGATAAAAAGTTTATTTCTTTCCCTTCCCCTTCCCCCCCCCTTTTATCCCATCCCCCTTCGCCGCCTCCGCCTCCGCTTTCGCCAGTTCCTGCTGGGCGACTTTCTCGTCGCGGTCGGTTTGGTACGCTTTGTGTAGGAACTGCATGCGCGACGCGGCGCGCGCGCGCTTTTCCGCGCCCCCGCTCGCGTCTTTTTCCGCCTTCGCCGAAGCTTTTTGCTTTTCCGCTTTTCCGTTTTTACACAAAAGTGTCAGTATTTCGTAACGTGGCCTGAGTAATTACTCTGGACAACCGTCAAAACAGGGTTTGGGAAATGCGGGGACGTACCTTGTCGTATTTTCTGCAGCCCAAGCTCTTTTTCATACGCCCCCGTCACAGACGGCAGCCTCTCCTCAAGCACCTCCAAACGCGCGTTTGTTTCGCTTAGTTGCCGCGCCCGCTTCTCCGCGTCCGTCGCGTGTTTCGCCTCAACAACAACGCACCGCTTTAACAGGTCGGCGTCTTTTTTATCCAAAAACGTGGCGATCGTTCGATGCGCGTTTGTCTCCCTCAAAACCTCCCCGAGCAAAACCTCGGTTTCCCGTCGCAACGACGACAACGCCTGCGCCCGCGTTCGCGCGCCGCACTCGCTGTTCGCCACGACGTCTTTGGAGTTTTGAACACGAAAAGTGTCAGGGCCTTGTATATCGCGATGTATGGACAACGGTCACCAGCTGAGAGATAAAACAGGGAGTCTATGATTTGGGAAATGCGGGGACATACCTTTCTTGGCGAAAACGGTTTCCACGCCGGTTTTCGTTTTTTTGGTTTTCAAGTCGTGTTTCATCTCGTCCACGATTTTGGTTTTGTTTGCTGATAAAAAAGAAAGATAAAAAGGAAAGTGTCAGTTCCGTATGCGCAATCAGTCTGCAGTCGGCGGGACGAGTTGGGTGGGAAATAGAGCCCAACTCTGTGACTGTTTGCGTATACAAAGACGTACCTTCCCAGGCGTCGTACGCTTCCTGTTCGGCGCGGATGTGTTTTTTCAACAAATCAACCTCGAGTTTTGCCAGAAAAGTGTCAGTATTGTACGGTCAAACAGTCGGAGGGATTTGGGAAATGCAATACGTACCTCTCGCGAAACGTTCGTTTCCCGTATGTGGACTTGTTCTTTGTCCAAATCCTTGGCTTGTTCCTTGACCCGCCTGCGAACTAGCCCGGGAAAACTGTTGTCGTCGCGTAGGGTTTGCAAAGTTTCCGCGACTAAACTCTGAAGTTCCGCTCTTAACCCGACGGCCCAAAGAAGATTCGCCCGCAAATCGGGGCTTTCTTTCAAGTTGACGCAAAGCTCGCGCGTGGTGGACCTTAGCGTTGTGGCGGTTTCGCTGACCCGGCGCTGGTTCTCCAAATAAGGCGCCTTGTTCGCCGCGTGCATGAGCGTCTCCCTCTCGCCAAGCAGACTTTCGAACCGCTTCTCAAGCAAAAACTGCGTTTGCATCACGCGGCTGATCTCGGCGCCCACGCCCCGGGACATCTCCGCAGCCTGGGTTGTTAGTCAGCAGATTCGGGGAATGAATTGGGTGCGAAGGAGTGGTCGCAGTGGTCAGAATGCGGTGTGAAATTAAGGTATCCATAGACCTTGCATCTCGTGGTGAGCGTATTCGTTGAACGCCCCGGCGCGTGCTTTGAAAATGCGGCGCTCAAAGTACTCGACGAACGAATGCCTTCAATTGTGCCAAATCGTGTTTGGGATGGATGATGGGATCGTGTCCGGGTCGGGTCCCACCCATCCCGCGGGCGTGGTTCCGACCGTGGGTCCCACCACCTACCTGCTCAACCCCGTCTACTTTCAAAAGGTTCAACAAACGCAGTCTCTGGAAAAGCCTTCCCAGCACCGCGCTCGCCACCACCGCGTCCACGTCGCCGAGCTCCGCGTTTGGCAACCCCGAGGGTTCCGAACTCAGGTCGCTGTCGGACTCCAGCCACAGCGTGGGGTCGTGCGGAGGCATTCTTTTATGTTATCGCAGTGCAGTGGACGAGTCTGGGAAACACACGCGCGTCACGGCGCGAAGCAGTCGCGGACCGCGACTGCGAACGCGCGTACCTCGCTGTGACGAGGATTGGGAAGCAAAGTCGAGCTTTCACAATTTCTGTATTTTTGTCGAGGCAAGATTACAAGAGGAGGTCCGAAAAGTTAACTAACGGGCGACGGTTTCGGCGCGACGACGTCATGGAAGTAACGGCCGTTATTGCCTCTCGGGAAAGTCCGATGCACACCTTACGACTACCCCCCCCCTACAGCTCGGTTCTTTCTACAATCGCGTCTCGAATCGCGGCGGTGAAGT
>Ga0302114_10001558_pt1 | contig 15000 bp, 8 predicted proteins | sample AG5_Surface_MG_FD_203107 | JGI IMG/M metagenome (GOLD analysis project Ga0302114, IMG submission 203107) | Marine microbial communities from Western Arctic Ocean, Canada - AG5_Surface | ecosystem: Environmental > Aquatic > Marine > Oceanic | place: Canada: Western Arctic Ocean | collected...
TTCATTCCCAACTCTTTCAGCTTTTCATTCTCTAACTCTTTCCTGTCCCACTTGTTCAAGCCTTTGATCCCGAAATCTCGCACTTCGCGACGCATGTGTTTCATGCCAAACTTCGAGTCTTTCGCGTTGTCGTTGTTATTGTTGTTGCTGTTGCTTTTCGCATCTTCCTCGCTCTGAAATCCATTCTTCTTCTTCTTCTTTTTCTTCTTCCCGTCAAACCCGTCTTCTTCCATCTCGTCCTCTCGAACGATCCGTTTCGTCTCCGACGCCATGAATCGTTTCATCTCTCGTTTCACGTTTATTCTCTTTCGCGAGAGTAAAGTCTTATCGATGTTGTTGTTCGTCTTGTTTTCGGCGGCGGCTCCAAAAAGTGTTCGCTTCCCGTCGAATGCGAACACTTTCACCTCTTTTGCCTCTTCTCTCTTCCTCTCTCCATCATCCACCAACAACCTCTCTTCTTCTGCGGTTGTCGTCGTCTTCATCTTCATCTTCTTTTGTTCCTTCTTAAACGCGTTCATCAGCGCGTTCAAATCTCTGGTGTTTTCTTTCGTCCGATTTTTCTTCGCAATTGTGTTTAGGGTGTACAACCCTATTTCACCTACTTCTCTTCCTGTGAAAATCGTCACAAGGAAGGAGCTCTTTGAGGAAAGTATTCACAGAACCACATCATCAGAAAGAGAAGAGAGAAACGAGAACAGTAATAGTACTACTACTAATAATAATAACGTTTTAGTACACCGAATAAGAGGATATGATGAAGCGCATTCTGAATCCGAATTCTTCTTTTTCTTCCCCGGGAACGCGGGATGAGACGAACGAAGAGAATTTAGGAACGGACGGTGATGAGAACACGAACACAAACACGAGTAACAACAACAACAACAACGCGATGAGTAGTAAAGACGGGGCAGAAGACTCCTTATTATTTCCTCATTCGGAACAAGAGCACACGGAAGAGCAACTCGTTTCCGCGATTAAAGATTGGAACAACGTGAAACCAGTGGTGGTGTTGAACACGATATCGTCCTTGTGCGTGATTGTACTCGCGCAGCTAATGGCGTTTCTTTCGATACCGATTGGTGTGATTGGGTTGATCGCGTGCTCGGTGTACGGGTCGGAGTTGTTTCGGATGAAGAGAGGGTTAGGCGCGACGGTGGCGACGGTGAAGATGTTGTCGTTGGTGTGCGTGATATTGGACGGCGCGTTTGCGGCGGTGAGTTTAGCGATCGGGACCTTGTACGCGGGGGGGGATATGGTGACGACGATGGTGTTGATGTCGTCGTTGTTTGGCGCGCACGGGCTCGGGTATTGGGAGATGTATAAGAGGGCGAAGGAAATTGGGAAGATTCTGAATTGAGAGTGTCATTCGCGAACATCATAATCGTCGTCGTCGCGCTTCTTAGAAAAACGCTAAAGCTTTGTATCATCATCACGCGTACCTGGTACAGGTACGCATGTACTACTACTACTAATATTATTATTATTACTACTACTGGTACTGTATGATCTAAATATTTCCACATCTCACGAGAGCTGTACTTCTCAATCGAGCGCTGACTTTGTCCATCTGGTTTTGGCCACTCGGATTTTATCGGTCGTTTGTTTCATTCGTAAATAAAAGAAGAGGATGGCAAACAGGAACCACAACAGCGTTCGGAACATGCTATTTATGTAGGAAGAAACAGCCGAGGACGCAGAGCTCGACGTAGAGGACATGAGTAGGTACTGTTTCCTCTTTTCGCGAGCGTGCACGTGGTCGCTGAGCACCGTAGCGTGAGCGAAAAATTTGTCCACCTCTTTCTTCGCCCGGGAGACTTTCGCGGAAGCTTCGTCCGCGTATAAGGAAACGGAAGATAACAACGTTTGCGCTTCCTTCAAATACCGAAACGCAGCTTTTTTCGAGGCGCGAAGTTCAGCCGATAAGCGCTTACCTTCGCCGCTTTTCGCGGCTTCGTAGACGCCGTCCGATTTTGCATCGATGCGTTCGAGCGAAACAACGGCACGATTATACGTCAATAAAACGCGGTCGATTTGTGCGACGACGATGTTTCTGCGCGCGATTTCGCGGTGTATGGAGCCAAATCGAGACCCGGGCGTTGTGAAACTTAACGGGTTATCTCCGACGGACCACGCGTAACCGTTCATAGCTTCGACGACGTTTTCTTCAGACCCATTTTGATGACTACTCGTAAACGACGTTGATTCGTGCGGTGCGATGAGTCCGGAAACGAATTGCGCCACCATCGAGGCCACTTCTCTCGCCGGGTCCGCGAAGTCCGACTCGAGCGTTTTGATTTCGCAAAAGGATCTCGACGCCGAAAAGGGCATTCTCCCGTGCGTCGACGAGAGGAGCTTTTCGTTGATTGGACTCGAGCGAGTGACAAAGATGGCGTCGCGAATAACTTCTACCGGTTTTGCATTCGTGAAAAGTAACGGAGAGTCTCTGTGTTCGCCATCGAAGCGTTGGTCAAAGACGAAAATAGGAATTTCCAAGTGGTCTTCGTTATCTTCTTCTTTGTCCTCGTCTTCGCCGGTGTATTTTTCATCATCCACGAGCAAATGTTGCGCGAGTGCGTCGACGTCCAACCATCGCGCTCGCGCGTGGTCGCTTTGTTTTCCATCGACACCAAACCCAGAAACTTTACCGGTTCTCAAAGCTGATGCGAAAGCTGACGCCATCGCCGGTTCTTCCGATGCGGTGACGATACGCGCCGTCGCGGAAACTTTAGTTGATTTCAACGAACTCGCATCTAACGCGTCCAAGATTTCCAATCGTAAAGCATCCGAGTACGCGTACTGGTACTCGTTCTTTTTATCAGTAGTACTCTTTTTGTTGTTGTTCTTCTCGTATTCATCTTTCTCACCGAGTTCGAGGACGTACATATACGCGTGAATCGTCTTGTATGGTTTCGCGCGTTTCAAAAACGACCGTCTCGTCGCCGGCGGCACGATTACGGAAGATGCGTACGCGCCAATCATTGCCGTCGCTTCGGCAAGGAACACGTCGTTAGCAAACTGACCGGGCGTTTGAAAAAACGTCTTGGCATCTTCCGAGCCGTCTCCACTCAATCGTACTGATTCTCCGAACGACGCCACATCGAAATCGGCATCCGCGCCGTGCTCCAACGCAGTTTTCGTCTTCATCGCGTCCTCGCACGCTTTCGCCGCGCCTTCGTTCGCTTCGTGTAAACAGTGCTCGTTGAAAAAACGCTCTAGTAAGTCAATCTCTACCGCGGCTAAATTTTTCGACGTCAACTCGTCGCGGCTTTGGTGTGATTTTTCCAACCGCCTACCTCGCGCCGCGTCCAGTTGTTGCGACAGGCGTTTTCTCTTCACCGCAAACTCTTGACTGGTCATTTTACGTCCACTTCCAAACCGCATCTTCGTGCTCGGGAAATCGTGCGCACCGTGTCCGATTACTTTCTTCGTGTGCGCGCGCTCTAAACTACCCCACGTGAACGGGCCGGCGGATAAATCCAAGAATACTGTTTTCGTCCTCGAGGAGAGGATGGCTTCGGTGAGACATCCTTCGTGGCCTTGTTCGATTTTCGCGATTTGTCTCGCGATTCGTGTGGCAGCGATGATATCGTCGCCGTTGAGTTTTTGCAAAGCGAATTGCTTCAACGAACTATCGTCGACGACTTTTATTATCGACGTTGAACTCTTCTTGTTCTTCTTGTTCTTCGCGCTACCTCCTCCGTGGCCGTTCACCTCCACCGCGAAATCTTGCCTCGCCGCCCAAAGATCGCCAAACGTCCTCAAATCGTGCATCGAAAGCATCTTCTTCATACTTTTCTCGCCTTGATGTTCTCCGTCGTTTCTAACATCCTCCCCTTTCTTCAACCGTAAAAACTCCGCGTCGTCTTCAATCTCGTCCATTTCGTCCAAGACGCCGTGCGCTCCAAATCCATCTCTCGAGAGGAGCGTTTTCAACTGTTCGGTAATCTTTGACGTCTTTTTTTTCTTTGTCTTTTTACCGTATCCGCCGCTACTGCTTCCACCGAGGAACACTCTATCGTCGTGATCGTAAGTCAACTCGCCACTGCGTAACTCTTCTGCCCTCCATTCGATGGCTTTCTTCGCGAAAAGCTCTGCTTTTTTAGAAACCTCTGCATCTTCTCGCAGGACGACGACTTCTTCGTCGGTTAATCCGTATCGAAATCCATACCTGGGCACTTTACTCTCGCCGCCAACATCACCTTCCACCGTTTTTGCGTTCACGACAATCATAAAATGTTCCTCTTCTAATCCTAAAAACTCCGCTAAATCATCCGCTAATGTCTCAATCGCGTACGCGTCCACGATTCTACTGTCGACGCGGTTCACCTGTCCGTGCAAGCGATGCACGTCTCGCGAGTGCTTCTCGATTGCCTCCTCGAACACCTTCAACACGTTCGACCCGAGTTGAAGCACTCTCGAGTGCACGTTGTACGAAACCTTGCTCCTCTTTTCCTCTTCCCCTTCCTCGTCCTCGTCGCCGACGTATTCGTGCCTTAACTTTACGTTCAGACGTTCCAACCACCTCGCCTGTTCCTCCGCGCGGATGGCGACGTCGTATCGCCCGTCGTTTTCAAATCCAACGAACGCGACGTTTAAAGAGACGTCGATTCTGTATTCCTCGATTTTCTGTGCGTTATCTGCCGCGCACTTTGCGAATGTTTTCTTCTGAGATGTCGCGCCGCTTTCCGAGGAGGAAGAGGAGGAAGAGCTGCACTCTCGCTCGAAATCGCTTCGACTTTTCGTAAACTTTGTGACTCCTTTCTTCTTCCCGTTTACCCACATCAAGTCGCTTAAAATCGAGTTGAACAGACCACCATCGCCACCGATATCATTACCACCATTGATTTCCGCGAAAGTATCAAAGTTTTCCTCGTCCACGACTCGGGAGAAGGAAGACGAATGCTTCGCGCGTTGGTGTTTCCCCGCAGAAGCAACAGACGAACAACAAAAGAGGAAGAAGAAGAATACACAGAAAAGGATCATCATCGGGGGGAACGATGCGCATCTCTTCGGGTCATACTTGTTCCTCTTCATTATCCTCGTTGCCCTCCTGCTCCTGCACTCTCTGATGGCTTCGTAAACGGACGTAGTCGCGCGTCAAACTCTGACGGGGAAAAGTTTCTCTCGTCTGTGTGATGCGTTCGTCATTCATTTCCCCTGGGGACTTTCGAAAGAACGAAGAACGTTTCACCCATTCTTCTGGAGAGAAAAGGAGCGAGAGCGAGAGTGTGTGTGTGCTACTATTGCTGCTTCTGCTATTGGTCCTCCTTTTGCGCGCGGATGAGTGATACGCGCACTCATCTTTGCGAATACAGATACCAACGGTGAAATGTCACGCGACGGGGAAATGCGAGAGAAAGTGAACGCGTTCGAATCCGAACCGGTTTCATACCGCGCGTTACCCGCGATCGCTTTTGCCAACTCTTCTCCAGACAACAGGAACAACAACCCTCTGTCCAAAGCCTCGCAAATTTTGTTCTACCAATACGTGGAACCGGAATGGTCGAAAGCGAAAATGAAATCGGTTTTAGGATTCATGAGACAAGTAGGGGACGAGTTAGGGGTCACCGGACGAGGGCGGATATCGCAAGAAGGCGCGAATTGCACGTTGACGGCAAAAGATCCTCACTCCGCGCGAGAGTTTTGCAACAGATTGCGAAAATTTGACAAAATATTCGAGGAGACGGATTTTAAGATTACCGATATGGTGGAACATTCGCAACGGTTTAAGCGGTTGACGCTCGTACCGAAGGACGAGCTCGTCGCTTACGGGTTGGAGAAGGAGAAAGCGCCGTCGTTGAAACAGAATAAGAGCAAACACGTGAACGCGATTGAATATCACGAGATGTTGAAGGATAAAGATTCGGTGGTGATTGACGTGAGGAATCATTACGAGGTGGATATTGGGAGGATTGAACCGCCGGAAGGTGGGGCGACATTTTTGAACCCGGAGATGCGAAACAGTCGCGAGTTTCCCAAGTGGTTAAATTTGCCCGAGACGAAGAAACAGTTGGAAGGGAAGCGGGTGATGATGTACTGCACCGGGGGCATACGATGCGAACGAGCGTCGGCGTTGATTTCGCAAATGGAACGGGTTGGCGACTTGAAGGAAACGAAAGGGATTGCCATGGTCAGAGGTGGGGTCGACAGGTATTTGAAGACGTTCCCGGAGAGCGGTGGGTTCTGGAAAGGGAAAAACTACTTATTCGATTTAAGAGAGGCGCAGATGGCGGAGAAAGAAGGCGAGTTAGAGACGACGAGTAAGTGTTGCGCGTGCGAACGAGCGTGGTCAAAATACGAGGGGAAGTTTGTCTGCGGAGATCAAAAGTGTAAAGTGCCCGTTTTGGTGTGCGACGGGTGCAGGAACGTAATCGAAGCGAATACGAAGAAGAACAGTTTTGTTAAGAGACAAAAAAAAGGGAGCAACGGCAACACTTGGAACGCGAATAAGAGTAAAAGCGACAATAAAAACGACCCGCACGACGTTAAAAACCTGAGATGTCCTCTGTGTAAAGTCGGTAAGGAGTTACGCTCGATCGAACCGGTCGATTCGGCGGCACAAAAGCGCTTGCTCACCTTAGAAGGCGGCAACGCGAAAATCAACGCCAGCAACAAACGCCCGAGGAAAGAATCGAAAACGTTGTTCATCGGCAAACTCCCACTTTCTGTCACCGCCACGGAAATCAAAAGCGCGTTGAAATTAAACGACGACAATAATGCCGAAATCGAATGGATGATGGATTCAAAATCCGGTTTCTTTTACGGCAGCGCCGTCGTAAAACTCGCGAGTAAAGACCGCTGTCGAAGCTTGTTGGAGCAGTACAAAAAAGACCCGCCTCGAATCCAAAACAAGTTCATCGCCGTCGGGTATTTCGACGAAGATTGGAAGAACAAGAACAGGAAGAAGATGAAGGAAAAGGAGGAAAAGAAGGATAACGACGCGAAAGAAGACGGCGGCAAAAAACGACGACTCGCAGAAGAAGAGTACAAGAGACTGTTCCGGAAAGGCGAAAGGCCTCCGGTGACGTGACGACAACAACAACGACAACATCTTTCCCGCGTTTACGACGATAGAGAGAACTTCACAACGTCACGCGTTTAATGCGCAATAGATGTAGAGAGAGAGAGAGAGAAAGAGGGAGAGGGAGAGTTCGAAATGCTCTGCAACAGTAGAAGACAAATGTAAGAATACGAGTCGGCGGCGAAGCGACCGGATGCGGAAAATGGCAGACCTTTCAAAATTCAAAATTCAACCACACACTCCACATAAAAAAGCGCTCAGTAAACACGAATCAACGCGAATAACCATGCTCGAAGAAACCACCAATAACGCGAACATCATCACCACCACCACCATAACCACCACCAACGAGCCAACACTCACGCAATACGAAGCCGAGCGCAACGCGCGGATACAAAAAAACATCGAACGCATGAAATCGTTCGGCATCGACGACGCGAGGAAAAAAGTGATGACGATGGAATCGAAGAACAAAAACAACGCGACGTCATCGTTATTATCCAAGAAGCGAGTCAAAAAACGCTCTGAAAACGCAACAACGATGGACAGATCGAAACAACCGAGGCGGACGTCCTCGCGCGTGCGCGGAGAGAAAGCGCCGGACGTTTTCGTGCCCGATGAAAGAAATCTTTGGGAACCGACGTATAACGAGGAAATCTACACGCAAAGGCAAGTGGCAAACTTGGGCGATCGAAAATCGGAGTGGCAACTCTTCGTCTCCGGGTACGACCAGCAAGGTCGACGGTTGTACGACAACAACATAGGCGTGTGTTGTCACCAATGCAGGCAGAAAACGCTGGGAACGCACACGACGTGCAGGAAGTGCAACATGATGCGCGGGAAGTTTTGCGGCGATTGCGTGTACATGCGCTACGGGGAAAACGTTCTGGAAATCAACGAAAATCCGGAGTGGGAGTGCCCGGTGTGCCGAGATATATGTAACTGTTCGTTCTGTCGCACGAAGAAAGGGTGGATGCCGACTGGGAACATGTACCGAGCCGCGATCGCGAGCGGGTACAAATCCGTGGCGCATTATTTAGTCTTGTCGAGACAGGACGACGAGGAAAAGGCGAAACTGTGCGAAGAGGAAGCCGAACGCGTCGCCGAGCGATTGCAGAGAGAAGAAAAGAGACGGTTAGAAGAAAACCCAGAGTTATACGCGAAAGAACAAGAGGAGAGGAGGAATAGGCCGCACTGGTTGAAGAATAAAAAGTAGTAAACGAGACGAGTAAAGCGGAGGATGTCCGGCGGCCGCTTTGTTCCATCACTAGAAGATACACCAAATTGGAGAGAAAAAACCACACTTTTTATCATCATCATCATCATCATGTCTCCTCCTCCTCCTCTTTCGGAGTCTCACACCGCCGAGTCCCTCCGAAACCTTTTCGCCTCTACTTTCTCCTGGTTCCTCCCCGAGAACGTCATCGACGAGGACACGCTCGAGTATCTGTTCTCGAGTTTATCCGATGGAAGTTTCGAGGACAAGGAGGAGTTTTTAGATTTCGTAACGCCGCTTTTGATGGAATTGTTCGAAGGTGACGACGAAGACGAGGCGAGAGCGCAGTGCACGAAAGCGCACGATTTGTTATACGGCAAATGTGTAGAAGAAGGGAGTACTACTACGAAAGAGGAGGAGACGACCACAAGAGTGATAAACGTGAAATTAGGTGGCACTCCAGGGGAAGAGGAGGAAAGCGAATTCGAGAAAGAGGTTTCGAGGCGGTTGCGAGAGAAGGAAAGAGACCGTTTGCCAGATTTTACCACCAATACGAACCATCGAAATCAAAACGAAGATAAAACACAGGAGAAAGAGCAACGGAAAATGAGGAAAAAACTGGAAGAGAGCGAGGAGGAGGTGAGGAAGTTGTTGAGAGAACTGGACGTCGCCAGGGAGACGGCGGCGAAGAGACGCATCGAAGGAAGTAGCGGCGGAGGGATCGGTTCTATTGGAACGATTGAAGTTGGGCCCTTAGACGTGCCGAATCCAGGTGGAGGGCAGGATCTCATCAACGATTGCGTTTTGACGTTCGTACCTGGGAGAAGGTACGCGTTGATTGGAAGAAATGGAACCGGCAAGTCTACTTTGCTGAAGTATTTGGCGTCCAGACGGGTGGGCGACAAGGTTGGTTTCTCCGAGGATGTTTTCGTGCATTACGTGAATCAAGAGGTCACACTGAACGAGGAGCAAGAAGAATGGTTACCAGTGGACGTTGTGTTACACGCGGACGTGCAAAGACGACTTTTGTTGGAGGAGTTGAAAGAGTTGGAATCCAACGCGAGCGGAGAAGGTGACGTGCAAAGGATTTCTGTCGTTCACGAACATTTAGATTATATAGAGTCCTCGTCCGCGCACGCCAGAGCGTCGCAATTGCTTTGTAGTCTCGGTTTCAGCGAGGAATTAGCCAGTCGTAAAATGAAACAGTTATCTGGTGGGTGGAGAGTTCGGACGAGTTTAGCCGCCGCGTTGTTCGCGACTCCCGATATATTATTCTTGGACGAGCCGACGAATCATTTGTCGATTCAAGCGGTAATGTTTTTAGCAAAAGAGCTGGTGGAGAATCCAGTTTGGAAGTCTCGCATTATCGTCTGCGTTTCGCACGACAGACACTTCTTGGACGAAACCACGACGGATTCGTTGCATATTTCCGGCGTCGCCAAACGAGTCACGTCGCATCGAATGAACTATTCCAGTTGGGCCAAAAAGAGGAGAGAACAGCAAATCGCGTTGAAAAAACGCACGGAATTGAGACAGATAAAGATTGACACGCTGAAAGAATTCGCTGGGCACGGGTTCCGCTACGGTGGCTCCTCGTCGCAAATCAATATGATGCAGAAGAAAGCCTCCGAGGCGAAGAAATTAGAGTTGGAAGCCGAGGAAGAACAAAACGAACTCGCGGATTTAGAAGAAGATAGAGAGAATAGTTTAAGTTTATGCGCGGGAGGTGAATTGCAATCACAATCGATTGCCATGCTTGAAAGTTGTTCGTTTCGGTACCCAAACACAGAGAAAGATATATTCACAGATGTCGATTTAAGCGTCGATTCGAAATCGCGCGTCGTTTTGCTCGGCGAGAATGGACAAGGGAAAACGACTTTAGTTAAAGTCATCACAAACGCTTTGAAAAGTACCGGTGGTTCGGTGAAGCGCGACCACGGCGCTCGAATCTCGTTGGTGAATCAACACCACGCCGAGCAGTTGAAATACGACATGACTCCGTTGCAATTCATGCTCGAGAAATACAAAGGCGACGGAAGTTACAAACACGAGCAAGAAATTAGAGGACATTTATCGAGTTGCGGCGTGCCGACTGCGTTACAAAGCATACCATCCGGAAGTCTTTCCGGAGGTCAACGTTCGCGAGTCGCCATGGCTGCGGTGTCCTACTTTAAACCGCATTTGATCGTTTTAGACGAACCGACGAATAACTTAGATTTAGAATCGTGCGAAGCGCTCGCGAAAGCCATCTCGGATTTCAAAGGAGGCGTGATTTTGGTTTCGCACGACCAATTTTTCGTCGAACAAGTTGGCAAAGAGTTCATCGCGATTGAAAATGGTCTCGCCGTGCGCTTCGAGAACTTTAAGAAATACAGAGCGAGCATAGCGGCGAAAATGCCAAAATAGAGAAGAAAATAGATGTGTACTCTGCTACGGTACGTTGCGCGCGTTCAGAAAGCAAAGGAATATTTACTACGATTAGAAAATTATAAATACCAATGAGCTCTCATACCGAACGCCGTATCGAAATTCCCGCGTTCGTCTCGATTGATGACGATTCCAGGAAACAGGCTCATGGACGGTTTTTGAAACCCATCGCCGTATACGCGCGCGAAAAGTTCCACGTGTTCCCCGCCGACGGCGTTGGAGTGGCCGAAAACGCACCCCCACCCGAGATTTTTCGGCGACAAAATGTCTTTCAAAGTAGCCGTGGCTGGTTTCAGTCTCGCGCTCGGTGGTTTCGTGGCGACGACGCCCCACTCGAAGACATCTTCGCCCCCGCCCCCTCCGCCGCCTCGTTTACTTTTCGATTTTGAAAATGATGATTTACCACCGCCGCCGCCTAAAACGTCTTTTTGCACCCACGCGCTGACAACCACGTCTTCTATGGCCGCCGCCACGCTGACGCTGGCAATCTTTTGCCCGTTCGCGTCCACTGATCCTCCTAAAGCGCCGGCGTAATTCACGTTCTTCTTATTCGTATCCTTGTTCTTATTGTCTTTCCTTTTACTCCTCCAACTCCCTTGACCAATCACTCTCGCCGTCGGTTCGTCCACTCGCGTGTTATTCCCGGCGCACATGGCCAAATTCACCGTCGCGTCTGAACTCACTTCGCACCCGACGCTCACCGCTGAATCCCCATCCCCCAACGCTGCATAACTCGCCCCCGTAGACCCAAATCCAGTTAAAGATGCGTTTTCTTGAATCGGAGACAAAGATGCAAACTGATCGCGGCCTTCAAAACCGAGCGGCGTGACTCGTATCGTCACGCCGTCGGGAACGAGCGAAGGTATGGCGTTGGATATTTTGTACGAAAGTTTTCGCAAGGTGACCGCGTGTAACTCTTGCCCGTCTTCCGTGAACTAAATAAAGCGTTTTTGAGTGTGCAGAAGAAAGAGAGAGAGAGAGAGTAAGAGTGAGTTTATTACCGCTAAAATCGAGTATACAGAGAAAAACGTACCAATTTCCCTCCTTCGCAGGCAAACGCAGAGGTTAAAACGTGTCCAATTTTCGGAAAGTGCGTCTCGCAGTTTACTTTCATTTCCGCGCCTTTCCGCACGCGTTGACTCGCGGTGACGTTAAATTGGTTCTCGTCCGCTTGCGGGTGGAGGAAACCGCTCTCTACTTTCGCTTTCACGCGGTGGAATATCGAGTTTGAGGAAGAGGATGAATGTCGCAAATTCGTTTCCAATCGGTGCACTTTTTCTCGCAACGATTTGATGTCCGAAAACGCGTCTCGAGTGAGACGTTTCAGGTTGGAAATGTCGTCGTCGATTTCCTCTCGATCCTCCTCGTCTTCCTCTTTTCGTTTGTTGAATACCATTCTTCTCGTTCTTCTTCTTCTTCTTTAACTTCTTCTTTATATAAACAGTTGTTATGGGGAAAAATGGCGACACTTTTCCAACTGTTTCGATGCGTTGCTTCTCTGCTGCTGCGGCGCATTCTTCGAGCACTATCGCGCTCCTTAGCCACCAGACAAAGAAGACGAGAAAGAGCAGAGCACGAGAGAGCTTTTGCAGTCGTAGTATCCGCGACGAAGACGCGGTAGTCAAACCTAGACGCGATGATGATGATGATGAGGAGGAGGAGGTTTTTGGCGGCGAGAGAGAGATGAGAACAACGAATACGAATACGAATACTACTACTACGCATCGTTCGAAGCGAGGACGACGCAAAAAGAGAGATATTTTACTCGCGTGTGGTAGCCTTTTGCTTTTTTGCAACACTTCTTCTCAGAAGGAAGAAGCGTTCGCCGCTGGGATGATGGATTTTACCAAACAAAGCCAATCGACGTTCCAACTCGGACCTTTGCAAGTCACTTTGCAACGTCTGCGAACGCTCCGGAACGACATCATCACATCTCTCGAAGAAGAAGGAAACGAGAAGAAGAAGAACGAGAACGATGGGGGTGTTGTGGTCGTGAAACCTGGATCGGAAGAAGCGATCGCGAGATTACGAAACGCGACGTTGGATTGCACCTCCGCCAGACCGGCGTTGGAGGCGTACGCCAACGTAAGAGACGTGTGCACGCTGTCCATCGTCTTGAAGAGCGTCTCGAAGAAATTCGAAACGGAGGAGGCGAGAGCGAGAGCGAACGAGAGAAAAGAGCAGACAGTTCGAGCGTTCGCGGAGTTAGAGCAGAGGTTACGAGATGCAAACGCGAGTAAGGAAGACATCGACGCGGAATTTGAAAACAGTAGGGCGAAGGTGAAACGGTTCGCCGAGAGCGTCCTCGAAGCGTTCGATTTTAGCGACGAAGAAGAGAAAGTGAAAAGAGAGGCGTTTCCCGACCTCTTCTCCTGAATTTAATCTCACTACGAATGTAGTGTGATTTTGTGAAAGCAATTGGTAGTATTGAATACTAAGACTGCTTCTTCGCAGCGAAAGCGATACGACTCGTACTCTAGCGCAGATATCCAGTCAACTGTCACGTCATCACATTCGTATCTCGAAATCAAATCTCCTCACAAACAGAGCGCACACCTTTCAACTCCGCTCGTTTGCGCTTCACTCGTTTTGGTGCATCGATCGCAGATATAAAAAATGTCCACGAATCAACTCATCGACCCAAGAAACCCTCGATTTACGATCGTCCGCGAGTACGAAGCGTGGTGTCGATTGGATAATCCATACTTGGAACAGAACCCAAACGTCCCCAAAACTCCGTACCTTCTCATGGCGGGAATGGCACCATCTGCGCGTGCCAAGTGCGGGAAATGTTCGGATAAGATAGAAAAGGGTACGGTTCGAGTTGGGATGCCGTATCAATGGCGAGGGGCGTTTTTTAGCTACGTGACCGGGTGGTATCACGCGGATTGCGTTCGCTTTGAAGGGGTGACCCAAGAGGAGGTGCGAGCGAGGACGTATTGGAAAGGGGAGAAGGAACATTTGGCGCAGGTGATGAAAGGAAAGAATGCGCACGTGGAGAAGCTGGGGAAAACGCAAAGAGTGAAAACGAATGCCGAATTTATCAAAGACGAAACGGTGCGAGACGAATTGATGAGGACTTTGACGTCGGCGAGTAAGCCGAAGTGCGAGGAGGACGAGGTGGATCCGAACGAAGGGACGTTTTTGAAAAGAGGAGAGATTCAACCGGCGGAGCCGCCGAGAGGATTGGTGAGGAGTTTGTTGCCGTTTCAGAAAGAAGGGTTGGCGTGGATGATGGAGAACGAGAAAACGCAGGTGAAAGGTGGGATATTAGCGGACGAGATGGGGATGGGGAAGACCATTCAGGCGGTGTCGTTGGTGTTGAAGAGTAAGGAGGCGAGATTGGATCGAATGCGAGAGGCTGGGGTGATGGAGATGGATGGCGACGAGAAAGGGGCAGAAGTAGACTTAAATTTAGAAGAAGAACCCAAAGCGAAGAATAGCAAACGCAGTAAGAAGGGTAGCCCGAAGAGCGGCGGAGAAGAACACGTATCGAGCGCGACAAAAATGTCGGCAACCAACGCGCATGATGCTTCTTCTTCTTCAAAGAACAAGAATACAACGTTGGTCGTCGTTCCCACGTCTGCGTTGGTTCAATGGGAAGACGAAATAAAGTTGTGCACGAAAGAGAACGCGTTGAAAGTGTTCGTGTATTATAACGACCGCAAACGGAAGACGATCGTCGAGGAGATGCGCGCGGCGGATGTCGTGCTCACGACGTTTCCGGTTTTAGAAGCCGAGTACCGCAAATGCGAGATGCAGAGTAAAGTGCCGTGTGCGCATTGTTTTAAACTGTTTCTTCCTCGCTCGTTAGCGGTGCACAACAAGTACTTTTGCGGCCCAGATGCGAAGAGAACTCAGAAACTCGAAAAAACTGAGAAGACGAGAGAAGTCGCGAATACGAAAGCGTTGGCGACGTTGAACGTCATCTCGAAAGACAAGTTGAAGGAAACGTTGGAAAACTTGAACAGCGGTAGTGGTAGAGAAGAAAAGAAGAAAAGTGGTGGTAAATCGTTAATGGCTATCGCGCGTGGCTACATGCAGCAAGGCGGTCGTGACATGTCCATGTACGACGGAGCGCATAAAGCGCGAGCGGCTGCAGCCGAAGGTCTCGTCCTCGGCTCTAACGAGGACGAGGAAGCAATCACGGAGGAAGAACTGAAAGCAATTCAACCGAAAGTCACGAAAATCGTCGAGATGGGCTTTGGCTTTCCCCGAAACATGATTGAAAAAGCAATCGTGGATAGCGGCGGAGATGTCGATGTCGCCGTGAACGCGTTGATGGATTCGCCGAAACCAAAGACGACGATGAAATCGAAAGGATATAAAATGGAGG
>Ga0302114_10001559_pt1 | contig 14997 bp, 28 predicted proteins | sample AG5_Surface_MG_FD_203107 | JGI IMG/M metagenome (GOLD analysis project Ga0302114, IMG submission 203107) | Marine microbial communities from Western Arctic Ocean, Canada - AG5_Surface | ecosystem: Environmental > Aquatic > Marine > Oceanic | place: Canada: Western Arctic Ocean | collected...
CGAAAGCGTCCAACGCTCAAGCGAAAACAACTCCTACTTTGGGCTGCAGTTCCTGCGGGGAGCTGATGGCCTGGCTGGCGAAGTTCGGGAATAATCTGCCGAGGAAGCTCAAGAGGGAGAGCTGGTGTGATCTGCTTGGGATATTAGAGAAGGCGGAGAGGAAGGCGGCGGGGAGCAGCAGCGACTGCAGCAGCATCGCCTCTCTTCTTCCGACGACGACGACGACGACGACGACGACGACGACGACCACCTGCGACTCGTTCAATGTTCTCAACTACAAGAACTACACCCCCGCGGACGTTGCGGCCTGCAAGTCTCTCCCGAAAGTTGGCTGGCACGTTAGGGCCAAGTACGACGAACAGTGGTTTACCGGAAAGGTCGTAAAGGTTTGCCCGGAAACGTTTGTTGCCATGGTTGACTACAGCAAGAGCGAGGGGGCATGGGAGGAGGACTTGCTGGATCAGGAGGAGGGAATTTTTGAGGTGAGGGAGAAGGAATTTTTTGAAGTAGAAAAGAGAATAACTTGATGCACAGAGCAGGAAGCAACCCCAATTTTATTTTCTTATTACCTGCCACCACCCAGTATCAGCTCCAACGCCGTGAGCGAGACCGAACGCTCCGTCGCGGAAAGCTTCCCGTTTTTGATTCGAAGTTCGAGCGCTTGCTTAACGATCTTGACCATGTCGCTCTGCTCCAGCTTGCGGGTGCTGACCTTGAGGTTGTCCGTGCGGTCGATTGTGACGGTCGAGGACTCGTCCGTGCCGTCGTGAGCCGAGAGCTGGTACTCCCGAGCGGTTTTCAACGCTTCGTGGTCCCGCCTGAACAAGACAAGCGATATTGTAAGTTTCATTTCATTTTTCCTTCCTTTCAATTCATTTTTCCGCTCGTTCGCTAGCTCACCTGTCCACCTCAACGTCCGAGAGGGAGGTCCAAGACTGGGACTCGAGCATCTCTTTTAGGTTGGAGGAGCCGATGCTGTTGAGGGTCCTCTCGTTCTGGGTGTAAACAAGGCCAGTTGGAATTCCCTTCTGCGCCTTCCGAACCTGCTCGGTTCGGAGAATGTTGATCATCGGCCAGGGCGATCTGCGGGCGAAGTTCGCCGCGTCGCCGTCGGTTGCCCGCTCGTTGCCGTCCCTGAAGACCCAGTCCTTGTGGAAGAAGACGAGCTGCAGCAAGCTGCGCCGAGCAAAATGAAGCGAGGTGAGAATACATGTTAGTAGTTTAGTCATGGCGTATTCTCGTCCTCATCCATCAAGGCAGCTCACCAAGGCAGCTCACCAAGGCAGCTCACCTTTCGATTTGGAGGGCCTCGAGGCAAGACGTTAGAGTTGTCGTGAAGGCTTCGAAATTTTCAATGTCGTTGGGAAGGAATTCAGGGGTAATTAATAGGGTTGTGGAGAGCTCCGATTCGGAGGATTGCTCCACCTTGCAGACCTCGCCCCAGTAGGAAGCGTAGAGGGACTCTGGAGTGGCAGAGTGGGTGATTTCGTAGCGAACGGGACCGACTGGGAGTCCGGCAAGGGAAGCGGACACGGAGAACGGGCAAACACCCATCTTTGACATGAATGTTCCAACCCAATCGCGCGAAATTGCTTCAATTTCGGAGTTATCTGGAAGTGCTTGAGGCGGAGGTGGGGAGGCTGGGGCTTCAGATTCAGATTCAGATTGCGGCTCTACGTAGTCGTCCCACATTGGATCGTAGGCAAATTCCTCCTGAGGCTTCCAGTCTGAGAGCTTCTTTACCAGAATCGAACCGTCGAACTTGTTGCTGACCATGTTGGGGCTGACAACAATGTTGATGCCAAATTGATCCGTCACATCACGGCACTGGTCGAGGTGGGCCATTATGCGGGAGATGAAGTCGTTCGTGGCGGTCGTGGAGGGAGGCATGTTGGGGAAGGTCAGCTGAAGGGTGAATTTCGCGGGGCAGTCAGCAGAGGATTCACACTGGGTTATGTGGGAAATTGTTGACCAGAGAGCATGGAGGAAGGACGGTGTTGTGGTTGCAGCATTAGCAAGAGAGGACAGGTGAGGAGGGGTGGTTGCAAAATTGGAGTTGGAATTGGCAGTTGTGGAGGATAAGGAGGACAAAGAGGAGGAGGAGGAGGAGGAGGAGGAGGAGGAGGAGGAGGAGGAGGAAAAGGAGTGAAACCTTGTTGTCGAGATATAAGATAATGTGGTTGATATTATCATCAAAAGGTTGACTGGAGCTCTCATGAGTGGCTTATTTACTAGTGATATTCAAGTGAGAACAGAATTTGCAGGTTTTTCTACCAGAACTTTACGTGTTCCACACCACACCCACCACACACCACACCACACCACCCTTACTGAACAAATTTTCTCATGGATGATGGGCAGCGAACAGCATTCTTTGTCATTATCGTGTCGCTGGGTGTTTTTGGGCTGGTGGTGATATCAACAAATGACGGACGTTATTACGACGACTACAACATTCAAGCAACTACCTTCGAGTATACCTCCTGCCCACTGCAAGAGGAAGGTGACAATCGTTTCTGCGACTGCTCTTCGTTACCCATCTCTGATAACCTAACTGAAGCTATTTCTGATTTCTCCTGCTTTGATTCAGATTCAGATTTTTGTGGAGTCGCTTACATTTATGGAACCTCAAATTTGAGCGTGGTTTGCTTCAACCCCGTCACGTTTTCCAGTTCATTTCTAGGTAATTCCTGGCCTGTATTCGTTGTTTGGTATGGATTTATAATAATCTATCTATCCGCAACGAATCACGGGAGGTCGGTGGCACGGAATTGTTGTGGTTGTATTTTTCGCCGACCACAAGGGCAAGCTGAAACTGAAGGCGGAGAAGGTCAACCTCAACCTCAATCTCCAAACCGAGCCAACAACAATCTCCTTCCCCCCCTCACGATCACGACAAAGCGGTACGGGCACACGAGGAACTATGGCGTTGGCGAGGACGAAGTGAACTGCGCGATTTGTCTTTCGGAACTCAAAGCAGATGAAATGGTTGCAATAATTGAGTGCGAGCACCTGTTCCACGCACCTTGCCTGACAAATTGGTTGGCTGTAAAAAATCAGTGCCCATTGTGCGCGGCAAAGAACGTTGCCAGGCCTTCATTTGTTGTTTAGGGTTAGCTTTAGAAAAATCCGCCACCTAAATTTGGTCCCCTTTTTGATCACTTTTCACATCACCACGTGCATGTCATTCTCCCCTCTACATTCATAAACCTCCCACATCAACTTCCCCAACCTCTCGAAATCACGCGTGTACTTTTCAGTGTCAAAGAATTTCGACTTCCACCCCTTCTTAACCATTTTTTGAAGTTCGCTCAGCACTCCCTGCTGCCCCCCATTTCCCAATAATTTTGAAACGTCGTAAAAATCCTTAAAACTGTTCACAAGCAATCCCTCGGCAACCCCCCCCCCAATGTTTTCTAGCAGACTGATTCCTACTCGCCGCGCGAAACTGCGCCGAGCGAAGCGGGGCGCATTGCGGTTGTTCAGTTCAGTGCAGTGGATAGCATCAATAATTTCGCCGGAGTTTCGCACTTTTCTGTCACAAAGCTCGCTCGCTTCGCTCGCTCACCTGCCACCCGCAACACTCAGCACGGGCAGACCGCCCCTGAGAGAATCCGTCGCTGTGCTGTGCGCTGCGCCGGCGCCAAGCCGAGCGAAGAAGGTGCGAAGTATATTGAGTGGGTTGGTTGAGTAATATAATGGCTCGTATGCTCGTCTTCCACAAGGCTCGCTCGCTTCGCTCACTCACCTCCGTACAAGAACGAGTCTAAGAAAAGATCAGCAAGGCCGACACGTTTCAAGTGTTCCTGTTTGCTCACACGTTCAGCAAATACAAGTCTGGTTGGTTTCACGCCTCGAGCAGCGGCTTCCAATCGTAGATTCTCCTCAATCCCGCTGCTGACGAACCTGTGTGAAGGTTTCAGCAGCCACAGCACACTGTTGGGCACTGCTTTTAGAACGTCCAGCCACAAGTCGAAGATTATGGGCTCAATTTTGTCCTGCTTGTTGAAATTTGCAAAAACGACACACTCCTCGCAAAGATTTTCCTTTTCCCTACTTGCTTTTCGGTCTACGTGCGTAAAATGCTGATTCGGTTCAATGTGGCGATCGTAGAAGTTAATCTGGTACGAATTGGGCATCAGCGCTAAGTTCTGTGCCGAGCAAGAGTGGGTTAGGAGCTGTGAGCGAGGCTAGTTTTGTGTATTGTGTATTGTGTATTGTTCTGCAGGCTTGCTTTCCCAGCTCGCTAGTCACAATCCTAGCTAGTGCATGTTGCTCACCTCCGTGTAGTATGCGGTATGCTCGGGTGGTGTTACGTATTTGTCGCCAACTACAAAATCCATAAATTCGGCTCCGCTCGTCCCCGGAAAAATGAGATAGTTAACCTGTATTGGAGAGAGGCGACGCGCGGTGAGTTCCGGTCTGCCCCCTAAAGTAAAACCCTGCATGTCAATGAGCACGTTGGGGAGGTCGGAGCGGACTAGTTGCGAGGCTGTTGAGTGAAGTGAAGTGGATTAGTTTAATTAAGTGGCGAGCTTGTGAGCGAAGGCGAGCCAACAACCCCGAAGCGAGCCAGCAAACAATCCACTAATTGTGACTAGCGAGCCGCACACTAGTTGTGACAAGCGAGCCGCACACTAGTTGCAAAAACAGCTGTGACTAGCTCGCTGCTTACCCGTCTCGTGCCCCATGTGGGAAAGCTCAAAGAAGTTACCAACATCCCCTCCCTCTTCCCTCACCCCACCCACTAAGTTCGCCATGTTCACCCTGTAGCTGCTCTTGTCGTCCTTGCCGTAATTGTAGGCGCTGCGCCGAGCGAAGCGAGGCGCATTTTTAACGAATCAAATCAAGAGAGCAGCAGAGCGAGCAAAAATAGTTGGAGGTAGGTTAGTTCAGTTAGTGGATGTAGCCATGTATGCTGCCAATTTCGCACGGAGCTCGGCACTCTTCTTTTTTGTCACAAGGCTCGCTCGCTCACCTAAATTGAATTTGTTGGGACCTGTTGTGATACAGGAACAACCCCTCGGCGAGATGGGCCGTGGGGTGGTCGTTGAAATCGTAGCACAAATAGCCCAGTTTGAACTTGTTGGATGTTGTTGGGAAGGCAGGAGGTTGGAACTGCTTCGAGAACGAGGATAAATGCGCGGCGTGCTGCACCGCAATTTCCTTGCGCCAGATCGGCGAGACCGCTAGGCCCAGCGAGTCAAATGGGAGCAGGGCGGAATCCATGCCGTTTGCAATTTGGATGGAGTTGACATCGTGGAACAGGTTGTCGAACTCGAGGAAGTTCGACCACTTGCCGTTTACCTTTTAGCCTGTTAGTGCCTTAATCGGCGGTATAATTAGCAATCCACCCGATCACTCACCTTTGAAGCTCTGAAGATTAGAGCGCGGGAGTGGAGCAAATTGTCCTGTGCTTCCATCAACTGGTTTGCGGTGTCATCATCGTTTTGTTGTTTGTCCAAAAGTTCGATTCGCGTCGTCAACAACCTTGCTGCGGCGCGGTGGTGCTTTATGGCGCTCTCAACCATGCCTTGTTGGGACAGTGCTTGGCCAAGGTTGTTCATGATCATTACCATTAAGGTGTACTTGTACGTGTCGCTGCAGATCTGCTGGAGGATGTCTTTTGCCAAGAATCCAAACGAATTCAAAATGTGCTGGAAGAAAAGCGTGTCCTGGGGGCTGGAGAGGACCGCGGTAATGGTTCGATTGTAGTGAAATACCGCGTCCTGCGCCGAACGATGCGATGCGCATTTATGAAGGACGAGCGGAACGAACCAAGCGAGCCACATGAATTGGGTGGTGGGGTGGGTTAGCATGTAGTTGATGTAGCTATTATGTCTGTAGCCATTTCGCGCACTTCGTCTCGAGAATGCTCGTCTCCCAAAAGGCTCGCTCGCTCACCTCCAGCTTCCCGTGCTTGTGGTGCAGCGCGGATAAGTTCAGCCAGGCCTCCGCGTAGTCTTCTTCAGTTATTTTTCTATGCTCGATCGCGAATCGGTAGTTGTCGACAGAGAGCAGAATCTCTCCCATGTGCTGTGCGCCGAGCAAAGCGAGGCGCATTTTTGATGGACCAGGGTGGAAGCGAGCGAGCCAAACGAATTGAGAATAATGTTAGTTTAGCAGTGGCTCGTATTCTCGTCTGTCTCCACATCTCAAAAAAGGGAAAAAAAGGCGAATCACTGAATCGGCCGTAACTCCAACGTACGGAGGTTTTCGACGCTCATAATTGGACACGGTGGAGGTTTCGGCAAGGCGCATCTATTTTTGAGAGGGGTTTTGGTCAGGGACGGTCCACATCAGGGTTTATTTATCTGCACGCCAATGTGAAACTCTCAAAAAAGCTAAAAAAAGGCCAGCACTGAATCACAGGCTCGCTCGCTCACCTGGTACGAGACGCCCATGTTGTAATGGATCTCCGCCAAAGTCAGGGAGTCGGGGGAAGACCCGAGTGCTAGCTCATACTGCGCTATGGCTGGTTTGAACTGTCCTCTTCTGTGCTCGAGCAGGCCGAGGTTGATTCGAGCTTGAGTGTGCCGAGGGTCAAAGAGCAACGCCTTGGAGTAGAATTTAACGGCAGATTCGACGTCGTTAATGTCGCTGTGGAGTTTTCCAAGATTGTTGAGGGTGTCGGAGTCGTAGGGCTTTATTTCTAGGGCTCGTTTGTAATGGTGGAGGGCTGTGGTTGGGGGCGAGATGTTGGGTTCTGCTGCACCTCCGAAGTGAAAGATTGAGCCAAGATAAAAATGGGGGAAGTGGGCCAGTGAAGGATCTATTTGGTTAGGGGGGAGGTTTGCAAGGGTGGTGAGTATGGAAATAACGGTGGAGGTGGCAGAGGGATCAGAGTTGAAGAGAGTTGTAGCATATTCTAGGGCTTCATGTGGTGTAAGTGTTTGGGCTGCAGGCTCTGCCCATGCCCAGCAGAAGAAAAAGAAGAAGCAAATATTTACGTTCAGCATCGTCACAGGTGGGTTGATGGATATTTTTGTAAGATTTTTGACCACATTTCAGTGTTAAAAAAGGAAAAAAAAATTGTCAAGAGCCCTATCAATAGACGGACAATTAATTGTCAGATTGGGGATGCCGCCACAAACACCAAGCGGAACAGAACTAGTTAGGAAGGTTGCTTATCATTTCGAGGAGATCTTCACCGACGATGAAGATGTTTTGATATTTTTTACTGAAAATTTGGAGCACTTTGAGGACGAGTTTGAAGAGGAAGAGGGCAAAGTTGAGGCGGAAGAGGAGAAGGAGCACAAAATGATATATACTGATCTTTATAAGGAATTTGAGTTGCTGATGGAGGACAAAATCACAGAGGTGAGTTGCCGGAAAATGCCAAGCAAGCAAAAAACCGATTGCCCCCTTCCTCTTCGACGCACACCTTCTTCAAGCTGTTAATCAATTCAATGTCACGATTTCTCCAGGTGGCTTTGAAACTTGAGTTTGAAAATGCCAGCGATTTTTTTGAAGAGCTGCAACAGACATTGAACGAGAAGGGCGACTTTGCCCAAGGAGAGCGGGAGCAAGCAACGTTTGATGGAGTTTTGGCGAGCTACGATTACGAGAAGGTGAGCGAGCGGAGCGAGCAGCAAGCGGACCAAACAGCGCAAAACATTCTAGTCACAACTAGTGTAGGGCAAGCGAGCCTCGAGAGAAGAGAGTAAAATCACGCCATGTACACGTCAACGCTTCGCAAACAGTTCCTCAAACTAAACTAAACTAAACTAAACTTAACTAAACTAACCCACTCTACGAGAAGTTTGTGAAGCTGATGAGATCAAAGGCAAAGGGAAAGATGAAAATGGCGAGAGCGTTTGGAGTTGCATAGAATAAAATAAAGCCAAAATAACCCAAATCTATGCGGCTTTCTTTATTTCTTCTAACTATCACTCACTCGTGCTTGAACCTGCATCCGTCACCCCGGGTACAGTTCCCCTTCTGGTGGTCGTAACAGACGCCCTGGGGACGATCGCCGCCAAAGCCTCCTCCACCACCGCCTCCTCCGCCTCCCTCAGTGTGCGAGAAACGGCACTCGTCTCCGCGCGAGCACTTGCCCTCCTGAAACGCGTAGCACACTCCGCGAGGACGGTCGCCGCCAAAGCTCCTTGCTGGGGCTCCTCCTCCTCCTCCTCCTTCTTCGTGAGAGAACCTGCACCCATCGCCGCGGTCGCACTGGCCCTTCTGGAACGCATAGCAGGTGTTGGAACGAGCGACGCCGCTGGCGCCACCTCCCTGTGATATGATTGAGTTGAGGTTGAGGTTGGGTTGAGGTTGAGTTAGGTTGAGTTAGTGATGTATTTTGAGGCGGGGGTTGGCAATGATAAAATGAATGATAATGATGGTGCTCAGTCGGTAATTCCAGTGTTATTCCTGCCACATAAATGCGCGGAGGGGTATAAAGCCTCACGTCAGCTCCAGATAACGAGGTTCTAATCATTGCACGGGCAAAATTTGGAATGCGACGAATATGTGTTTTATCTCACCTTCTTGATTTCCTTGCAAGGTTTGCATCTCACAGGCTTGTTGTCGAAGCCCTTGGAGGCGAAGAACTCTTGCTCGCCAGCAGTGAAGGTGAACGGCTCAGAGCAGTCACGACAAGTTAGTTCCTCGTCTGCAAACTCGCCCTCAGCAGGGGTTTCAGAGACAGGGGCGGCCTTTTTCTCGTAAGAATGGTCCTCCTCAGTCTCCTCCTCGACTTCCGCAGCCTCCTCGACGGGGGTCTCAACGGGAGCCTCCTCCTCCTCCTCCTCCTCACTCTTCTTGCTCTTCTTAGGGGACTTCTCCTTCTTCTCTTTCTTCTCCTTCTTGTCTTTCTTCTTCTTAGGGGAAGTCTCGACCTCAGCAGTCGTTTCAACAACAACCTCGTCGTTCTTCTTGCTTTTCTTTGGGGACTTCGCCTTCCCTCCAATCTTGTTGCCATCAGCATCGAGTTCACGCTTTGCCATAGTAGAACTAAAAAAGGTTTTGTGGGTTTGTTTGTGGTTAGTGTTTTGTAAAAAAAAATGGTTTCATGTAGACACACGAAGGTAAACAGAGAGCGATGGGGAAATTAGTGGCGAAAGGTCCTTACAATGGGTTAAAAATCGTTTTTGAAGTTTAGGAAAATGAAAGGGCATAATAAAAAATTTTATGGCGATTCCAGTTGGTCAGACGGTGGTCTCAATGGTGGCGGGGATATCCCTTATTTCGTCCACGGCTTTTCTGGTTGAGTCAAGTGCGCCGTCGCCTCCGTTCAATCCGAGCGGCGACCGATTTAACCAAAATCTGTTTTATGGGCGGTTCTGCAAGATGTTCTTGGCCTGCGACCCGCTCCTGCTAACGAAGTTCGAGAGCGAGGTCAATCGGTGCCAAGCGCTGCTGGCTAAATCCGCCACTCACAGTAACAGTGTTGCCTCCATGGATGATGGGACAACTGACCGAGATCTTTGGCAGGCTAAGCGAACCATCAATGCTTGTGTCCACCCCGACACGGGCGAGACGGTTCCTCAGCCGTTTCGGATGAGCGGCTACCTTCCATACAACGGTCCAATATCCACTATGATGGTTGCTTCAACCACCACCCCTTCTTTGCTCTTCTTTGCCTGGCTGAACCAGTCGCAAAACGCGCTGGTCAACTACTTCAACCGAAACGCGAACAGCCCAATGAGCATCGAGACGCTCACAATGAGCTACGCTGGCGCTGTCGGGAGTGCGCTGACCGTGGCGCTGGGGTTGAGTGCGATGATAAAAAAGCGCTTCCCTGACAAGGAGAAGGCGGCCAGGATGATGAAGTTCATTGCCTTTCCCAGCAGTGTGCTCGCCAGCAGTTTGAACTGCTACATTGTGAGGTCTCCGGAGATCAAAACGGGGATTCCGTTAAGGTTGGATCCCGAGAACAAGCTAGGCTACGCCTGCGAAGGGCTTAAATCAAATATTGCAGCGGCAAGGGGCGTCAACGAAACGACAGGTGAGCCCGGCCGAGGCGAGAAGCCAGAAGCGAGAATAACTAATTTTACAAACTTTACAACAAAACAGCCTCCCGCGCACTGCTACAAGCACCAGTTTATTTCCTTCCTCCGGTGCTCATGTCGGCCTTGCCCCCGATCAAGAACGCGCTGGCTAAGAACCCGCGACTGAGCGTTCCGATCACAACGTTTTTGCTGTTGATTAGCTTCGGTGCAGGGCTGCCGGCAACCGTAGCAATGTTCCCCCAAATCTCAGAGATTGGCATTGACGACGTGGAGCCAGAGTTCAAAGCGGGCGTCCCAGCGGGTACGTTGAAATTGTACTACGACAAGGGGTTATGAGAATGCTTGAATGTTGTAGATTTTGGGTTTTGATTTTGAAGTTATCCTATAACTCTATAACTCTACTCCTAATTTGTATTGAACACCTCCCATAGCAACGCCAACACTCGCTTTACTGCAACTCTACTCCCCAGCAACACTGCAAAACCCCCAACAGCACCCGTCGGCAAGGTGAGGCTGCCGATGGTCACAGGCCTGAAAGCCATTGGGAAAAGCAGAGACTTTAGTTCCTTGTTGGAGTTGGAGATGGGGTCGCCCACAACACAAAGCGGCCGGGAAACGATGTAGAAGAGAACGAATATTGTCAAGTACTGGAAATGAATGACCTTTTTTGTCACGGAAGCGCAACTCGCTAAGCTCTTGGTCTGCTTTGAATTGAGAATAGTGAGCTCCTTGTCCTCCCTTATAATGACCCTCTCAAGTTTGCTGAGCTCCACGAAATTCTTTGTCAGGCCAGCAGCTTTCGTGATAGCTGCTTGCTGCTTTAAAGCGGATATTTTGTGTGTCTGGAAAGCTATGGCTTTGGTGTGAATCGTGTTTGTGATCTTGGTGAAAATGAAAATCACCAAGTCAAAGAGGAAACAAAGGAGGAGGCACTCGATGACGGCTGTATCGTCAATTTGTGAGATTGGGGTTGTGAGATTGTAGTTCATATGGCGAGAATAGTGGAGGGACGAAAGTTCTAATTTGTGTTTATTGCATTTCACCTGAAAACCTTGAAGATAATACCACCGTCCCACCGAATATAAAGACATGCCGCAACGCTTGAAAACCATTTCCTTGCTTCTCATGTTCATTAGTGTGACTTCCTTTTGCATTAACAAACCTATCCACCCCCATAAATGCTCCACAACCAGATTACTAACTTCTTTCGATTCCCCATCACCCCCGGAACCCCCTCCCGAACCCAAACTGTCAATTTTCGAAGAGCTTGTAAAGGTGATGGAGGAGAAGGTTGAAGAAGATCCGGACTCCCCTCCCATGGAAGTGGAAGACCTCCAAAAGCAGTATTCCTCCACCCTAGAATCCCTGACCATTGACCTGAAATCCGACTTACAAGACACAGCCACTTCGTCTCTCGAAGCTCTCACAAAGCAGTTAGAGGACGATGCGGAAGCTCGAATACAGGAGGGGGAGCGAAAGATTACGCCAATGATCGCCAGGGTAGAAAAAGAGCGGAAGAACGTGGAGGAAGCGGCGAAGCAGCTCCAAACGCTTGCTGAGCAGAATTCTCAAAAAACGAACAAGCCAATTGACAGGCTGTTGAGCTTTGGCTCCCAACCGCTTTATAAACAGGTGAGCGAGTTGAAGCGAGCGATCGAGCGTGCCACGTATCTTCGCTTTTGTAAGTAACTAACGCTCATTTGGGCGCAGAGCTCGCTGGCTCTAAGCCTGCTATTCGGCTGGCGCGGGTTTGGGGACATATTCCTTGGGGTGGTGTTTGGCACTTGGCTGGCTGCAGATTTTGATGTCAGCAAGGATTTTGGCTTCGCCATTTTTGAGTTCATTGTGGGTGCTGGCTTTGGTTTGTTCTACTTCTTCTTCTGAGCGTTTTGTTAGTTTTTAGATCGTCAAAATTCCATTTATTATTTCATATTTTATTGATTCTCCTCCTTCCTCTTCAGGTTCTCCATTTGCCCTCTCAAACAATCCAAGTCCGCACTTGCCACCTCTTCTAATTTAGTTTCATCGTCGTCGTCGTTCTCGTTCTCACCCTCGGAAGTAACAACCATTTCCTTCGCCTTTTCGAACAGCTTATTGTTCTTGTTCTCCTCGTAGTACGTGTCCCAGTCAAACGCGCGCCCCTCCGCGATTCCAGAATCGAATGCCTCCTGCGCCGAGCGAAGCGAACGAATTGGGTGGGTTAGCTTTTAGCTTTTAGCTTTTAGCTTAGCTTGAGTGGATGCAGCCATTATGTCTGTAGCCATTTTGCGCACGTCATCGCAGGTTTTTTTTCTCGTCTTCCGAATGGCTCGCTCGCTTCGCTCGCTCACCTTCAGCTCGGGAATGAATTCGCCCCAGACAGCGTAAATTGGTTTGATGATGAAATCAATGAAACCTCCCTGCGTCTTGCTGACCATTGTGTTGTCGCGGTCGAACATGGGGGAAATGTTCATCCCCAGATCGCGCTCCTTGTCGCCCTGCGCGAAGAACTCGTTCATGACCACAACCACCCACTTCTGATAGCAAGCAATTGGCTTTGCGGGGTTGGAAATGTCCGCGCAGTGAAGTGCCATCTCAATCATGTGGAACTTATCGACCTATAGGAGGAGGAGTGGGGGAGTGGGAGTGGGTTTTAGGGCTGCTTGCTCGCTATTCATAACTAGTGCAGTATGCTGGCGGCTCGCTTCGCTCGCGGCTCACCTTTTGATTTTCTGGAATGGGGCCGTGATCGGGGTTTCGAGTGAATTCTGCTTCGGCCGCTAGCCTGCTCTGGAAGTCGGCAATGTGGTTGAAATGCTTGGTCATGTCCGTCCCCAAGATGGCAGAGGTCGCAATCTTTCGAGCCTCGGTGAACTCTTCCGGGGAGAGGATTGAGAAGATATTGAACTTTTTTACCTTCATTAGCCTGAATAGCTCAGCTGCGTGCATGTTCTCCAATACGGAGCGGTCGTTGTACAACGTTGCCAGTTCTGAGTGTGTGTTTATGTGGAACGCATTGTTGACGCCGTCGTGCTTGTAGTCGTGGGCGGCTGCTGCGACCAACGCCGCTAGCACATCCTTCTGGCTCAACTCGTCATGCATCCGCTGAGCCGAGCGAAGAAGAGCAAAAATTGAAATAGTTGAGTTCGTGTGGTATTTCGCACGAAGTTTGGTTACATGGTAATTTTTCTGTCACAAGGCTCGCTCGCTCACCTTCGAGTTCTCCATGAAGCAGTGCACAGAGTACATCACATCGGCACCATGGACGTTGTTGTGGTACGGATTGTCCACATTGTAACCTTTTTCCAGTTCCCTGAAGAAATTGCTTATTGCCAAGTCGCTAATCTTCAGCCCGCTGTCCAATCCCCACCTTTTAAAAAGTTCCATTCCGCAGATCAGCATGGGTTGGTTGTTCGATAGCTGCGCCGAGCGAAGCGAGATTGGGCGCATTTTTAATGAAGGACGGGCGAACCGAGTGGGTTGTTTAGCTAGTGGACGTAGCCATTATGTCTGCAGCCATTTCGCGAGATCCACCGCGAGTATGTTTGTCTTCCTCGAGGCTCGCTCTCTTCTCTCACTCACCTTCACCAGGTCCCATACGTCAAAGCTCCACTCCCCCATACCACTCAAGACCTGTTCAAGCTCATCCTTCTCGGCAGACGTGTGCAGAACCTGCACCGAGCGAAGCGAAGCGCATTTTCAACGAACCACGAGAGCAGCGAGCGAGCCAAACGCACGAATTGGGTGAGTTAGTTTAGTAGTGGATGCAGCCATTATAAAGTGTCTGTAGCCATTTTCGCGGGATTTATCGCGAGTATTCTCGACTTCCAAAAGGCTCGCTCGCTTCGCTCGCTCACCTTCAAGTGGTTGTTGCTGCCCGCAAAGAAGGAGCTCGTCCGTTGCCTCGTCTTTGGCGTCATTGCCCCCATCATGCTGCTCACCATAATGTTCACCTTGAGCTTTTTCAGAGCGCTACTGAACTTCGTCTTGGCTCGCTGGCGGACTAGGGACACGTCGTGGATCGAATCGGAGTTGGCGTAGTGACCGATGATGAAGTCGTTGACGTCCTCATCGTGGGAGTCGAGCTTCTTTTGGAGCGTTTCGGTGGCGGTGTGGCGGGCCAGCATCACAGAAAGGGTTGGAGAAGCGAGCGTGGACTTGAGGGTTTGGAAGCCCTCGATTAGAGCCTGCGCCGAGCGAAGAAGGTGCGAAGGGGTAAGTAGTGTAGTGGCTCGTATTGTCGTCTGTACACTAGACGTGATCACTCACCTTCTCCTCAAACTCCTGATAACCAATGTCAAGAAGTTCAGTGACAAACTTGGAGGACTTTTTTATTGAGGTTGCTAACGAAACCCCTCGGAAGGAGAAATTTTTGTTCGGCTTGTTCAGGAGCTCGTGCCGAGCCTTATCGTCCTCGTCAATTTTAGCGAGAAAATTGGTGGCTGTCTGGCGCAGCGAGGTGATGAGTTGTTTTGCTTCATCGAGGGTTGTTACATCTGAAGCATCCGAAGGTTTCGTTGATTCCTCACGAAGAGACTTGATCTCGCCAATGTGCTTCTTAGAAGCTCGGGAACTAGCGCCTGCGCCCATATATCTAGATTGGGTGGAATGAATTTGGTATTTTATTTTTTTTCAATTTTTTATTTTTTTAGTTTTTTGGGTTTTTCGAGCTGTCAACAGTATCCAATTCATCCCCCCGAACAACAAAAAGCTTCTCCACCCATTGCGAGTTGCTAAGTAAGCAAAAAAGTTGCAGTTACTCTGATTCTCTCACACCTCTCACAAAATTCCATAAATTTATTCCCAAGATCTACCCAAAAATGGACGACTTTCTCTCTGAGGACAACCTTTGTGGTGGCACAATCCTTAGGATAGTGTCCCGAGGTTCCTCCATCATTGCTGAACTCCTTCGGCTGTCCCAGAACATTCCCGAAGCCTTTTTGGACCCCTCCTCCCCAACTCCTTACGTGTTGCAATCAGCAAAGAGGCGGTATGCGGCAGAGGGGATGCAGGGCATGAGCGAGGGTGAGTTGAGTTGATTTGTGCATGATATAATATGACATGC